>JAABUS010002439.1_pt1 | contig 35229 bp, 8 predicted proteins | sample 5560161 | NCBI WGS metagenome assembly JAABUS01 (sample SAMN10711885, study PRJNA513376) | rock metagenome | isolation source: Antarctica rocks | place: Antarctica: Victoria Land, Trio Nunatak nord | collected 2016-01-04 | reverse complement strand
TCTATTCTTTCGCTCGGGGCGAGATAAAATATAAATCTCGTACCGAGTAAATAAAAAATTAGGAAAAATAAATTCTTTTATAATAAATTACACGAAAAGGAAAAATACGAGAGAAATCGTATTTTTTAAAATCGACGTAGGTCGAGAGATAATAAAGAACTACTATAAAAAATTCTAATTTTATTTTTAAAAAGTTTAATAATTTATCGATATATCTCGCGACGAGAATTAAAAAATAAATTAATTTAGTTTATTAATTATTCTTAAGTATATTATTATAAATAAGGGTTACCTGATAAAAATACAGGATTCTGCGCTCAGACCTGCCGCCGTTTAGCTACGAAGTCAGTATTTCTAACCCGAAGGGGCTTAGCGGTGGCTCGGCAGGTCTGAGGGACTGAGGCAAGAGGCACGGATCGAAATTTGGCCTGCTTACATAACCCATACATCATCAATGAAGACTAGTGCGATATTCTCAGGTCTTGAGGGTAAGGTATACACGAAGATAAATAAAGTTCTCGTGCTTTCTATTGCATCTATCTTTTCTGTCCACCTGGGTGGCCAAGAAGTCTAATACTATGGACTGCCCCAAGCCGAACGGTTGCCTGTTTCTTTTTCTGAACAAACCTCTAGAAATGCAACACGGAGCAAACCAACCAAGCCGTAGCTGCTAATGCAGTCCATGTATGTATAAGGATAGAAAAGTGAGCAGCCATGCAACAAACAGAGTACAAATCATGTACAGTCGTAAAGAACTTGGAATGGTGACACGACAATTATCGAGGAGTAGACGTCATAGATAGTCCCTCAATGACTTGGCCCTTACTGGGAGCAGCGTTCACGGCAGCGGATACAGGCGTACTCGATCGTGTAGGTACAGCGCTCCTGTTGTGCGCCATGTGGGCTCTGACGAGATGTCCAGCAGCGAGAGCGCTGCAAAGACTGAGCTCGCCCGCAAGGACACTAGCGGCCACAATACGAGCGAGTCGACGGGCATTGTCTCCAGGATTGGTAGGGTGCGCGCCTCGAACACCGAGAAGGTCGAGGCAAGCGCTTTGGGGTTCAAGGACTGTGCCACCACCGATGGTGCCGACCTCGATGCAGGGCATGGAGACGGAAATCTGGAGGTTGCCGTTCAGGCTTTGATGGATTAGCATTGTACTTCTGAGATTGGAACCAGTAGGCTTACTTCCGCATGATAGTAATACAATTACTGCTCTCCACATTCTGCGCGGGATCTTGACCAGTAGCCAAGAATATCGCAGTGACAATGTTTGAAGCGTGTGCATTGAACCCACCAATGCTTCCGGCCATGGCACTCCCAATCAGGTTTTTGCTCGTATTCAACTCGACCAGGGCGTTGACATCGCTCTTTAGCACACTTTTTATAACATCGCCGGGAATGATGGCTTCAGCAACAACGCTTTTGCCTCTCCCATCGATCCAATTGATGGCAGCTGCTTTCTTGTCTGTACAATAATTACCGGAAACCGAGATGATGGACATATCATCGAAGCCGCTCTCCTGCATCATCACGTTCAAAGCGCATTCAACGCCCTTTGAGATCATGTTCATGCCCATGGCATCGCCAGTGGTGGTCTTAAATCTGATGTAAAGGTAGGTACCCGCAAGAGCGGTCTTCATCGACTGTAATCGAGCAAACCGACTGGTCGAATTGAATGCCTTTTTCATAGTCTTTTGGCCTTCCTCAGAGTCTAACCAGAGCTTTGCAGCGCCAGCTCTTGCCAATGTTTCAAAGCCAACACAAGGTCCACGAGTCATGCCATCGCCGGTAAGGACAGTGGTGGCGCCACCAGCTGCATTGATAGCCTTGCAGCCTCGATTAGTACTGGCCACGAGAACGCCCTCAGTTGTCGCCATTGGAAGGTAGTAAGGCTGCCCATCTATGATCATGGGTCCAGCAACGCCGACCGGTAGTGGCATGTACCCCACGACATTCTCGCAGCAGGCTCCGTGGACATTCTCATAGTTGTAATCTTGGTAGGGAAGTTTGGAAAATTCCAATTGACTTGAATGTTCCGATGTCGCTGGGTTCCTTGATACCATTGTCCGACGGATCTTGACAGCTCGGGTAAGAGACTCAAGCCGTGTCATGACACTTGGGTTTTCCAAAGTCTTCTCAAGTGCGTAGCCCGGAATCTTGCCTCTTATGGCCAAGTCGTTCAGCTCGTCGTCGTTGAGGAGAGCAGCTTGCCTGTCCTTTACCATTTGCTCACACTCTTTCACGTCTCTTTCTCCGGAGCCTTGTGCATATTCATTATGGTTGGCTTTTTGGGGCTCAGGAACGTGGCCATTAGTATTGGCTAAGCCAGTGTTGACTTCCAGGGGCGCTCGAGGCCTGACTTTCTCAGAGACATCTGTTTCAGGGTGGTTCTCTAGAGTCGCCCGAGATTCTTTGATGCTCCACCTTGCCGCATTGAACAAATAGCCATTGAGCACAATGCTCACAGTCAATGCAACGATGATCCATTTGCTCACGACGGGGTCCTCCAAGCTGGCAAGAACGCCTCCAACCACTCGTCCTCCAACCACGTAATCAAGGTAGTCACCGTCAAATATAGAGTGACCGGCATTCTCAGGATCTACATCGGGAATAGGTGAATAGAGGTCGTATTTGATTGGTGGTAGAACGCTGACGGCGATTGATGAACGCTGTTTCTTGGCCTGATTGTAGATTTGATCAAGGCCATTTTGCGCCACTTTGAAAGGGTCCATGGAAGGAGGCGTAAGCACATTAGACAAACCAGAGACAGAAGTCGAAGGAGCTTTCCTGTTACCACTTCGGAACGGGATGGTGCATAGATTCAGAGCGTTGATCAAAAGGAAGCCACTTACCATGAGGACCTTGAACTTGGGGATGCTGGTGTCACGTGCTTTCTTACCGAAAACAGCGGGGTTGTCACTGATGGCTTCTCCTTGACCTCCTGCCTTGGATCTTTTCAACTCGTCACTTGAAGCCACGTTTTCAGCGACCCTTTTGCTGACACCATCTTCCTGTAGAGCCCTGCTCAACGCTACATGTCGTTTAATGCGGCTGATCTCCAATTTGACGCTAAGAATAGCCGTGTAAAAGGTAAATAACAGCAAGCAGTCGAAGAATAAGATCCAAGCTGCAAGAAAACAGAATTGTGTGAGTCCACCTTGTACACCAGAGGCAGCTCCTGCGATCAAGATAGCGATTTCAATGCAATAATCTCGCACGATTTCGAATCCCTTTTCTTGTACAGCTACATAGAGCGAGGACTGAATGTTGCTTGACGAGCTAGCGTTTTTCGACATGTCGGAGTCGGACTTCGTTCCTTGGCGTCGCGGGCTTACTGCAACGGATAGCACTGCTTTGGTGAGTATGATGGATTTCTCAAAACCTATGGTGACCACCAGAAATGGCAGTCCTTCAGAGAGTAGGACTAGGTTAATTGGCACTCCGAACTTGGTGGTTACGATGACTCCGAAGAGAAACGCAAAGACAGAAGAGATAAGAACCGAAGTGGCAAGCCAGGCGTTGGATCCCATATCTCGCATCGACATGAAGAGGGATACGAATGTCAGATGCATAGATAGATATCCGAGAACCATGATGACGATGTCGAGCGACTCGGCATTCTATTCCGAATTAGCCAAGGCTTGAAAACGAGAGCTGAGAGCAGCGTGCCTTGATCAGATCTACGAAGCCTGTCCAAAAGTTGGCAGCCGAACGACGCATCGTACTCTGGGTGGGTAGTCCGCCGTTTTTTGCAGCTCTCATGACCCATGACTTTGCTTCCTGCACCCCTGCATCATTTGAGCCTCCCCGTGTCTCGTGTATGGGCTCATTTGGCAGCTCCTGAATTGAAGCAAGGAAATCGGATGCTTCACTACATGGCACAGCGAAAGCCAAAGTCGTATCTTGGGAGATTGGTGAAAGGGGATTCCATGTCGTGGGCAATTGCTTTATAGAGCTGTTCTTGGGTATGGACACCTCATTACCAAGGGGAGCAGTCCGTGGAGAAGTGTTCGAGAGCGAGTCAGGAAAGACCAGGGTCATAACCATCGAAGGGTCGGCATCCTGAAAACCTGTCAATAGAGTCCAATTGCCCAGTCTCGAGTCTTTCGCGTACGATAGCTGTGTCATCGGATCCTCCATTGTCCGTCTGCCACTTCCATAATGTCTCTTCTCCTAATCGTAATCGTCTGCCGCCTTCAACCAGCGCATTGAGATCCGTGCTTCCCAAGCCACTGCCCAGGCTCGTGTGGTCAAAGAGACTACCTTCTAGAAGGCCCACGTAGGATGTGCTTGCCAGTAACGCCACGAAGACGATAGTGTGTATAGGGTGTGTGAAGGCGCTGCGAGAGACCGTTTGGAGGAGGCGTGTGATTTGCCGGTTTATGTACCCTGGATTTGCGGGCGCCCCATTGCTATGTTCATGGCGAAGACGCGCTGGGAGGAAAGAGGCTCCTAACATGCTTGTTTCCTCGAGAGATTAGAGGACTGATTGGGGTTGTCTGCAACGACGAGGGCTAAAAACCCGACATGGCAATGACAAGGTGCAGCCTATTGTCTAAAAATTCCATGTTAGCCTGTCATTTCACCCTGCAGTGATCCAGTAGAGCACTGCGATAGGGCTTTCTCGGACAGCTTCGACCGGCTCACCTCGAATCCATCCCTCTAAGACTCGCAAGCTTCAAATTGCTAATTCAAACTTGGATTTGGTCGAAGGTCGAGGTCGAGTCGCTAACATTCGTAAGAGTTCGTACGACAAGTACCTAAAGCTATCTGTGACACCTCTCTAGATGGCAAGCAGTAACACAAGGAGCTCCTGAGTAGTGAAAAAATCCAAATCTTGGTCCGCCCCTGGCGTTGCAAGCTTGTCCAGCTTGCTCCAAGGAAGGAGCGGTGGCAGGTCTAAATGACGATCCCCAGGTTTTTTTCCAATGGATATTGCTGGTGACGCTGGGATCTTGCTGCACTGTCTTCGCTTAGACATTCTTCAAAATAACAAATTTCGGCCGAGTGATTTTGGCCACTGCCGAAGGATCCAATGGCGATGTGGTTCACTCAAAGCAATGGATAACCGAGGCCAGACGCCTCTGTCTGTCTACTGATAGTAGAGTCAATACCAACTGCTCGGATTTCCAAGCTTTGTCTCCATCGTCTAGGCTCACATGCGAGCTTTGTCAAGCTTCTACTCGGTAGAAAAGATTCATCTCAGAATTAGAATAATGCATTCTCTATCTCACTCTATATCTCTCACTATAGGAGCTTGTTACATTTTGCTAGGCATACGCATGCCTCCATCTAACCGTATCACAGTCCCGTTCAGCATGGAGTTCTCAACTCCCTCTCTTACAATCCTTGCAAACTCCTCCGGCTTTCCTGGCCTGAGGGGGAATTCCATGACCCTCGTCAGGCTCGATCTGACTTTGTCACTCATGAGAGCAGTCATTCCACTATCAAACAGGCTAGGCGCAATAGTTACGACTCTGACCCCATATCTCGCCAGATCTCGTGTCAATGGCAGCGTCAAAGATGCCAGAGCTCCTTTTGAAGCTGCGTACGAGACCTGGCCGGGCTGCCCATCGAAGCTGTTGATCTGATTAGTATCTCAAGAGCCGTAAATTGGCACATCAAGCCTTACGCAGCAGACGACGACACCAGAACAATAACCCCCCTCTCTCCGTCCTCCTTCTCCGGCTCGACCCTTGTTAAATGGGGCAACAATTGCCTCACCAAATCAATACTCCCCCTAACATTAATATTCATAACGAAATCGAATCCCCTCAAATCAAACGGGTCGCCATGCTTATCCAATATCTTCGCCGGCGTACTCACGCCTGCAGCAGCTATGATGCCCCCGAGTTCTTTTCCAGAGTCTTTGATCCATGAGAGACTGCCGCTAACGGCTTGCGCTATACTTTCGGTGTCTGAGACGTCGCACTGGAAAAATTTGGCATGGCCCTCGGGAAGCTCTTGGACGAGTGCCTGGCCGCCTTCTTCGTTCATGTCAAGGATAGAAACATAACCACCGGCTGAGAGAAGGTTGCGGATTGTTGCGCGGCCGAGGCCAGATGCCCTGTTAACATACATCAGTCATTATGTTCTAAACCTGGTGGAAGAAGGGGAACGCACCCGCCGGACACGACAAATGTTCTGTCCTCGATCTTCATACTAATAGCGAAGTTCCACTCCAGAGGTAGGGGGAGAGTTGAAAAGCTCTGCAAGTGAATATTAGGTCAGGTTGGTCTGGCGCAGTGGGGCCGAGGCATTTCTGAACATTTGCCCTAAATTTTAGCCCTAAATTTAGGCACGCACGAACCACCAAGGTAAGATAGGGAGGAAGAGTAATTGTTGAGTGGTAGTATAGACTCATAGCTTATCTAAATTATTTATATTGAATTTTATAACCATTGGGTATGTTAGAGCGACTCAGATACAGGCAATAGCACCACGATCAGTCCGCAGCCCTTATCACTTCTTCCTTTCTCTTACCTTCCATTTTACACCAGCTTTCGTAGTCCCTCCGACGCTGTTACTCATCTTAGCACGCTGTAGCTCGAGTTCGTTCTCTGCGTCCATGAGATCCTTCTCCCGAGCCTTGAGTGCCGCAAGCTTCGACCTGCGAGCATCCTGCTCCTTCCCGTGCCGTTTCCGTAGGAGCTTCTCTTCCTTCAAGGCTGCCTCTTCCCTTTCAACAACACGGCGTGGTCTCTGTGTTTTGGAAACAGGCGTTGAGTCGTCCATTTCCTCATCTTCATCCTCTTCACGGGTCAGATCCTCTCCGATCCGCCCACCCTGCCCCAACCAAGAACCCAGACCCTTCCCTGGAACATACAGTCTCTGCTCCTCCCTATTACCCGCAAAAACCATATGCTGTCCCTCCCGTCCATCTTCTTGTCCCAACACCTCCGCCCCCTCCCCCTCCCTCAGCACAAACTCCTGCTCCAATCTCTCCAACGCCCTCCTCGTCTTCTGAATCATCGTCCTCAGATAACCCGAATCCTGCGTCTTCAACAGTTTGACCGCATCCTGACTCAGCACCGGATTGGCACGATCCATAATTTTCTTGCCATCCTTCGATTTGGAGCTAAGCATGCCATAATGAAATTCGTCTGGATTGCGCTCGGTGGCTTTTTGCCGAAGAATCTGTAGGCGCTTCTTCTTTTCGTTGTAGTCTTTTGCTCTCAGGGAGTAATCCTTTTATGGTGTTAGCGTGAGGAAGTGTTTGGATGATAGATGGGACGGCGGACCTTGTGCTTCTCTAGGAGGCCCCATTTCTCGCGATTTCCAGGCTGCGCACGCTCTCGGTGGTTTCGCCGTTGGGTTGCATTTCTTAGGGAAGACATGGTTGCGGGATTGTGTCAAGAAAATGGCGTGCAATTCAACGGATTCATACTCGGTGAGACTACACGTCCATGGAGTTCAACCGAGGAGGGCGTCAAGATTTCAGAGATCTGCCCCAGCCCCATCGAGCGTAGATCGAGCGCCGCTTTTGCTCTGGCACTTCACGAGTGACAAAATCGTACTTTTTAATCTTTTAATTACCCCAAACAACGGGCAAGGGTACGAGGTTCGGAGACTAAGTTATCTCTATATACAAAATTCGCCAGATGCACCGACAAATGAGGTGAAGATCAAACGGAAATCAAGGTACTATCTTGCTTGTTTATTAGATTGTGCACCTACTTCTACCCTGATATGCCTTTGGAACAAACACCTTCGTCTCTGGCTTGCACGTTTGGTAGAGGGACAGTTTGGCGAACAACGTGTTGTTCTATCTCGGAAAGCCGCTCCTATCGGCTACTGCTTAAGCGTTTCGCGCGTGAGCCATAGTCGCGCAATCAAGGCGACATACCTGTGTCATTGTGCGCTGTTTGGCTAGTCTGCTGCCCTATTCCTGATTTCGACTTAAGGGTCGTGGCTGCTTGAAGCAAAATTGTACCTGCGTTACTCTCCCAATACTATTGTTGTTCATACGAGCCAAAATTCCCCGAAACGAGGCTGAAAGCGGCTATTGACCGGTCGAGATGCGATCCGTTATGACGCTCGAAAAGCAATACACTTGAAACATACTTTAGGGATGCGATCCGTCGCGGTTAATGCTCTACCGTACACAGTCACGATGCTCGGAATTGGCCTCAAGAATGCCCATCGAGCCCGTGGAAATATACACATGCGATCCGTCGTGATGAAACCTTACACAGCCATATTTTGTATCTATTTAGAGTATATAGCGCAAGCTCAATTTGCCTTGAAATATCGATCATCAGATCGAAAGTAAGCATGCTTATATACCATTATGTCAAATGTTGCCCAGCCTCCGAGTTCCTTGCTGGACCACTATTGAATACATATCGACGTAATCATTCGACAAAGACATGGGGGCCTTTTTTTTCTTTCATATATTGACAATCAGTCTCTTCATCTGTAACGTCTCTGCGGTGCTAATCGCGAACGGCAATGGTTCGAATTCGATTATTGACGTGGCCACATACAAACATGGATTCGTCAATTTTCCACCCGGGGCTTGGCTTGGTAAGGGTCTCGATATGACGGCGGTCATGCCTCTTGATATAACCGCGGTAGGCTTTTCACGAGAACTCATTGATCACTGCTTTTCTCACGTGCTAAACTCGCATGCCTAGGTTACCAGTTCTATAACCACTTATGGCCGCATCATCAACATTGGTGACGATGCCAGCAACGTGACCATTGCCGGCGGAGCCACTTGGTTGGTTCCAGGCGATATAAACATAAGCCCTGACACTAGTGCTGGTGGACGTAAGTGCCATTCTTAAGTACTTGGCCTTATCTTAAGGTGCCACATCTAAATTCCCCTCTTAGGAACTTTCAACACATTCGCGACGGGGAGTGAGGCCCGAGACAGTACAAGTTACGGTGGTGCTCTCTCGGCGAGATACAAAGTGGTCGAAGGTGATGCGACTTTAGACCGAGGTGTCGAGAAGATGTTTCAGGATTCGTTCCAATACGCATTGTTTAGCTACGAGGCTAAACAGCTCCAAGTCTCTTTCGACTCCTTTAAGGACAATGTCAATGAAGGCTTTCTTAGGCAAATGGTAAATCGGCTTAAACCCTTCAACCTGAGAGACACGAATATCATCCGGCAATACAGGAATTTCTTCCGCCTAATCGGTACCCACATCGTTACAACAACAACATATGGTAGTCGTTTGTCGTTGGTCAGTCTGACCCGATCTTCTCGTCCGATACTTCTAATTGCGAGTGATCAAATCTAGGCCGTATGGGCATCTAATTCGGACTCTGAAGTCAACTCCAATTTCGCGGCAGACGTTGGGGCAGAATTGAATGGTCTTCCAGTATCTGGCAAAATCGATGTCGATGTCAAGACTAGTTCTCAGTATAAGACATTCTCGGATACTGTGCAACAGACTTGCTCTTGCAACGGAGGTAATACCACCCTGGCCACCGCTATCAACACCGATCCTGCTGCCGAAGGGATATACCAGACTTTTTTGAGTTGGTCGCAGAGCAGTCAACTACTGCCGGATGTGACTGGCTTTTATTTGGAGACGCTCTGGAGTATTATGGCATTTGCAAAGGATGAAGTGGTGGCTAATTATGCAACGGATGTCGAAAACGCGTATGATTATCTGGTCTCGAATCCTCAAATACGCAAGACACCATGCCGTATGGCCATTTCTGCGGACTGGGCCGAAATAGGTTTATTGTCTCCTTCCGCCTACATCGAGGCCGATCCGAGGAATCCACCTCCGCCAGGTACTATCTTAACGGCCACAAAAGTTTTCTGGAATTCGACAGGCGGAAGTACCGACGTAGGCAGATCGGTGATTGTTGAGTGAGTTCCCGGGTCTTCCTCGCAAACACATCATTGCTGTATCTATCATCTGACAAGCACCACCGTAGCTTCTACATCACCAATTATGGTGGTGGTGTCGACATTGAGCTCTCGCACGGTAGCAACGGGGCTACATCGACCTCTGGTGAAGTTGACGTCAACATCAATGGGGTGAGCCCCCGAAAGTCTCCCAAGCAAATCTTCTCTTGCTAAAACTCTGGCTTTTCTTCAGGTTCCATATACTGCTAAAGGAATAATTGATAACAATTGGAACACTCAACGCTTCTTTCAGTGCCCAGTCAACCAACTTGGCGTTGATGAGGCTCATGACATCGCGTCACAGCCATCCATGGTGTTACCCTCGAACAATACCTGGGTAATCCCAGCCAACAACCCGGGAATAAATATACAAAAGTAATTAGAAGCTTCTCTTCTGTTCGTTCGTTCTTTTAGGGCCCAACCATTGTCTGCCAATGTGCCCGAGCGAGTACATAAACGCAATAACAACCTCTTTTTCTCCAAGAATATTTAACCAAGTCATGCCATTTGTGGCCAATTTCGATGGCATGAACTCAACCGTCTCTACGCCCTTCACAAGGCTTGTACGAGCACAACTTCCAGGGTACAGGCGTCGCCCAGTTTCGTAGGGTGATGGACATTTTCTGCAACAATGTCTTGGCTATCGTCCAGCTGTAGGATGATCACAGCGCGCTTCAGGCATTGACGAAAAAAGGCCTGGATCAAGAGGCTGGCCGTCATGATCTTATTTTAGTGTCGAAATATGCCGTGCTACAATCCTAGAGTTGGTAGAAATATGGGTAGTATATGTAATCCTAAGGCTTCTGAAGACCCAACTCCGCGCATTTGGGGGACTGGCCACATGCGCGGTATACTCACGGCCCGCAACTGGCCTGCCTCTCATAGTGTACAGATGGTTGCGATCATGTACGATCGAGAGAGAGAGGTTTAGAAATACATTCCCACATCTTTACGGATCGTTCCAGACCTCTCGGTCAATTTCCGCCAAGTCCGCACTATGACTTCACTTTGATTTTGACTAGAAGGGTTCACCGCCCAGTGGGCCAACCCGCCCAGTGGGCCAGCCCCATAGGGCTACTAGCGTACAATCTTTTTTTAAATTATTTTATGGTAGAAATCGACTACTTTTATCCTAATTAACTCTATTTAAATAAGCTAGCTATAGTATCGCCTTACAAGGTTTTCTAATACGTTACTCTCTTTTTATTAATTACTCCTAGCTCTTTTATATTTACCTCTATTACCTCTATTATCTCTACTACTCCTACTCCTATCTTTATTATCTCTACTACTTTTACTCCTACCTCTACTTCTACTATTAACGCCCCTACTATAATTCTTATATAATTACCCTTATTTATAACTTTACGATTAATCGGCGGAGTAGAGATAGTAAAAGAGGTAATATAAAATTTATAAAAAATATTAATTAAATAACTAGTCGTTTTAATATAATAATAAAACGTCGTTTTAATATAATAAATATTTAAGGCGGTAGTAGATTAAATAACTTTAATACTAGTACTTTTAATCTCTTTATTTTCTTATTCTACTCTTTTAATATTTTCTAGGCGTTTTTAATATTAGTTTTAATTAATATATCTAACTTTCTTCTATTAATTTTCTTTTAATTTAAGTACTTTACTTTACTTTAAGTCTCTTTAATATAATTAATTTTATATTCCTTTCTCGTATTTATATCTATAAATTTATTAGTAGTAGTACTTTAAATCGTATATTTAGTTATTATAAAATAGGCGGCTTTATTTACTTTTTTAAAAACTTCTATTTATTTAATTTCTTCGGTTATCGTTATACGAAGTAGCCGTTAAACTTCTAAGGTATTTACGGGCGTTATTATTACTCTAATTTTACTATCTTTATTAATATAATTAATAATTACTTCGGGCGGCGTAGTCGGGCGAATTATAATATTATATTATTTATATTATTCTAGCTATAACTACTATTAAGGAAAATATTTTAAAATTATTTATAAATCGAATAATAAAAGGCCTAATACTATTTAGACTTTTCGAATATTTATAAATATAATTACCTCTCGCTTAACTAATCGGTATAACTCTAGAAAATTAATTTTATCGATCGAATAATAAACCCTAAGTCGCGTTATACGATAAATATAATTTTTATATATAGTTAAGAGCGGGCCAAAGATACTAATATCTAGTAATTAAAATAAATAAATCGTATATAAAGATAAATATAAAACGATAATTTTATATCGGATATAGTATTTAAGCGCAGTTATCGAAATATAAAATATATACCCGTTAATATATAATAGCCGATATTTACTCTATTAAATTATTGATATCTCTTTATCGAAGTATTATCTAATTTAATTTAAATAAATCTCGTTTTTGGTCCAGCTATTTTTATTAATAAATATATAAATTTAAAAAAAAAACTTATTCTAAACCCTCTACTAAAATACCGCTTTAAAAATAACCTAGGAACGTAAAATATTATTAATTATAAATATATACTCTAAAAGAGATACCTACTCCCGATTATTATACTATATTATATATTTCTTCCTTTAATCCGCTAAGACTATAATACGAAACTTCGTGATTATACTTTATATAATACCCTTTTTATTTATATTCTAAACGTCTTTATCCTAGATATTATATTCTCTTTTTTTTTATAAGAAAAGCTCGAATTAATAAATAAAAATCCTAGGATCTTAAACTAAAACACGCTCTTTATCGAGAGATAATATATATATAATTCTAATTTAAAGATAACGTTTTATAAACTTCTAAAATTAATTAATATTAATTTTTAAATTATTACCTCTTTTCTTAAATAATTTTTTTTTATTCGGTATATTTACTCTATCCGCGGCGGCTACCTCTAAATTTATAGACGTAGGATTTAATTTAGAAGTACTATCTCTTTTTTTAATATTAACTTCTATTATTCCTAGTATCGAATTAACGCCGGTTTATTACTATTAATTCGTCTCTATAGAGATATCCTCGGGACGTCGTATTACCTAGCGGCTTTATATTACGATTAAAGTTCGATAAGAATTTTAATAGATTTAGTATACTTAATACACCAAGGGACTACTCACTACTCGACGTAGTATATAAACTAATAAATAGGTAAACGTTTAACCGTTTATTTACTCGATATTAAAATAAATAAATAAATAGCGTAGTTTTTTTTTTCTATATAAACTACGTATTTTTTAAATAAATAAAAACTTCGTATTTAACTTCCTTTAAAACTTCTAATTATAAATTATAAATATAAATATTTATTAAATTATTAATTAAATTTATTAAATTTATTTAGTTTTATTTTATATTAATACGAAGTTTATTATTCTTTAATCTTTAATACTCTTCTTTATAAATATTAATTTAGGTTTTATTAATATTATACCTAAGTATTAAACGGAGAGTTTTAATATTTTAAATACTTTTAAAATAAATACTTTAGGATTAATAAAGGCCCTAACTCTAAATATCTAAAATAGTATTAAAAAACGTAATATTATAAAAGAAGAGGACTATATTAAAGTTACTCGCCTAAATTACTATTATAAAGAGCGCGAGAAGTTTAACGACTAGTTATTATAACTTTAACTATTCTTCGTATTTAATAAGAATACGATACTAGTTATCTAATAAATAACCTTTATAATAATTTATATAAGAGATAATATATAGAAATAGGTTAAATTATTCCTAAAGCGCTATACCTAGTCTAGTTTTCTACTATTTCGAAGTTATTAAGACTTATATAATACTATTTATATTAAATTTAGGACTTAGAAACTTTAGTTTTTTAATAACGACGATTCGAATATTAATCTAGTCCGGGTATTCGCGGAATATAAAAAAAGTATTCTATATTAATTATAATATCCCTAGTATCTCGATCGTAGTTATAATTTTTTAATACGGTTTTATTTTATTATTTTAAGAAATATCTAAACTTAGAGCCTAATTAAAGAAGAAATAAAGTATTTTAAAGATTTCGGTAATTTTATTATTTTATTACTCTTTTTTTAATTTAGCCGTTAAGTCTACCCGTTCCCGTATTATACTTTATTTTTTATAGAATATATATAACGCGTCCGGGCCGTTAAAATATCTTAAAGTCTTTATTTCGACGTCGTTAATCTTTTTCTATAATTTTTCGACCTTTTATATATAATAATTAATACGACTCTACTAAAAGTTTACTATCTTAATTTATATTATATTATTATACTCCGAAGTTTCGGCTTTACTATTTATTCTTTTATTAAATTAATTTTTAAAATATTTTATAAAAGCGAGGTTATCACGGGAATAGGTACGTTAAAGTTAGAGATTTAAACAATAATATATTATTCTATAAAGAGGTAACTATGAACTAGTTAGGATTATTAAATAATAGGTAGTATTAAACCCCGGCGCGTTAAACCCCCTAACGCTTTTATAATAATATACTCCCTCCCTATAATACTCGCCGCGAGTATATTTAATTTATAGTATAGTAGTTAGGTTAAGGTTAGAGTGGTATTAATAGAACGTAAATAATAATAGTATTAGAATATAGTATAACGTTTATTTTAAACGGAGTTAACGGGCTTCGCCGCCGTCGATAAAGCCGAGTTTTATTTTTTTAATTTTATCGCCGATTTTATTCGCCCTTAATCTTTTAAGGTTCTCTATAGTTAATAAAGCGATATTTAACTAGGGTAATTAAAAGAGTAATTTAATCGAGAAATTATTATCGGTATCGAAAATCCTAATTAAAGGTAAAATAATAAATTTTATTTAAATTATTAGCGTAGTAAAGTAACCGGGTTTTATCTTATATTAAAAAACTCGCTTCGACGTAGTAAAGAATTTATTAATCTTTTTTTATATTACCGTTCTACGGTCCTAGGTTTTATATATTATTATTTTTATATAGAGTCTCTCTTTTTTAAATACTTCGATTATAATATCTACCGTAGCGTCGTCGTCTTTAAATAAATTAATTATATTTTTTAATTTATCTACCGTAGCCGTTATTTCTACCTCGTAATATTAGATTATATAATCGAGGCTCTCGCCGGTTAGATTTAGATATACTATCTTCTCTCCTATTATTAATACTATATCCTAGTATATTAGGTTAGAGGGGTACGTAGGTTTTTCCTTTATAATTTCTACGACCTCTTTTTTATTATTAAATAACTCCTAGCGCTAGATAAAGTTTATAGTTAATATAACGGGGTCGACGGGGTCTTCTAGTATAATAGTATTTTTTATAATAATATTTTATACGTTTTTTATAACGGTATCCTTTTAGATTAATATAAACACTTTTTTCTTTTTATCTATTAAGAGGAGTTAGGGTAATAAAGTATATCGTAAAGAGATATTTTCTACCGTACGTTATAAAGAGGTAGTTCTTAACTATAAAGTATATCGTAAAGAGGTAACTCCCGTTACTAGTATAATACCTTTAGTTAAAGAGGCTTTATTAATAGCGTTTAAATTAACGCGTATATTTATTTTTATTTCGAAAGAGAAGGTACCTCTACTTTATATTAATTCGGGGAAGTTTCTATAAAAAACTTACCCTTTATAATTAATAACGCGGTTATTAATTAACTAGGCGTTTTTATAGTTTATATAACTCGGGCTACTTTTATAGGGTTCTTTATTAATATTAAAATTTAATAATTAATTTACGGATCGAAACCGCTTAGAAAAGCCGAGCTCTATAATTAGTCCGAGCGCTATATCGTATAATTTAATTTAGCGTAGAAGGATAATACTTTTTATCTTTATATTAAAAGCGATTAAATCCGCGTTAAACGCGTTAACGTTCTAGCGTACCTTAATTATTATTACCTCGTCGGGGTTCTAATAAAACTAGTCTTTATAATTATTATTAACTATTACGCCGGGCTATTATTTATATTTATCCTCGTTAATATTTATAACTACCTAGTCGTTAATCTTTCCGCTATTCTTATTTATTATTTTCTAGTATATCGTAAGGATCTAGATCTTTATATCTTTTACACTAGCGAGGAGCTCGAGGTCCGAGTTAATATTAATTAAGAGGGTAAAGTAGTAGCGTAATATATAAGAGAATCTCTAGTTAAAATAGTCGAAAGCCGCGTCGTAGGGGTTAGCGAGGTAGAAAAGATAAATATAATAAAGAATTATTCTAAATTAGAGATTAAGGAATTAATAAAGTAAATAGGCGATTTAGAAAAAATATATACCTAAAATTAAATTCTAGATTCGTTTCGCTATGATTATAACTAGTTAATTTATAGTTATTTTATATTTATATAAATCACGCCTCTAGATTTATTCTAAAAAGATATTAATTTTAGTTTATAGTAACGGCGCCTTAATATTTAATATAAAGGAATTATTAATATTTATTATATAGGTTAATATTAAATAGGGAGGGTATTAAAAAGTGAGATAAAAATAAATAAAAATAGAAGTAGAAGTAGGAACGGTACGATCTAATCTATACTAGTAATAAATATTTCTTATTTATATTACTAACTTTACTCTTCAATATCTTAATATAAATTAGGGTAAATCTTTTATAGATATATTTTATAGAGGGGCGGTACTTTACTATTAGGGTAGACGGGTTTATAAACTTTATATAAATTCGCCTAGGCTACTCTAGCGCGTTATATACTTTATATTTTATATAATAAAGTTTATATTTAATATACTATACTATTTATATCTATTTCTAGATATCGTATACTATATTATTATTAGTTTACTCGTAGTTATAAATATTATTAATACGTCGACCTAGTATACCTAACTACTCTAGCGTTTAGTTTTATTTTATCGGGGTTCGTCGTTAAACCCTAATATTAATAAATATTAAAGATAGTATTCGTCGACTAACTCGCTAGAATTCTTAATATCTACCGCGGGTTATTATAAAATAGAGTCTATATCTTAATAACCTCTTTATTTAACTAGGTATTATAGTCTACTATAATAACGTCTAAATTTTAGGATTTCTTCGACGAAGTACTTTTAGTTATTTATACCGTCCTCGGTAATCTCGCTAATAAGTGTTAAAGGAGGAGCGATATAGTTTAGAATAATATTAATATAATAGGGCTCGAGGAGGTAGATATAAAAAACTAAATAAATTCTATAAATATTAAAGAGTTTTAGGCGGTATACTTATAAGTTTATATAAAAAGTAATTTTAAACGGGTTTAGTTTCTTATTATCGAGTTTTTTACTAAAATAATCTATTTTTAAATTCGTAATTTTAAATATAATAAAATTACCTACCTCGAACTCGATCCTTTTATAATTTTAGTCGTAGTATTTAATCTATTTATTTTAGGCTTTAGAAATTCGTACTAAAATTTTATATTATAATACTACGATTTCTCGTATAATTTCTTTTATATTAATTAAGAAGTACTTCTCTATATAAGAGTATAACTAGAATAATATAGAGTCGTAACCGTTATTTATTTTTAATAAAGAGTATTTAATTACTAAATAATAAGATATATTATATATATATTCTACTAAAGAGAGGTAATCTACCTAATCGTTTTATAAATAATTAATAAAGTATCTTAGGTATTATTCTAGTATTTAATTCTAACACTCCGTCTATTTATCCGTTTAGGGGTAGAAGTTAATAAAGAATCTATAATCGGTCCTTAACCTAGTAAAGAGTATTCTTTAGAAACTAAAAGTAAATAATACTCTATAGTCGCTATAGATTCTTTCTAGTATACTATAATAGTTAATTACTATTTTAATAAAGAGGTATACGAATTATCTAAAGTCTATATCTTTAATATATAGTATATAGTAAGTTATTTTTATTAGTTTATTAACTATAATTATAATATAATCCGATTTATCGTTATTTCTATACGCCGAAGACCGTAGTAAATCGGTAACGAAGTTAGTAGTAATATTTAATTATACTCTAGTCGGTACCGGTAATAATAATAATTCTTTATACTCGGTGTAATAACTAGGTTTAATTCGGTTATATACTTCGTAAATTTTAACGTAATTCGTTACCTAATTAAATAGTCCGGGCTAGAAGAACTAGCGAGTTTTAATTATTATAATTTTATTTCTAGCGAAGTATCCTATAATCGGGTTATCGTAGAAGGTTTAAAGGACTCGAAGTCGGAGATTTTCTAGGATATATAAACGCGATCCTTTATAATAAAGGAGCCCGTTTTTTTAAAAGAAATATTTATCGTCTTTAATATCGTTATTCTTTAATACTTTTTTAATATCGTCGATTAAAGTATAAAATAATATCTCTTCCTCTCTTTCTATTATATATATTTATAGGTCGGTATAAATATTAAATACCACCTTACGGACTTCGCCTAGAGTCGTTATCGCGAGTTTAAAAAATAGGGTTATTATATAACTCTCGCCGGGTAAGTAATTCTAATAATCTAGGTATTTATTAAAACCGTCTACGGGGTTCTTTTTTCCTATATAATACTTTATTATAAAGTTAAACTCTACGAGGAATTCTACCTAGTAAATTTAATATCGTATAAATAATTTAGTTCCTAAGAAGTAACGGAGGTTATTATAATTTATAATAATTTTAACGATTTTTAGGATCTCTTAAGATAGTATCTTTATATACGGAACTTTTCTAAAATAACTAGGAGTTCTTTATTATATATAGTATAATTCCTCTCTAATAGTTTTAATTTTCTAGAATAGAAAACGACTAGGTATTAATAAAAGTCGTTATACTTTTATAAAAAGATCGCTATAATAACGAATTTACTAGTATTTATCTTTACGCGAATCTCTTTAGAGTAGTCGAACTAGACTAAGAGTAATATACCTAGGAATACTTTTCGGAGCTCGTCGAAATTATTCTAGACGTCCTCGTTCTACTCGAAGGAGATATATTTAATAAGATCCGTTATAAAAATTACGATCTTATTATAATTTTAGATAAAACGTTTATAAAAGTTATAAAATCCTAGGAAGGATTATATATCTTTAATATAATATAGCGTAGGTTAATCTTAAATTATAATAACTTTATTAATATTTATCGCTATATTATCTTAGGATATAATGAATCCGAGGTACTCGACGGTTGTTTATTTAAATACGTACTTTTCTAATTTAATATATAGCTTTATACTACGGAGGCGCTCGAGGACTTATTTAACGTAGTCTTTATATTCTACGGGGTCCTCCGAATAAACGAGGATATTATCGAGATAAATAATAATAAACTTATCTAGTAGGTCCGATATAACTCTATCGATATAAAATTAGAAAGTTAAGGGTAAATTCGCTATATTAAAGGGTATAACCTAGTATTCGAATAGTCCGTATCTAGTATGGAAAGTAGTTATTTATTCGTCTCCTTTCCGGATATAGAGGAAGTTATAGGCGCCTTTAAAGTTAATTTTCGTAAATTATCGTATCTTTCCTAGGCGGTCTAGGATAAGGTTAATAAAGAGAATAAAATATTTATCTTTAATAATAATAATATTAAGGCCTCGGTAGTTTATATAAAGTTATAATCCGCCGTCTTTCTTCTTAACGAATAGTATAAATACCCCGGCCGGGGATTTAGATTATTTAATAAACCCACTTTATAAATTCTAGTCGATATAGTCTTTAAGTATTTTAAATTTAGTCTCCGTTAAATTATATTATAGTTTAAAAAAGGGCGTCCTACCCGGTTTTAAATTAATTATATAATTTAACTCTTTATAGTATAGAGGTAGTATTTCCCTAATAATTTTACTAAAGACGTCCGCGTAATCTTTATAAATTTATAGGAGTATAACGATTATAAGGGTATTATTTTTCTTAGGGTCTAGAAAGTATACCTAAATAAATTAATAATTTATTTTTACTTCGTTAACGAAGTCTAAGGGCTAGAGTACTTTAATATTTTTAAAGATCTTTATCTTTTTTATCTTCTAGTCGATAAGAGGGTTAATTATTTATAATTATAATAAACTTAAAATAATCCGATCTTTTATATTAATAACTCTAAAAAGGTATTTTATAGGTATACTATTATTAACTCTAATATATAAATAGTAAAGATAGTTATTTCTTTATAAATTAACTTCTATACCGTTAACGCCTAATATTTAAGGGGATATATAATTAATAGAGAATATATTAAGAGATTTAATAAAGAAATTCGATATAAAATTTATTATACTACCGTAGTCTATTATACTTTCTAAGCGGATAATTATATTAATACGGGGGTACTATAACTAGATACTTTTATAAAGATATTAGATTTAATTAATACTAACCTTAAAGAGGTATAACGCCGTAAATACGGCGGCGCTATTTCTTAATATAAACTTTAAGGCTAGCGGTCGCGATATAGTCTTTATTATAACTAATTAAAGTTTTTTAATTTAAAGAGTATAAGGTATTTAAAATCTCTCTTTTAATAATTAAAATTACTATAATCTAGGTAGGCTCCTTCTACTCGTTAAATATAATATCGTTCGCGTTTCTTTTCGTCCGTAGTATAGGTACCGGGGTTATATATATTATTACTTATTTTATTCTAGAAGGGCTTCCGGTTCTACGTCGGTAAATAAAGATTCGGGTTTATATTTAAATTAATACTTTAATCGAACCTTACTCGCTTATAATCTAACGTGGTATTATATTTATCTCGCGAACCTTTATTAATCTTAAAGTAGTTTTCCGTTTATTATATTAAAGTTTTAAAATTTATAAATATATCTAGCTAGGCTCCGGGGTAGAGTAAATAAATAATATTATATATCTCGTAACTTAACTTCCGGCGGAAACTAGCGTAGATAATAAATTTATTCTATTTAAGGTCCGCTATTACGGATTCGAATTAATTAATAAAGTTCTAGACTCGCTCGTTAACTTTTATAATTAAGTATTTTATAATTAATTTAATTTCTAATTTTATATCTAGTAGTCCGTAATTATTTATTAATTAAGTTTATAGTTTTAATTAATTCTCGAAACTCTCGGTATCTCTAGCTAGGCATAGTCTCTAGGTACGGTTTTTTAATTTATAATAAAAATATATTATAGCGGTTTTCGCTTAAATAAAGAATTATAAATATATTATAGTTCGAAGAAATCGTTAACTTCTATATACTATAAACGGATATTTACTACGCTACGGTTCGTTTTATATTAATATAAGTCGAAGGTAGAGGGTTCTTTAACTTTAACCCTTTCTTAATATTTTATATAAACGTTATAGGTAATAGGGGGGTTATTTCGGTAATATAATATTAATATTAATCGTCCGAACGAGGGTACTAGAGTAGGTCGTCGTAGATTTTCGGTAGTTATATTACTAGCTATAGTAATTTCTAGTTAATTAATTCTTTTTTAAAGGGCTACGAATTATATCGAGGTAACTAAACGTCTAAATATTAATAATAATTATATATCGTTATTTAATAGTACGGTACTGCGGTATTTTATTAAAGAGGATAATATATCGGCTAAACCGCCTAAAGCCGATAATTATCTTATTTATAATAAAATAATATATTACGGGAATAAATACGTCAGGGTTAAGAGTTTAAATAATAGTATATTATTCTATAAAGAGGTAACTATAGACTAGTTAGGATTATTAAATAATGGGCGGTGTTAAACCCCGGCGCGCTAAACCCCCCAACGCTCCTATAATAAAGATCGTTATCTCGAAGGCCGTTATTTTTAATAATATAAATCGAGTATTTACTAGTATCTTTAATAAGACCGGTTATAGTAATATACTTTTATATATTATATTTCTTCGTATAAGTATAAAGTAATACGAGGCGATTAAAGAAGATTTTAATTTATTTCTTTAATTCCTTTTTTAATATCTCTCTCTCGTCTATATAAATAATATAAATTTATATAATTAAATATAATTCTAATCTAGACCTTTATTTTATTATCTTTACGTAAAATATAATAGATAAACCGTAGTATAAAATTATTATTTCGTTAGAGTCGAGTTAAGTCGGGATTAAATATTTATTATTAAAATTAAAAAACTAACTTCCTTAGGTATAATAAATAAATTATTTAAAAAATTATTTTCTTTAGTAACTTAGAATAAAGAAGGTATAATATAAAAAGAAGATATTAATAGGATTAATCGAAAGGTATTTTATTAAATATAAAGAAAACCGATAAATAAATCGTTTATAAAAGAATTTAAAAAACTTATTTTAAAGGGAATTTAAAATATAATTTTCTTTATTTCTTTCTAAAAAAGGTATAGGCTTCTACTCCGTAGAATAATAAAAATTAAAAATAATATATTAATAATTAGATATTTACGATTAGAGATAATATTCTTAATTTAAATTTATATCGGTATCTTTTTAATATAGAGACGAAGGGGATTTACTATAAACCGAGTTATATATAAATATAATAAATAAATAAAGAGAGTAGAGTATAGAATATATCTTCCTTTTCTTAAAATAATACGACGGTATTTATTTTTTTATAATTACGAGGAGTATAAACTACTTATAGGTATTTTATATAAAAAAGTTCCGTAGATTAATATAAAGACTACTTTCTTTATATTTAATATAATTTATTTTCTTATTCTACGAGAATTAACCTAGATTATTTATAATTAAATTAAAGATACTTATATTAAGAGATTATAATATAAAATATATAACTTTTTATTAGCCTCCTATAATTTTCTAAATCTTCTTATATTTATTTAGAAAGTTTTCTTATAATATTAAATTAAGAAGTTAATATTAATTTAAAAGAAATAATTACCTTTATATTAATTTAATATAGAATACTTTTATTATTTAATATATATATCGGATTCTTAAACTTTATCGTTATTAATTATACTAGTATAAATTTTATAGAAGGATTCCTAGTATTTAAACTATATTTTAATATATTTAATAATAGGTTTAATAAAAATAAGTTAATAATTTTAGCCGGGGGGAAATAATCTATTTTTAATATCTTATATATACGTCTTTTTAGTGTCTAGGAGGCTAAAATAAACTCTTAATTATATACTCCTACCGGTATTCTTTTATAAATCCTCGCTACCTCTTTATATTTCTTTAAAACTCCCGTTACGACTCTTTACTCCCTATTTATTTCTTTTAAAATAATTTTATTCTTCTTTTTATCCTAGAACGATAATTTCTAGTTTTAAATTCGGGGTATATATAATATATATATATATTATATATACCTCGAATTTAGGATTAATAATTATTGTTTTCGATTAAAAAAAGGAGTACGGTCGCTTTAAAGAGAGTAATAAAGGAGTAAAGAAAAATAACGGGGGAGTAAAATAAAAATAATAAAAAAATAAAAAATAAAAATAAGAAAGTAAAAAGAAATATTATAAAATAATATAAAAACGTAGTAGGTAAGAGTTCAAACTAATTATCTTATATTTAATTATAACTATTTACGTTATTTATATCGTTTATTAATATTAAATATTATTATTTAATTCAGCCTCCGTCTATTTAAATTTAGTCTTTTACTAAATTATACTATAAATAAAGACCGTAAAGCGCTACTACCTACTTATATAATTTACTTCGGATCTTATATAATAACTTTAACGAAAGGGATTTTTTATATAACTATTTTTCGCTAGTTTTTATAACTCAATAACTTTAATATATATTAATTTAAGAGATTTTAATTACCTATTTATCTAGGTATATTATATACTATATATATACGATAGGTTATTTACTTCTAGGAAGGATACGTATATTTATTAATTAATTATTAATTTATAATTTAGCCTATAATATAGTCTATATTAATAATTTATTATTTTATATATATTTAACCCGAATAGGCTTAATATTAAAAAGACTATATTAGTTTAATTTTAATAATATAATAGATATTACTAAATTCTAGGGTATAAATACTATCTAATCTCTTTAGAAGAACTCTATTATATATAGTAATTAATATAAATCTAATATTAGTTATTTAATCGAAGAATTTCTTATTTATTAAATTATATCCCTAAAGTTACGTCTTTAAATAGGATAAATTAATCTTTAATCTTTTTCTTAAACTCTTTAAAAACCTTTTTAATATTCTCTATTATCGTTATTTAATTAGTATCTACGTCTACGGTCGTATATACTTTATAAGAATTATTAGCTACTATACTTTTTAAAGTAGTATTCTCCGTATTTTTATTAATTTAGAATTTTAACTATCTTTTTTTATATCGGTAAATCTTAAAAACTCCTATTAAAACCCTAGTTACCGACCGCGCGGATAGGGCTAGTAGCGTCCTACTAGTAATTTTTACTAAGAAAAATTATTAATAAAATACTATTAATAGCCCTAATTTACGGATAGAGCTACTAGTGTCCTATTAATAAGTTTAGTAAATTAGGGGTCTAAGTAGGTGACTTTTAATAAATTTAATAAATCGGGGGTTTAGATAGTATTCTATTAATAACTCTAAGTTAATTTCAATAAGATTAGTAACTTTAGTAATTTATATATATTGTTAGTATATTAATAGTAGCTAGCCCTATTATAGGGCTGAAATAAATAAAGTTTTATAATCGTTATTATTGACGGTAGCGACCCCTAGCGACGACTACTAACGCCAGCGACCTACCGGGCCCGGAATAATAAGTTTTAGCGAAAGTTCTCGCGGGGGCGTTACCCGGGCATATCCGGGGAGTATGCGCACATGAATACCATGCCATTTCGCATACTATGGCGCATGCCTTGGCGCATGCCATAATTGCGCATGCCATGGTGGGCTTTCGTCTGATGTTTTAGGGGCTGCTGCGGGGGGCGTACATCGCATGCACCTTTGCGCATGCCATTCGCATGCCATTCGCAAGCTGCGCACGCCATTGCGCATGCCATGGGGCATACTATGGCCCATACTATGGCCTATACTATGGCGTATGCTAATGCGCATGCAAATACGCATACTATAGGGCATGTAATGGGCCTATTCGTCTGATATTTAAGTTGCTAATTATTTATCGAGTTACTGAACCTACTGACAGCAAGTACTATTTACTAATAGGACCTTGCCTCAGTCCCTCAGACGTGGTGTCACACCAAGCCCCTTCGGGTTGGTTAATGCTTAGTTATAAAACGAGTATTACTACGTCTAAGCGCAGAATCTATACTTTCGCCAGATTTTCCTTATTTCGATTTTTTAACCTTTTAAGTTTTCGAACGTCGAGGTTTATAAATTTACGAATATTTAATATTTCTTCTCTATTCTTTCGCTTAGGGCGAGATAAAATATAAATCTCGTATTAAATAAATAAAAAATTAAGAAAAATAAATTCTTTTATAATAAATTATACGAAAAGGAAAAATATAAAAGAAATCGTATTTTTTAAAATCGATATAAGTCGAGAGATAATAAAGAACTATTATAAAAGATTCTAATTTTATTTTTAAAAAATCTAATAATTTATCGATATATCTCGCGACGAGAATTAAAAAATAAATTAATTTAGTTTATTAATTATTCTTAAATATATTATTATAAATAAGGGTTATTTAATAGAAATATAAGATTCTGCGCTTAGACCTACCGCCGTTTAGTTACGAAGTTAATATTTCTAACCCGAAGGGGCTTAGTAAACGGGAGCTAACCCGAAGAAACTTAATAGTGACTCGGTAGGTCTAAGAGACTAAAGTAAATAGGACCCTACCCGGACCCCTAATTTACTAATCTTATTAAACCTCGGGTCGATATTTAATATAGAGTTTTAGTATAAACCCGTAGACGGCTTTCTAATAGGGTTAATAGCGCTTAGAGTATACTAATATTTACTTTTAAAATTTATTAATATACCGCCGTTTATTTAATCCCCTAGATTTAACCTACCGTCTATTTTTAAATTATAAATAAAAAATAGAAAATATCGAGTATTTATATCCCCGATAGATTAATATATTTTCTTAATATTAAATTTAGTCTTTATAGCCGCCTTTATTATCCTATCGAGATATTTAATTAAAGAGTTTATTATTATTATTTTAATTTTATATAATTTTTAATATTGTATAAAATATAATAATTTTATTTACCGCGAGTTTTGAGAGATTTCTTTATAATATAATAAATAATTTTATAATATATCTAAGACCTTAAACCTCGTTAAATAAACGCGAATAAATTTTTTAAAAGTATAATTAATTTTATAAAAAAGTTTTTATAAAAGAAAAAAAGTAAATTTACTTATTTAATATTATATTTTTATTATACTTCGTAGAGTCCCCGCTTTAAGATAAATATATAAATATATAGAGTATTATAAAATAGTAACCGATAATAATACGAGTAGAGTAGTAGTTAATAATCGTAAATATCGCCCCTCATCGGGTAGGTATATAAATATAGGCCTTTATAAACTAAAAGATTAACGAGTCGATTTTACTAAATAATTAATTAGACTTTTGATTTTTAGAACTAGAATATAAAAGTACTTCTACGGTATTATTATTTAAAATTTAGAATAATTCTATCTTTATAAAAATCCTTATTATAGTAAAGCCGACTAGTTTTTACTTTATTTATTATTATTATTATATCTTTAATTACTTAATAAAGCGATATAACTTTAGTAAATTATACGAATTAATTCGAAAAATCCGCGATACCACTCGATTTTATAAAAAAGTCTTTAATTTAACTTTTTTAATATCTTTTTCAATCTCTAGAATAAAGTAAAACTACTATAATTAGAATTAAAATTAAAACTTTTTTTAATATATAACCGGGAGGTTCCTCTTTAAAGAGATAAATTAAATAATTTATTATTATATTAAATTCGATATAAACGAATTAACTCATATTACTATAAATTTAATTACGTTAAAATTATATATAGCGGTTCGTAAACTACTAGAAGGTTAATATAGTAAAGCTTTTCTCTTAACTATAAATAACGTACTTATTATAGGTATAATTAATTTTAAAGAGTTATCTTTTTTCTTTTTTCTTTTCCTCGGGTTTCTTTTCTAATATAATAAACTAGGTTTTAAAATTATCGAGGTAGTCTACTACCTAAAGTTATTCTTTAGAGTCTATTATATTTTATTCTTATTTTTATCCTTCTTTTAAATCTTCCTTTAAAGTTTTATTATTATTATTATCTAGTTCTTTAAGCTCTCGAATTTTTTAAATAATCTCTTTTTTAATATCCCTCTACTTCTCTAGTAAATTATTAAATATAATATTATTTTATACTAGATCTTTAGGGGATTTAATTACGTTATCCGGTATCTTCTTCTTAAATATATTTAATTATTATCGATTTATTATATTTTTCGAACGATAGTTTTTAGCGATATAGCCCGGTTTATTATAACTATAATAATTTATTACTTTTTAACTTTTTTATTATTATTTACTCCTTTTTTAGAATTCTCTTATAAGTCTCTTTTTAGTAAAATCGAGTTTTATTAATATATAATTATACGGGTTAAGTTTCTTATAGTAGTAATAATTAGTCGAATTATATCCGTTATTATAAACTCTTAAACGTCTTTATCCGTTAACTCCTCCGTTATAGTATTTCTCTATTACGTATTTATATAGTTTATTATTAATTTTAATTACTTATTTTTATAAATATATCGAGGTCCTTTATAACGGCTCCTATTTATATAAATTCGTCTTTTATATTATTTTTTAGTCCTCGTCGATATATTATTATAAGAATAGTATTGTCCTAGTCCGTAAATATTATATAATATTAAAATTATACCGAGTAATCGGACGTAGACCTTCGTTATATTAAATATTAAATAATACGAACTATTATACTACTTTCGTTGGATAGTTTAAATATATAACGAATTTTAATTTTAAACTTAAAGAAGTTCTTTATCTAAAGTTTTATTAATAAGTTATTAATATTATTTACTACTTTTATAGACGAATTACTAGAAGAATTAAAGAAGACGAATAATCTATTAGAACTTTACTTCTATTATAAACTTTAAATACTCTCGATTTTATACGGACGTACGAACGTTTATTAATATATCGGGTATAGTAAGCTCTCTTACGAACTTTACTAGTTAATTTTAAAAAATAAAAGTTATACTATAAAAGACTCGTATTATAAAATATTTATAAATTACGCTTTTTATTTTCTAAATAATTTAGAATAAAGTATAACGAGATTAAAGGAAATATACGAGTTATTTAAAAATAAAATTTTTCGTTCTTTATTTAATAAATAAATAAAGTATATAAACCTATTTAATATAAACCCATAGTATACGGGTTTAATATATATAGATAATTTAATAAATAAAATAAATTATAGACCTTTTATAATAAATTATAAATTTATAAATATTAGTCGATAGTAGAAAAACTTATTAATATATTATTCCGATTAATTTCTAGTTATTAAAGTGCGCTATAATCTTTTTTAAATTAATATAAATCTAAAGTTATCCGTAAAAGGGTTTACGACCGTATATAAAGTTATTAAATATTATAATCTAAATTTTTTTTATCTTAGTCGATAGAATTTCTTCGTATTAAAAGAGATCGTTATTAAAAATAAAAAGTAATACGTAGATATCGCGGCGGAGTATACTATTCTTTATAAGATTATTTTATATCGAAACCTCTTAAGATTAATTAAAGCGTTTTATATTTTAGACCCTTATATCGTTTATTTTATTATAAAACTATAGGCGTTAATATCTTTTTACTAATTCCTAGAAGATATTTTAAAAGATTATTTTAAGTTATAATATAAATTAAATATATTTAATTAATAATTATTAATCCTCCTATAATATCTAGACGGTCTAGAATATTTATATAATAATTATAAACCGCCTATTATATATAATAATTAAAAACTATATAATATTTTATTTCTAGCCGAAAACGAGGATAAAGGATATTATATCCGTTTAATTATTACGGACTTTAACTTTAACGGACGGTTTTATATTAATAATATAAAGAATATCGATATTAAAAATTCATATTCTCTAAATAAATCGAAGGCGAGGGGCCGACGGTAAAATTAAATATATAAACCCTTAAATATTATTTTACTTTTATTATAATATTTCTTCTCTTAAATTAAATTAATTTACGCGATTTTTAGAAAATTATAATAAACCTAAAGATACCCCGTAAAAGCGAAATCGCGAAAAATATCGAGGAGGTTTTCTCGGTAATTAAAAAATTACCTTAATTTAATAACCTTTTTATAAAGTAATTAAAGAATATTATTAAAAATATATTTAAAATTTTATTAAAGAAAAGATTTATTATTAAACCCGTTTATTAATAATTTAAAAAGGCTTAATATTATAATTTATATATTAATATAGAATATCTAAATAAACTCTATTTTAGTAAATTAAATTAATTAATAATAATATTAACTTTATAATATTTTTTATTTAATGAAAATAAATTTAGAAAAATATAAAGATTTAATAAAGTTAATAACTATACGGACGCGGATACCTAATAAATAAATATAAAATAATAAATATAAAAGTATAATTCGAGTAATACGTAAATTATTAGTTCTAGGGTTTATTTTAGTAGAAGATATATAATAGAGCCGTAGTAGAGAAAATATATAAATTTCTTTATATTTATATATAAATATATTATAATTTATAATATTAAGGATTTTAATATTTTATATATATATTAATATCCGTCTTTTAAATTATAGATTATTTATATATAAAAGTGTGTCTAAAGAAATAAAATAAGATTTTAAAAAGAAAAAGTATATAAACGCGGCCGTAGGTAAATATAAAATAATAAGTTTATTAAATAAAAACGTCCTATATACGATATATTAACTTAACTCGATTAAAGAATAATATTAATATTAAGTAGAAAACTACCTTATTAGGAGGATTATACGATAAGAATTAATTAAAATATAAAACCGGAAATTAATATAATCTAGATAGTAGACTAAATAAGATAATACTATAGGATAAATAATAAAAGTAATTATAATTAATTAAGATATAATTATATCGGTCTTTTTAAGGAGTTAGAACCTCTCCTCTCTTTATTATACCCTATTAAGGTAATACTCTAGGTCTAGAATATATATATATAATATAATCTAAATTAAGTATTAACTCGTATTAATATAATATTAATTTAAAATCCGTATATACCGTTTATAAATATTACTAGTTTAATTAATCGATAATATAAAGTCTTTAAAATATAAATAATATAAAATTAATTAATTTAAAAAAGGGACTATAAAGACTCTAGTAAAATATAAAGTATATAAAGGAATTTGATTTCTCGCCGAACCTATATTAATAAGGCGAGATTATTTAATTTAGACTATTAATTTACGCTCTAATTTATAATACGAATAGAAAATTATTAATATAAAGTAAACCTATTTTATTTTATTTTATACCCGCGTTATATTATATAAAGATAAGTATCTACCGATTATAGTTAACGATAACTACGTAAAATTAAATAATTCGTAGCCTTTATAAACTTTTAATAGAAAATATAATCTATTAGAAAATATTATTATATATTTATAATAAAGTATAGGGTATATTTTATTACTTTATTAATATAATATAGAGTTATTTTTAATATCTTTATTAGCCGATATTATAATCCCGGCTAATAATCTCCTAAATATAATAATATATAAAAGTAGTATTCTATAGGAAAAGAGTAGATTACTAGTAATAAAAGTCTCTTTATTTAATTTAATATTATTTTTTAATTTATATTTAAATTTCCCGAACTTTATAATTATAAAAAACGCCTTCGGTAGAGGTTTAAAAACTTTACCCGTTATTTTCGATAATATAATTTTTACGTCCGTAAATATTACGTTTTATATTATAAAGATATAAATATTATCTTTAACGAAATCTAGTAATTCGTATTTAAATTTATTAATTATAGAATAGGTTTATATATTATTTATCGAGACTACTTTTTCTTTTTTAATTCGTCGGGTAGCGAAATATATACCTACGGTTATAATAAAAATAAATATTATTAATTATATATCCTATTTATTTAGGTCCAAGAGGCGGAATAATTATTAACGAGATTATTTTAAGAGTCTAAAATTTATATTAATTTTTAATTAAATCTACGAAGGTCCTTTTTATATTATACCTATTAAAAGAAATCATAAATAATAAAGAAAACCTTTAGAGATATTTTATTAATTTAATATATAATATAATTAAAGACTACGCCGTAATAATATTATATTAATTTTCTACTATAAATAATTATTTTACCGAAATTAAATAACTATAATTACTCTTTAAGACGTTTATCGAGGGCGTTAATTATATCGGCGATCGTAATATTAATAATTCTAACCACTTTAATATTAAATATTAAAAGAGTTAAGAAGGTAGAGATTCGGGCGGTAAAATATTATTAATCGTTTTACGAGGTACTTTAGGTTTATATAATAATATTTTAAAATATACCGAGATCTACGGGTAAAATTCGATATATTAAATAATACTAGAAAGAATAAGCGAAAAGGGATTAACCGGGGTCTCTAAATAATATATAAACTTTAATTATACTTAAAGAAAAAATTAAAAGAGAGTATAAAGAATTTCGGTAAATAATATAATATAAATAATATATAAAGTTTTACCTTTCGTTTATTAAATTCGGCGGATTTTATTTAAAATTACTCGAGTTATTAATACGTATTTATTTATTTAAGATAATATTATATATAGTTAAAGAAGATCTAGAAACGTAGAGGCGTTTAATCTCTAATAATAAAAATCCCTTTATATTTATAATTTTCCTTTTAATCCCCGGCGTAATATTAATTAATTATTTAAAATCCTATATTCTACGTTCTATTAATAAAATCTAAACCGGAGTCTTTAAATTTATTTTTATTATAATTATCGGCCTAAATAATAATCTCGTTAAATTTAATTAACTCGATAAGATTATAAACGATAAGGAAGTTTAAAATTTAAAATTTAAAATTTAATATATTATAAAGAGTATATAAAGTCTAGAGATAATAAAATAATCTTTTAAAGTATATATATTCGAAAGGTTTTAATACTAGTTTATCGCCGTAAAAATACGCGCGATAGTATATTTAATAAACTTCGTCCTAATATTTATAGGCGGCGGAGGCGTAATATATATCGAAAAGAAAATATTTATAACGAGAGAGGGAGGGTTCGGGGAAATATAAATAAATTATAATATAAATCTTTTTTTATATAGCGATTAAACGCTCGGCGTCGTTAAAGTTAAAGAGGGCTCGGAGAGCGACGAGGTAAAAAATAATAAAGGAGTTAATAAACTAGATAAAATAAAAAACTCGGGATATTCGGGCTAGGGTATTAATAATAAAGAAATTAATTATAAATTAAAAGATCTAGTAAAGTATCTCTAATAAAAGGTTTATTATAAATATTATAATTATCGATCCTTTTTAAACTATTAATATTAATTTAATTATAAAAATATAGAACCGTAATTACGGGTTTATATTTAATAACGAACGAAATATTATTTTATAGGATTTATAGGCGTAGCGCCGTAAAAGAATATAATTTAAAATATAAAAAAAGAATATAATATAAAATATAAAAAAAAGATATAATTTAAAATATAGGAAGAGGTAGTAAATAAAAAGAAATAAAGAATTAATAACGTCCTAAATATATAATAATTATAGAAGAAAATACGTAATACTAAAAATCTTATAATACGTTAAAAATACGGTATTAAATCTAGTTAAGAGTCTTAATATAAATATCTACTATTATTAATAAATCTATTTCTTTTTATAATATTATTTATATATATATAAGTTTTAGTACTTCCCTTTATACTTTCTTCTAGTTTAACTATAATATAATTATATAATATTTATTTAGATATAATAAACGTTTCCTTAATTAAATAAATATATTAAATATTATTTTAAAGTCGATTTATATTAAATAATATCGGGTAGAGTCTATATATTACGTTAACTTTTAATATAAATATAAGCTACCGTTAATTTATTAGGAATAAATAAATTAATAATTATAATAATAATCCGGGTTTATAAAGGTTATACTATTATAACTAAAATTAAAATATTAGAATATATTATTACTTTAGCGAAATATATTCGGTAGCCCGTAAAATTATATTATTTATTAATATAAATATAAATATAAACCGACTAGTAGGATTAAATATAGTTATAAAAATAATAAAATAATATTAACAAAAGTTATTTATTTATCCGAGTCATATATAGCCTAATTTTATAATAATCCTATTTATCTCGTCTTTTACTTTAATATAATAAATATAAAAATATAATTTTTATAAAAACTATATTTCTCCCTTTATATTAAATCTTCTTTTTATTTAAATTTCTAGATTATTATTTACGTTAATTTCTTTAAATTATCCTATAATTATTTATCTCCTCTAATATTTTTATTATTTTTCCGACGATTACGTATATTCTTTACCGGGGCTAAGTCTCTCCTATATATAATTTAATAATATTATATATTTTACTCTTTAAGGTTTAGGTCCTCGTCGCTTTATCGACTCTTTTCTCGTTATATTAATACTTATAAATCTTATTAATTCTATATTTATATTTCTAGCTAGCGCTATAACTTTATATAATAAATATATATTTAATATTCCCGGATTAAAAGTCGAGTTTAAAATCGCTTAAATTATATATAACTTAAAAAATAAAAAATATAAAGATATAATCTTAAATAAGAGAGAATAACTTAAAAGTATAATAATTATATTTATCGCTTTTAGTAAAGATTATCTTAAAGAGAATTAAGATATTACTACTAAAATCTCTAATACGGATAAACCTTTTATAGAGATTATCTTAAATAATAAAAAAAATAAGATCGGAAAATATAAAATAAAGAAACTCGGCGAGTAAATTATTATATATATAATATATATATCTTAATTCTCTTTAAGTTCCGGTTTTATTTATTTATATATAATAAACTTTTAAAATATAAAGGGACTAGACTTTATATCGTAATAAAAATTAAAAAATTTAAATCGAGGGGTTTATAGAGTATAACTCGTAAACTATATTATAATTTAAAAGTAAAATAAAATTCGAAAAACTTCGTATTAACTTTTAAACTATAGTAGTAATACTATTAAAAAATCTACTATAAATCCTTAAAGACGGTAAAAATAAAAAGGATAATATCCTAATTAATTAACTCGCTTTTTATAATAATAAAATTATTATTTTAACTAAAAATAATTTTAAGGACTTTAGAAAAATTAATCTTAATAATATTACCGACGAATTTCTTAATTTCTTTTCCCTCCTTATAATTTACTATATCGTTATTAATAATAACGATAAAAAATATAGTCCTAAATATTCTCTTAATATTATACCACGTACCGATTTTCTTATTATATATAAGAAATTTATCGAGGAGAAGTTTAGAGCTAAAATCTCCGAGTATAATAATTCTCTTTATATTATTATCTCTACGGTCTCCGGAGTTTCTAATAATAAATTTAACGACTACGAATTTAAATAAAAACCTAATAATCTTCGTAATAAAATTAATTAAAATTAAGATAATAAAAACGATATAACTAAAAAGAGTCGTCTTCGCGTCGATAAATTCCTAAATAATTTATAAATAAACGATAAAGTCGCGAAGAAATAACTCGATCTTTTTAAATTAATAAATTTATTAACCCGTTATAGATAAATCGGCGGTTTAAATAATTATATAAAGAGTATAATAGACTATTATTTATCTCCGGCTCTAATCTTTAAATTTAAAGACTTAAAAATTATTATAAATAATAATATAACGAAGAGGATAAAAGAGTATAAGGATAAAACTATCGAGATATATAAAAAAATAATATTAGATATTATTATAACTTTTAATATAAGGGTAGGAAAAAAACTAAAATATAAATTAAAGAAAATAAAATATCTAATTAGATAAGTATATCGGTAAAGCGGTAAACTCGTATTCTACCGAAAAAGGCGGAAAAGACGCTTAGATCTATTTAGTTTATATACTAGCCCTAGAGATCGATTTAATACCTACTTTCGTCTAAAGTATTTAAATACGTATTTAATACCTTGATTTATTTTAAATAAATAGGAATAAATAGGAATAAACTAGTCTAAGTAATATCGGTAGATAATTAAATATATATAGTTATAAGTGAATTATATAGTCTATAATACCGCGCTAGTTTAGGGGGTATTACGCGCGTATATAATTTTTATAAATCGACGTAATTT
>JAABUS010002438.1_pt1 | contig 35230 bp, 33 predicted proteins | sample 5560161 | NCBI WGS metagenome assembly JAABUS01 (sample SAMN10711885, study PRJNA513376) | rock metagenome | isolation source: Antarctica rocks | place: Antarctica: Victoria Land, Trio Nunatak nord | collected 2016-01-04 | reverse complement strand
TATCGGATCATGTAAGGCAGAAAATAACTTTTGCTGGCAAAAGGGGCAGTTGTGCACATCACCATCGGTATCAATATATACATAGCGGTTACCTGCACCGCCACAACCCAGGCGCCTGCTGTAGAAACCATGATAAACAACTGCCGGATAATTTCGATAAGCTTTATTAAAGTTGTAAGTGATATAAAAACTTTCTATCTGGGCTATTTGTATGTCAGTTAAGGAAACATCTTTGCCCGCGTAATGACCTACAGCCCGTGGTTCAAGTACCTGTATAAACGATACTCCCCATTGCTTTGCAAGCTCTGCATAACGGGCAAGGTTTTCTGAAGTAATAAATTCCTTGGTTGCACAAAGTGATAAACAAACTATAAGGCCAGATTTTCCTGCATTAGCGACCGCTTTTTCAGCCCATTCAAATGCGTTTTTTTTACCCCGGAATAGGTTATGTGATTCCGGGATCCAGTGATCTAAACTCACGGTAATACCGGTAAGGCCTTCTTTTTTTAATGACGCCGCCCGTTCTTCGGTAAACATGTACCCGGATGTATACAACCAGACTTCAGTGCTCCTTTTTATGTTTCTGAGAATATAGATAATATCATCAAAACGGTTTAAGGGCTCACCCCCGCTTAATTGCAACTGATTTATGCCTACACGCTGAAATGAACGAATAACTGACAAAAGGTCTTCTCTCAAAAGTGTTTCCGTTTTATTCAATGCCTCCCACTCAAAACAATGTTCGCACCTGTAGCCGCATTTTTTTGTAATACCGAAAATAATAGTATCCAAACATGGATCTGCACTTGCGCCGTCCACCTTCTCCAAATTGTTTAATACGAATCTATTGAAAGCTTTTTAAGGCCATCCCGGTGCGGTAGATGTGAAATAATACTTCCCGTTCACTTTTGCATATTTAATAATCGTATGATTATCCCGGAACTTATTCTTAAGGGTACTTAACTTTTTTGCTGCTTTGAGAGCCCTTAAAGGGTTTTTAAAAATATATAACGAAAGGATGGTTATATTTAACCAAATACCTGCTTTAATTATTTTCTTATGTATGCCCCAAACCATAGTTGATGCTCTCGCTGCCTGGCTTGTATTGGCATTGAGCAGATTTCTTCTGCCAAAGGGGATGATTTCTTCAGAAACCGAAATAGTTTGCATAATTTTTTTATTTGATAATTTGCATAAACCCTACTTGTTTAATTTGTTCTAATGCCATTGTCTTATTCAGCCTGGTGATTTTAGCATAAATGCTTTATTTAATCAGTCAATGCATCGAATTATTTCTTAGACAGATATTCCATTTGTTCTTTATTGAATTGTTTGAAACGCTGTAAACTAAATTGTGCAAATGCTCCGGGTTTTTTGAACTCTTGTAAAAACTTTTTGTCGGGGCTGCCTTTAAAATTTCTTACATGCTCATAATAACCTTTTGTATGCAGAATAAATGTGTAAGCTTCATCATTGTTGTTTGCCGGCTGCCATTTATCTTCAAGCGTGGCAACAGTACCCGGCAAAGGCTGCTCAAGAAATTGATTGTCTTCTTTCGATACCACATTCAAAACATTTTTTCCTGATTCGTCAATCGCTATATATGGTTTTAATATTTCTGTATCCATTTTTTTATCAGAGCTGAAATCTATAGCAGCATAATCCAGTTCCCAAAAAAGATAGCCGCTGCTGAGTTTTATTTCAACGTTGGAGTTTTTTACAGATGAAAGATCAATAGGTATTACTACATCTCTGTTAGCGACAGGACCAATAGTGGTAATGTAGTGTACCATCATTGTTGTAACGCACAACAGTAAAATCGGACTCGCCACCTGATTGACTACTATTGTTATATGAAACACCTGCCACTACTATTTTTCCATCCTGCTGTATCGCTACATCATAGCCTTCGTCATAGTATCCTGTAACTATAGTGGTTACTTTGCCGTCACCATCAAAAGTAGTATCGAGGGTTCCATTGGTATTGTACCGCACCACCGCGATGCCTGAATCGTACGAATATCCGGTCTGCACAATTTTGCCATCAGGTTGTAAAGCAGCCTTGCGACCGACATCTTCCGGGGGTGCGAAACTTACCGTAACCTTACCGCCCTTACCAAAGCTATTATCTAAACTTCCGGGCTGGGCGAAAGCAATAGAAATATTAAATACAGCTAAGATTATTAAAGCAGAAATGATTGTTTTCATACATTATTTTTTTAAAGTGATAGTCACTTCAGTAAAATCAGAAGCTCCGGTGGTTTCTTTATTATAAAAAATAAATGAATTTGCAGTGAGGGTTATAATGTCGAAAACGAGTGTTCCGTCAAATATCATTTTTGTATCCCCCGATAATGCATAGGTTGAAGTATCTTTTTCACCTCCGATATTGGTATAGACTTTTCCGTCTGTTCTGAAATCCACAATATCACCAGGCTTCCCGGTTATAGTGTCGATATTATCCTGACCTAAGTAGTGACTATTTTGTATGTCGCTTTGCAGTTGCCATTTACCTTGTATTTTTTCAATTGTAGTTTGCTGGTCAACTGATTTTTTACATGCCTGGAAATACAATGTTACCAGTGAAACAAGCGCAAGTGAAGTGATAAATTTTTTCATTTTGTTTTTTGATTATTGAGTAAAAAGAATAATTGGTGCAATGCCTGATAACCGGCAATTAAAGCTCTCCGATTGTAACTTTTTCATTTCAATTCTAAACTTAATACAATAGAATAAAAAAATATATAGACATTTAGTGAAGTACCTATATCAACAAACAATTAGCTGTTAATAATTGGTAGCTGTATTTTTGATTTCTCAAAAAAATAACGAAAACCTTTATTATAAAAAGCTTTCTGTTTTATTACAGTTTCCATAAGAATTCAATTTTTTATGATGGTTGCTTGTCTGATGAATCAAGACTTAAAGCTAACGCACAGGCTTATCCTTTGCATTGTAAGGATGCGGCAAATCCGGTTGTAAAAAAGCAGCAAATAATAATGTTCCTGCTTTTTATACAATTATTTACAAAGTCGTAAGGCATAAACAAAAGCTTCAGAAAATTATATAGTTCAAAAGCATTATGCAATACCTATTTGATACTTATGCCTTTTCTGCTAATGATTGAACAACTATACTTGATAAAAAGAAGAATTATCATTAGCTAAAGGAGATTATGTAAATATCAAATGCGAAAGCATAGTTATAAATTGAGGCTATGAAATGTAAAACATAATTATTACATTAGAAGAAAAACAAAGTTGCTATATTTATTTATCGTTATAGCCCTTCTTTTTGAGCCACTGTTTTGCATGTCGCAACAGCAGAAACCGCGTTTTTATAGAATACCCGAAGAATTATTACAAGGCGCGGAACTGGAAAAATTTCATGTTACAAAAGATGGTCGTCTTTGGTTTGGTACCAACCAGGGTTTAGCATCCTTTGATGGAAGTGAAATGGTACACTATGGTAATAAAGGTTTAAATGGAATGAAAAATTTCAGGGTAGGTGAAATTAGCGAAGATAAAGCAGGCAATTTATGGATTGTATCGCCTGAATATGGCCTTGTTTTTTTTAATCAGAAAACAGGCTGGTTTAAAAAAACAAATATATCAATAAACAATAAAATCACTTCTTCAAAAATTGAATTTGTAAGTACTTTGGTTGATAGCGGGGGTTTGGTTTGGGCCGGAAGCTGGTACAGAGGCTTTTTCAGATACGATCCCTCATCTAATTCATCTCAACATTATAATCTGCAGCCCAACAAATCGCAAGAGTGGGAAAGCCGCTACGAAAACACGGTAAGGTATATAACTGAAGATAAATTTAACAGCAATATCTTATGGCTTGCCTGTTATGGTAGCGGCATTTTTAACTTCAATAAAAAAACCAATCTTCTTTCAAAAAAATTTATATGCCACAATTCAACCGACTCCGTTTGGCAGGATAATAACATAACAAGGCTTGAGCAAATAAACGACACTACTATCTGGTTCAGCACCTGGGGTTGCGGTATGGGCGTTTACAATACAAAAACAGGTGTTTATAAAATGTACCGCTGTAATAAGAATTATGAAGTAAATGCTCACCCAAACGGTTATGTAATTGAATTTTTTAGCCCCGCATCAGAAAAAGAATTTTATGTAGCGCCTCGTGATACAATTCCTGCAGTATTTAACACAGATTCCAAGGTTTTCAATTTTATTGATGATGAAGAATTAAAAAAAGAAATAAACCGCACTTACAATGTTAAATGCAACAATGGTTTGGTTTGGCTTGTAAAGGGTGGTGGTCTTTTGCTTTCTTCAAATAAATTTAATTCGTTTGATACAATACAGACAAGGTTAGCTAATAAAAATCATGGATATCCAAATGGCGAAATAAGTTGTATAAACTGGAATGAAAAGGAAAAAAAGTATTATGCAGGAATAGTTTATGGAGAGGGGATTTATGTGTATGACGGCACTTTTAAACTGCTGAAAAAAATCGCAATGCCTCCTTCAAAGGCATTAAAGTTTACAACTTCAGTTTGGAAATTACATTTTGATAAATCGAATCGCTTATGGGCATTGGGAGATATACCTTGTGTATATGATACTGCTGCTAACAGGTTTATTCCAATCGCAAAAAAATGGCCTCACTTAAATATATCCGATTCTGCTTTTTATGATATGGCTGAACATAAAGATGGTACAATTTATTTTTACTCGGCACAAAAACATCTCTTTCTTTTTGATTCCGAAAAAATTCAACTTACGAAAATCAATTTTCCTGATATAAATAATTCTGTAAAAATCAATTTTTATAATAAGCGGCTTTTAATAGATGTACAACAGCAGTATTTATATGTTATTCATGATGATAACTTGTTGCAGTATAATTTAAGTAATAAAAAAATACGGGTATTGAAAATTGACTCCACATTTTTCAAAAATTCTTCAAATCAATTTGATGCTTCACATAATTTAGATAGTGACGGTTTTGTCTGGATGGTTACACCAGATTATCATCTTTGGAAAATAAGCCGCTCCGATTTTAAAATAATAGATACCGTTAAAATAAATAACGAATTAATAGACCTGCATGGTGCACAAATTAATGGGTCGTATAAAGAATATTTATTGATAAGTACATTTAAGGGACAATGCATATTAAACACTAAAACAGGAAACTGCAGTTATTTAAGGCGAAAGAATGGCTTAATGATGGATAATTGCCGGTGGTCAATGATATGCAATGGAAAAGCTTTTGTTACTTACCCGCTTGTCGGTATAACCCAATATGCTCCGCTTGATAAACTTGTAACTAATAAGCCGGAAAGAACTGCTTATATAAGTGCCCTTACAATAAATAATCAGGCTGTTGAAACAGATACTTTACCAGTGTGTTTATCTGCATTGCATCTAAATCATACTAAAAACACCGTTTCCATTGAGTTTTCTTCAATTGAGTTTGAATTTCCTGAAAGGTTGCAATATGCATACAAATTGCAAGGCTTAGAAAACCAATGGAACTATCGCAACTATTTAGACCGGAGTATTCATTATGCTAATCTTTCACCTGGTAATTATACATTTCAGGTAAAAGTAAGAGAGCTTGGTTTTAATTGGTCTGCTGAAACAAAGCTGTTTATCATAATTACGCCACCATTCTGGCAAACATGGTGGTTCATTCTGGTTTGTATTATTCTTGCATGTTTTTTAATATTCCTTGCAGCGCTATCTCGTATTAAAACAGTACGTAAGCAAGAGCAACTTAAAAATCTTCACGAAAAAGAATTACTTGAACTGGAAGCAAAAGCGCTCCGTGCACAAATGAACCCACATTTTATTTTCAATTGCATGAACTCGATAAAAGCTTTGATACAACAAAACGAGCAAACAAAAGCTGTAAATTATCTTACTACATTCTCAAAATTAATTCGAACTATATTTAATAATTCAGACAAGAGAGAGATAACCTTATTTGATGAAATAGAAACATGCAGACTATATACTGAATTGGAATCAATGCGTTTTGAGAATAAGATGCAATATGAATTTTTGATTGATGAAGCTATTGATTTAAAATCCGTGTCTGTTCCGGCATTAATTATTCAGCCGTTTATTGAAAATGCAATCTGGCATGGCATAATGCCTAAGGAAGAAGGAGGCAAAGTAACTGTTTCTGTTTTGCAGCAGGCCGAAGATGTTATTTGTTCTGTTGAAGATAATGGCATAGGCAGAGAGCTTTCGCTGCAAAACAAAATGCAAACACTGCCGCATCAATCAAAGGGAGTGTATTTAACTCAGTTGCGTTTAAATTTAGAGAACACTCTCAACGAAAGAGGCGCATCACTTACTACAATTGACAAAAAAAATTCTGATGGAAAAGCTATAGGTACCATTGTTCGCATAACATTAAAAGCCTTTGCAGCATGATAACTTCTATAATCATTGATGATGAAAAGCATTGCATACAGTCGCTGGAAACAGATTTGGCAAACTGTTGCCCGCAGGTAAGCATACTGAGTGAATGCCTCAGCGCTAAAGAGGGTATAATGGCTATAAAAAAATTTCATCCTCAATTGGTATTTCTTGATGTTGAGATGCCCTGGATGAACGGGTTTGAAATGCTTGAAGTATTAGATAATATAAGTTTTGCTATCATCTTCACTACAGCTTATGATCGTTTTGCTGCAAAAGCTTTTCGTATAAGCGCGGTAGATTATTTGTTGAAGCCCATTGCTGCTAACGATCTTAAAGAGGCTGTCGTGAAAGCAGAACAAAAATTGCAGGCAGGGCAGTCACAACAAAACATAGAAAATTTATTACAGAATTTTAAGCAACCCGTTCAACAACAAAAAATAGCTTTTCCCCAGAGAGAGGGTTATGAATTTATACCGGTTGCAAATATTTTATACTGCCATGCAGAAGGTGCCTATAGCAACCTGCACCTTAGTAACGGTAAAAAATTTATGGTATCAAAAACCCTTGGTGATGTTGAAGAAATGTTACCTGCAGATATTTTTCAACGCATTCATCATTCCACCATTGTTAACCTGCAATGCGTTACCAATTTTATCCGTAGTGATGGAGGGTATGTAATGATTAATAATGGCGAGAAACTAATGATATCAAAAGCAAAAAAAGATATGCTGCTGAAGCGCCTGGGGCTGAAAAAAGATTATCAAAAAGCCTGGTTAGTTAACAAGCCCAGGCTTTGCTCAGCAGATCCCGAAAAATTCGTGGGTATTTTTTTGCCCTTACTCTTTTTTCTATAATTTCTGGCCAATTATTGGTCGCATCTTCTCCGTTTGGCATTGTCACTTTTGTAAACAGCCTAAACACAAGTGTATCTCCCTGCATTTCAAACTCCTGCCAATCGGTAACGCCAACATTTTCCGGTGCAGTAGAGTATAGATGCTTTTCTTTATAAGTGTTTCCATTTACTTCGTATGTTCCTGCTCCTGCATAACTCCATTTACCTGTAGAATCCGGCATGAGATAAGAAAAATAATCATCAGTAAAGAGTTTAATTTGTGTGGGCTTACCGGTGCTGCGGATTTTGCCATCAATGTTTTCCCATACCAGTTCCCATGCACCTTCAAGAGGTGAAGTATTGCTTTTATCAATCGAAGAAGATGCTTCTTTCGCTTGTTGTTTATTATCACTTTCTGAGCAGCTTACTAAACCATAAAGAAAAAATAAACCAAAACAGGATAAGGTAATAAGTTTCATCCAAAGTGTTTTTTTGTTTATCATCTAACCCCTCCATCCGGGATTTGTTACATCTCTGGGGTCAAAGAAATTTTCCTGTGAAATGATCTTTCCTTCATCATCTACGGTAAACCGGTCTATTATTCTTAACATACATGCAGGATTGATAATCTTGCAATGAAACTCTGCAGTTACCGCAGTTTTATCATTGTTAACATAACTATCTATAAAATTAACGCCACCTAATAATGATGGGAGAGGAGCCCACCATTGTTGCCTGAGATTTTCTTTGCCTCTTAATGGATTTTCAGAACCTCCGGGACATAGAGGCGTACGAAGGGTTACATCATCAGAATAAGGAATTGTATCAAAGTTTTTTTCGCCGAGACCTTTTAGCACATAGTTTTGTGCAATCTCATGAAGGAAATCAATTTTGCTTTTAGCAGCGGTCATAAAAAATATATTAAAGTGTGAAATAATGATATCGTTTACTGATAAACTTAAGTTCTATGCTGATTGGTATGGGTGATTAAGGTGCAATTGCCACGACCTTCACGCGGTGGATAAAGAATTATAAATAGCAGGCTTTAGCCAAAAAAATAACAACACATGCGACACACTCAAACCTGAGACACACCAAAAAAAACTTTTACTAAAGAATGATGAAAGAATTTTTAAACGCCATCATTTCGTCCCGACTAAAGCGGGACGGCTAAAGCCAATACCTGCATTTTTTACGACCCACGACCTAAAGGTCATGGCAATTTTCGCCCACCCAGACGGTTATAGAACATAAAAAAAATTGCTTTAGAAATTAGGAACCAAGCTGTCTTTTAAAATCTTCATGGTTCCATTCAATAGTAATGTGATCAATTTTATTGTTATCATCGAGATGGAAAATAAAAATATGATCGCTGTCAAAATGTTTTCCCTGGCTTTTGATATCAGCAAAATCTTTTGCTTGTGTTCCCCGAATAACCACCTGGCAACGCACTGTGTTTTCATCTTCCGCTACTGCAGCGTCTAATGTATTGTCAATATTAGGGAAGCATTCTATTAATCCTCCCCATATTGCTTTGCCTAACTCACCTATTTTACCTTTGCCGGCTGCGCCCAATGGTAAAAATTCAACTGTTCCTTGGAGGTCGCAGAAAGATAACATCTTGTCAACGTCTTTTTGCTGGTAGGCAAACATAAATTCAACAGCTTTGTTTTTCAGGCTTAATTGCTGTTGTTGCTGTACTAAAGTTTCCATTTATTAATTTTAAATGATGATTGATTGTGTGAATAATGTTAATTATTGTTAAGGTAATTGAAGACTCAAAGCTAATGCACAGCTTATCCTTTGCATTGTAAGGATGCGGCAATCTGGTTGTAAAAATGCGGCAATTAATACTGAATGCTGTTGGTTGCCGGCTTCTCAATAATATTGGCCAGCTCTGTATTCTCCTTAAGATATTGCTGGGGAGTACGTCCTGTAAATTCTATAAAATCCTTTATAAAATGAGACTGGTCATAAAATTCGCATTTACAAAAAATGTCTGCCCAATCTATATTTTTTTTACCTGCAATAAGATTCATCAGATTAGACATTCTGCGAATTCGCGCATAGTACTTAGGGCTTAATCCTACTTTTTTAAAAAAATTTCTTTCAAAACTTCGTCTCGACATAAAAACATCTTTCATGATGTCTGCTATATTAACCATTCCGTTTTTTTCTACTATCAGGTTGGCTGCATGATCTATATAATCAGGCTTAGGTTTATTATTGTTGTAATACCTCAAAACAAATTCTTCCAAAAGTTTTACTTTTGATTAAGGTCTGTTTCAATCTGAATTTTATCAATAAAAGGATCGAGAAAAGATTTTTTAAAAACAGTGTTCAATGCAATTCGTTCTTCGGTGTATTCGTAAGTTGGAAAATTAAATATTGATGATAATGCTGTCGGTTTGAATACTATCCCTGCAATAGAAATTCTCCCGCTTAGGAAAAGATTATAACTGTAAATAGATTGCCCTGCAATAAATTGTTTCGGTACAGTTAATCGTTCATATTTTTTATTTTGAAGAAAATATGGATCACCGCAATTGAAAACAATAGAACAGAAACCAGTTGGAGGAGACTCTACCATTAAATCATTTACCACCTCATCAAAAGACTCCCATATAAAATAACATTCAACAAAGGGTTGAAGCAATTTGCAAGGTCTGAATTTTTGATAAATCATTTTGAAGTGGTTCTTCAAGATAAAAAGAAATTCATTCACTTTTTAATTTTAAAATGGGATTTTAATAAATATTAATAAGAGCGTTTATCAAATACTGTCGAAAATACCGGTTTTTACTGTTTTTTTATTATATCATGCGGAAGAATTGCAATTACTTTAAATTTGAGACAGCAATCAAAAAACAAATATTTTTAAAATCACTTAAACAACTGCAATGCATCCATACGATTCACGGATTGATGATTATATTTCAAAATCAGCAGATTTTGCAAAACCAATTCTCACTTATCTGCGTGACATTGTTCATAAAGTTTGTCCTGGTGTAAAAGAGACAATGAAGTGGAGTTTCCCTAATTTTGAATATGCAGGAGGTATTTTGTGCAGCATGGCAGCGTTTAAACACCATTGCACTTTGGGGTTTTGGTTAGCTTCGCTTATGACAGATCCGGATAAATTATTAGCATCAATTGGAGAGAAAACGTCGATGGGACATTTTGGACAGATAAAAAGCGTTGCTGATTTGCCATCAGAAGAAGTGTTGGTTAAATACATAAAAGAAGCAATGGCGCTAAAAGAAAAGGGAGCCAAAATACCAAGAAAAGAGAAGGCTGCCCCACCAAAAGAAGTTGACATTCCGGCTTACTTTCTTGAAGCTCTTAAACAGAATGAAACTGCTTTTGCCTCATTTAAGAAATTAAGTCCATCTCACAAAAAGGAATATATGGAATGGATAAGTGAAGCCAAAACAGAAGCAACACGCAATAAAAGAATGGCGACTGCATTAGAATGGTTAGAAGAAGGTAAATCAAGAAACTGGAAGTATAGTAAGTCGTAAGGTTAGTAAAGCTTTGCTTTTTGGTATTTTTAACACACAAACCGATATAACAGATCTAAGGTCAGGAGAATAATTATAATTAAACCTTATCTCCCTGCCTTGTTCAAAGGCAATCATTTAAAATCAGTCGCAGGAATGACTTTAGGCTGAAATATTAAAAGTCCGTTGTATCCAACCTGTATATAGCCCGATTACTATCAGCACGGCCAAAATAATCAGTATAACCAGAATAGTTAACCCGCCAGAAGAAGATCGTCTGGGACGTGCATGTGCTGCAATATTGCTTTCAGCAGTTGATAAAGGTCTTGCCTTTATAACTTTGCCAGCATAACGATTAACAAAATTGTCAACTTCTGACTGGTTGTGCACAACCTGTTCGGCTATAAAATATTCCTTATTATCTGTAATTTCATATGCCTGAACAGTAATTGGGAACTGGTCTTTATGAAGTATCATAATTATGAATTGTTGAGTTTAAAAAATTATAATCGGTTATATCAGTGAAATGCAATTATACTGCCATTAAGAATTACTAATTTTCTTTGCTGTACCTTGACTAAAATTGTTCACATGTATAACAACCCTGCCCTTTAATATAGTTCCTCACTCCTTCCATTCTTTAACTGTAAGTCTATCTCCCACCTTAACAACGCCTGTATCTGTACAGAGTAAGTTTTGTCCAAACATTATTTTGTTTTCTGTGGTCCGGTAAGCAGCAAGTGTTTTAAGAGGTTCTTTGCCTTTTGTTGCGTGTTCCTGATCTATTGTTGTCAGTACACATCTCGAGCAATGTCTTATTGCAGAGAAAGTGACATCGCTGATGCGAAATGTATGCATGGTATCTTCACAATAAGGTGGACCACCTTTGAAAACAAAGTTTGGCCTGAACCTGTTCATAAGGATAGGTTGGGTTAAACGGCTGTTAAGATCGTCGAGTGAAGACTGCCCAATCATCATGAACGGATAGGCGTCAGCAAAACTTACTATTTCTTTATTTTTTGCATAATTCGCATCAACCAGACGCTTAGTAATGGCAGGCATGTACACGAGTTGAACCTGCATTTTCAAGGCATCAGAAAACCATTCATTTGCTGCAACGCTTACTTCTAAAGCCGTACATACATCCTCCCAGATACTTACTGATACTTTCCGTCCGGTACCGAGCTCAAAAGGTATATTCAGTGGCGTAAACAGGCTTTTTTTATGCGTTATTATTAAACCATTAAGTGTGATATTAGCCTGCAGCAATGACATCTGACTATACGTTCTTTGCGATATAAAATTGCCTGCTTTATCTGTCAGCATCCAGCGGCGATCATATTGCAAACCTGTTTCCTGCACTTCAGCTTGCTGTACCGATATGCCTCCTAAAGATTTTATAGGATAAATGTAAATATCCTGCAGTTCGAAGTTGTTCATGCATATTTTTATAGCTGTACAAGGTAAAGATATTTATGTACTGGTTGTAATATTGTGGTTGCTTCTAAAAATTTATCAGTTTATTGATAAGGTCTGTTGTAATTTAGAATTTAAGTAAATAATTATCAGGGACTTTGTCGTCTTCTTGTAAAAGATTATATAGTAACTATAGCTGATATGGCTGCAGGAAAACAAAATATCATAATAAAAGAGTTTAGTCAGCAATTGTTGGCTTCATTCTCGATGTCGCAGAATCAAACAGCTTACGCATCAAATGCATCTAATTCGGCTGGTGGCTAAACTGGTATCATTCATCCTAGAGGTAGTGTTTATTAAAGTGGTTCAGGAGGAGTACCTGCCTGGTCTCGAACGGTCTGCCATAATAAGACTTTGTTTCCATGCTTGTATGCCTTACACGTAATATTCTTATTTCTGTTGCTGAAACATAAATGATGAATGTTTAGCTGGTAAAGAGGCAGCTAATTAGTGTCAAGAGGTAAAGTAAAGGGATTTATGTTAGATAAGGAGGAGATACTATTAAAAATTAAATCACTGGTTAAGGAAGAAATTCCCGATACAAAAGTGTATTTGTTTGGTAGCAGAGCTACAGGCAAAGTGCATGAAGAACGTGACTGGGATATCCTGATACTTACATCAGGAGAGGTATATAAAAGTTTAAAACATAAAATACATGATAAGCTTTTTCCCTTAAGTGTTGAAATTCGTTCTTTTATTGATTTTATAGTTATAAATAAAAAGGATTGGGAAGAAAATCCATCTTATTACTCTTTATCACTTTCTATTGAAAATGAAGTAACAGCAACATGAAAGTTAAAGGCTGAATTTATCTTTGGCTTTTTTTAAGCCCTTAAATTCATAACAGCAGATAAAGTTGCAGAAAAATTTTTACCACAGAGAAATGCAGGAGTATAACCACAGGGATCCACAAAGAAAAATGGAAGACAATGAACTTACAGGTAGCATAATCAGACTTGCAATAGATGTGCATAATGCGCTTGATCCGGGATTGTTAGAAAGTGCATATAAGGAATGTTTATTTTACAAATTGGTACAAGCGAATTTACTTGTAGCAAAAGAAAGAGGAATGCCTCTTGTATTTAAAAGCGTTAAATTAGAATGTGGTTATAGAATAGATTTATTAGTAGAAAATAGAATAGTCGTCGAAGTAAAAAGTGTTGAAGCCTTAACTGATATTCATCTAGCCCAAACACTAACTTATTTAAAACTTGGTAAGTTCAGATTAGGAATAAATTAATTTCAATGTTTTGAAACTAGAAGACGGAATTAAAAGAGTTATTAATGGTTGGTAAATTAATAACAAAAAAACACTAAGCAGAAAAAGATACTCCGTGTTCTCTGCGAAAAACTCCTGTACTTTCTCTGTGGTTAAACCTTCACCCGGATAAAACATAATCAAAATCATTGTTTAGACTTTTTGCCCTGATGAGGTTCACCTGTCTTTCCACCGCCAACTCTGGAGCCCGAGCCCTGGCCATGCGAGCCGCTGGTTGAGGAAGAGTCTCCCATTTTACCGTTTAAAGCAGATGTATCTCCTGTTTGCATCACGCTGTCAGATGCTCTTTTTATACTATCTCCTATAGTTGCATTACCAGTTCCATTATCTGAGTTTGATGCATCGCTGCCACCATTCGATGAATCATTGTTTCCACTGCCACATCCGGTAAATGCTGCTATTGCAACAATTGCTAATAATTTTTTCATTACATTGATTTTTTGAATAAATAGAGAAACATTATGCGGAAAATTACTTACTGAATGCCTAATTGCAAATACTTCACTATTCAATTTTTTTGCCAGGCTATTTTTTTCTGAAAAATATTCTTATTGGCACACCTGTAAACTTAAAGTTTTGCCTTAGTTGGTTTTCAAGATAGTTTTTATAAGGTGCTTTTATTTCATCAGGGTAATTGGTAAAAAATGCGAAAGAAGGTACATGCGTGGGCAATTGAGTAATGTATTTAATCGTAACGGCATTACCCCGCACAACAGGTGCATGATAAGACTCAACTGCTTTAAGCATTACGTCATTTAAGACTGATGTAGGCACTTTTCTTGTTTTATTTTCATAAATTTCAAGTGCTGCTTCCATTGCCTTCATAATTCTGATCTTTTCTTTGGCAGAAATAAAAATGATAGGCACATCGTTAAAAGGCGCAAGTTTTTCTTTCAAAGTCTTTTTATAATCACGGGCTGTATTAGACTCTTTTTCTGCCAGGTCCCATTTATTGACCAGCACCACGATGCCCTTGCCTTTCTTTACAGCAAGGCTGAAAATATTTAAGTCCTGGGCAGTTATGCCTTTAGTTGCATCGAGCAGCAGTAAACATACATCTGCTTCATCCATCGCTCTTATGGCACGTATGACAGAATAAAACTCGAGGTCTTCGCTCACTTTTGTTTTTCGGCGAATGCCTGCGGTGTCTATAAGAATGAATTCTTTTTGAAACATGTTATAATGCGTATGTATAGTATCGCGTGTGGTTCCTGCTATCTCGCTTACTATTGTACGCTCTTGCCCAACCAGTGCATTTAACAAAGATGATTTTCCGACATTGGGCTGGCCAATAATCGCAAACTTCGGAAATTCACTTTTTTCAAGCGCATCTTCTGATGCTTCGGGGGTTATTAGTTCGACCACTGCATCAAGAATTTCACCTGTGCCACTTCCGCTTGCACTGCTTACAAAAAAAATTTTATTAAACCCAAGACTATAAAATTCAGCCCCTTCCAGCAATCTTTCACTATTGTCTACTTTGTTGACACATAAAAAAACAGGCTTTGTGCTGCGTCTTAAAAGATCTGCTACAGATTGATCAAGGTCAGTAATGCCGGTAGTTACATCTGTCATAAAAATAATGGCATTCGCTTCTTCGATAGCAATCTTAACCTGTTTACGAATTTCTGTTTCAAAAATATCTGAAGTGTCAGGTACAAAACCGACTGTATCAATTACATTAAAAGCTTTCCCATTCCATTCCGTAACACCATACTGCCTGTCGCGGGTAACCCCGCTGACATCATCCACTATTGCCTTCCGTTGTTCAAGAAGGCGATTAAAAAATGTACTCTTGCCCACATTAGGACGTCCAACTATTGCTACTGTGAATACCATAACCTTTTTTAAGTTCTAAATCAAAAATTCTAAATCTAAAAATTCCAAACCCAAAATCAGAAGTATCCCTATTTTCCCCCTCCTTATTGACCTAATGACTTAATGACCAAATGACCTAATGATCATTAAGAATTATACCCATACTCCTTCAACTTCCGTTCATCGTCTCTCCATTTGTTCTTTACTTTTACAAACAATTGCAAAAATACTTTTTGCCCAAGAAATTCTTCAATGTCCTTTCTGGCTAAACTCCCTACTTGTTTTATCATTTTTCCACCCTCTCCTAAAACAATTGCTTTCTGACTTTCACGCTGTACTATTATATCTGCCTGAATTTTTACCAGGGTAGTTTTTTCTTTAAACTCATTTACCAATACTGCAGTGTGATATGGAATCTCATCACCAAACAATTCAAATATCTTTTCTCTTACCATTTCTCCCACAAAAAACCTGGTTGGCAGGTCGGTCAGATCGTCGTCATCGTAAAATGGCTCACCTTCATGAAGGTATTTTAATATCAACTCAAGCAACTGCGATATATTTTTGCCTTTAGTTACAGATATTCCAATCCAGTCTTTACAATAAGATTTGTCAGAAAAAAAGGCTTTGGCTTCTTCTGCTTTGCTGTCTTTAGCTAAATCCGTTTTTGTGGTAATTACAATAGCAGGCACTTTCAGCTTCAATGACGTGAATATTGCATCTGCTTCTTCGCGGTTAGCATTTATATCTGCTAATAATAAAGCAACATCTGAATCTTCGAGGCTGCTTTTTACGGCCTTCATCATTTTTTCATGCAGCTTATATTTAGGTTCTATAATCCCGGGAGTGTCTGAAAAAATTATTTGATATTCTCCTTCCTTATTCAAAAAAGCTTTTATCCGGTGCCGGGTAGTTTGCACTTTATGGCTCACTATTGCCATTTTTTCGCCAATTATTGCATTTAGTAAAGTACTTTTACCTGCATTGGGTTTACCAAATATATTTACAAAACCAACTTTCATACGTATAATAAGACAGGTAAAGTTTTTTACCGGCTTTTTATTAATGTGCAAAAGTAGGTGTTTAAAACCAAGAGATTTTATAAATGCCTTTTAAACAAAAAGATGCACAAGAAAGCTATTTCTAAACAGTAACAAGAGGATATTTAAAAAAGGAAAATTTAATTTTTTTTGAAATTTTACATGGTTTAATATTCTCCTTTCATAGTGTAACTTCGCAAATCTTTTTAACTGCCACATAAATAAAAGCCGCTAACTTCTATTCTAACATAAAAGGGAAATACATGAGGTACCAAGCAGGTCTTTGAAAAATTTTCTTTATTGATGAAAAAGTATTTTAGAACATTATGTGAAAAAGGTGAATGAAACTTTACCGGAAGAAACAGGTTTCGGTAATTATCCGAACAACAATGTTACATACAGGAACAAGCCAGGTAACCAAAAATGAAATCAGCAACATATACATGATCAGGAACAAAAAATTTATAGAAAATGAATTTATTTGAACAACAGGCACGGGAATTTTGGGAAAGACACATAGGACCAAATGAACAGGAGACAGCGCAAATGCTGGAAACAATCGGGGTATCATCTGTCGATGAATTGATTGATAAAACTATTCCGCAAGACATACGAATGTTAAAGACGTTAGATGTCGCAGGACCAATAAGCGAACATGAATATCTTAATGAACTTAGAAAAACCGCATCAAAAAATAAGGTTTTTAAAAACTATATCGGGCACGGTTATTACGATACGATCACTCCAAGTGTAATTCTGCGAAATCTTTTTGAAAACCCCGGGTGGTACACCCAATATACACCTTACCAGGCTGAGATTGCACAGGGGCGTCTTGAAAGCCTTCTTAACTTTCAAACCATGGTAAGTAACCTGACTGCTTTGCCTATTGCAAACGCTTCTTTGCTCGATGAGGGAACTGCAGCAGCAGAGGCTATGGCCATGTTATTCAATAATAAGAATAAGAGCGAAAAGATAACCGCTCCAAAGTTTTTTATTGATAAGAATATTTTTGCGCAAACTAAAGATGTGTTGCAAACCCGTGCAACGCCAATAAAAGCAGAACTCATCACAGGCGATTTCAGCACGTCTGAATTAGATGAAACTTATTTCGGTGTTATTGTTCAATACCCAGACAGTAACGGTGCTATTAAAGATTATCGCGAATTTTTTGAAAAAGCTCATGCGGTAAATGCAAAAGTGGTAATAATTACGGATTTACTTGCGCTGATATTACTAACTCCACCGGGAGAACTTGGCGCAGATGTGGCGGTAGGCTCTTCACAAAGGTTTGGTGTACCAATGGGATTTGGCGGGCCTCACGCTGCTTTTTTTGCTACGACAGATGAATTTAAACGTGTTATTCCCGGACGTATAATTGGTGTAAGCATAGATGCACAAGGTAACCGTGCATTGCGAATGGCATTACAGACGCGAGAGCAGCATATACGCCGGGAAAAAGCTACCAGTAATATTTGCACTGCACAGGCATTGCTGGCAAACATGGCAGCTATGTATGCAGTATATCACGGTGCAGACGGACTGAAGATAATTGCAAAACGGGTGAGCCTGCTGGCACATGCACTTAGTAAAGAACTAATGGAGATGGGTTTTGAGCAGGTGAATAATTATTATTTTGATACTGTAAAAGTTAAAGTAAAAGATGTTGCAGCAATATGCAGGCTTGCTGAAGCTCAAAAAATGAACTTTCATTATTTTGAAGATGACTTTGTTGGCATTGCAATAGATGAAACAACGGCGCAATGTGATGTACTTGATATTCTTCACGTATTTGCAGAAAGCATAAGCATGGGTGATGCGGGTGTAATGTTTGAATATGATGCTAATCTTGATAATATTCCAACCGCACTAGCCCGCACATCTTCTTATTTACAACATCCTGTGTTCAATACACATCACAGTGAGACTGAGATGATGCGTTACCTGAAGTCTTTGGAAAATAAAGACCTTAGTCTCGCTCACTCTATGATACCCCTTGGCAGTTGTACAATGAAGCTGAATTCTGCAACAGAACTTATCCCCGTCAGTTGGCCTGAGTTTTCGAAAATGCACCCGTTTGCACCTGCTGATCAATGGCAGGGTTATCATGACATTGTGGTTGAACTTGAAAAATGGCTAAGCAATCTAACAGGATTTGCCGCAACATCATTGCAACCAAATAGTGGTGCACAAGGAGAGTATGCAGGGCTGCTTGCAATAAAAGGATATCATGCAAACAGGAATGAAGCTCATCGCAATATTATTTTGATTCCTATCTCAGCACATGGCACTAACCCAGCAAGTGCGGTTATGGCTGGCTTTAAGGTGGTTGTAACGAAATGTGATGAAGCAGGTAATATAGATGTGGGAGATTTAAGAAAACATGCGGAAAAATTTAGAGAAAACCTTGCTGGTTTAATGGTTACTTACCCCAGTACACACGGTGTATTTGAAGAGAGTATAAAAGAAATTTGTGACATCATTCATGAAAACGGGGGAATGGTTTATATGGATGGGGCTAATATGAATGCACAGGTTGGTTTAACTGCTCCCGGATTTATCGGAGCAGATGTTTGCCACCTGAACCTTCATAAAACATTTGCAATACCGCATGGAGGAGGAGGACCGGGAATGGGGCCTATTTGTGTAAATGAAAAGCTTACTCCTTACTTGCCGGGTCATCCCTTGTTACCAGTGGCCAGTTACCAATTACATGGAACAGGGAACAGGAAACCTGTAACAGGCAACCATTCCGTTAGTGCTGCTCCTTATGGTAGTGCAAGCATTCTTCTTATCAGTTACGCGTATATCAAATTACTTGGAGCTGAAGGTTTAAGAAGAGCAACAAAATATGCTATCCTTAATGCTAACTATATGAAGGCAAGACTGGAAGGACTTTATAAGATTTTGTACAGTGGTAAAAACAATACCTGTGCCCACGAGTTTATAGTTGACCTTCGTCCGTTTAAAAGTCTTGGTATTGAAGCTGAAGATGTTGCTAAACGTTTAATGGATTACGGTTTTCATGCTCCTACGTTAAGCTTTCCTGTTGCAGGTACGATTATGATTGAGCCTACAGAAAGTGAATCTAAAGCTGAACTTGATCGTTTTTGTAATGCGTTGATACAAATACATGAAGAAATAACGGCCATTCAAAAGGGCAGTGCAGATAAAACAGATAATGTATTAAAGAATGCACCACATAGTTTGCAATCAATTACTGCAGATGAGTGGAATCATGCTTACTCACGTTCACAAGCTGCATACCCTCTTGATTTTGTCAGTCATAACAAATTCTGGCCTTCTATCAGTCGTGTTAATAACACTTATGGCGACCGGAATTTGATTTGTACATGTGAGCCGATTGAAGCTTATGAAGAGGCAGAAATTTATTCCTGAAGATAATTATTTCGTTTTAAGGAAGGTAGTTAAAATATAAGTTCTGTTTATAATGAATTTTGTTTTAATAACGAGAAGAGAACGAAGCTGAAGAAAAAAATACGCAATAAGCTTTATCCCAATCAATGGGGACAGTGGTACGTGCAAAAAAAGCATTTGCAGGGGTAGCGTTTCTACGACATGCTTATAATACTTTTGCTAATGAAATTCTTCCAATATTTTGTTTCTGCAGAGCAAAAAAATAACTTTGCCTGTCGGTTTAAGAAATCTTAACTAAATGACTTGCCTTTAGATAAACCGAATAAATTCCATAAATCATTCAATCATTTTCAAATATCTTCCTATCCAGTAAGGCAACAACCAAAACACAGGTTCTCTTTCCATATCAGGATAGCCATCCGCTGCTGCCCACGGGTTCTTGTCCCACCGCACTGTAGCCCGAATGCTGGCAGGAGGTAATTCATTAACTTGAACTTCATCCAAAACAGGCTCATGTACTAAGCGGACATCTTCACGTTTGGTATGATCAATGTTCCAACTGATCAGATCAAGGGGCGTATCTCTTAAAAATTCAACTGATGAAGGCAGTTCAATCTTGCTGTTTGTCGCATAACAATACAAAAAATTAATCAGCGAATTTTTATCTCAGGTACGTTTTTGCATCCACTTGTCTATATGTGCCTTGTAGAAAGCCAGCAGCTTCGGATCTTTCTCGCAGTGCAGCAAAACAGGATACAAATAAGCCTGCAATGTCACATCGAAATGAACCATGCCGGATTTTGATTAATGATATTAGTCATGTTATCAAGATAATGCTCTTCATTAATCAATCGCAGGTAATGTTTCTGGTATTTTTTATTGTTAGTTATGTAGTAAGCCAGCTTTAAAAAGGCAAGCATTTCCATAGAGTTCTGGTTTCGATCCGGCATCCACTCGGGGTCATGATTGAGAAGTTGTGGTGACCATACAGCCCAGTGCGTATGTGTACCATCAATATCCACGAAATTGAAATTATTTGCTATCAGATAATCAACGATTCTTATCACATGGCTTCGTATAACTTTTTTTTCAGCCTCATTTGCAACCAGTTCATAATAGAAAAAATAACCCATCATGTGACCGCACATTTCATCACTGCTTGCATCTCCTTTCCACAACCATTTTCCGTCTTTAGATTTTCTCCAGCGGACTTCTACCGGTTTAAACCGTGGATCTTTCACCAGTTCCTCAGCTTTTTCTTTTTCGGTATATGTGCGGTTGGCATCGTGTACTGCTTCATCCCAATTAACAGGAACAATGGTACGTGCAAAAAAACCATCTGTATTGGTAACTTCCTGCAGCAATTTCAAAAAATTAAATGCTTTTTTAGCTTTTTCACGCGCATCTTCGTTTTTTGTAACAGCATAACGAAAACATTCCATCGCTAAATAATTTCCCGTGTATTCGCCATCATTGTCGTCATCTTCAGGCTGCCATGAGTTTACATCACCGGGAATAGTTAAATGGCATTGACCAGCTATCCATGGCTCCCTGATATGTCTTTTCATCAAAACGTTATAAAAATAATCCTGCTTTTGAGCAAGGGTCATTTTCTTTTTCTTTATTGCACTTACTCCTTTTGCTGTTGCGATCCATGCATTGCCCTCTGTATCGAAAGCAAGATCATTTACCTGGTCATCGAGCAGCCAACGACGGCTAAAGCGGAGGGAATGACTTCCATCAAGCATATAGCGCACTACACCGACCTTAGTTCCTACCCACATTATCCCTTCAGGGAACGCTTTACACAATTGACATACATTGAGGGGCATCCTTCTTTTGGCGTAATCACCCTGTCTCTTTTTTCTTTTTGCAGAATGCTTACACCACCTAAACCTCCTGCCCAAAGTTTTCCCTGCATATCAAATGCTAATCCTTTTACATAAGCACTTATCAAAACATTTGTTTGATAGAAATACTTTGTTTCTTTCGAGTTACAATGATATAAACCGACATCTGTAGCTACCCAAATACCATGTTCACCATCAGAAATTGCACTTCTTACAGAGCGAGCAATAGGATATTCTTTTTTTACGAATTTAGTACCATCATACCGCCACACTCCATTTGGCCCTAAAGCATACACTCCTTCACGGGCAATACAAATAACTGAAACAGGACCGATGGTGCCAGGTATATTATTTAAGGTATTGTTTTTAAAAAGGAAAACACCTTTCCATGTACCCATCCAAACCGACGATTGATTGTCTGCAGCAACCGCATAAGCCGGGCCTTTATCTGCATCATTTATAAAAGGAGAGTTCCATACTTTTTCATCCTTTTTCTTCAGGAATATACCTGCAGCACCAGCAATCCATACAGTTGATTTATTATCTACTGCTATGCTTCTTACTTCGTTTTCTTCAGAAGTTTTACCTACGGGATAAGCTTCATGATATTCCTGCCAAAACGCTTCATCCTTAACAAATGAAGTTTCAACCGGAAGAGCTGCATTTTGACTATAAACAATATGATAAAAGAATACTAATAGCAGGATGATAGAATATTTCATTGTAAAAAGGTGATCAGGTTTAGATATTGCAAATGTTTACAGGGTTACTGATTGTAGCGGTTCTTAAAAGCAATATTATTTTGATTAAGATGTTTAAGTTGCCCTGCTCTTTAGAGCGGGGTTAAAAGAGTTTTAGTTTTAGAGGGGCTTTAGCCACAACCTGCATTTGATCGGGCTAAAGCCGAAAAAATATCACAGCTACTTTATCCGCGAACTAAAGTACTAGGCAATAAACATCTCTTTTACCTTGCCCTGCTCTATAGAGTGGAGTTGGAAGAGTTTTAGTCACTATCGGCTTAGCCTAAATTTTTGTTTGATTGGGCTGAAGCCCGGAAATGCAACTGTTTACTTTATCCCCGCACTAAAGTACGGGGCAATAACAAAGTTAAATCATACAAATTGCTTCATTATTCAATTACTTTTAGATAGCGTGCCATCCAGTATGGCAACAGGTATTCATCACCAGCCAATTCTGTTAAGCCGCCTTCGCCTCCGTCCAGTTCAAATGCATTTGCATTGTGACGATGAATTGGTGTTTCAGAAGGTGGCAATAAATCTTTGGTTAACTGGTTGCGGAAATTGGGAGGAAGCAAAACAATATCTTTCCGGTTCGAATTTTTTACATCCCATCTTATCAAATCCATAGGAAATTCTCTCAAATACCACAATGTTGACTCCTTATCAAAAGTGCCTGCAGTTCCAAAAGTGATTACATTCCAGAGTGCATTTCTTTCTGGTTTTTCAATTTGCCAGTGATCAATAATAACCTGCCTGTACTGCTGCTGCAGTTCTTTGTTGAAAGCATAATGATACAGCACCCAATAGGTTAAGAAAGCCATCTCATCGTCGGAATGATTCCAGTTGCCATTTCCTATATCAACTCCTAAATGTATAACACCAGGTGTAGGTTTGATATCATTATAAGAAATCATGATATTTTTCAGATACCCATGTTCATTCATTAAGCGAAAGGCTTCTGTTTTGTATAATTCTTTGCCTGTAAGTGTATATCCTAACTGCAAGCCTGCTATTATAGTGGCGCTTCCAAGCTTCCTGTCGCCAACAGTTGACGGGATCGAATTAATGTATTCAGGATTCCAGCGTCCCCATAGAGTTGGCTTGCCATCTGCATCAATAAGTTGATAGTTGTTTTGTGAAATGTGGGTGAGAATTTTATCAATAAAATCGGCAATCCTTTTTTTCTCTGTTGTGGTTTCTGCAGTCATTTCATTTAACACCGCGGCTGCAAAAGTATATCCTACAAATTCATCACTGCTGGTAGTACCTTTCCATTCCCACTCTGCATCCTGCGAAGCATGCCATCGTTCCGGATCGGAATTTTTAAAACCTTTACGCTCAAAAGTTCTGGCAGGAAATCCTTTAAGCGGATTGACAGACAGTATTCTTTCAAAAGCTTCAAACGCTTCCCAGGCATAACGTTTTGCCGTTTTATCTTTTGTAACTGCATACCTGAATGCCTGGCTGCCAAGATAAAAAGCGCTCCATAATCCGTCGTTGTCTGTGTCTGTCATTTGTGCTGTACCAATATCACCTGGTTTTGCCAATGTTACATTCGCAATAAATCCATATCGGATATGGCGCTGCCTTATTTTATCCTGAAAGTAAGTTGCTTTTTGCAACAGTGTTTGTGAAAGAAATTCAATTTTATTCAGTCCCGTAGGAGTTAACAGGAAAACATTTCCTTTGCTGTCTGATGTTATACCCGTTACCTTATTTTCATTCAGCCATCTTTTGGAAGCATAATACCTGTAAGTTCCTTCGCGCTCCTGCATGTAGGCACCTTCGTTTGTTGCAGCCCATACATTCCCATTTACCGTTTGCAAATAATCAATATCTTCTACAGGCACTTTTGTTTGTAAAGGAAAAGTGGTATCACCATTCAACCTGCTGATGCCGTAAAAGCCTTTGGCTGTTGCAAGTATTATTTCATCTGTCCTGAAACTAATAGCTTTGAGACTTGCTCCTTTATACAGGATCGTAAAATGGTCTCCTTTTAATTGATAAACAGCATTATTGCTTAACGCATAAAAGGTGCCTTTGTATATATGAAGTGAAAGCAGTTTATCAGGTGGCTTTGGAATATCAACAAGTCTTCCATCTTTATATAAACTTATTGCATTATCTCCTGCTAAAAGCGAACTGCCATCTTCAGCTATAGCCAACATCGTATATTTTTTTGTTGGCAGTATTTTATAGAAAACACCTGCATGACCGTTTGTAAGCACTTTGTTTTCATACAAATAATATAAATGTCCCTCACCTTCCTGTATAGCCACATCTACCGGTATTTTTCCAGCCAAGGGCGTGTAACGTGTGTCTTTCACCAAATCTTTATCATTCACCCTGTAGAGACCCTTATCAGTAAGTACATAAATAATATCATTATAATCAACCACTACTTTTTTTAGTACACTTCTTTTCAATGTTTCAGGGATGTTATACTTGACAGAGACTGCTTGTTTGAAAGAGGTATCAGGTTCAGGTGAGGCGATGCAATTCGATATTTCTGTAGTAAATAAAATAAATGAAATAAACAAAATTTTATGCATGCTTTAGTGGGTTTATTGCCTATTAAGGGATGTGTTTTGTGGTAACATTAAAACTTCCTCTTGTAGATGAGGTTCTAAAAAGGTTTTCAAGAATTTTGTGATATTCTTTCTGATTACTCATTCGGCGCATTTTAAATTTTCGCTTCTATCATTACCATGTTCGTCATTGCGAGCCTTGCGTAGCTTGGCGAAGCAATCCCCCACCAATTTGTCAACCTGATTGTGCAGGGGATTGCTTCGTTCCTCGCAATGACGGATCGTGTGTAAAAACTAAAATTTGAAATGCACCCTTGCTCATTCGTCAGGCCCTGTTATTACAAATACTTTTGTTTGTTGAGATTATTGTCTACATAATTTTAATTTTACCTTCTCTTACCTGTCGTAAAAATTCTTTCTGTTGTTCCAATGTCATACCAGTCATTCTTACAGCTAACTTTTCCTTAATAGCGTTAAAAAATTTTACTGTGTCAAAATGTTTTTCAGTTGTCATTGTCGTCTTCATACTTTAAGAATTCTAATGGTGTTCTAATGTCAATGAAAGAACATGCTCCTAAGGGCACTAATTTATTACTTAAAGACTTACCTAAGTCTTATTCACTAACATCACTGCAACAACCACATTTTAGAAAACTCATCATCAACTGCCGGAGCTAAAGCAGCAACACCGGCGTCATAAGCATCTTTGTTTTGGCCAAGCTCACCTCCCGGATAGCGGTAACGCAATGGAAACTGGTAAGTGCTTAAATTCCCATTTTTAAAAATATCAGGCAATCCTGTACGGCGTATATCAAGATAAGTTTCAGCAGAAACAAGAAATAATGCCAGCCATTTTTGATCAGCAATTTTTATAAGTTTGCGGGTATTGTCTGCAGGTAAAGCAATGCCGGGTTGAGCGAGATAAGTTGCAATATCATCATCTGAAATGCCCCATCTTTGCATAGAGTAAGTTATTCCTTTCCGGTAATAAGCATCGGCATCTCCTGTAATCAAACCCTGTGCTGCTGCTTCTGCAAGAATAAACTGAACTTCATCACTATTCATGATCATAGCCTTTAATAGAGGATGGCTGTTTTGCCTGAACAATTGAGAAAATCTGGATACTTTAAAATTTCCGACAACACCACCGGCCTCAGTATCAAAATGACCATTCCCATTTTTCCAGTCACCGGGCATACCGGCGATAAAGCCAACATAGATTTTGTTTGAATCAAGAATGTTTACAGACTGGGCAGCAATATCGGGATTGGAATAATCAATGTATTCCCATGTTGACGCGTAGGTGAATCCATTAGGATCAGTGGTAGAAACTTCAACATCATTTTGTGAAGGATCACTTGTCCATGGTTTTTCCACTGGCGCAATCCATACTGGTAATCGGGGATCATTATATGCAGTTAATTTATCGACAAGGGTTTTACAAGGTCTTCTTTTATCAAACTCCTCATTATCGCTCCAGTTAAAAGTGCCGCCCTGCCATGAGTTATCTGCAGTTGTTCCAATGAATGCAATAGATGCATTATCATTTGTTTCTGAAAAAATTGGCGTTGCAGACGGGTTACTTACAATAGCTTGCATTTTTGCACCTGCATCTGTCATTTTATTGGAAGCACGCATTAATAAACGCAACCGTAAAGAGTTCGCAAATTTCTGCCATTTAGTTTTATCACCGCCAAACATTAGATCATAAGAGGGCGAGATTGTTTCTTTACCTTGAGCAATAAGTGTGTTGGCTTGTTCAAGTTCACTTAATAAGCCGGTATAAATATCTTGCTGACTGTCATATTTAGGGTACAGAATTCCTTCCCTGCCTTTAAGCGCTTCGCTATAATATACATTACCATAGAAGTCTGTGATAAATGAAAAAAGCAGCGCTCTAAAGATGGTAAATATCCCTTTATGAGACATGGAACCTCTTTTATCTGCAAGCAAAATTGCGTTATCAATCAGCTTAAGAATATTCATAGCCGCATACATATCATCGGAAGGCGATTTAAAACCTGAATAGTAATTATCACCGCCCTGGAAATTTCTTTCCATGTACTGCACCGCGCAGGGCAGCTTACTATTTTCATATCCCATACTTTGGTAAAAAAGTGCCGTTTGTTTGATTACCGATGATAAAAGAAAAGGATCATTAACAGATTCAGTAGCACTTAACTGTTGCAGAATATCAGTGCTGCGCAGCGCATCTTTACTGCAGGAAGTAAATCCCACAAATAAAATGACTGCAAATATTTTTATGATAAATGATTTCATACTTTGATTTTTAAGAATGGTTAGGCAGAAAATTAAAATTCCAATCCAAGCTTTACTCCATATGAACGGATACCTGGCAAGGTTGCTCTTAAAATACCCTGGCTTGTACCGACACCTGTAAATGCTGATTCGGGATCTTCATGCCTGCCTGATTTATTCCACTGGAATACATTACGGCCAATAAGAGAAAACATGACATTGGTTATTTTATACCTGCCGGTTAATTTATTGGGCAAAGTATAAGAAAGAGAAATTTCTCTCATTTTAAAATTAGTCGCATCAAAAGTTCTTGTTGAAGAAAAATCCCAGATAACATCTCCATAACTATTGTAAGGAATCTGGTAAAAGGTATTATTGGGGTCTGCTCCGTTAACGATGTAATCTTCATCGGAAGGAGTTTCGCCGGTAAAATTAGGATTTATGAAAACCCCTTTTGCATAGCTGGCATCATTCCAATCGCTGCGCTGGCCATCGTTATTATTATTGATAGCATCATACTGGCTTGAGCCTTCAGCAGGCCATGCAAGGCCACCATGTTCGGGATCACGTCCACCCTTCCACCACGGATTGTCGGGCCCTGAACCTAATGTTGTACCTACTCTTCCGTTTGATTCAAGATATTGCTGGTTTACTGAAACATACTTTCCGCCTTTACGAAAACTGCCAACCAGGTTCAGGGAAAACTGTTTGTACCTTAGTGTTGTGTTTAATCCCAAAATATAATCAGGATTAAAATTACCTAACTTTTCACGGTCTCTTTCATCGCCTGAAACTTGAAATTCGCCACCTTCACTGTTTAATAAATACTGTCCGGCGTATTTACCGGTTTTTACTTTCAGTATAGGGTTCTGTTCATAAATATTTCCAATTTCTTCACCAACTGCAATTTTAACCCTGGTTTTTCCGGCATAGTCAGCGAATACGTAACCATTAGGAGCGAATTTGTCTGATAGCCTGGTAATAGTTGCTCTGTAGTGAGTGAAGCTTGCCGAAACATCCCAGTTCCAGCTTCTTGTTTTTAACGGGCTTACTGCTAAACCCCACTCATAGCCCTTGTTTCTTACATCGCCTATATTGGTTAACACCCCGGAGTACCCTGTTCCCTGCACTGTGGGAATATTATCAATCTGGTCTTTTTGATCTTTTATAAAATAGGTAAAATCGAACCTGATACGGTTATTAAGCATCCAAACATCAATGCCGCCTTCTTTGGTTACCGAGTGCTGTGCTTTGATATTGGGATCAACCAATGAAGCATTTAAACTTACCGTTTTTATCGCTCCCCAGTTACTGGCATCATAAGAATAAGTATCTACAGATCTCCTCCTGGTTAAACCATTACCTACATCAGCCAGTGCCAGGCGGGCTTTAACGAGATTAAAAACTTTAGGAAGTTTAAAAGTTTCTGAAGCAATCCAGCTAAGTGATGCAGAAGGATAGAAGTAATTAATTTTTTCTTCACTTAAAATTCCTTTCCAGTCGTTGCGACCTGTGACATCAAGATAAAGCTGGTTGTTATAACCGACAGTCGCAGTGCCATAGGTACTATAAGATTGGCTTGTTCCCCAACCGGAAGATGACACATATAACTGGCCGGGCATGGCATTACCTAAAGTAAAGATAGAAGGTGCAGAAAGCCTGCCTGCAGTATTTTCTAAACTGCCGTTGTTAGAATAAGTGTAATTAGCTCCACCAGATGCAGTTAAAGAAAACTTACCAAAATTGTTGTTGTAAGTAATGATAGCATCAGAGTTTGCCAAAAGGCTGTTATTTGTACCGGTAACAAATTGTCCGTCACCATTGACAGCCTTATCACTCATATTGGTTTTGCCCCATGATTGTCTGAACTCATAATTTTCTTTTACGTTTTCCATGCCAGTGCGCAGCGAAAGCGAAAACCTGTTGGATAATTGCCAATCCAGTTGCAGTTTTCCGAAATAGTTGTCCCTTGTAAAGCGGTGTACTTTTTCGTAAGTAGTCCACCATGGATTATCTGTATCAACATCAATACCATTATCTTTCATAATAGCTCCGTTCTGCTGGATGCCTTCATATCCTTTCAGCCAGTAATTTCTCATCGCAGCAAGCGGTTGAAGATTGGCTGGAAAATTAAAAAGCAGGTTATTTAGTATACTGTTAGAGCCTGTGATGTTTGCCTTATTAGGCGAATAAGTGCGGATATAGCTTGAGCTAACGGAAACCCTTACTTTACTGTTAAGCCGGTATTCAGTATTCAGGCTTACAGAGGTTTGATTTGTTCTAGTGTTTGGCATAACTCCTTTGTTATCCATATTGGCAAGTGACAAACGAAAAGAACCTTTTTCATAATTGCCATTAACACTAATGTTATTTGTTAATGTATTGCCGGTTTGCAGGTAAGCCTTTACCCTGTCTTCATGAGAGGAAAGCATTGGGCCGTTTTTCCATTCCTGCGCTGCAACATCCCAATAATCTGCGGTAAATTTTCCGTCAAGTTTCGGGCCCCAGGTGTCTGTATTATCATATTGCCATTCAAAGGACCTTTCACCTTGCCCGTATTCCATTTGCTCTTCAATAAACTGGTAAGGCTGATCCCAAACTGCCGAAGAAGTGTAAGAAACGCCAAGGCCTTTTTTACCACCTCTGCCCGATTTGGTAGTAATCATCACCACGCCGTTACCACCTTCGGCACCATATAAAGCTCCTGCACTGCCCCCTTTTAAAATGGTAACGCTTTCAATATCTTCAGGATTTAATTGAGAAAGGATATTGCCGAAATCAACCCCATCTTTAGGCGTAAAAGTTTGGGCGCCAACAGGAATTCCATCTATCACATATAAGGGTTGAGATCTTACTGAAACATCAGCGCCACTGCTAAGTGAAGGCATCGTGGTTGTACCTCGAATGTTTACCAGTACTGAAGATGTAGGGTCAGTGCTGAGATTAGTTAAATTTACCCCACTTACTTTACCATCTAATGATTTTAAGAGGTTGGGGTTCGACGCTTTTACCAGGTCTTCCGACTTTACTTCGGCTACTGAATAGGCAAGTGAACGCTTACTTCTTGTAATACCTAAAGCGGTTACAACTACATTTGCAAGTTCCCCCGCAGTTGATTGCAATACTATATCTAATCCAGAACGACCTGCTATATTTACCTCTGCAGATGCATAGCCTACAAAACTAAATTCCAGTGTTGCATTTGGTCCTGAAACATTTAAAGAAAACCGTCCATCTTCTTTAGTTATTGTAGTATTTTGCTTTCCTTTTTCTGAAACTGAGCTTCCCGCCAAAGGTCCATTATTATCTCTGACGATTCCTTTCACAACAAATCCCGCAGAATTACCTTGCTGAGAATTTTGCGCTTGTATCAATGTTGAAAAAAGCAGCGCAATGAATAAATGTACATGCCATGCACGTAAACATTTTAAAAACAACTTTCTTTTCATACATGTCAGTTTTAGTTATTGTTTCTGATTTAAATTTTTTAGAATTTATTTTATCAAAATTGTAAAAGCATGTGTAAGAACTTGTCCGTATAAGCAGTAAAAAGAGAGGGGGTATTTGTAGGATATTTCGATACAATATAAAAAAAATATTTGGTTGTGTATTCTTTTTGAAAAATTTTTTTAATTAAACCTTTTACTCCAGGTATATGAACGGAGATTGAAAGCAGAATTTTTTAGCTTATTGTATTGCTGTAATCAGATTTTGATGCCTGATAATCCTACGTTTACAATAATCAATACTTTAGTAAGCTTTAAGATGCCATATAAACACTTTAAGGTTTAGGCATTACCGCCTTTTCATTTTTAATACAACTCAGATCCAATATTTAGCTTGAAAAAATTGCTTTTGTCATTAACTTACTGTATTTTATCTGTTTAATGCTATTTAACATGAAAACCAAAAATATCCTGTTCATTTTATTAAGTTTTTGTATAGTGCCATCTTTCGCCCAGTTAGGCCTGATTACCTGCAGCAGCGAACGTAACCTGAATAATTCTGTAAGCATCATTGCAAACAGCCAGGCTTATGGTGATTATACGGTTAAAGTAATGTTCACTTCACTGGCTGGTTATATCACTACATCAACATTGAATAGAGGTGTTGCTCTGGCCACTGCTCAACGGGGTAAAAAAGAGATAGTTAAATTAACACCGGACAAATCTGGCAGCATGTACTCGTACCAATACCTTTACCAGTATTTCCCGGGCAGGGCTTTACCAAAAGCGCCAGACAGTTCTTTCGTATATCTGCTGCCTGCCAGTGCCGGTAATAATTTACGCATTTCAAAAGTTTTTTCCTTAGAAGAAGGGCTTGGGCAAAAAAGGCAGGATGAGTTTTACGCAACAGGTTTTGTTTATAAATTGAGTGATACCATCTGCGCATCCCGTGGCGGGGTTGTATATGACTGTACTGAAGCAGAGAAAGAAGGTGAAAAGACAACTGATTTCTTTAGAAGGGAGCGAAACAAGATAGCTATTCAACATAAAGATGGAAGCCTTGGTACCTATTCTGTTTTGGCACCCATACAATTACTGGTCAAGCCCGGTAATTATGTTATTCCGGGACAGCCTCTGGCCGTTTTTATTAAAGAAAGTGAAAAGTATCAGGTACTATTTTCAACATACTATTTAGATGAAAAAAAATTACTGGCTGATAACAATAGTGGCAACACATCATCACCTTCTTATTTCGTTTATATGCCGATGCGTTTTTACGCTGGTGAAAAAGACAAGTCAGTTTCATTGCAGTTAAACGACGATTATGCCGTTCAACATCCGAAGGCGGTCATTGCAGCGGAAATAAGTAAAAGGGAGAAGAAGAAACTGGGATTTCAATAACATTTTTTAATAGAATAAATCTGGTCGCTCCTATAAAATTTATAACTGCAATCTTAATTGTTATATGCTGAATAGTTTGGGATAAGTTTTAAGCTGCTAATGTGGCGATATTTAACTTATCTGCAAATTTTTAAAAGCGCCTCATCCTTCTAAAGATTACAGAAAAAAGAATATTGACAATTAAAAAAATGACGATTTTTTACTATTCCCGTGTTTGACAAAACAATAATTTTAATTTTTAAGTAAGTATTGATTGGGGGATCAATATTTGTAGATTTAATTAAAGGGAATGGAAAGTTTTCTATTCCCTTTGTTTATAAAAAAAAATCAAAAAATTCCAACCCGGAAAGATTTTTAAAACAACCTTCGGTTTAACAGGTCTTGCAATCACACCTTCAGCATTACTTATACCTAAAGCTGCATAAGATAAATGAAATGGAAACTACCATCGTCCCTCGAAAAGATGCTTATGAAACCGGAAATAAACAGGGTGAAACATTATACTATTAACACCTTTCCTTTAAAATTAATACTTCTAATAAGGATGGCAAAAAACCCCGGAACAAAATTTTGTCAAGGGGTTGTACAATCAGAATGTGCAGATGTTGGATTATAAAATCAATTAAGAGCAAGCAGGTAAACTAACTGGATAACTGGTTTCATGTACGTTATTACTCCAGCAGTTATTAGTTCCATTACCATACGCCTGCCACACGCCCACCGTACTTAAAATATGGTTGCCGGTAGTTGCTTCTATAATTGTCTTATAAAAATGTTGAAGCAGTATCCGCTATACAAAAATAAGAGGAAGGTTTTCCCATTAAACTATTCATAACTAACCGTTGTTTTTGTATCACTTACACCCATTATTACCTTCTTTGCTAATTTAATAAACAAGCCGTGAGCGACAACTCCTGCCATGTTATTCAAATAATTTGATAAGTAAACAGGATCACTGATGACTCCGAAATCAGTATCAATAATGTAGTTACCTTCATCGGTAATAAAGGTTGAATTATCTTTTATTCTGATTTTTCCATGCCCCTGTATTTCTGATAGCTTTCTTAAAACGTAATTCGCTGCAAATGGAATAACTTCAACCGGAAGGGGGAACTTACCCAACATATCTACTTTTTTTGATGAATCGGCAATAATTATTTCTTCCTTAGTCATAGACGCGACAATTTTTTCCTTTAACAGAGCGCCTCCACCTCCTTTTATCAATACAAGATCACTCGTAAATTCGTCAGCTCCGTCTATCGTTATATCAATCGCATTTGCTTCATTAATGTCTATTAAAGGAATATGAAGTGTTTCAGCAAGTTCTTTTGTTTTATTTGATGTAGGAACTCCCTGAATCCTGAGTCCATCTTTCACTAAGTTTCCTATTTCTTTTACTGCATATACTGCTGTAGATCCCGTTCCTAATCCCACAATCTGATTATCACGTATAAGCTCAACTGCTTCTTTTGCTGCCAGGTATTTTTCTTTTTCTATATCCTTTGCCATTGTAGTGATATGTTGTTTTGTGTATGATGACTGTAACTCCTTAAAGGAGAATGAGAATGTCAGCAAAGTTATTGCAGTATATTTCAAAAAAAGTAAGAACCAGCTTTAATGTTTAAAATGTAGTGTCCAGGGAACAAGCCGAAGCCGTAATTGAAATGGCTGCCGAAAAATTCTTATCCGGTTTATAAGCATGAAGATTTTATTAGAAGAAAATATAGATGTTTGTTTTAAGAATTACTTTCCTGATATCTACGAGGTTTTTACATTAAAAGATATGGTCTGGAATTGACTAAAGAATGGGAAATTATTGCTGTTAGTGAAAGAAAGTAATTTTAATGCCTGGATTGTGGTTGATAAAAATATCCCTTATCGGAAAGTATATTCAATCTTCCTTGCATTATAATTGTGCTTAAGTTTATAGAAATACCTTGAAACATTTACTTCCTTTTATTCCTAAGATTTCCGATACTTGAATAAACCGGGGCAAAATGAAATAGTGATTATCCTTTAGAAGAATTCAAACAAAAATTTTCAACAGACTTAGTCTCTGAAATTGAAGAGGCTAAATTACCGGGGGGCGGCCGCCTTTGAAAGCTTAATGGATTGGCAAAAAAACATGGCCAAATTTCTTCTAATAAACCTGCCATTTAAATTATCTACGGCCGTTAGAGTAAGCAAACTTTTTCAGCAATTTTCTCAGCCATGACTGGTGAAAGTGCAACACCCATTCCATTACAACAAACGGCTGCATAAATATTTTCATCAACCTGTTTTACAACAGGTAATTTATCTTCTGTAAAACCCATTATACCACTCCACCGGTGATTGACATAAAAAGAAACATTGGTAAGCAGATGCTCCGAAACGAATCTTTCGAGGTGATTTTGAATGTGATCGTTTATTGCTTGTTCATCAGTGCGTTCAGTTCCAAAGTCTTTATTTCTTGCGCCGCCCATTAAAATCCTGTTTCCCACATTACGGAAATAATAAAAGCCTTTATCGTAGTGAAAAGTGCCTTTCATTTTTAAATTTTCTATAGGTTCTGTAACAAACACCTGTCCTCTTGCCGGCTCGATACAGAAATCAGGAATTAGTTGAGATGAAAATGCATTGGTACAAATAACCAATTGTTCTGTCTGTAAAGTGGTTATGGAAGTATAGATTTTAATACAATCGTTTGTTTTTTGCCACGAATTTACCTGGATGCCTGTAAGGATATTCACACCGAGTGACTGAACTTTCTTCATCAGGCAGAGAAGCAGTTTACCGCTATGTATTCCTCCCTCTATTGCATTTTCTATCATAGCACCAAATCCCTTAAATGCAAACTGCTGCATTTTTTCATTGCTCCATTTAAAGCTTTCTTCTGCTCCGCTTATCATTTGCATCCCTTCGTTGAGCCACCAAAGTTTATCATCAATCTCAGTTATTTCCTGTGCTCCTTCTGCAAAGCACTCATAGCCACTGCAACTATCAAAATCAATAAGATTATCCTTGAAATGCTGCCTTATCTTTTTAATGCCTTTGTACCTCATTTCCACAACACTCCACATAGCCTCTTCACCCATTTTTTCTGCGTCTGCTATCAATTCTGCAGGACTGCCAACGCAGGCAAAACCTGCATTTTTTGAAGATGCACCCATAGGATTGACACCTTTTTCAATAATTGTGATTTTAGCACGGGGCTTCCTCGTAATTAATTCCAATGCAGTCCAAAGTCCCAAAAAGCCTGCTCCAGCTATTAGGACATCAGCAGGAGCAAAAAACGTT
>JAABUS010002436.1_pt1 | contig 35237 bp, 40 predicted proteins | sample 5560161 | NCBI WGS metagenome assembly JAABUS01 (sample SAMN10711885, study PRJNA513376) | rock metagenome | isolation source: Antarctica rocks | place: Antarctica: Victoria Land, Trio Nunatak nord | collected 2016-01-04 | reverse complement strand
TATACTACTAAATAAATAGCCCAAATGTTGGAGTTCCCCAGCTTGATTTGAGGGTTTAATGTTTGAATGCAGGTGGGGGGTGGTTTGTTGGGGGAGCGCAGCCGAAGACTTAGCGCGGGGTACTGTAAAACCATCAGTGCCTAGCAAAAATCAACGTACAACAGCAAGGGAAGAAGCAGAACATCATTTTGGACTATGCATCATATTCATTGTCATAAATCCGACTTGATAGGTTCATCATTAAATTGGACCAGCTGTCTCTATCGTCAGAGCATTTCAGCAATGCGGGCGTGTATACACATGATGGGTGGATGGGTTGGTTCATTGATGGAGGCCGAATTTAGCGTACTCACGATGAGTGTCTTGCAGATAGTTCAAGAACTTGTTCAGGTAGTAGATTGCTCAGGGGTTTTTATATTGGACTTCGTCGTTTCCAGTCTCAATACACTGTCTGTTTGGGATAACTTAAGTAGCCGCGGCATACTCAATTCAATAGTTGCTTCCATACTAGGCTTTGGGATGGTGGAATCAAAACGGTTCATGTGAGACGCAACAATAATGGGAGTCAGTGAGCAATGAGTTCTGTATTGATTTTGAACGCAGAACAGAAAGCATGTGATTCATGAGGAATGAACAGAAACGGAGTGGAAGACGTCACATTATTAGATATGACGTCCAAGGTATAACTTTGGCGTGCGCCTGGCGTGCTCCAGATTCTTCTTCGAGGGCTCCCTGGTCAATGGAGGAGTATGCTAAAGATCCGGTTCCAAAGTTGAGATTAGGGGATTTGCCCGAGGCTTATAATCACTGTCCAGCTGAGAGAAACTTTCTTCATTCTGAGAACCTTTGAGGCTGAAGATTAAAAAGAGAAGAGTAGCAACGCTGATCCCATTGCCCACTTGGCCGGGTCGGCGGCATGGGCGCTACTCCCGATCAATCGCCTCGAGCGCGACCCCAAGACACAGACACTCCAAACAAAAGTCGCCTGGATGCCGGCCGTTTGCCACTGGTTATGGAACGACCGGAAATCCTCACTCATGATTCTGGGGAGTCAGGCTCCTCAGAAGACTATCCCGTCAATCTAACGAACCCAGGGCATGAGCCAAGTTTTGACGAAGACGATACCGATGGCCAAGTAGAGTACACCCCAGGATCCACCATCGAGAACCTGACGCCCTTGACCGGCTTTTCCTCAGGCCAGCCATCATGGAGCCCTCAAATGCAACCCAGGCCGAGAGAAGGGAGTGTTCCGGACCTGGACGAGTTTTCTCAACCCATGAGCATCGGCGCAGCACTTCGAAATAGCGCTGCCAACCCTCGACCTCAAAGACCGACCGCACCTGCACGAACTCCATCAAGCACATATGCTCCTCCTCGAAAGCCTCCACATTACATGTCACTTCACGCGAACAGGCAACGATCGTTTTCCGGCACGCGGACGCGGCGGGATCCAAACGCGCAGTACCGAGCGCAAGAAAAAGCCTACATACAACAACTTCGACAGGATCCCAATGGCGATTACGATGAGCCATACACGCCTAGCGTAGTATACAGTACCGATTCGGAAACCGAGGAAGAATCACCTTCATCCGAAGTCCACTTCGACCCTGACAACTACGATCAAGATACGCAGCTTTTCTACAATACAGACGACGTTCAGCCCTCGTCTGAAGAACTACAGGTGCCTCAGAATAGAGAAAGGCTGGAATGGCACTCCATGCTGGCGTCGGTCTTGAAAGGGGATGTGGTTAAACAGGAAAAGCAGCGATTAATCGGTACAACAGAGCAAAAAGGGGAAAAGGCACTCAACAATGAGATATGGATAGGTGTAAGGGCCAGAGTGTGTGGGCGAAGTATTGCAGCCCAGAAACGAATGGTAGAGGAAGGCCGTGCAGCTATCAGTCTCGAGATCGAGGCTATCATTGCGTTTCAGATCAAAGGAGCAAGCGAAGCAGGCAAGCCAGCCACCAAGCAGGTCCAAGATATAGTGCAGAAAATCGAGCGATGTGAGAGCCTGTACCCGACAAGGCTAGCTCTGGAAGAGGCCAATGCACGAGCTGCTTCGAGTGCATTCAAAAGCAGCTGCGATGCAGTAATTGCCTGGCACAACACCACAGAGCTCATCAATACGGAGCTCGCGATTCTACAGGGTTGGGTGGGCAATCAAGAGCTCGACTTTGCTAAGCCAAGGGTCCGTTCGCCCGGTGAAGCTGGACTTACCGACGATTCCTCCTTTCTTGACCGAATCCACAAGGATGATGGCCTCAAGTCCCTTCATGGGGACCACAGCATGCTTCTGGGGGTGGCAGAGATTATTCGGAAAGCGAAAGTTTCGCTTATTGAGAATGCTCAAGCCTTTGCACAGCGCCATCTACCGCCTTACATCGAAGAGCTTCTAACCTTGATCAACTTCCCCTCGCGGTTGATTCAAGAGATCATCCGGATGCGATTGACCTACGCCAAGAAGATGAAAGATCCATCTCAACAATCCGTGATGATGTCTGCACAGATGATTTCTCAATTTCAGATATTGCTGAAGCTGGCTGTGCGCATTAAACAAGAATACACTCTGGTCTCGCAACCAGAACCTGGTTGGGAACTACCTTCATGCATTGACGACAATTTCGATTTCGTAGTACTGGATGCGCTAAAATTCTATTTCAAGATGCTCAACTCGAAGTTGGTTGGCAATAAGAACACATTTAAAGAAGCTGAGATCCTGGAACAAGAATGGGAATTCTCCAACCAGATAGGGCGGTACTTGGACGGTGGTGATGTTGAGGTCGCCGAACAGTTTAGTGGGCTTACAGCAAAGGCACTGCAAAGGCTGACAACTCACTTTGAGCGAGAGTTGCAGAGAAGGCCTGAAGAAAACGCCATTGATATGGATAAGCGATATAAGCAGATCTTGGATTCTGTACGCGTTCGTCAAAGGAAATTGTTTCGTTTCTCGAGACTTTTGGGTCAGCGTTTTGAGAATGCCACAGAATACAACATCAATATGGATCGAGCACAGGTCCAAGAATTATGTAGCGCACTCATGGCGTCTGGGCATTTCCTCATCTCGGGCTCGAGTGGACAACATGAAGGAATCTTCCTTATCGCCTCACCATCTTTATACGACCGTCCGCGGGATATTCAATCCATCCTTGGTACGTCGTTCCATGCTGACGAAGTCATGGAGGATCCCTCAAACCCTTACATGCTTATCTTAAGACCGGACGAGCCATTGTATTGGGACAGTAAAAGGCTAGAGGTAGACATGCGCTCACCTGCAATGGATATCAGGCCAGGGCGACTTCGGCTTGTGGCAGACGGTTCTGATAAGCGATTACAAAACGCACGGCTAACCTTTGCTCAGTCTGTGGGCATGGAACTCGACGTACTTACGGATGTGAGGGCCAACTTACCCAGAGTGAACATGGAGCTGGGAAAGATCAAGAAGACAGCCTACAAACTTTCCAATACGATCATGGAAAGTGTCGAAATCATCAGGAAACAGACCAAAGGCCTCGAGAACCAAGAGCTAATCCAGACTTGCTTTGCATTCGCCACTGAATTTGGGAAACGGTCTGTAACATATATGGATGTCAATAGGCGGATGATGAACAACCTAAAGCTTACGAGGCTGGCATTGGACTGGGTGAGCTTCATTTGCGATGATTGCATTGCCCTAGATCGGAAAACCTTTAGGTGGGCGGTTGTAGCACTCGAATTTGCGATGGTCATGACCAGAGGACCAAACATTCTCTCAATCACCGATGACGAATTCACGAGATTACGGACAAAAGTTGCAGGTTGCATGTCGCTCTTGATCTCGCACTTTGATATCATGGGAGCCAGGTCGACTTTGGCCGCACAAGCTGAGAAGCAACGAGTCGAGGCATTACAGGGACAATTTCGGAAGATGGATGTCAGCAGAATGAAGGATGATGCTGAAGCCTCCGACTATGTTAGAGAGCAATGGCTCGCCCAGCTGCAGGAGATTGACGAGATACGAAAACAAAAGAATGCCGAACGGCAGGCCTTGGGACGCGTCTTGGAGGACTCCAATGAGGCTGATCGATCTTTGACCTTTCTGTCATCGTCTGCGACCAATGTTACGTTAAGGTGGCAGCAAGGCCAATTCGTGGGTGGGGGAACCTTCGGATCTGTTTACGCAGCTATCAACCTTGATTCAGGCCAACTGATGGCCGTCAAGGAAATCCGACTCCAAGACCCACAGCTAATTCCTACAGTAGCTGGGCAGATACGCGATGAGCAGGCGGTGCTTGAGGTTCTGGATCACCCGAACATCGTCTCTTACTATGGTATCGAGGTGCATCGAGACAAGGTATACATTTTCATGGAATACTGCTCTGGTGGTTCGCTGGCGAATCTCTTAGAGCATGGACGAATTGAAGACGAAACGGTGGTTCAAGTCTACGCCCTGCAAATGCTCGAAGGTTTGGCTTATCTTCACCAAAGCGGCATCGCCCACCGCGACATCAAACCTGAGAGTAAGCATAACATCCGATCTGTTACATGTTGTATCAGTTTCCTCGATGCTGACCTCCTGACCTAGACATCCTCCTCGACCACAACGGCGTGATCAAATACGTTGACTTCGGCGCCGCCAAAATCATCGCCCGCCAAGGCAAAACCCTCCAGCCCGACCACTCTGCCACCAGCGGCGGCCCCGCCCCATGGGTCCCCGGCAAGCAAAAATCCATGACCGGCACCCCTATGTACATGTCCCCCGAAGTCATCAAAGGCCAAAACGAAGGCCGCCAAGGCGCTATCGACGTCTGGTCGCTCGGCTGCGTCATCCTCGAAATGAGCACTGGCCGCCGCCCTTGGGCGTCCTTGGACAATGAGTGGGCGATTATGTATAACATCGCACAGGGCAACCCGCCGCAATTACCGTCGAAAGACCAGTTGAGTCCCGAGGGGATGGAGTTCTTGAAGAGATGTTTCGAGAAGGATCCGAGGCGGAGGGCGAGCGCTGCGGAGCTGCTGCAGTGCGAGTGGATCATGAAGATCCGGCAACAAGTGGTTGTCGGAGGGGAGGCGGACAGTCCGACGCAGTTTTCGAGTAACAGTGATACGAGCAGTGCGAATAGCTCGAGGCAGAATTCGGCCGTGTTTTGAGGGACGAGGGGTTGACGCTTTATGAACAGTAGGGAATATGACGTAGCGCAACTCGATGAGCTCGTTGGTGTGGATGGGCGAGAAATCCTGACCAGACGCCTGCGATGGAGGCATGAAGAGAGGGATGCACGGCCTGCTCCCGCTGGCTTAACAAAGGGAAACTTGATACCTGCAACTCCCCCATCGTCTCCACCACCTCTTCCAGGGCCCATCGTCGACGCAAAAACGATCATTTCCTTTCTCGCAGCCCCTGCAAAGCGCACAACCACAACCACACCATTTCTTTTCGCCCCCCACCCATTTCCCTTTACGCCCTTTTAATTCTCATTCATCTCTACGCGATGCACACCCCCCTTTCCCATTTCCAAAGATACCGTATACACGCGACATACCGGCCCTCGGCAGGGTTTTCTTTTGAAGCCGTCGTTTTGGGTTTTGGAGGAGATGCGAACATAGCCTGAGGAGAAGGGGGAATAGGTACATAGCGGGCTGTGGTTGTTTCTGGGGTGGGAGGTGGGGCTGGTGAGGGTGGGATGGAGTCAGATCAGATTAATATATATGAGGGAATAAAACCTGAAAGGTGGCACATATGTTGGGTTTTTATGTGGCTTTTCCACTTATGTGTGACTTGACTACCTTATTTGTGAATTCCATCACCTCCTCATCATACATCCCCTACCGCACGCACGCACGCACGACACGCACGCACATCTACCACCCACCACCACCACCACAAGCAAGCAAGCCAAAACCCATACCACCACACCACCCAAACACTCCCGATGAAGAAAATATGTGTCTCTCCCTTTGTCGAATCTTTGTTTAGAAGGAAAAATATATATATATATACACAACAAGTCGCAGAAAGCAAAACCAAGCAACCAAGCAACCAAGCAACCAAACCAACCAACCAAAACCCGTTGAACCGAAAAAAGACAGAACAAGTTCCTGAAGAGCAAGCAGCTGGATTGAACACTAAAAAACGAAAGATTTGTGAGGGGTTCCCTGATGATGATGAGTGCGTTGAATTTTATATTTTTCTGCCGGGAATCATTGATTAGGTAGTGGCTACGGTCCTTTGCGAGGTTCTTGGGCTAGGACGGATGCGGAAGGTATACTTGTTGAAGATGTTTGCTGCATCACGGGATGGTTGTTTGATAGAGTAGTATACTTAGGTGTAGCATGACCCTCATCCACTGCCTCATCACACCTCCTCCCCCTCATCCTTCCCCTCCGCCGCCGCCACCTTTTCCCCCTCCAACCAACTCCCGAACTCATCCAACCTCTTCCCTTCTTCCTCCTTCTCATTTTCATCCCCTTCCAACCCCATCACGCCCTTCTTCTCGCTGCTCTTCTTGAATTTCTCGTTTCCGTCTGCAATGTACGCTTCGACGGTTTGGCCGGAAAAGAAACGGCCGTTCATTACCTGGGTTGTGTTAGTTGGATTGGTTGGGAGGTTGATCGCGTAATGGGGGTGTGGGGAATGGTGTTTATATGGTACATAGAGAAAGACTAGATAAGATGTAGAAATGACGAAAAGCAATAGGGGAGAATCGTACCCGCACGCACGCTTTCGCAGCTTCTTCATTCGAGTAGCGTACCGAAGCAACGCCATCGGGCTCTTGGTCGAAGAGGACGACGTTGGTGACGTCGCCGACTTTGGCGCATTCGTCGCGGATGTCTTCTTTGATGTCGAGGATTGCGGCGGGATCTTCCTGTGATAGGGGTTGTGGGTTTTAGTTGGGTTGCTACGGTGGGAAGCGGAGCGGGGTTTTTTGAAGAGTGATGAAACCGGGGGACAAGGTGGAAAAACGGAAGAGAGAAACTGGGACAACGAACTTCGAGTTCTGCAAGGGTGAATAGGTGTTTCAGGATGACTACTTTATCCCATCTCGAGCTGGTGTCGTGCAAGGTGGAGGGATCGTCGTCATCCCAATCGGCGAGTTTGCTAGAGAAAGTCTATGAGTGGACCCAAACATACAACCCTAGGAAATGTTCCAAGGCATACTTATTCAGCTTCTGCGTCTTCTTGATAATTTTCTTCTTGTCCTTATTATTGCTCTTAGCTGGCGCGTCTTTCTGCTGCTTGTAGCTAAAGTCCGCTGCTGCAACTTTCATCTTCCCACCCGATGCCGGCTTTCCAAATCTGAAGTCGGTGTCGTCTAAAAGTTGAATAGCGAGGTCAACGCTTTCAGCGCGGAAGTATAATATCAAAGCATCGCCTTTGAAGTTGCCGTTTTCGTCGGAGTACAGCTTGATGCGCGGTTTGCCTCTGTCTATCTCCTCGGCAATGACACCACAGCGAGAGAATACATCGTTTACCTCTTCCACGGTGGTGTCGGTTGGGAGATTTGTTATGTAAACCGCTGTGTTCTTGCGCTCGCGGGGTTCGGGCGTGGGTTTGGATTTCTTGGAGCTGATGGCTCGACCACCAGATTCCTAAGAACAAACCGAATGCTGTCAGCTAGACCAGAGTAACAAAATGAACATCTGCCCTTACCTCCTCTCCGTTGACATAAACCTGCTTCCTCTTCTTCAGCGGTTGCGCCGGCTCCGACTCATCCACACCTTTGACGGCATAAGCCTCTCTTTGCTTCTCCATCAAAGCATCGTCCAACTGTATATCCCACAACCACAAATGGTATGCAATTAGAATTTACCATCCGTGTAATATGTCATGCAGTGCAATAGCATGTCTATAGGATAACCCTCGGTTGCAGGAGGATGAGGGCGTACCACTGGAACCCATCTCTTCAGTGCATCATCAAACTCGAATTCTTGCCCGTCATCTGCTTCCAGTATGAACTTGTTGTCGAGTTTCGAGAACGAGACGCGAGGGTCAGCGTCGAATTCCTCGGGGCTCTTGGGGAAGGTGGATTGGGGAGCTTCTGGAGAGTAACTCGACGAGACAGCATCCATTCTTACAGCTCTGACGTTTACTTATGGTACTAGCCTTGGCAATTGAGATTTTTGATTGATGGTGGTGAAGGACTCTTGAGCGATGAGGAGAGCTTTGGAGCTAATCCATACTAGACCCGATTGAGTTATCCACCGCAACTTCCAACTTCAGTCGTATATTTCCCTCGTTCGTGACCTCTGTGTTACGAGAGAGATCTGGAGGACTTTACATGTTTATTGAATACAATGATATTAGTTATTGGCGTCTAATTCACTATTCGCTATCTGTCTTTACAAGCACAGAAACCGCGTTCGGTGTTGACTGAATGGGATTCTGAGAGCCATGTACATATTCTCATCTATGCTAAGAGGTCGTAGAATGGTAGCCCATGTAAGAGCAACCCAGAGCAATCGTAGCGATTGTATCGGTCGGTATGATAATACCCATCAAACACCCTAACGCCTGGTATCACCCTGCGCTAAACAGAGAGGACATTAAGTGCTTCCTCGGCTTATTTGAAGCCATAGTAATAGCTCGCTTGAAGGATAATATTTGGGAGGGTTATGCAAGCAAGATATGTATCATCCCGTGGTACGGTCACATAGCCTCGCCTACTCCATGCGAATATCCTTGGTTGCCATGGGCCGCACTCTGTGGTGCCTGAACGTCAGAGAACCTCAATCGCCGAGGTTGCCCATTGATCGAGGTTGCTGGACTCCTGCTTCCCATCCTGCGGTTGCCAAGATCCCTTGACTGGCGGGGACTGTGGCTCTGTCGACGCTCTCTGCCTTCCCAAGGAACCGGCGGTGCCTGCATCATCGTTGGGCTATTGGAGTATCGGTTGTGACTCTGCTCCCATTTGGGAACACCTGCATAGAGGTCCTCTCCACTGCCGCTGCCGCTGTTCGTGGTGGTGCTTGAGTCGTAGCTATCAGCGAATGCGCCGCTACGGCGGTGTGGAGATCGACTGGGGACTTGAGGGGGCGTTGTATAGCGTTGAATGGGCTCGCGTGCGTTAAGGGAGTTACGAAGCTCACGAGATGGTTCGTCGGTTTGAAGGACGTGAACGTGCATATCCTCGTAGGGTTGGCCTATACCACTTAAGGGGGCCGAAGATGGCGTCGTTGTTGGCTGAGTAGGCGGCGTAGACTGAGCGCTTGTGGATTGGATCGGAAGATTGGAGGAAGGAGTCGAGTCGGTATTGGAGCGGGAACGAGAGCGCGAGCGCGAGGCCGCATTCAATATTCCTCCACCACGGACACGGCTCCGTTCGGTGAATGGAGGGACGATATAAGGGTCCGCGCCAGGAATAGTGCCGTCTGTAAGGCCTGGGCGAGAATTGGGAGCTCCACGGCGAGGGCTTGGAGGAACTGGCACAAAAGGATTTTCGTGGCGATGGGCCGGATGTTCTGCCATGCTGGGGGAGGCAGCCGTGGCCATGCTAGGCACTAGAGGCTGCTGCTCCGTAATATGGTCTCTGTTGTGCTGAAACGGAGGAGAGTATGTGCGCCCTGGATTGGCTGGCTGATCAGAGCGCCAGGTCTTGATCTCTTCATCGTGGACTGGTTCGGCTGTGTGATTGCGGCGACGACGTCGACGACGTGCCAAACAACAACAGAGAAGAGTAATGAGTATCCCAAGAAGTAGAGCAGCAATGATACCAACGACGAGGCCAACGATCAGGCCCGTGTTACTGCCGGAAGACTTTGCTGCAGCTGCCGATGGCGAAGAAGTAGGAGCAGCTGAAGTCGAGGAAGCAGAAGTAGAGCTGGAACTTGAAGATGTCGTCTGCTTTGCGTTCGCAGAGCTGGCTGCAGATGCAGCGGAGTGTGCGGCATCGATGAAGTTGTTCAACGGAATAGCGCTTGACGAGGAAGCTTGTCCTACAACACCCACAGCACTGGACAAGGCCAGAGCAGCAGACCATAATACTTGATGCAGCATATTGGCGTATTTAGTAGGATTGGTGGGAGAGGAGGATGTATCTATGAGTAGAGGAGTTGTGGCGGCCGATCACTTGCAGGCGAGGACGATACAAGCTTTGGCTTGGAAAAGTTATTGTTCACGTGGGTGATAACACGTAGCTATACAAGTGAGCATGGAATGGGTCAAAAGTGAAAGCTGTAAAGTAAGAAAACGATGATGAGGGAATCTTATGAATGAATATTCAATCCTTCTTGGGGGGGAAGCAGGCTGTACACAGTACTATCCGCACTAAACGGTCCATCATCGTCAATCAGCGGAGAAGCGTCCTGACACAATTGACATGGTTGGTGGGATTACCCTTGGGTGGGTGGCTAACGGTCATTCGATTCCCAGGGAATCCAGGGAATGCTCTCAAAACCAGATTTGGATCTTTCAAAGTGCGCTTAAACAATCGGTAGAGTGGAAGTGGGGCAGATCGTCAAAATGACATCACCAGAAGGCGACATGGCATCATAAGCGGCTGAGCCGGTGCACCCTATCCCCTTTGGGTATTGCTTCCTACAATTACCTCCCTACCTACCAGTCCTCTTCTCACTCACCTATACTCATCTACATATTCAAATGAAGCCTTTTGCTATCCCTACGAAGCAAGAAGAGCTTGATCGCGATACACGTGTTAGAATTCAAAATGTTACACGGCATCGATTGAAAAATACATAAAATCATCAATAGTCGAACTTCCGAATGTTACGTTACGTTAGGTCCAATATGTCTGCGTCAATGGAGTATGGACTTACTTCTCAGAAGATTTGAATGAACGTAAATCAATAGTCAATGTCGTTTCTCAACAAATCCTTATCGATTTGGTATGCAAATGGATTGAGAATCGACAAACGTCTTATAGGAAAATTCTTTAAGCATTAGGATGAAATATTTCTGAAGACACTGTGCGTGATGTACTTTGGATCAAAGAGCAATGACAAGTCATACTGTGAAGCGACGAAACCCGGATTAATGAAATCCGTTATCGGAAGATTTAAGTTATTAAAATGTCTGACGAAGAGTACGATTGTATCTGCATAGTGCCTCGTTCATCTAGAAAGGACGATTGATTGTTCTAAGAATGCTTTGGGGGGTTCAACAAATGGCCTGGTTTAATCCGAGAGAAGGATTGAGACACAACCAACAAGGACTTATTGTGAAAGTATTGTACTCTTCGTACACGGATCAATAAGATTAAATCAAGATCTCTTTTTTAATGCGGAATAACGCTTCAGGTTTTGCTGCACAGTTCAGACGGGATGAGCTTGCGGAACATGATATACATGTTATAGCCTGATCTTCGTATTCACCTGATTTGAACCTCATAGAAAAGGTATGAGATATCATGAAGGATTGAATACAGGAGCATTATGGTCATGCGGACAAGCTCTTCTACAATGGCTTAAAAAAGTAGTGAGGGAAGCCTGGGATTCAATCACACCGAAGCAACTGAATGAGCTTATCGAGTCCATGCCAGCCCGATGTCAAGCTGTTATTGAAGCGGATGGAAAGTATACTGAATATTGAGTGTTTATAGAAGGGTTTAATATATCGCGTAGAAGCTATGTTCAATGTAGTTAGATTATAGCCTGATACGGTTAAATCTTAGCATTCTACTAACCACTGATACCCCAGATAGAAAAGTACACAGTACTTCAAGCTCAGCATGGGGGCATCTGAAACACTCAATTTGCCTCATCTCTTACTTGACGCCGCAGCCTTTGGTTGAGACAGACACGAAACACTATGCGGCTTTTCAGATTCGGAGAAAATCTGGTTAGAGAAAGATAATAGACGTGTACCGCAAGCCTTTTGCCATCCGGGAGATCGGCACGCTTCATCTATTGTCTGGACTCGTATCTCTACCATGAGAGGAAGTATTATCACATTTTCTTATTCCCTTCCTTTGCACTTGTTCAGCTGTGCGTTTCTTGCGCAAGCCATTTTCTCAAAATGCCTCCAATGTCCTACGTAGCCCTTCTCTTGGGCTCCCTGGTAGTCCCGATATATGGAGCATCACTGTCGTCTAGCTGCTCAGCTACACTGTCACCGACGAAATCAGTCAGGCCCAGTATCGCGTCTGGTTACCAAGTGGCGCTGGTTGCCACTGGTCTAACCAAGCCTCGTTCTATTCAATTTGACAACACTGGGAGTCTACTAGTCGTTGAATCTGGCTCAGGAATAGTCAATCTTGCGTTTCAAGATAGTGGCGGAACTTGCTTGAGCGTCAAATCAAGCAAGACTGTGGTGAAGGACACTGGAGTTTGTGTATCATGTTTTACGTCCTGGCGGCCCTGCTGATATCTTGCCCTAGCTTAACCACGGTATAGCATTATCGCAAGATGGAAAAACCCTATATGCTTCGACGGCAGAGGCTGCCTATTCTTGGACTTACGATCCGGCAAGTTCGACAGTTGGAAGTACCAAGCAAACCCTCGTGACTGGCATGAATACCAATGACCACACTACGCGGACACTCCTCCTTTCGCAGAAAGCCAACGGGACTCTGTTAATAAGTCGAGGAAGTACATCTAACGTCGACCTGGAAACAGAAATGCTATCATCTGGCCACAGTCAGATTAGAGCTTTCAACTTGAACAACATCACCGAGAATGGTTATAGTTATGACATTGATGGACTAAGGCTAGGCTGGGGTCTCCGAAATTCTGTGGGCGTAGCAGAACATCCGGTGACTGGTGGCATCTACTCTGTGGAGAACTCTGTCGACCAGATCATGCGTCAGGGCATGGACGTACATCAAGATAATCCGGGTGAAGAGATGAATTTCCATGGCTATTTGAATGGAACCGAGTATGCTCCTCAAGGCAGTAATTATGGATACCCGTATTGCTATGCTGCGTGGGTTCCTGCAGACCTGCCACAGAATTCGAATCTAACCGTTGGTTCTAATTTTGCAATGGGAGATCAGAATAGCACAATCAATGATACGTACTGCTCGGAGCAGACGCCGCCAAGGTTGACTTTCCAGGCTCATATGGCACCACTAGACTTGAAATTCAATAACAGCGCCACCGAAGCGTGGGTGACCTTCCACGGCAGCTGGTAAGTCTACCTGTTAACCCGTGTCCGTTGGGAAGTGTCTTACATGGTTAAGGGACCGTACGAACCCGGTTGGGTACAAGCTGTCCGTAATTCCCTTCCAGAACAGCGAACCCGTGGCAGCGTCGAACAACAGTACGGCCGCAACCGATATCTTTTCTAACACAGATAACTCGAAATGTCCCCAAAATTGCTTCAGGCCAGTGGGGATAGCTTTTGACAGTCAAGGCCGGCTTTTTGTCAGCTCTGATGCGACTGGAGAGATCTATGTGGTCCAGAAGAACCAAGCCTTGCCTAGCGCAAGCGGTACCAGCACCAGCAGCTCTCCTTCTACCACAAATTCTTCCAAGTCTGGTGCTGGAAAGCCCACGCAACACAGCTTTAGCGCTTCAATCGTTGCTTTTATTGTCTTTTGTGTTATTTCTTAATCGTGTGGCCCGCATTATGCCTGGGCGAATTGGAAACCATCTCAAGCATTTGTTACGCTGATATGGAGCAATGAATCGATATCTCCTGAAAATTTGTTTATTGATGGCAATTGTCGCTAGAAGGTTGGGATTGTGCCCTGTGTTAGCCGTCTCTCAGGTTCGCACTCAACTCCCATATGCCACGGAAGTCATATTCTCACCTCTCCAACAGCCGATAAAGTTGTAGGCAATGCGACTACAATTTTGAGCCTGTTACCGTCTTCTATACGCTGCAGAGACGGTTTCTAATGTCGACGAACGTAACACGCCTATGAGGTCGTGGATATGTTTGATCAAGCTTTGTTCCAAAATCGCGCTTTCGTATTGTCAAGATCAACCGTATTATATTACAAAGTGATTGACTATTTTCACTTCTGGTTTCTTATTGTGCAATTCATTCCCATTAGTGAATTCGGACGGTATATTCACAGATTGCTACTGAAACTGAAACCTTCGTTCAGTGTTCGTCTTATCTACCCCAGCTACATCAGAACTTCCAACTATGCACCCATCTTCAACCTGTATCACATTGCTATTTACTTGATCTTTGTCTTACGTTCAACTTCCGCGAATTCTGCTTCTTGCTGTACACAATGGCTTTCAATGTTGTACCCATCGAGGTAAGTCAGGAGATCAGCTTCAACCATCTAGTTCATCTTCGAGGAAATCCTCACCACTAACACGCTGTATGCTCTTCAGATCAATGAACACATCGCATCTTACTTGAGCAACGATAAAGACCTCTGCCGTTTCACTCTCATCTGCCACCAGACCTATGCTGCTGTCCACACCCTTCGTGCTGGCCTTTGGCGTCAACGCTTTGCATCATGCTACGACCTACCACCGGGTAAGCTTGGCAATGAGCTCAAGCATACTTATCAGTTCCGTCGAAAGACGCTTGGCCGTGAAGTCTATTTCCTGGCAGGGCAAGAACATGCAGAGCTGTGGGCTCTGGAAGTCATTAGAGATCTTATGATTGGTACGTCATCGGGACATCAAATATCTGTTCTTCTCCTTCCTTGAATCGGTGGTAATGTGGTAGAGTTGGTGGTGTCATGTGGAGTGGATAGCTCACCCCACGATCACTGTTCTTTCCTACTGGCTTCAGAACCTAGGATTAACACAACCTCAGAATCCTTTTCAGGCCCCTCGAATCAAATCATCGATGAACCGAGTTCCAAGAATCTCGTACAGCTTTGTCGCTATATCAAGAGATCCGACCTTTTGAAGAATGTCCTGAAGATGAACTGCAAGGGTATGGTTAATCCTCTCCTCCAGACGGTTCAACTCCTCTTCATGCACTGGTCTCTCGAATTCCACCTGGACTTCCCAACGTTCTCTTTCCCTTGTTCCCAACAAGCAGTCTACGGCCACCCCGCAAAATACCCGATGTATCTTGACAATCACATGTTCCGCGTCAATATCTCGCTCCTCCTCCACATCGCCAACTTCTTCAAGTACCACATGACGCGTGAAGAAGAAGCCACTCTTTACCATCTTTTCAACGACCTTGAAGAGCACGAGAAGCCACGCGCCTGGCAAGGAAAGCTCACGCAGGGCGTCAAGAAGCTCGGTAGGCTTTGGAAGGGAAGCTACTGTAAGGCCTCCTACCTTGTAGGTTCGCCAGCCACAGCCTCCCCACTCACACATGACTTCCCAGCGTACCTCCATGACTTGGGCGAAGTCCCAAGCATCCGCACATCAGAGCCTGGTGCAGAGATCTTCACAGATAGCATCGACTACGAAGACGGCTTTCAGACCCTCGACATTGACTTCACACCCGCCAACTGCCCCCCTTGGCCCGAAGCATTCGATCGCCATTTGCATTCTATGCCATCTCAGAGTCTAGTTAACATGCTCAACGACCCTAACAAGGTATCCTCAAAGCGCGCCATCAAGAACGTCCAAGGACCAGCACACTACCGTCGTCGCACCAGCACCCCTACGACCAACCATCTCCCCACACCCCCAGCAACGCCCAACACTCCACCTTCCTCCTCCTCCTCCTCCTCCTCCTCCTCTTCCACAAATCAGTCCTACGCAAAGAAAGGCCGTGATTACCTCCCCTTCACCGGCACCGGCCACGACGCCGAACCCTTCCACTGCTCCGGCATCCTGCACCCCCTCCCCCCGCAGCAAGACATCCCAGGCTGGCAGCGCATCACCATGATGAAATACTTCGACGCCGACTACAGCTCCTCGCAAGCCTCCTCCCCCAGCCCTACCCAGCCCTCGACCCCGAATGTCTACAGCACCATCAACCACGAGGCCTGGATCGCGGATGACGGCGAAGAGAACGAGTACAACGGCATCGATATCGGGAGCGGGTGCTGGGCGTACGAGGGTGTGGTGCTGCCCGGCGGGATGATCATGTTGGGGCGGTGGTGGAGTCCGATGGATGAAGGGGGGGAGCAGGCGTGTACTGGGCCGTTCATCTTCTGGAATGTCGAGGATCAGACGTCTGGGGTCGAGGGGCCGGATTTGTCGGAGGTCTCGTGAGGGAGAACCGTTATCTTGGCATGCTCGAGCTTCCTGGGACTTTTTTTTCTTCTTCTTCTTGCCCTTTGCCTGCCTACTTTCCTGGAAAAAATCTTAAATGTCTTCTCGGGATGTATCTGAAGGCAAGAAGAGCCCAGGCAAAGGAACCAACCATCCTTGATAATCATCTGATTCAGCAGGGAAAAGCCTCTCGAAACAAGAGGCTGGCTGGAAAATGCTCTCGATACCCCTACTACAAAGAGCCATCTATCTAGTGCTCACGACTTACGGCCAATTTTTCTAGCAGCTCATCATGCCCGGTTTCTGAGCCCTCACGACTTTTTGCACGACTTGCCCCATGAACTCTTACGAATTTCCCCAATATTTTTCGCGCAGCATACCCTTGGACTTGCAACTTGGAACGAGCAAATACCAAAGCAAGGCCTTGTCGCGGATCTGGTTGCCTCGTCGCCTGCTGCCCTCCTAGTGGGCGATACAAGCTTTCGGTCTGGCTTTGCTTGTTCGTTTTCGTTTTCTTTGGCGTTGTTATTGTTGTTCGCCCCCTTCAGATTCCGCAGATAAGCTATGGCACATCAAAAGCATTTAGATACCAGATCCTTCTTTAGCTTTAGTTTTAGCTAGACCATCTTTCATAGGATTTCTAAACTAAAAACGCCTTTCAATCCTACCCTCCTCAACCCCTTACTACTACTACAACAACAACAGCAACTGAAAAAACAGCAAACCCCCTCCTCCTCCTCCGCTTACTCCTCAATCGACCGCACACAATCCCACTCCCCCTTCAAATTCTCCTTCCACAAACTAACCTTGTTATCCCCCCCGGACACCGCCAGCACATTCCCGGACAAGCTCCAACTAACACGCCACAGCACCGCCTCGAAGTTCAGCACCGTGCATTTCCACTCCTCGGGCTGACCCGGGGGGACCGGCGTCGAGGTCCAGATGCGGACGGTCTTGTCCTGCGAGGCGGAGGCGATGTAGGATTTTTGGAGGATGGTGGGCGCGAAGGCGACGTCGCGGACCCAGTCAGTGTGGCCCGAGAGGGTGGTGGTAAGGGCGTACGATTTTTGGGAGGGGCTGGGAGGGAGGGGGTGGAGTGTTAGCATGTGCGGTTTTTTCGAGATGGGTAAGTCAGAGGGGGATTCATGCGTACTTCCAGTCCCAGACTTTGACCAGACAATCGCTTCCCCCTGTCACGAACCTTCTCCTGTGCCCTAGGTCCGGCTTGCTACTGACCAAACTCCCTGGCATTATCGCCGGCGCCCAGCTTACCGCATTTACGCCCATTGCATGCGCCTGGAAGATCGTATGCCCCCAATTGCCCTCGCTAAATTCGAGTACCGAAACCATGCCGTCCGAGGAGGCGCAGGCGAGGAGGCAGCCGCATTCGTGGGGGGACCAGGAAACGATGTTGACGGAGGCGGTGTGTAGTGCGAAGTCGGCGACTTTGGTCCAGACCGCCGAGGCTTCGCGCCAGATGAGGACTTTACCATCGTAGGAGGAGGAGGCGAGAATGTTGCCGTATTTGGGGTGGGCCTACGGAGGGGGCACGGGGAATTAGTTGAGTGTTTAGGAGGAGGGGCGGCGGGCGTAGGGCGGGTGGGAAGTGGAGGGGGAGAGGCGGACCCATGAGACGCACCAGACCGCGCCCTCGTGCCTAGTATTCATTTAGCATAATTATCACCTTTCGCAGACCGACGAGACTCGTACCCTCGAAGTGTTTCCGTTAGTTTATGCGTTTCGCCCTCAACTTCGAAGATTTTTATGGTCTTATCCGAAGAGCAGGTAGCGAGCCGTCTACCATAGTAATCTAGTACCGCATCGTGCTGGAAACCGCATTGTCAGCTTAGTGAATTGAAGATGCTGCTTTGCGGAGCTTGGGGGGGGTAAACTCCGCTGGCGACGTTGCAACGTACAATCATGTCATCGTGCCCGGAATTGGTGATGACTTGCGCCTAAATCGGTCAGCGCTTTTCATCCGTGCTCCTGGAGCTGTGGAGCGTACCATTTGGAGGATTCTTTACGGCAGGTACTGCTTGAGTCTAAGGACAGCATTCAGGAACATTTGAGCCCATAGGGCTGCATCGCTAATTGGTACGGCGGCCCAGATCTGGCCCAATAGCTAGCCCCGGAGCCGCAGGCCGCCAAAGTGTGCCTCGGCTGTCTTGCCTTACCACGCTTACACCCTCACATGCATCAGAGATCTTTCTATTTCCCCTTTGCCTTTTCTACAAGTGCCACAGTTGCTCTTTCTCCTACGAACGTCGAATGAAAGCAAGCGATCATGGCAGACGCCCTGTGTGGTCCCTCAAATTCTTTACAGACCTTTCAAAAGCACTCCTCCATCGACAGAACCTTGCAACAAGATCGAATTGCATCACGTCAGTCAGCGGAGGCATGTTCCAAAATCCGAAAGAGAACAATACTCTTACTTTGCTAACAGATACTTCAAGGGCTTCCGTTCCACGTCAGGGCGTAATGTAGGCATTCTTGATGCGGAGTTCGAGGCCTTCCAAGCGGGCCAGCCGATAGAGAATCAATTCCCAGAGCTTCAGCCAGGTTTTCCGTATGGTGGCAATACAGCATTTTTCCCTTCCAGTCCTGCTCAACACCACTCGCCAAATTGGGCCTCCGAATTTCAAAAGCTGCATATAAGTAGTCCACAGCTGTCGCAGCCATCTCTGCTATCTCAACCTCAACTTCAACAACAAGCACCGCAATCCTCAAATTTAGCAGGTGCATGGTATCAGGATCTCACGTGGCAGCAGAGCCAACCATCGGCCCAAACCCGGCTAGACGCACAAATATATGGTGGCGGCAGCTATATGCACGATGGAATTCTCTACGGCAACAACTTCCCAACGTTCGGCCAGCAGCATAATCTACTTTCGGATCCGGCAATGCAGATTCAGTCCGGTCAACAAGCGGGGGCTGTCATAGATGACGCTGCATTCGAAAGTGCTTTTGATGCAGCGCATTCCCGTATACAGCAATTAGATGACCATATGCAACAGAAAGAAGTCAAGGCTGCTACAGACGTGGAAATGGAAGAGCAGCTGGGGCAAATCTCTCATGCGGCACCTATGACGGAGATTCCTCGAATAGGAGCCGACAGGATAACTCAACAAGATTCTTCCGAAATGCTAAAAGGTGAAGGCGGTAACGATGCAGATGAACTTGCAAGAACAGCCAGCCAATTACTCGACAACTTAAAGCACGATCAAAGCCGAAAGTTCCAGGAAAGCAGTTTTCTTTCTTTAATGCGTCAGTTACGTGATCGAGAAGTCCGGGTTGAAGGGGACCGGCTAGTCGAAGTTAGTATCTCCTACCCTTGACTATTGATTCAGCGTCACCTGCCGCATCACAACGGTGTGCTCGCCGGTTGCTTACAAAAATAGGAAGGCTGATGCAAGCCATAGGCGTCGCAGCCACTCCATCCAGGCGGCCAATACTATCCGGCTGGAAGAGATCCAAACGAAAGCACCACAAGAGACTCTTCTTGACCGCAACGAGGAATTAGTAGGGTGACTGAAGGCTCAAGTGAAGCAGCCATCTCAAATGGAGCGGCGACTTCCGAATTTCCGTTAAATGAAAGACTTTTGAAAACAGCCGACGAAGGTCCGGCTTCTCAAGCTACAGCAGAAGAAATGCACCTTGGAACCATAGTAGGAGGGGCGCAATATCGCTCTCCACAAACCCCACAACCGGCACCTCCATCAATCGACGTGCAAATTACCCCTCGAATAGCCTCCCCATACCTCAAATCCCAAGAAGACATCGCATCGCGGTTCCCACGACCCAGTAACAACCCTTATAGCCTCGGTGCCACTAAAGAAGAGACTTTGGCTTCGACGTTGACCGACGACTCTCCGCGGGTAACCTCTGTGAGGATCGGAGTTCCAGCGACGAGGACTATCAACAGGGGCTGCAAGCTTTTTACAGGAGGAACAAACGTGAAATAAACAGACTCCTAAGCTACCAGTTTGACCCCGAGAGGGCGATCAGAATACCTGGGAATCAACATGCCTGATTGATCGGTAGTCAGGTTGGTTTGGGGTTTTTTGGCAACGCCACCGGCGATTCTACTTTTCTTAACAACCTGAAGACCATCGTACCTCCTGAATGAACTTCCTCAAGGGGACCGAGGAGACTGATAGCAAAAACTGATTAATGATTTCGTCAAGTGCTTACGAGTGCTTCTTCTTGGGCAGATTAACGATCTCGCTAGCCAATCGATTCGAGGATAGCGAGGCTGATTAGGACATTTGTTAAGTGCTTTCGGGTGCTTCTTCCTTGGCAGCTTGGCAACCTTGACGCATTGTCGTTCCGGGGTAGCGGATCTGTACGGCACTATAACTTTATACCTAACTTAGCATAGTCAATAACAACTCAACATGATTCCTCCATTTCTAAAGGGAACCAATATTTGCACACCCAGTTTCCATACATGCACGCCCAATTTCACTACATAGAAGGGTTAACCTAGCACTCGTCTAAACCTAGCACTCGTCCAGCCCTATAGGGCTGATAATCCACATTTCATATACCAACGTATAATTCTTCAACATATCAGCAAAACGATGGCAGCCACCCACCCTATGTCCTTCATACCTTCTGAAGATATCGAGCTTTCACAGGAAGAGCGCATAACGCTTGCTCAAGCCCGTTGGAATGAGGCTACAGCAGCCAACGAAAATCCTTCCAAAGCAAAACTCGCTCGTCAACATGGCATACCAAAGAGTACTCTTACGGATCGAATCAATGGTCGAAAGGCTGCTTCTGTACGCAATCAGCGTTTTCAAAGACTTAGCCCCGAAGAAGAAGCAGCTATATGTGACTGAATCCTACGTCTTCAGGCTTGGAGCTGATCTCCTCGTGTGAAGCATCATCAGCTACTCAATCGATAAAACGAACTTTCTGAAGCTATATCAACAGACTCGACATGAAGCAATTACATCACTGAATATCAGAAAGACATGAACAGCTACAGAGCTTCTTCCGTTCAGCTCAGCATTAGTACTTCAGCACTTTTCTTCTGTTAAGAAATCAGCGCAATCACAGCAGTACAACATTGTCATTCGTTCAACTACGTTTTTCGAGCCTTCTAGGTTCTGAGCTCTTCACTTCGGCATCAATGACAGCAAGCTCTAGACAAAAGAAGAAGAAGCAGCTGATAGTTAAGCTACGGGTCAGGCAGCTGAAGCTGAAACGGAAGCAGAATCAGGACCAGGATCAGGAGCAGAGGAATAACGTGATATCTATAATTAGCCAATCAGGGCGAGGCATGCGTATCAGAAGGTCCCCAAAAAGGTTCTATTAGCTACGTAGTTCACCTAAAACGAATCGTTTGAAGCAATAAAATATGAAATGTGGATTATCAGCCCTATAGGGCTGGACGACTGCTAGGTTTAGACGAGTGCTAGGTGGACCCTTCTAAACACCCATTCAAATTAGGGTTAGTTACCGATATCTCGGTCGCCTAGAAATACCTTTATTTGTATAAGTGCCCCACCAAGAATTAAGTACATACCTGCAGGCAACGACGTCATCCTCCATCAAATTTATCGCGTTACACATGCAACATCTAACATGTTACCAGATATTTAATCTACCTATCTCGAAGGACGAGGTAGGGGGGGTGACGAAGGTCCAGCTGTTGTAGAGCAGATTCCGGAGTTTCAGGAGCAAGCGCCAGGTAGAATATTAAATTCAGTTATCAGAAATTTTCCCACTACAGATTGGGAACTAACAGCGAGCACTAGCGTTGAATATAAAGGACCAAACCACCATTATCAAAGCTTCATCAATACTATATACCTAAAAACTGCTCCACTTGCTCGCTAAAAGCCCGAAGGGGTATTTTCAAGAAAAGTCTCTCATGCAAAAATAACGCACTCCATTTTGTAACCCCAAGCATTGAATCCAAGCCCCTCTAAAGTAGCATCACCGTAATCCAATTACACTCTGCGACCAAAGAGTCAGCATTACCAAAAATCTAACACAGGACCTCAAATAGTAAAACTTACCATCTCCAGCGTCCAAACCCTCCGAATCCAAACCTTCAGCTTCCCCTCCACCCCATCTACATTATCCAACTCCACTCCCTCCCACCAACACCTCCTCGCGGGCTTCCTCCAGAATAGCAACAGTTTCTGCGCCATGCCTACCGCGTTGCTGTTCGCGAGGTCGTTGCCTTTGATATCTGTGCGGAGGCGGGCGAGGGCGAGGGAGCAGATGACGGCTTTGTTAGGCTCACCTGCGCGGTGACCCCAGTGGTCGTCGTTGTAAAAACCTCTGTAGACATATATTAGTGACCAAATCGATTGCCGCATTAGGTTTCGGGAGCTTTGTGAGAGTGGGAGTCAGCCCGTACCCAGCCGTCAGCATCTCAATCAAGTGCTGCTCCGTCGTTCCCGTCTCCTCACTTCTCCTCAATCCACTGAAAATCCCATCTTGCCCCAACAACGCCCTCCCTGCCGCCCTCTTCACCTCAATCATCTCCGGCTGATCAATTTCCGCTTTGGGCGGTATGGCATAGAAATCTAAATCTTCCCGGAGCACGATGATCCCTGCGCGGTCTTGCAGCATATCACGGGCAGAGCCAGGTACATTGGCCGTGTCTGTAGAGTTAGTAGCGGATGTTTCCGTGGGGGAAGGGACGGGAGAAGGGGATGAGGAGGGAATGGTTTGGGCGACGGTGCGGAAGAAGTCGAGCATGTACTGGAGAGAGGCAGGGTCGTACTTGTGCGGAAGTTAGAGACCGCGTTCTTAATAGGTAGAACTAGAAGTGGACAACGTACATCAACAGGGTAGACGTCTCCTTCGTGGAAGGAGTTCATATGACCGTCAGGAAGAAGGCCATTTGGGAAGAGGGATAGTAAGACAAATTCCGGAAGAGTGAGGAGTTCATCTCTCGATAGAGTAAAGCGAGTTCCTCTGTGTATAGATGTTAGCTTAGATTGAGTAGAATTGGGAGGCTTTCATACCGTAGGTCCAATGTTATATGCTCGTCTGCGCCGACATCTACAAGGCATCGACGTTAGTAAGTTCCGTCCGAAGACCTTGAGTAATCTCTTCTACGTCGGTCTACACACCTGCCAGGGTAGTCACAGGCGCTCCACCACCTTGCTGCACCTGTGTGATTATACTCGCGGCGCCGCCTGCGGCAGCCATCACGTAGGTGAAAGAGTCAAGTGGACTCGGACCCTCAGTGTACGGGGGCGGTGGCTCGGAGTCTTCAGCGCTCTTGCTTGAGGGTTCGCCCTTAGTATCCGGAGGAAGAGCGGCCTTGGTCTCCGCTTCAACACTGGTTGCACTAGCAAGAGCGGCCTCAACTGGTAGTGCAGGACAGAACGGTGGAGGTGAGCAGGACTCGGGCTCGGTAACTGAAGCTTTGAAATAGTCTGTATGACTTGCTGTAGGGAAATAGAGCGAGGAAAAGGGTGGTGGTGCTAAGGAAGGAGGTGTCGAGGAAGAAGCTGGAAGTGGGACGGTAGGTGACTCTGTATAAGGGGGCCCGGCGTCAGAGGTAATCGTAGACGCATGAAAAAAGACCTTGTCGGACACGGACGAGCCGTCACTAGAATCTCGTGTCACCGACAATGCGATGGTTGTTGACTGCACTGTCTGAAGTGGTTTCGTATGTGGCAAGTCGAATAGTAATTTCGTTCAGCTGCCCCAATCCGATCTTCTTATGATTTAACAGCACATGAATCTTAGAGGTCTTCGCCTTCAATCGCACTGCGGATTCGTCTTTTGTCGCACAATTGTACTTGTTTGTTGAGTGATGAAGTCACTTTGATGTTGTTTTGGAGGCTCTGCACGGGATTCCACAACGCTAGTAAGTGTTCCGCTCAGGGCAACGACAAGGGCAGGAGGTGAGGAGGTAGCCCGTCACGTGCTCATTACAGCAACGTCGTCCACGAAGGTCGTCGAAGCCATGAATACATATCCGCAGGATCTCTGAGGATACAGATATAGATACTCATATTCACCCATGAACCTGAGGGAGCAATGGTATGGGAAAAGGCAGTTCAGCTATCTTTCCATGACAGGAATGTACTTGGGGGTTTACAGGCCTTTTCGGTCCTGATAATGCTCTACTTCTGTACTCACCACAAAAGAAACGTGGAGTAATTTAAACGGAAGGTTTTGGATTTCTGGTGAATCGAGGCAGGTAACCTCCTCCGGCCGATGAATGAGTTGCAGTAAGATAAATCCAACCTAACACTTGTTTTGTCCCCAGCAAATGAATAGAATCTATAGAACTAGACGGCACAGTCTGTCGTTAGACCCAAGGAGACTCGTCAATCAATGCTTGCCGCTCGAACCTACTGCGTTGAGTAGAAAGATCCGAGCGGATAGAAAAAGACAAATCCGCAACGTATAACCCTTACGCCAGGGACATAGGCCCCAACCTACAGCCTCAACGCATCTAATATCCTTTGCGCCATCTCTTTGTACTGCCATGTGTCTCCTGACACTTTCTTGAATTGGATTCCGTGCAGCGAGAAGAGCGGGACCTTAACAACGAAGATTTCAAACTTCAAAACCACACTCTTGCCTAGCTTACTCTCCACGTGCGTCGTCGTCTCGCCTGCCGCTCGTTCGCGTCGAGGCCGACCGATACTGTCATCGGCATCGGATTCTTCTGAATTTGTATAGCTGGCATCTATGTTTGGTCGTCGGGATGCGGATGGTTTTTCTTGATCGTCTCGGTCACGGTCACTGTTCCTGAAGCCCCCAAAGCTGATCCGTCTCGAAGCCTTGGAAGCCATGCCCAATTGCTCTGGGCTTGGAGGATCAACAACACGATTCAGGTCGATGCTCGGAGCATGACGACAGCTGAAACCGCCTTTTATCTCCGTAAACTCCACGGCGAGTTGTTTCAATACTCTAACGATGTCTGCTCTTATAAACGGCAACGGTTTGTTGCTTGTAGTAGAAACACTGAACAGACCCTTAAGATATACTGGTTTCATGTTCTCAACACTACTGGTATGCCGAGTCTCGCCTTGCCCTTCAGCAAGCTCTTGATCCGTCTCTTCTGGGACGTTGGCTTCTCTGACTTCCTCTCTTCTAACACGTCGAGCTTGTATGCTTTCACGTCTTGCGGAACCAAGCGATTTAGTCCGCGTTGTCGCAGCGCGGGCGGCGTTGTTGGACATCTGCTCTGCTGGAGCTGGTTCGCTCGTTTTCGGCTCTTGCAGGCTCGCATTCGATCGATCAGAGCCACTGGTTTGTGGAGGATCAAGGACTACACTTGTTGTGTGTCCTTCCGAAACTCCTCGGCGAGACTCTCGACGTCTGTAATCAGCAGAATTGACGCTCGTTGAACGGTTCAACGCATTTCCAGCCCTTGATGCAGTTGGTGGTGTTAGGAGCTCAGGTTGATGTGGCGTGCTTCCACCAGGATGCAATAGTGGTGTTGGGGCAGGATCCCTGTTGCGAGATCTTCGCACACTGAAGCTCTTTCGAAGAGTTGTAGCAGCTGCATCTGTAGGAGGTTGCAACTGAAGCGAGGGTGGATCCTGCGTATCTATTCTGCCCCTACTCGAGTCTTTATTGCGCCGTGTACTGAATCTTCGCAAAAGTCCAACGGCAGTGCTCTCTTTCTTGGCTGGCGTCTGTTCTGCGGGTGGTGTGGTGATGATGGGAGCTGCTTTGTTAGGAACGTTCAAATTCACCTTCTTGATTCCCTCGGTAACCTCATCTTCGCCATGGGTCCTAGACCTAGGTCTAGAGCGACCGCCTGTGGGCTTTTCGCCTGGCATTTCATAGGTTGTCGAGTTCGTGTAGGCTGCCTCGGGAGCTGGCAAATCAGGCATTTTCAATGGCTTCTCGCCAGGCGACATGGGCATGCCCAGTGCTCCTGGATTTGCCTCGATTCGTTCTCTGTCCTGCTTTTCTCTAACCAGATAGTAAATCGAAATTAGGGGACTGAAAGCGTTCACAGGATCGGAGCCTAGCTGCACGGCTTCAGCAGAAGGGTTTTGGAGGGTCTCTTTGCTAGTGATTGAGCTTCGCCGCTTGTAGAAGTCAAATACACCCCTCTTTTTCTCATTACCAGCAGCATGAGCTGACTGTTCTCGAGCATTGAGTCTTACTGCGCTCTGATAATCCTCTGAGTTGACGACCTTTGTCAATTCACGAGTTATAAAATCTGCTGGACCAAAATCGAAACCGGTCATTTTGTCCACAATTTCTGGGTCCAACGGTAGTTGAATAGGCTCACGGTGAGGAAGGTAATTTTCTGGGGGTGTATTGAACCCTTTAATGATCCAAGGATGATTCATGATCTCCTGAAGGCTTGCCCTTTGCTTAGGATCGGTGACAAGCATCCTTGAAATAAGGCTTTTACATTCTAATGTTTGTCAGCAGCCTAATGTTAAAGAGAAAGTTAAATTGAGAGACACAAGTGAGACTATCTGCTTACCATTGGAAAGCCAAGCGGGATAGTCAACCACACCTTTCTTTATCTTCGCATGTAGCTGAGGCATACTTTGATCGTCAAAAGGAACCTTTCCACAAACCAGCACATACAGGACTATACCAAAACTCCAGATATCGACCTCAGGACCTGTATATTGTCTTGCTTGCAGTAATTCTGGCGCCGCGAAGTACAGGCTGCCGCAGAAAGTTTTGAGATGGCTTCTCGGAGAGAACAAATTGCTCAAGCCAAAATCAATGATCTTGATGTCTCCAGTCTTACTTATCAGGATATTTTCAATCTTTAGATCACGATGCACAATGCTATTTCTGTGGCAGTAGTCCAGCGCGCTAGCAATTTGTCGACCAAATTTTCTAGCCTGCTTTTCTTTAAGTCTTCCGTGAGAGATGATATAGTCGAGCATTTGGCCTCCGTTCACATATTCGAAAAGCATATACCAGTGGTTTCCGGTACGTACAACGTCACGCATAGCACATATATAAGGGTGATTCAGCAGAGTGACAATAGCTGCTTCTCTGGCGGTCCTGATTTCCTTGGAATGATCCGCACGCTCCCGGTCTCGGTTGTTGTGATGCTCATCCGTAGACTGTCTTGGTACTATCTTGACCGCAACCTGATTCAAAAACCTCTGTGTTAGTTTGGGTTACGTCTCTGGCTTCATGCCTAGTAGCACCGAAACAAACGCACCTGTTCCCCGGTCTCTAGACTTTTGGCTAACTTGACTTTGCCCATGCTACCTGCGCCAATAGTTTTGCCCAGCGACCAGTTTCCTGTCTGCGCGCTGATTGTTGTACGTCTCTTAGAAGACCCTCCGCTTCCTGGGATAGCTGCATCAGATTGCGATCTCCCACCGCCTGGGGTTTGTACCGCTGCGGATCCTCCATTGGCAACGGCAGTCTCTGTTGCTGACAAATATGATGAATTGTTCCGCGAATGACCCGGCCTTGACGTGCTTCGACGTGAATCTCGAGTAGAATCTGTTCGCGTGGGTGGCGGTCCAGCAGTAGATCGATCTCGAGAAAAGCTACGGCGGGACGAAGATGGCCGGGCTACATTAGTGGTTTCATGGTCTTTGCGAGCGATGCTGGCAAGTGCTGCCTGCTGAGAAGTAGGTGGTCCCCGATTCTGAGATTGAGAGCGAGAATAGGACGGCGGAGGAGTGCTATGACTTGTGATTGTGGAAACAGCTCGTTGAGGGCGGTCGCCTGTGGGGGTGGTATACGACGGCTGGCGACGTGATGAACTACGTACAATGGCTGGTGTTGCGGTAGAAGTTGACATCGCGTTCGCCAAAGATTTATCGAGTTTGAGGAGAAAGAGTCCTGAGGACTGGGGGTATCAAAGCCTGGGCCGGGGACTGTAAGGTCGCGCGACAGATGGGAGCATTGAAGGCTGAACTTGTCAAACAGTTGGCGACTCCGATGCTAGCTCTCAGGCTAGCTACCAGTTATGCGTCGACCGTGACAACTTGGTGCTTCCCAGACTCTGTGTCAAGAGGAGAAAGAGCGCTGCATTCCTTAAACTGAGTACTCGGAGTGACAGTCAATACGTTGTAAGGTAGGCAGCTTCTACTGACTAGTATGCAACCACGTAAGGTATGGGACGTGGATGAGGCGGTTCAAGATGATCTAGTCACGGGGTTGGGAACGCTTGACCTAAGGTAGTCGAATATCCCAAGAAGTTGATATCTCACTTGGATCTTGTCAACGGATGAAGTCGCGTGGATGTCCAGGCGTCTCAAAGTCTCGGCTCCAGCTTCTACATGACCGGGCATCTACCCAATTATCTACCTCAGCCAACGATTACAGCACGGCTTTCTTGTCGGCTACCTGTTTCAAAGACCGCTAATCGTGAGTTCCCAAATAGTTCCAGGTATGTTGTCAAAGCTCTGTGCGCCGTCACAGAACATAACTCGCCCGTTCGAGTGGGTAGTAGCTAAGTCGCCGAAAGTGTCAAACAATATTTAATAGGGTACTTCGGGCGATCCCTTGAATGCCTCTATTATTGAAACATAAGGTACAGTATACGTGTAAACAGCGCTAACGACTGAGCGGACAATACCTTACCTTACCTTATGCTTAAAATATTCTTAGCCAATCACAATGGTAGCAAAGACAGCGGTCTTAACACGCATGCTCCGCCGTTCCACAGCTCTTGTCCGGGTGGATATGTGAGGTGCCTTTGAAGCTTTGCGACCTGCGAGCATGCCTCACCTTGAACATCATGGCTTACAAACGATCGCGTGCAACCTTCGAAGCAGACCTGCAAGCTCAGCAATCCCCATATGTCGTATATGGTACCCCACTTCCTCCTCTGGATCCTGATACTCGCGATGATGGTTCTTACGTGCCGATGTGGAAGCAAGAGGTCACCGATGAGCAAGGGCGGAAAATACTACATGGGGCTTTCACTGGCGGCTTCAGCGCAGGGTAATCTCAAAGTTCATATAAAACATCATAATTTGCAAAAGTTAACCACAAGTCCAGATACTTCAATACAGTTGGATCCAAGGAGGGATGGACTCCATCGACGTTTGTATCGTCTCGGTCGAACAAGAAGAAAGATGCCCCGCCTGCTCAGCAGAGAGCGGAAGACTTCATGGATGAGGAGGACATGGCGGATGCGGAGGAGGCAAGGAAGTTACAAACGGCAGACTCGTTCGCGGGGCTCGGATCTACCGCCGAGGAGATGTCACGGAACGAACCAGTCATGGAAATTCTGAAGACAACTGGTGATACCATAGGTGTGAAATTATTGAGGAAAATGGGCTGGCGAGACGGCCAAGGAATCGGGCCAAAAGTGAGACGGAAAGCGAGGCTGGATGAGGATGAGGATCCAGGTGGCCAGAATGGACAGGAGACACATTTATTTGCGCCCGAGAACTCTCCGATGGTATCATTCGTTAGAAAGAATGACCGTAAAGGTTTAGGATTTGAGGGAGAAGGCAGACTTGAGGAGACTTCAAGCAACAAAGAAAATAAAGCTGAGAACGACGGAGATGATGACTTTGCTATCGGGACTCTTTCTACGGGTAAGCAGGTCAAGAGTAAAAAGCCACCAAGTCGAGGAGCATTTGGAGTTGGAATCCTCAATGATACTGGGTCAGATGATGAGGATCCCTATCAGATGGGGCCCAAAGTCTCGTACAATCGCATAATTGGAGGGGACAAAAAGAAGACCAAAAAGGCCATAAACGGCAAAAAAGCAGCGAATCCCCTCTTGAACGATAGGCCAGTCTTCATATCCAAGAAAGCTGCCGCAACAAAAGCGAGCGCAACCTTCCGCCGGTGCCACGATGGTCGTCTTCCCCTTGACGGATTCATCCTCTCCATAAGTACTGACCCTCTGTCATCAATACTCTCACAGGACGGCAAATACCTATCTCCAACCATCCCTTCCGACTGGAAATCCTCCAAAACGCCTTTCGATCCTTCGGTGACCCCATCTGCCACCTACCAGTCCCCTGCCACCGTCGCCAAAACCTCTTACTTGGATCCCAAGTCCCGTGCCTCCATCCTCGGCGAAATCCTTCTTCCGGGTAAATCCGTCTTCGACTACCTCACCCCCACCGCCCGCACCCGTATCGCTACCGCAACAAACAACACTCATCTCCCTCCCGCCCTAAACGAAGCCTCTTCCCTTCCATCTTCCATTAACCCCAAATCCCTCGCCTCCCTAGTCCCATTCTTATCCCTTGAAACCGCCAGAGAAGCACTGAACCGCGGCACTTCCGGCTGGCTGCCCTACGCCGAAGATCCACCCAAGCGCACCCGCTACCAGCTGTTCTTGTCCACGCTCGCTGGCTTACGTGGACCAGGCACTATTCCTGAGCGTGCGTCGGGCGCGAGCACCGAGGACTGGGTAAATGAGATGCAGGAATTTGCGCACGCGGCGCAGATTTTCAAGCCAATGAACGGGATGATGGCCACGAGATTCACGAGTTCGAAATCTGCGCCCAGTGTGGCGAGTGATGCCACAGAAGGGACGAAGGGTCAGGGCGGAGAGGAATTGTTAACGAGACCACAAGAGAAACCTAAAGATCCCGCGGAGGAGGCCGCAAGCGTGGGCATGTACGGGCCGCTCACGAGGTCGATCAAGGAATTCTATCCTGCGCGTCTGCTGTGTAAACGCTTCAACGTCAAGCCGCCCTCACACGTGGCCGTAGATCCTGGGAGTGCGCCCGAAGGGCAGGCTGGATGTAATGAGACACCGAACATGCAGCGGCTAGAGTTAGTTGGGAAGAGAGAAATGGATGAGTTACGGAGGGAGGGGGCTGCGGCGACGAAGTTTTCTTCTGGTGGTGTTGAGGGGGGAAAGGTGGTGGAGGTGGGGGAGAAAGGTGTCGTGGTGGATCCGGAGAGGAACGAGGCGTTAGAGAAGGAGAGGCCGGGGGAGGATATCTTTAGGGCAATCTTTGGTGATAGTGATGAGGAGTAGGGGGGGCTGAGCCTCGTAATGTAGCACTATATGTGCGTTTCCGTTACCCAAACCGCTAGTGCTCCTACATTACTCTTGGGCGATCCGTTCATGTCCATGGGATGCGGACTTAATTCAAGTATGCTACTCGAGGATTCTGTTTTAAGTTCTTGGAATGTGAGCTACGAACGTTTATTGAGGTAGAAAGAGATTCCGGAATTTGTTTAAGACAGCGTTCAAAAACGTACGAAAAGCGAGATTTGTTTTTCAACACCATAAATACCATAAACAACAGCCAATTTACCTTCATTTCAGAAACGACTACGGCTTACGGTCAACTTCTAACATCCCCTGGTCCGTCTTTAGCATTTTACTTAGATGTGATCTGGGAAAGCCAGATTAGCTCGGACCAAGACAATGACGGCAAAGGTGGTTCAGAAAGCTTAGAGCGATATGTTCGCGGCAAATATGTGTAAAGACGTTGTCTCGGCACAAGAGAAAACACCATCTGGTTTTGTTCGGGTATTGTTGTAGCGCATGAGTATTCTCTGTTCTCATGCTCAGTGTTGGGATCGGAGACCTCGTGCAGTCGGTTAGGGACGAGTGGAGTTCAGAACGCTAAATAGATGGTAGGTAGGTATATAAAGTAGGTAGAGCTAGTGTATAACATACTTTTTCTCCTATGGAGGCTGCGTCATGATGGATTCCCTGGGGACAAAAAATGGAAAATTGGAAAAAGTGTGGTAGATGACGGTATAAGTAAGAGTTCTGCTGATTATGTGCAACGATTCTGAGGGAGAATGAGGTTGTGCAGCCTCACATAACCTTCGTGAGAGCCGCTCACTCGTCCCGCGGTTGTCGAAGGTTTACAAGATGCCATTTAGCAGTTAGACAAGTAGAAAGGTATCTTCACGGTAGAAGCTAGCTGAATCGATACTTGGAAGCATAGATCAAACAGCCCTAACACGCATAAAAAGATGAAGCCTGGTTAGGGCAACTCTCCACATGGAGATAAAACAATCGTCAGCTTGCATAATTGGCCCGGCGATAAAAGGTGACCCGGAGGTAAGAGTTTGTTTTCGTCTTAACACTTGTGACTGGATATCAGCACATATCCATCATCTCTGTTTGGTACTTCATTTTGGGCACCAACTTCCAAGACCTATCAAGCAGCCCCTCTGCTGCTTCATAACCCAGTTCTCTTGTCACATTACTGACGTCTTTGCTCTTTGCTGATCCCTTCGACAGCTAATTTGCTCTCACTTTTCCTAATGCCTTATATTTTATCCTCCTTGACCGAGCTCGAACTGAATTGAAACAGCTGCGAGACGCGGCAAGCATAAATACTTATTGTTGTCTGAGATCATGCTTGCAACATGCTTTCGGCAGACATGTTGTGTTAAGAAGTTTTCAACATGAGAGTATTGAAGAGACAACGTCTTGAACTATTCAAGATTAACTCAAATGACTAAGAATATTCTTTCATGTTCAATATTCTTTATAAATATTGAATGAACATTCAGTCTTGCAAGAAGAGTTTGTTGATGAAATTAATCACAAATGACTTCAGAATTAGTTGAACAGATAATGCTTCTCAAGTATTATAATTGTATCATGAACTTGAATTCTGAGAAAACTATCATCAAAGCATGAAATATTTATCACAGAGAAGAAGATGAAGATAACATGATTGATAAATCTGATGATTCTTTCAAGACAGATTTGCAGAATGTTTTACGTTCTATTAATGTTTAAATGTTCAATATCATTTCATTTGAAGTTGCTTTTGCATTGTTAATGTATGTAGTATAATAACACAGTTACAAGATAATGCAAAGAGATAATGCAGTTCATAAAGTGTATTGCTATGCTAGATAACTTGATCTGACCAAGATATCATGAATGTTATTTTCATTAAGCACTCAACTGAATTTCAAGATTGCACATCAAAGTTTTCATGAATATTAAATCTCTTTGCTGAAGAATTACTCGCTTGACATGAATAGCAAGAAGATTGCTATCTGCATATGTAAAGCATTATATCAGTAAATGTTGTAAAACATCAATGATAATGCAAATGAGTAATGCACTTACTGATAAGAAATTTATATAGAAATGCTTCTGTGATCTTCTGAAGAGCAAGCAGTGTCAAAGTCTGAATTTTATAGTTTGCATCGCTCATTCTCTGATTCATCTTGTTCATATCAGTCTCATTCTGCATGATTTCATGAACTACTCTTTCAAATGAAATCTTTGATATCAACAAATCTGCATCTCTTTGATAACGATGTATCTCTTAAAGTGCAATGATTTCTGACTTTCATTTTCTCTTTGACTGTCGCGATAAATTAGCTGTTGATAACTTGATGCATTATTTATTTGTATTATCTTCTGAATTTTATTGATCTTGCTTTCAATTAGAGTCTTTCAGTCTGCTCTTGATTTGTTCATGATTCAATGATCTGATGTCATATCATGAGTTGAGATTCTTAAATCATCACATGATGCGTCTTTAGACTTTTGTTCTAAATCAAGTTTGTCAGCAATGTGCAACAAGAAATGCATTATTTAAATGCATTATCTGTTTGCTTGCAACGAGTCATGATGTATATCAACTGACAATGATTTGAAAAATTGAAACTATTGAGTTGAGTGAAAGCAAAGTGAAGTACGATGTAAACAAGAGATGATGTGTAAACAAGAGATGATGACTGTTGACTGTGTTTATAATAGAATCAATATGATGAATGTTTTAATATTAGCACTAATATGATGAATGTGTTGATCGCAACTCTAAGATGATGAATAAATTCTAACATTCAGCTTTAACTTTAATTTTACTTACATCTCATCTTACATCTATTCTAATTCTAACTTTATTTATGCTCAACATTTATTTTAACTCTAACTTTTTCTACGTCTTACATTTATTCATTGCACTCATTTATTGTGACTAAGTTTATTAGAAAAAGCACTTTAACATCACTATCAAATAAGAAGATTGTTATGCATTATTTATATGCATTATCATTGAGACTAATCAAAATCGCAGAATGTTCAATCTATTAATCAAGTTGCAGTCAATTATGAGTAGAAATCATGCAATGAGATGAAATGAAGATCAGAAAACTCTTTATATCAAACAAAGTGCAGATTGAGTGATTCTTTATAAACAACTCATCAAATTTAGAAGCATCAATGTTTATCAGAAAGTCATTAAAGTGAAGCAGATGAAAATGAAGAACAATGTGCGAAATACAATCATGAATGATCGAGTGAGAAAGAGTCTGCATGATAATGCATTTAAGTAATGCATATGTGTTTCAAAAGCTGATTGTATAATAGCTCAATGCTTCAAGATGAATTTGATGAAGAAGACAAGAAAGAAGAAAACTGTAAAGCAAGCGAAGCTTGAAGCGATAGTCATGAAGATGACATTCAATACTACTTCTACTGTTAATGTATATACTGTGTTTGATGTGAAAGACAAGACTAATGTATGCATTAAACTATTGCATAACAAGATGAACTTGAGAAAAACATGTCAAGATACATGATATCTACTATTGAATTAATTCAGCAACGAATTTTACATCATGAAAAATTGAATGAATTGAAGATGATGAATGATTCAGATGTCATACAAGAATTCAACAAATTCATGAGTGCATTTTCGAATGAAAAAAATGCGATTGATTGAAAAATAGTTAATTCACTAAATTCATCAAATGATGAATCTGATGATATCATTGAGATTGACGATGATAACAAGAAGGTGAAATTTAGCAAGAGAAATGATGATGCAGATATGATTGAGAACGAGAACGAGTACAAGAAGAAGTATGAGAAGAAGTATGAGAAGAAGAAGAAGAAGAAGAAGAAAAAGAAGAAGAAGAAGAAGAAGAAAAATGATGAGATAATAGTGATTTCAGATTAGCAGTAGTAAATAAACAAGCATAAATTTTCTTCAATCAATTGTATTATTCTGTTGCATTATCAGATACTCAGATAAATATTAGTAGTACTTCGCTTCATGTCTTGATGAATCAAGTTGAGAATTTCAAGTCAATATTTAATTTCAATTCTTTAACTCAACTTAATTACTTGAATCAAATCTTCTGACTTGACTTGAATACTTAAGTCAAGAATTCTTGCGCTTTGATATTTCACTGAAGATCTTTGAAACCTTATAAAATGCGAAGAATATACATAGTTCAAGACGAGAGCAAGTTGAGGCAGTAAGACAACTTGAGGGACTTTAAGACTTTGAGCAAAGAGAATGTCCCTGCTCTTGAATTCTGAAGATTGCTTGAAACATGCTGTCATTTACTCTTCCTTTTTCAAATCT
>JAABUS010002435.1_pt1 | contig 35252 bp, 28 predicted proteins | sample 5560161 | NCBI WGS metagenome assembly JAABUS01 (sample SAMN10711885, study PRJNA513376) | rock metagenome | isolation source: Antarctica rocks | place: Antarctica: Victoria Land, Trio Nunatak nord | collected 2016-01-04 | reverse complement strand
AATGATCCCATATAATGAATCATTAACACGTGACCATGACCTTACTAGTTCAGGGTTCACCATGATGTGAACTACGCCTTATCCTGCCGTAGTTCCTATCCCAACCCGGGCCGTGTCCTAACAATAAAGTCAAAGTAAAAGATGTTGAAAAACTTGTCTGCTTATTTTAAAGTATTGTACTTACAACAACACTTTCAATTTCTATTCAGTTCATCATATATTTCTTTCAGATGTTCAAATAACTCATTGATTGAAATGTATGAATGCAAAGCATCATGTTAACATTAAGCAAAAATGTGCTCAGCAGTATCATCTTTTAGTTTAGATATCACATAAACAATACAGATATTCTCATTATCAAAGTGATTAACATTTGTCTGAAGTTTATTGTTTATCTTAACTCTTCAGCTGTTTCATGTTGATTCATCTTCATTAATGAATATAGATGAATTTAAAAACTTGAAGAATTTATGATGATTATTGTTGAATAAAGTAAATAACTTTCGTTGAGTATAGTTTTTAATAAAAGCTTGAAATTTTATAAACTGTCGAGATCAAGATTGATCAGCTGAACGTTGTTTCTTTTTAAGATTCAATACTTTCTTTCATAGTTTGATGATAATCTCTTCTTGAGTGTTTATTATCATTTGATTGATTTTTAGCTCATCAAGTTTCTTAATGTGATTGACTTGTAAATCAATTCATTGCTCATTGAGTTTCAAAATCATATTTTGTTGATTTCTTAACTTGATCAGCATCTTGATGATCTCATTCAACTGATTAATAACTCATTGACAAAGTTGTTGATTTATGTTGATGTTTCATGAAATAGCAACATTCTAAGATTTCGCTGAAGCATCAACAGAAATAAAAGAAACTCATTTACTAGCAATGCTTTTAAGCAGATAAGCTGTTCATGACTTAACTGATTCAGAATCATGTGTCATTATGAGAAAGATAAAAATAAATAAATAGATTTGATTATGATAAAGTTGAGTGATTGATTTGATAAATTTGAGTAAATTTGAATGTGTATTTTGATGAAAGTAATTCAAAGAATTTCTTGCGAATTTTCTGAATAAAAGTAGATTATTTCATATCATTTACTGTTATGAGCATATCAAGATTAATAAGACTGAACAAGACTGAAACTTTAATCAATTTGCAATGCATGCTAGCGAGTACTCTGCATAATGATTAAAGCTAGTCAATGATCTAGTTGAGATTTAATCTAGATCTGACTCAGATTTAACTCAAATATGACTCAACACTCTTTTTCTTTCTCAACATTCTTTTTCTTTTTCAACATTCTTTTCTTTCATCAACATCTTGTTCATTTACATCATTTTCTTTTCATGTCACAAACATATTTCTTTCAAGTTTAGCACAGTTTCTGAATATTACATAAATAAAAGCTTTTGTATCAATCTTCTTCTGTATTCTTAATATTCAGTTATAGTTATTTTTAAAAATCAAGCACTATCAATTCTGATCTTTATTGATTGTATCATTTAAACATGATTCTGACATTATATTAAGAATTCATTAATCACATGATACTGATCTCATTACTCATTCAATCAACTTATACAGACAAATTGAGTCTAAAGAAATTTGTTTATCTGATGATTCAATCTTGAAAAACAAGAACAACATCAGAGAATTCATAAAATCAATGAAAACATATGATCATTGAATTGCTAGAAGATTTATCACTCATTTAGTATGCATTCATTCAAAATCGATTAATAAAATCTACAATAAAGAATTTTCGTAAATTGTTAAAGAATCAAATCGATCAAGAGAATTATGATAAAGAATTTTCGTGAATTGCTTCAAAATTAATCACTTTCACAAACATTTTCTTTGTTGAACAAACATTCATCTTTCTTCATAAAACTACTGAGCTTCATTCTTTGTTCAGTTCAAATCAACTTTCATTTTCTTCACTATGATATTTAAGAATACATCTGATAAAGATAAAACTTTCATTGATCTCTTGCAATAAACATGTTCACAAACTTTCTCTTTTATCATTGATTCACAATACACTTCTTCATTCATTGCTTTCAATGAATTAAACGCTGAAATCATCATACTTGATGATATGAAAGTATGAAAGAAACGTATTTATGCTCTTAATAGAAAAACAGATTTTCTCATCAAGATGAAACAACAAGACAAGAGTGAAATTCAACAGTTGAAAGCAAAACTACAAGCTTTCATTGCTATCACAATTAATGTAATCATCATTGCTCTCTTGATTATCATCTACTTCAAACGATCTAAATATCACAAAATATTCAATTTTTTGATGTTCATTGATAAAAAAAGTTCTACTTGAGAAAACTGATCTTTTGACATACAAAAGAAGCTAGCAATTAACGTTAACATCTTCTCAAATAAACTCTACAAGTTGAGCTACATAAACTCTTAACTAGCAGATGACATCATTGAAATCACTCAAGTCAGACGCGATTTCAACTGTGATAATTTCTATCAGACTATCAATGAACTTTTAAAGAAACTAGCTCAATCATTTCATGATTCTGATAAGAAAGATAATTATCATAGAAAATATATTAATCTGATTCAAGAATCAAAGAAATTCAGCGATTTCTTTAATCAGTTTCAACAACTATACATTTATCTGAAGTATCAGAAGAACACATTAGTCATTGATTTAAAGAATAAAATAAACTCTCATCTTTGAATCTTTTGAACAGCTCAGATGAAGTCATTCATCAAGCTATTCAATATTTGAAACTATCTGATTCACTTGAACAATGAATATAGAGCAGTTTGAAAGATCAAGAACAAACTACTTAAACATGATGATTCAAAAATCATCATTTTTAAAGCAATTATTGCTGTTCAGTCTTCTGCTTTGAAGTTTGACTGATCAAAGTCACGCAGCGCAATTTTGATTAACGTCAAGAATGTAGATGTTCTATTCATATTTTGCACTTTCACTCATTCTTCGCTTAGTACTAGTTAGTCATGTAACTCGATCAATCATACAATTTGAAAATTCATATATCTTCTACATTCATATATATAGTGAGCAATTTACTCATTACATGCTTTCAACGCTTTCACATAGCTTTGCGCTGCTTTAGAAGCTTCATTCTATGAGATTTAGTAGTCTTGTAGATCTTCTTTAAATCATTGATATAGCATTTTTCTTCACGTTCATCACAAGTTCGTTGTTTTAATTCTTCTACTTGTACTCTATCTTGAGTCATAGTTTGAGCATTGTTGACATAAAGTAAATTTTCTGATTGAAGAATCTTATCAGACTGCTTTTTGCATGCATTTCAAGCATTCTGAGTTGACTGTATTTGATTTAGCTTATTCTTCAGTAGCTCAATTCTACAAGTCATTGCATTGACTTCTTTCATATATTTGAATAGCTTTTGATGAAGCTTGAGTTCATAGTCAATGCAAAGTAGACTGACTTGTTGTTTTTTCAGCTGTAATCTAGTAGTAGAAATAATCTTTCAAACATTGAGTGATTTTGTCATAGATGATGTAATAGAATGAACTGAAAATCAAGTTTCTTGCATCTTATTCAAAATTGCATTAAAATCGAAGAAAATTAAATCAGTTTGCTTTCAAGTTGAACATATAGTAGTTTTCTTGAAAACTTTACTTCTGAACTTGTTGAAAGCAGTCAGAAATTCGATTTTGATGAAGATTTCATCACTCATTTGAATTGCTTCATTAACGACTTTTGAATGTCAATGTTTCAGAGACTAAAAAACACATACATTCAGCGATTGAAGCAAATGAGTAGTATGCAAAGATAAGTTGAAAGATACAATCTTGTGATTTTCACAGTAGAATAGAAATTCACATGTATGATGAGATTCATAGTCAATCATTACAAGTAATCTTCATGCATCTTGTTGATATCATTGACTGTAATGATCAAAATGTTTAATTCACTGCAGTGATATTCAATCATTTGAATAATCTGTATTCAATGTAGTGAAAATTATCTCATCATCGATATCATTGTTGAAATGAAAGAACAATAGATTGACTCTCTGAAGAATGAGCATCGATAAAATATCTTTGTCAGTATCATTAATATACTCAATGATGATACAGAATTCTCTGTTATCTGAGTTCAACATGTATATTCTTCGTACTGAATCTACTGTAATGATTCAGTCAGAATGTGCAATGCTCATATGATATTCAATTTCATTAAAATTTCATGTATTTTTCTTCGTCATGTCATATTACTTAATCATCTCATCATAAGCATTAAAATAATTCTTCAGAAGCTTCTCATCATGTGCATTCTTTTGTGCAGCTGTCAAAGATCTTCATTTAACTTTATGAAGATTTGATTGATGATTTAATCATCGCTTGACTCATTTGAAATCTAATGATGTTCAGAAACTATTCTGATGCAGTAGAAGATTATCAGTTGATTCAATCAGATTCAGTCGTGCTGATAGACTCAATTCATTCAATCTCTTTATGTATGTATGCAAAGTTAACTTCTGATCAAATTTTAAAGCTCTGTTATGCAGTTTTCATACTGCTGATGCTGATGAATAATCTTTCAGTCTGAATTGTAGTCTTTGCATCAAAACATCAAATTCACACGCAATTTCAACTTGATTAAAATTGTCACATGTGTTTATGATGTCAATAGTTTTCTGAATGCAACTTTCAATGACAGTGTAAGTAGCAGTCATGTGATTGAAAGTTGATGAATTTTTGAAAATGATAAATCAAATATTTGAATTTTTGAGTTGTATGATTGATTGAATTACATGACTGACTAGTACTAAGCGAAGAATGAGTGAAAGTGCAAGATATAAATAGTTGAAATCTGTTTCATATGTTACAAATCAAATCATAGTTTCAGAGAATGCTTGAATTAATCTATCAAAGTTAATGCAGTTGACGAAAACTACAATCATTTCAAATTCAATACTGAATCAAAGTTCAAGTTAAAAAACTAGTCATCTTTTCAACAATCATTGAAGTGAAAATTATATCTTTGTGCAATTTAGATGAAATTCTATTGAAAGAGAATTACTTTGATAAGTCATTTCTGATCAATGCTCTTCTCATTTTGCAGAATGAATCATTCAGTCTTCATTCTTTGATAGACAGTGATTCAATCATTTATACAATCATACATATCAATCTAGTCAATAAAGTATGTAAAGAGCTGAGAATTCAATTTATATTACTGACAAAAGAGAAGTTAATAAAAAAATATGATGAAAAGATATTTAAAAAGACTATCACTCATAAAATTCTATTGAATTTCATCATTGAAAGTCATAAGAAATTGACTGTTTCTATGTTGATAACTGACATCAATCATCATGAAGTCATATTAGAAAAATCATGAATGAACAAAAATGAAATATTACTGAATATGCAAATCAACATCATTGTTTTTTCAAATCAATTAAATACTCTCATTTCGATTTTTTCAATTTCTCTCAATTCAAAGCACTTAAGTTGACTGCAATCAACTTTGTTTATTTTTATCTTTCAGTCAAAGATTTTTAGAATGCTTAAACGATCTGTTTCAACTACAATTTAAAAAAAGTCATTTTTAATTCAAAGCATAAATGTCACTTCATTCAAAACACTGTTAAATTGTTCAAAGAAGAACAAGATCAAAGTCTTTGCTTTATTTATGATGAACATTAATAAAGAAATTACGTACAATACTTAATGCAATTTGAACGCTTTAAATGTCTTTTCAATCAATGAATTGATTTAAAATTTGAAAGATATTAAAGCAAAGTTATCATCAAAATATCACAAGTTTTTAAATGTTTTTGATCAAGTTCAATTGAATAAACTGTTCTTTCATTGCTTCTACAATCATAAAATCAAGCTCATCAATGATTTAACGTTTTCTTGCTGTCAAGTTTATTGAATGTTTTCTGTTAAACTTCTGAAAGTAAAGAAGTATTTAAACGAGAACTTGTTGAAGAAATTCATCACTCTCAGTCAGACTCTCTATTTCTTTCTCATTCTATTCACTTTTAAAGCAAATAAAAATCTTCAATTCTGCATGAATTATTGAAAGCTAAATGTCATTTTCAAAAGAAATAAATATTTTCTATCATTGATAAATGAAATCATTGATAAAATAGTGAATTGCAAGCATCTAACTAAAATTGAACATCATATCAGCATTCAACAAACTTTGAATGCACTTTGATAGCAAGAATTACATCATCTTTATCACTGCTTTAAAAGCATATAAATACAAAGTGTTATCATTTAAACTAACTAATGAATTGATCTTCTTTCAGCAATATATGAATGATATTTTATGAAACTTTCTGAACAACTTTTGTCAAGTTTATCTAGATGACATTCTCATTTATAGCAAAACAAGAAAGAAATATAGAGATTACATCAAACTAGTATTGAGTCAACTATGTGAAGCTGAACTGCAGATGAATATTTGAAAGTGCAAATTCAATATAAAAGAGACAATCTTTCTAAAAGTCATTGTATCAGAACAAGATCTTTGCATGAATTTAAGTAAGATGATCATCATAGTCAACTGAATTACTTCGATCAATTTGAAAGAAATTCAGAACTTTATGAAATTTGTGAACTTTTATCATTATTTCATTAGAAACTTCTTCAAACTAGTCAAATCATTTACTTAATTGACTAGAAAAGACACGTCTTTTGTTTAAAATGAAGTTTGCATTCAAGCTTTCAGAAATTTGAAGAAACAGATCAATTTCGCTTCAGTTCTTTGTCATTTTGATTTTAAACATCAGACTATTTTGAAAATCAATGCATTGAACTATGTAAAAGATGAAATACTGTCTCAGTATGATGATGAGAATGTACTTCACTTGATGATTTTCGACAGCAAAAGCATGATTCTCACTGAAATCAACTATTATATCTATGACAAGAAATTGTTGATCATTATTTGCTGTTTCAAACATTGACAACTTGAGCTGAAATGTACTGAATTACTCATTCAAATATTCATCAATCATTAAGCTTTAAAGATCTTCATGAAAAACAAACAACTGAGTTGACATCAAGTCAACTATCTGAACATTTTATTAAAGTTCAATTTTCAAATCATTTTTAAATCAGGCAAAATGAACATTAAAGTTAATGCGTTAACTCAAATGTTTCTAATGAACGTTTCTGAATCAGCTAAACAATTTAAAGATCATTTTCAAACTATTCTTATTTTTGATAGAGTCAATATTCTATTTATTGACTTGAAATCAAACGCAAATTCAAAATCAGAAGTCAATCTTTATCAGAAAGTACAATTAGTCAATCAAATGAATGAGTTTTGCAACAAATATAAATAAGCTAAAAATGATAACAAGCTCAAGCTTCATAGCATTAAAATGAAAAACTGCAAACTTATTGATGACATTCTATTTAAAAAAGATTTACTGTAAGTTTTTAAGAACATGCATATGAAATTACTACAAGAAGTGCATGATTAATCTTCAATCTTTCACTTCAACAATAAATGAATCATTAATTTAGTTCAGCATTTTTACTATTGATCAAATTATCAAGCTACTATTTGATGATACATTCAAAACTGTCATGCTTATCAGCAAAGCAAAATCTCTAGAAATAACATCAATGAACTTCATCATTCTCTTTCAATCTTACAGAAACGCTGAAAAGATATAACTATGAACTTCATCATTGAGCTATTTCTGTCAGAAGACTATAATATCATTTGCATAATCATATATCATTTCATCAAAAAACATGACTATGTTTTCTGTCATTGAGAAAACAATGACATTTCAGTTGAAGAAACAGTCTGAATTATGTTATAAAACATTTATTGACTGCATGATTTACTCAGTTCTATTGTTTTGAATAAAGACTTTCAATTGATATTCATCATGTGAAAAAGTCTTTGTAAGCGACTATGAATTATTGCTAGTTTATTCACTGCTTATCATTTTGAGATTGATGATCAAACAGAGTGAGTCAATCAAGACGTTGAATGTAAACTCAGAATTTACTGTAATTACATGCAGAATGATTAAGCTAAATGAATATCTATGATTGAGTTCAGTGACAATGTCAATACATTCTTGATCATCTCAATGATTTCTTTCTACTTTAATAAAGAATTTCATCTTTGAATGAGTTTCAATTCAGATACAACTGACTACAAAATCACTCATGAATGAATTAAAGCTAGAAAAGCAGATGATATTGTCATTTGAATGAAAAAGTTACTAAACTTTGATCATCAATAATTGAAAAAGACTAAGCTGATCATCAAAGTTCAGATCAATAAACATAAATAAGATATCATTTATAAGATAAATGATCAGATTTGACTATCTTTCAGAAATATCAAAATCATGAGATCATGCAAGAATTTGAAAGATAAACAGCTAGATTTCTACTCAATCATTGTCAAAGTTGAAACTTTCTATCATCTTTATTGTTAGAAATCAGCATAGAATGAGTCAATATGAGTGTCATTTAACTAGAAAATAAATGCTAAGAAAGAAAGATAACTACAGAAAAGAAGCTGATTACTTATATGTGTTTCTCAGTTAACGCTAGACTCAATAAAGATTAGTCAAGATGACAAAGTGAGAATAAATCTGACAAGATTAAAAGATTGAGTCTGATAAAACTAAAATCATGACATTATTTCTTTTCTTCAATGATTTATGTTTGCACGAATGTATTTTCTGCTTGATTCTATTGATTGACTGAATAGTTGAAAGTGCTTCTAGCGCGATTTATTCGAATATTGAATATGAAAATCATCAACTATCTTCTGAGTGTTCATAAATTCATCATCATCAGCGTTGTATCAATTGAGATCATTGTCATAGTCATTTCATTTGACTCTATACTGAAGTCGTCTTTGATATCAACGAAAATTCAATATATCATCGATTTTTTATTCATCTTTGTCGTTTATCACTATTGATTCAAAGAACACATTCTTTTGATCAGATAAGAAATCATCAATGACAAAGCAAAGCAGATCAGAGTGAAATACATCATAAACATGCATAGTCTCTGATAATTTCAGCTTATATGACAAGTCAATGAAATCTAGATTGATGAAGAAATCGAGCATTTTGTCGTTTAGCTTCTTGAAAGATCTCGCTGTAATGATGTTTCGTTTGTTCAGAAACATCTTTGATTCAATCTTATAATTAATCTTCTTTCTATGTTTATTAGCTTGATTCATCATTTGTTTTCATGTTTTGATCAGAACTTCACAAGCGAATATCAATGTTTTATTCATTTGTTCAGATATATTCTTGATTTGATTGATCTGCAAGCGTTCGCGAATGCTTTCATACTTGATGATGTCAAAGTCGAAGCTCATATAAGAATGAAAGTTCTTGTTCATAAAGAAGAGAGTCAAGAAGATGACTGAGAACAAAATGTTATTGTTGACAAACTTGATCATGAGTAGTCACTTAGATCAGTCATCTTGCATATATAAACAGAAGAATCAAAAATATCTTTTGACATTCTGATTGACTCATTCACTTTGATCATTGATCTGAAGATGATAGACTGTAGAAAGTTGAAGATTAATGTTTAGTCTTTTGCAAAGTGACTTTCATAAAATGAAGATAAATTGCAAACTTCGATCAGATATTATGAAGCTTGATAGATCATGAGTTCAATATACTCATTGAATCAGCATTTTAGCTGTCTTTTCGACAGTGATATCTTCATTTTCAATGATGCAAGAAATATAATGTCTTTCTTTTGACAATCTGCAGATGATTGTCAGAATAGCGTTGTACTCACTTGAATTAAATAGATTGATAATGAAGTTCATTGCTATGTCTTGTCATTGCTGTTCGAATATCAATAAAGATTGAAGCAAGTTGTTTAATTTATTTCTAAATATCTTTGAATGTTGACAGATATAGTAGTTTCAAATATATCGATCTATCGTTTTTCACATGAATGATCAATAGTAATTTCACTTTATGATCTTCACAATTCTAAGAATATCAGAATAATCAACTGATGATTGATTGTGTATCTCACGAATCAGATTCATTTGTAGAAGCTCGTTGAACGAAACTCATAACTGACTATCATGATACAAGATTTCATTCTGAATTCAACAATTTTTCAATTTGATATCTTTATATTGTGTCTCGTCTCTTGCTATTGCTTCGCGAAGTAGCGTACAATTCTCATTGATCTCATTAATCTTAAGAATCTGTTTATAGATTGATTTCTCGATGTTCTTCTTTAGATCAGCAATTTTCATTCAATTTGAAGTCAGAATAGTGATTCATTGATAGCAAATGCATTCATTTTCTGAGCTTCTAGAAACTGAATCGACTCAACAAGTCAATGCATCGACTTTGATGTTTTATTTGTCTGAGCAATACATGATTTTGAAGTTGAAGTCAACGAGCTTTTGTACTCAATGCATTTGACATCTACTTAGCTCTTTATCTTTCATTAATGATGTTAAAGCTTGATGATCAATGAACATCTTGATGAGTAACTCAGTCAATTTCAGCTCAGATCATCAATGCTTGAAGACACAAATGATTGCTAGTAATTTTCTGTCATAGATCTTGTAATTGCACTCAGCGAGACTCAGATTCTTGCTGTAGTAGATTATTGAATGCAATGTTTCTTCATCGTTGTATTGAGAAAGTATGTCATCATTGACGTAGTTGAATGAGTCTGTTTCAAGAATAGTCTTTTTATTCTGATCAAAATGACGAAGAATAAAGACTTCAGTCATTCATTTCTTCATATGATCAAAGATCATTTGACAAGCTTGATTTCATTCAAATATCATCTCTTTTTGAATTAGTTGAATCAGAAAATGAACAATCTTCGAAAAGTTCTTTATAAAACGTCGATAGAAGTTGCAGAAGTCAACGAAGAACTGCATCTGAATGAGATTTGTAGAAGTAGATCATTCAATTACTGCTTGTACTTTTCTGAAATTCATTTTTAGTTCTTCAATGAATAGTAATAGTTTCAGAAAGAAGATCTTTTGAATGTGAAACTCATATTTGTTTATATTCATCTGTAGATTGATCTCTCGTAGTTTATGTAGAACTAGTCGTACGTGTTTCTTATGTTTTTTCAGTGTTTTGCTGTAGATGATAATGTCATTTAGATAAATCTGACAAAACTGATGTAGATAATTAAACAGCACGTCGTTCATATAATGTTGATAGAAAGTCAAATCGTTGATTAATTCAAAAGACATCATGTGATATTTGTAGAAGTCAAAAAAGATAATAAAGATAGTCAAATCTTCGCTACTTGAATGCATGTGTAGTTTGTTGAAGATGACTATTATATTCAATCAAGTCAGATACTTGCTATCTTGAATACGAGTGAGAGTTTCGTTTATTAAGAATAGAGAGTAGCGATCTTGTTTAATCAAAGCATTGAGCTTTTTATAATCGACGCAGAAATGCAGACTATCGTCTTTCTTTTCAATGAATAGTATGAGCGAAGCATATGAGATTGAGCTGAAAGATATAAAGCTTTTATTCAGATGTTCAATCAGATAATTCTTCATCTTTTGAAGCTTGTAGTCAGACATATGATAGAGATGACTTTGAGAAGACATTCTCTTATCTGTCAACTCGATTTTGTGATCATAGAGATGATGAGAAGATAGTTGATCAGTCATAGCTCGATCAAACACGTTCAGATAGTCATGATACTTCAAAGAAAGCTTAGCTTTGACTTCTTTCAAGATCTTTTTGTATGAAAGCTCTTGTAGATCTACATCTTCAAGTTTATTTCTAGCTGTTTTTAGAAGTTGATCGATTTTCGTGATGATTATCATGAAAGTAGTCACATTCAATCATTTGACTAGTGATTTATATGCTGCAGTCTCTATCATTGTTATGTTTATTGAATTGAAAGATGAAGTGAAGTTAACTGAATTAAATGATTTCACGATTTTGAATGAAGATGACTTCTCGCTGAGTTGAGTGATGACAGAAGAGATAAATCTTTTTAGTATTTAAGTAGAGATTGAACTCTTCTGTTCTATTGTGATTTTCTTGATGACAGAAAGAAAGATCAAGCTAGCATTGATATAAATCTTTGAATCAGAAAATTGAAGATGATCATCTTTCATATCAATCATTATTTTGATCTTATTCATTTATGTTTTTTCAAGAATCATCTGTGTTACGATTCTAGTCTTCATCTAGTCTTCGCCTGATTTTATTCTAATCGAGTCTAGCGAAAATCTGATCTAGAAGTGATATCATTGAGACTCTGCATCATATGTGTAATATGTCAACTCAATTGAGTTTAGCACAGAGCTGAGAAATACACATATAAGAATCGAGTTCTTTTCTGTAGATACTTTTCTTTCTTAGCATTTATCTATTAGTTAAATGACATTTCTATGACTCGCTCTAGATCAACTTCTAACAGTAGATAAATGTTAATCAACTACTCTGCTATCGACGTGTAGATGATACGAAATAATTTACTTCTATTCAGAAAATTCGCAAGAAATTCTTTGAATTACTTTCATCAAAATACATCTTCAAATTTACTCAAATTTACTCAAATTTATCAAATCAATCACTCAACTTTATCACAATTAAATCTATTTATTTATCTTTCTCACAATGACATGCAACTTCGAATCAGTCGAGTCACGAACAGCTCATCTGCTTAGAAGCACTGTTAGCAGACGCATTTTCATTATTTCTATCAATGTCTCAGCTGAATCTCAGAATGTCGCTATCTCATGAAACATCAACATAAGTCAACAACTTTGTCAATGAGCTATTGATCAGTCAGACGAGATCATCAAGATGCTGATCGAGCTAAGAGATCAATGAGACATGACTTTGAAACTCAATGAGCAATGAATCAATGTTCAAGTCAATCACATCAAGAGACTTGATGAGCTAAAGATCAATCAAATGACAATAAACACTCAAGAAGAGATTATCATCAAACTATGAAAGAAAGTCTTGAGTCTAAAAAAGAGACAGCGTTCAGCGAATCAATTTTGATCTCATCAGTTTACTGAATCTCGAGTTTCTATGAAATCTCTATGTCGTCAATCTATCGAGAATCATACTCGACGTAAGTCGTTCACTTTATTCAATAATGATCATCACAAGTCTTTCAAGTTTTTGAACTCTTTTGTATTCATTGATGAAGATGAATCAACATGAAATAGCTGAAGAATCAAGATGAACGACAAGCTTCAGACTAATGTCAATCACTTCAATAATGAGAATATCTGTATTGTTTATGTGATATTTAGACTAGAAGATGATGCTGCTGAACATATTTTCACTTGACATCATCATGATGCTTTGCATTCTTACATCTTGATCTATGAGCTATTTGAGCATCTGAAAGAAATATATGATGAACTGAATAGAAATCGAAAGTGTCATTGCAAGTACAACACTCTGAGACAAACAGACAAGTCTTTCAATGTCTTCTACTTTGACTTTATGAAGCTATTCAGCTATCTAGACTATGATGATTGCACTCTGATGAACGATCTTCAGAATAAAATCAATAATCGCTTGCAGAATGCTCTATCAGTCTGTTCAGAGAATTTTACTTCGCTCACTCACTTAAGAATCTTTCTTCAAGATGTGAATAATAAACAGCGAGTCAACTATCAGTTACGCAGTCAGCTTCGCACTGTCATCGTCAAAGTCATGATTGTATCTGATAAATGCATTGCTACTTCATTATCAGTAACGACTTTGATAATCAATTATGTTAAGTCTACTTTCTCTTCTACTTCTGAGTCAGCAAGATCATCTATCATCTGCTATACTTGCAAGATCTCGAATCATTTGTTCAAGAATTGCTTTCAGAACAAGATTGATACTTCTGCATCTTATGTTTTCATTCTTCATCTACATGAAATCATCATTTCGAAGAATAAAGAGAATGAGAAAATGTCTTTTGAGAATAGCAAGACAAAAAACTAGAGACTTTCATCAAAGACGCAATGAAAAAGATGTTAATTTCTTCAACGATGAGCATGTCAGATGATTCTTTTGCTTCTGAATTTTTAACTACTGAATGTGTACTTTCTAACAATGAAATTAGTTACTCATTGAAGTCATTGATTGACATCAAAGCTGCTGACTATTCATTCATTGATGAAGTGATCGCGCAGATTGTTTGTGATCAGTTGCAAATCAAGTCTTTGACTTTGATCAAAGCGAAGTCAATTCGAGAATTTGACAATCATTATGCTAAAAAACTCATTACTCATATCATCTATTTGAATCTGACTGTTCAAGATCATACGATTGACACAACTTTTATGTTGATCACTCGATTAGATCAACATCAAATGATTCTTGAAAAAACATGAATGAACAAAATCAATCTAGTAATTGACATGTAAATCGATTTTCTTCGATTTTCAAATTTCACTCTCAATTTGAAATCAATTGTTCTACTCACAATCAACAAGATAATCATGAAGCAAAAGAGTTTGACTTCTACTCATATATTGAAGAGATCTTTCACTATCTTTCAACTCAGTCTGAAATCACTCTCTTTCAGTCAGTTCAATGAGAAGTCAGTTAAACTAATTGAACAGTTAAAATCGCGCAACGCGACTTTAACTAACGTAAAAAATTCTAAATCAACGTTCAATCTGAATTCATTCTCTTTCAGTTCAATGAACATAGCAATGATAAAGACAGCGACATATAGAATGTTAGTCAAATGATCAGATGTCAAGATCTTTGCTGTTATTATCTTGAAAATCAATCGACTCATAATTACAGTTGAAAACAAGTCTGAAGAAGTGAATCTGCATGAGCTTTTTCACGCTGAAGTTCTTGAGCAAGTCAAAGTCAAGCTTCTTTCTGAATATCATGATTATCTAGATGTTTTCGATCGAGCAATAATCGATCAACTATCATTGCATCGTTTCTACGATCACAAAATTGAGTTGATCGATGAAGAAATGCTTTCTCGAAGCAAATTATATCAGATGTTCAATCACAAGCTTCAGAAGATAAAGAAGTATCTGATCGAACATTTGAACAAAGAATTCATTTTCTTCAGCTTTGCATCATACGTCTCGCTCATTTTGTTCATTGAAAAGAAAGACGATAGTCTGCGTTTCTGCATCGATTACAGAAAGTTCAATGCTTTGATCAAACGAGATCGCTATTCTTTGTCATTGATAGACGAGATTCTCGCTCGTATACAAGAAAGCAAATATCTGACTCGATTGAACATCATTGTCGCGTTCAATAAACTATGCATGCATTCAGATAGCGAAGATTTGACTATCTTTATTATCTTTTTCGACTTATACAAATATCATGTAATGCTCTTCAAATTAATCAACATTTTATCAACATTATATGAACGATGTGTTGTTTGAATATCTACATCAGTTTTGTCAGATTTATCTAAATGACATTATCATTTACAGCAAGATCTTGAAGAAACACAAGCAACATGTATGATTGATCTTGAATAAACTACGAGAAGCTGATCTACAAATAGACATTGATAAATGTGAGTTTCATGTTCAGAAAATCATCTTTTTAGAACTTTTGATATCAATCGAAGAATTGAAGATGAACTTGCAAAAGATGCAAGCAGTCGTTGATTGATCTACACTCAATAATCTCACTCAGATGCAGTTCTTCATTGACTTCTGCAACTTTTATTAATGCTTCGTCAAGAACTTTTCGAAAATTGTTCATTCAATGATTCAACTCATTCAAAAGAAGATTATTTTTGAATGAAATGAAGTCTGTCAGATCATCTTCGATCATATGAAGAGATGTATGATCAAGACTTCTATACTACGTCACTTTGATCAAACTCATGAGACTATTCTTGAAATCGACTCATTCAACTACGTCAATGATGAAGTTCTTTCTCAATATGATGATGAAGAAGTACTACATTCAATTGTCTTTTATAGCAAGAACATGTTTTCTGCTGAATGCAACTACGAAATATATGATAAAGAACTTTTGATCATCATTTGAGCATTTGAACACTGATGACTCGAACTGAAACTAACTGACATTTCTATCAAGATGTTCATCGATCATAAAGCACTCATCTCGTTGATGAAAGATAAAGAGTTGAGTAAACATCAGATGCGTTGAGTTCAGAAGCTCGTTGATTTCAACTTCAAGATAATGTATTGATCTGACAAACAGAACATCAAGATCGATGCATTAACTCATCAAGCTGACGTCGTGCTCAGAGATTCAGAAGATGAGTGCATTCACTATCAATGAATCACTATTCTGACTTCGAATTGAATGAAAATTGCTGATTTAAAGAAGAACATTAATGAATCAATCTATAAACAGATTCTTGAGATTAATGAAATCAATGAAAATTGTACGCTACTTTGCGAAGCAATAGCAAGAGACGAGACACAATATGAAGACATCAAGCTGAAGAATTGTTGAATTCAGAATGAAATTTTATACAAAGACAGTCAGCTATGAGTTTTGTTCAATGAGCTTCTACAAATGAATCTGATTCGTGAGATACACGATCAATTATCAGTTGATCATTCTGATATTCTTAGAACTGTGAAAGTCATAAAGCGAAACTACTATTGATCATTCATGCGAAAAACGATAGATTGATATATTCGAAACTGCTATATCTGTCAACGCTCAAAGACATCTAGAGATAAATCAAATGACTTGCTTCAATCTCTATTGATATCTGAACAGCGATGACAAGACATAGCAATGAACTTCATTATTGATCTATCTGATTCAAGCAAGTACAACGTTATTCTGATGATCATCTGCAGATTGTCAAAGAAAAGACATTATATCTCTTGCATCACTGACGATGAAGATATCACTGTCAAAAAGACAGCTGAAATGCTGATTCAATGAGTATATCAAACTCATGATCTATCAAGCTTCATAGTATCTAATCGAAATTCGCAATTCATCTCTATACTATGAAAGTTTCTTTGCAAACGACTGAGCATTTTTCTTTGATTGTTCATCATTTATCATTTTCAGATCGATGATCAAAGCAAACAAGTCAATCAGAACATCAAGCGATATTTTTAATTCTTCTGTTCATATATGCAGAATGACTGATTCAAGTGACTACTCATGATCAAGTTTGTCGACAATAACATCTTGTTTTCAGTCATCTTCTTGATCTTCTTCTTCATGAACAAGAACTTTCATTCTCATATGAGCTTCGACTCTGACATCATTGAGTATGAAAGCACTCGCGAACGTCTGCAAATCAATCGAGTCAAGAATATATTTGAACAAATGAACAAGACATTGATCTTCGCTCATGAAGCTCTGATCAAAACACAAAAACAAATGATGAATCAAGCTAACAAGCATAGAAAGAAAGTCAATTATAAGATTGAATCAAAGATGTTTCTGAATGAACGAAACATCATTACAGCGAAATCTTTCAAAAAATTGAATGACAAGATGCTCGACTCATTTCAGATCACTGAGTCTGTTGACTCATTCTATAAGTTGAAACTATCAGAGACTATGCGTATACATGATGTATTTCATTCAGAGCTTCTTTGTTCTGTCGTCGATGATTCTCTGTCTGATCAAAAGAATGAATCTTCAAGATCAATAGTGATAAATGATGAAGATGAATGAGAAATCGACGATATATCAAACTCTTGACGATATCAAAGATGACTTCAATATCAAGTCAAATGAAAGAGCTATGACAACGATTTCAACTGATATAACGCTGACGACGACGAATTTATAAACGCTCAAGAGATGATTGATGACTTTCATATCAAATATTCAAGAAAAGCGCACTAAGAAACAACATTCATGTGAACATGAATAGTCAAGAAGAGAGAAATAATGTTATGATTTTAGTCTTCATCTAGTCTTCGTCTGATTTCATTCTAATCGAGTCTAGCGAAAATCTGATCTAAAGATGATATCATTGAGACTCTGCATCATATGTGTAAGACATCAACTCAATCGAGTTTAGCACAGAGCTGAGAAACACACATATAAGAATCGAGTTCTTTTCTGTAGATACTTTTCTTTCTTAGCATTTATCTATTAGTTAAATGACATTTCTATGACTCACTTTAAATCGATCTCTAACAATCTGATGCTGATTCAATTGAGTAATCAGCATAGAAATGAAACATTTCATATGATCTTGAACAGTCAGATTTGAATAAATCGCATGAGTAATGAGCTTTTTTGCATAATGATCATCGAATTTTCTTATTGACTTGAGCTTGATTAAAGATAATGATTCAATTTGCAAATGATCACAAACATTCTGCGCAATTAATTCATCAATAAATGAATAGTCAGCTGCTTCAATGTCAATCAATAATTTTAATGAGTAACTAATTTCATTGCTAGATAGTATACATTCAGTAGTCAAAGATTTCGAAGTAAAAAAATTATTTGAGCTGCTCATTGTTGAAGAAATTAACACATCTTTCATCACGTCTTTGATGAAAGTCACTAGTTTTTTGTCTCATTCTTTGATTTCTCTGTAAATAATTTCTTCTCTTCTTTTGACATGATGATCTCATTGAGACGAGAGATGAATGCATGAGATGTCAAAGTACTAATCTTCAGCTGAGAGCAGTTCTTTGAAAGATGATTCAATATTTTGCAGTTGAAGCAGATGATTGACATTCTTGATCATTCAGATTCAAGAATGAAAAAAGTAGCAAGTTGATCATAGCTAGTAGTCGAGATTGAAGCTGATGTCGACGAAGAAACAAAACATTTTTTCAAAGCTGCTATTGATTTGACTGTTTATTGCTCATCATGTAGCTGATAATTGACTTGTTGTTTGTTATTCACATCTTGAAGAAAGATCTTGAGCTTGTCAAGCAAGCTAAACTTTATGAGGCAAACTGACAACACGTTTTGAAGATGATTGTTGATTTTATTCTGAATGTCGTTCATCAGAATGATATTGTTGTAGTTCAGAAAGCTGAATATTCTAGTGAATTCTGAATAGAAGAAGCTGAAGAACTTGTTGAGCTGCTTCAAAGTGATGTATTTGCAATGACACTTTCAAATCAGATTCTGATTTTCGTAAATTTCTTTCAGATGTTTCAATAGCTTTGATAGTGATTGATAGAGTGAGAAGACATCAACATGATGCTTTGCATAGATTTGCTGATCAGCATCGTCTTCTAGTCTGAAAATCACATAGACAATACGAATCTTTTCAGTAGAATAATGATTCACGTTGACATTGAGCTTGTCAGCTATCTTGATGTTTCATGTTTCTCAGATAAAATCATCTGTTTCAATGAAGATGAGTGAATTTGAAAGCTTGATGAACTTGTGATGATCATTCTCATTTTCAGATAAAGTAGAAGACTTTCGTTGAGAGTGAGCTTTGAAAGCAAAGCTTCATTCAACTTTTTGATTGACTCGTTGCTCAGCTGACTGAGTATCTTGATGATACATAGATTGATTAGTCTGACGTTGTTTCACTCTGAAGTTCAATCGCTTGTCTTGTAGCTGATTAATCTTTTTCTCTAGCTCATCATTCTTATCAAAAGCGACTTCTAGTTGTTTCACTCTCTTTTTGTGATCTTCTTGTATGAGAAGTCAGTGTTCATTGAGTTGTAGAGTCAAGTCTCACTGACTTTGAAGCTCGTTCAGCATATTGATGACTTCGTCAAGTTGATTGTTGATTCAATGACGCAGTTGTTCTTCGATGTTTATGTTTTATATAATGACAGCTTTCTCAGCTTCAACTGAAGCATCAATGAGTAGAAGTGAAACTCTTCTACTGACAATGCTTTTAAGCAAACGAATTGTTTGAAACTCAACTGACTTGACGTTGCATGTCATGATGAGAGAAGATAGAAGTTGTTGAAATAAGAATAAATGAGAGATTGATGTTTTGAATTGATGTTTTTTGATGAGTGAAAATTCAAAGAATCTCTTGTGAATTTCAGATAATAATTGAGTGCTTTATTCAAAGAATTTCTTGCAAATAAAATGATGAAAATGAGTGTAGAATCGAAGAATCTCTTGCAATCTAAAATGATGATGCAAATTTGAAGAATCTCTTGCAAATTTTTCTTACTGAATAAATTGTTTTGTATCATCTATTCATTGATAGCAGAGTAAATGATGAGCATTTATTTAATGTTAAAGATCAGTATAAAATGAGTCAATATGAATGTCATTTAACTAGAAAATAAATGCTAAGAAAGAAAGATAGTTACAGAAAAGAAGCTGACTACATATATGTGTTTCTCAGTCGACGCTAGACTCAATAGAGACTAGTCAAGATGATAAAGCAAGAATAAATCTGACAAGACTAGAAAACTGAGTCTGACAAGATTAGAATCGTGACATTTATCTATTTACAAGCATGAAGCATATACACTTGATGTTCAGCTTGAAACTACTACAATCATATTCAAAAGACTCTTTATCAAAACAATATTCAGAATCACTCAGATCAATCACTATTAAAGATGATGAACATTGAAAGATAGATGATATATTGAACTTCAGATGCTATTGAGATCAAATACAGTACAAAGTCAAATGAAAAAATCTAGATAAAGATGATAAATGATACTATGTTGATAAAAAAGAATTCAATGATTCAGAGAAAGTTTTGAATGAATTTCATAAGTTATATTCAAGCAAATCACGCTAAATAGCGAAATAACTATCAACAAAAGCAAGCAAAGAAACTACATTCATGCAAACATGAATTTTCGAAGAAAGAAATAATGTTACAAGCATATCAAGATCAATAAGACTGAACAAGACTGAAGCTTTAATCAATTTGCAATGCACGCTAGCAAGTATTTTGTGTAATGATTAAAACTAGTCAACAATCTAGTTGAGATCTGATCTAGATCTGATTCAGATTTGACTCAGATATGACTCAACACTCTTTTTCTTTCTCAACACTCTTTTTCTTTCATCAACATCTTGTTCATTTACATCATTTTCTTTTCATGTCACAAACACATTTCTTTTGAGTCTAGCGCAGTCTCTGAACATTACATAAATAAAAGCTTTTGTATCAATCTTTTTCTATATTCTTAATATTCAGTTATAGCTATTTCTAAAGATCAAGCACTATCAACTTTGATCTTCATTGATTGTATCATCTAGACATGATTCTGACATTTACACGTTGATAGCAGAGTAGTTGATTAGCATTTATTTACTGTTAGAAGTCGATCTAAAGCGAGTCATAAAGATGTCATTTAACTAATAAATAAATGCTAAGAAAGAAAAGTATTCACAGAAAAAAACTCAATTCTTATATGTGTGTTTCTCAGCTTTGTGCTAGGCTCGATTAGAATGAAATCAGGCGAAGGCTAGACGAAGAATAGACGAAGGCTAGAATCATAACAATTAACTTAAAGAGACTTAGTCATTTACTCGTATAAATGAGATTCTTGTGCAAACGAGGTTTCTGCGCATGCTAACTAAAACTATTTATATTAGTGCCATTTTTAGAATGCTAAACTCGATACTATCTGTTGCTAATCTTTCTAGATTAGAGTGCGCAGAAACCTTGTTTGCGTGAGAATCTCGTTTATACGAGTATGCTTACTTGAAAAGATGTAATGCATCTAGTCTTGAAGAAGCTAGGTTTCATCTATCTACGTCTGAGATTCTGAGGCAATTTTCTTCACTGTCTTCGATGATGATGATCAAGACAAGACTCAAGCGAAGCTAACTCAATCACTGCACGCTAAAGCTTTCTGGAAGTATCATAGAAGCTTTTTGGCATTACTCTTATATGTATATATGTATCGTAGTCAGTGTCAAATATATCCTTCCTCTCACCACTCCGATCCCAAATCGCTATATATAATCGCAATCTCCCCCTTTCTCGGACACAGGAAAATACCGTCGGCCGTAACCTGACACAAGTTCAAACTCTCGGCATTAACCCAGTCTCGTGGAAGGAAAAAGTGACGGAGAAGGGCACTGGGACCTTCGGGCCTCTGTAGCCGCCACGAGCACACCCAGAATGACTCGTCCATGAACACTAGGCGACCATTGCTCAGCACTTCCAAGGGTCGTTCGATGAAAGAGGCGATATGAAATGGTATGGGAATGGAAATCAGGCCTTGGGCTTCTGCTGTACCGGAGGGTTCGGCGAGGGATACGGTTTCAAGCACGTAGAGGCGGTTCGTACGTCGTTCGTGTTGCCGAAATTTTGCGATAAAAAGGAGTATGAAGGCTTTGCTGTGGGATACGATCAATTTGTCAATGGTGTCGTGACCACCGTCGAGGTCAAGTTGCACTAGCTCTAAAGGCTGCAGATCTGTGCCGCTCTCGTCCGTATAGCAAGGAGACGCATATAGAAAGGGCTCGATTCGCCGCTGACGACCCCGCTCGAGTGTGCTCCAGGTGTAAGCGGTGACTGCGGACGGCGAAAAGGCAAGGAGTCTTCCAGGGTCCAATGGGTGATTGGCCCACGTGACAGGCCCCTGCGATGAAGAGCTGTAGGTCCCACACACAGAGCGTCGCTTTATCGACCATAGCTGTGCTGACTCTGGACTAGCGATCAAGACAAAATTGGAGTCAGGACTGATAAGTAATCGGTGCGCTCCACCCTTCTGAACATTGAAGCTTTCGTTCATGACGGAGTGGATTTCCCATTGGTGGTCTTTCTTCTCTCTTGCCGTATTGACAACAATACGTCCTCCAAGGTCTACGAAAGCAAAATGTATCCCATCCTCTGCCCAAACGAGATGCTCAATGATCATCTTGGCTTGGGATTTTCCTCCTTGGACCTTCTCTGCATTGGAAATGGTTTCCAATTCCACAATACCGACAGCATTACCAATGCATAATAGATCGCCCTGACGTCGTGCCGAGAGTGCTGTGATAGGGACAAGACTCTGGACATGCGACTCCGAGGTGTTGAAAGAAACGCTCTTCATGCTTTCGGCCCAAGTGTCGGTATCGTGGCTCTGTTCATCCATGTCGGATATCCTGATCAGGGAATTTGGTTCCCAGACATTGCAATAAGAGCCTCTGATATCATAGAATCGTCGGCCGTCGGGGCTGAAACATATGGCTGTGACCACATCTTCGGACGAAAGTTGGTAGATGAGCTGGAAGGTATGAAAGCTGTACAGTTTGACAGTGCCGTCGACGTCGCTGGTCACGAAGAAAGCTCCATTGGGACTGATATCGAGTTCTGAGGGGGTGCCTTCGGATGTGTCTACCTTCAACTCCTGATGCGTTTGTTCGAAGGGATGCCATTTGAACACCGCCCCGTCGATATAGATACCGAGTAGTTGGCCATTTCGCGGATGCCACCGCACGAAACTGACTCCTGTCCACGATTTACGGGAAGGATGGCTGGTCTCAATTCTTCTCTTGCATCTACTGATCAGTCCTGGTGACTTCAGAGACCAAACGGAGAGAGGATAGCCACGGTATGCGATCGCAACCTGAGTCATATCTGGATTGAATGCCATGTCGTTTGGCGAATTTGGGTTCGCACCGGGTATCGTGTTATCTTCTCGAAAGATGGCGGAAGAACTATGCTGCCAGCCATGCCCTGTATCGCCAAGGTTAAATTGTGCAACCCTCCGAGTGTCCAGACCCGCGACGAGGATAGAGTCGAGCTGAGAAAACCTGAGTTCTAAGGGTCGAACATTGGGAAGACTAGCGGTGGCGTGGAGAAGCTTACCCTCTGAGATGTTCCAAATCTTCGTAGATTTGCTGCCACATGATGCAAGCATCTCGCCGTTATCGCTAAAGCATATATTATGGACGTGCTCTTGATGAACAAATGTCCGAATCTCCTCAAAAGACCGCGAATCCCAAAGAGTCGTACTGCCTACAGAGGTCAAGATGGCCAGGAAACGGCCAAAGCACCGTATCAGCAATGTTTCACGATTTGTGCCGACCGACAGTCGGGCCAAGCAATCGTCCCATTCATCTGTCGACAGCCCTTCAACACGAAGTGGAGAGGCTGGCGACTGTCCAAATTGCCGGTAGATCCTTGAATTAGCGGGGCAGAATTGAGGTATGTATCTGTAAATGGCATTCGGGTCCTGGAGGAGGTGACCGCCAAATTTTCCGACGATCTTCAGAAGGTCGACAGCCCAGAGCTCAAGGAGTTCAAAGTCTGCCAGGTGAGAATTGAGTGATAGCCTCCTAGCGTAAAAGCTCTGGTATTGCCGAACAAAAGCCGTAACATGTTGGGATGTGTAAACGAGAGGTTTCAGCTCGCCCATCATGGCCAGTGCCTGAATCCATGGAAGGACGAAACGTCCGGAGAAGAATTTGGTCATCAATTCCAAAGCATGCTCGGACTCTTCCGAGCCATGACTGAGATGCCAGCCCCACGACGATGCCGAATAGGCATATAATGGGGGCCACGGCTCTTGGGACAACATATCGCGAAGGTTCCGATGGATGAAGATGGAAAGCGTTGTTTCGAAGAGTTTCTCATGCGCAGCTTCAGCCTTTAGAAGGAAAGAAATCCTGGAATTACTGACGAGGTACTCGCGAGCAGTGTAATGTACCAGTGAGACGTAGACCTTACCGTCGCGTCTGTCCAGTTTGACGAAGTGACCGCAGACTTGGTTGATGGTGTCTGCCAGATCGAGAATTCTGGGATGCTCGGGCCCCAACGCCTCTAACAACTCATCCGTATGGAGAGACTTTCTCGAATATGTTGTCCATGCCAGTATCGAACGAGCCAATGACACATCAGAAGGCTTTTTGAGCTTGTTGATGGCATTGGCCATGCGTCGGTAAAGATCCTCCATGCCGGAAGGGACCTCATCAAGAACCTGCTTAATGTCTCTTTCCGAATGACATCGGGTTATCTCTTTGAGCACAAGGTGCACCCATAGAAAGCTTCCCCCCGCTCGACTAACTAATTTATCAACTATCTGCTGGCGAAACTGTTGACTCCCACGCATAAATGGCTTCTCTGATGTGGCGTAGTGCCGGATGTCGTTCTCATTATTGTCTAAAGACGCTGAGCGGACCGTGATGCTTGCAGCGACTCTATCGAAAGCCACTTTGATATCAGGGGTTGGTCGGCTCGTCACCAGAACGTGAATGACTATTTGTGATGAGGCGAGACTTTTGAAATGCTCAATGATAGCCAATGGTGAATCAGATTCATCAAGAGCATCGATGACCCAATATAGAGGGGCATTGTTCATTAGACCAAAAAGAGTTGAAACCAAGATTCGTTGCCAGATACTCCAAGAATCCATCTTATCGAGCCTGACGCCCTTACCGTTCATGATTTTGAGCATTTCGTGCAGGTCTGGTACGTCTTGCGCTGTCTGAAACGCCAATGATCTCCATAAATCGCCCGGAGATTGCTTTGCCAAATCTCCGTGCTGGAAAAAAAAGTATTGACAAAGATGGCCTTTCTTGAGAAAGTGGTTGATGAGAAACGAGGCTTGGATGGATTTCCCGGAGCCTGGCTGAGCATAGAGCCATAAAACGCAAGACTGCAACGAATGCTCCCACTTCATGAAATCCGGTGTGTTCAATATACCACTGCAGGTACCTTCCTTCCATCGATGAAGCTGAGAATTAAGATCTTCCTCCGGTGCGTTAGACACTCCCAGTAATTTCTCCAGCGTTCGTGTGCTTGATTTCGACCTCGAAAGCGAGGCTTCAGAAGCTGTTTGCTCAGTTAGGTTTTGGTGATCCTGAATGTGCGTTGGACTTACAAGTATGCTGGTACCCTGAGACGAAATTGCTCAGAAGGAAAGAGATACTTTGGTAGTTGGAGTTTTCTCGGCTGCTAAATTTACACACGTCATGATGGTCTGCGTTCAAAGGCTTTATGATTTCGCCAGGATAGCCAAGGGATGACGAATCTTTATTCACTATCATCTTCAAGTTATTAGTCCGATATGCGGTGGCTTTTGGAACCATTGGTCAGACTTACCATGTATTTTGAGGCAACCGATGTCTCCAGTGTTTCGTAGAAGGAGACTATAGACTGTATCTGACCAGACACATCTCGAAAAGAATCATTCAATTCAGATATTGACGGAGATTTCCGGCTAAGCTCTGCGACATACGCTTTCGGACTATGACTGAATGGTGAAATAGACAACAAGCGATTCAGATAGTCTGCGAGACTGTTGCCGCGATGAGGTGTGGAAAGGAACAGCACAGCACGGGTTTGCGAGATGATTTGCTTGTATTCATCGTTACTCTGGCCGTGGATGTAAGCCTGTGACCGTCTCAGTCAGCAGAAATCAACACATGGTCCGCTGTCTGATAGCTGATCCCCGCCCTTGACGTTCGAGCGCGGTCTATATTGATGATCGGAATTTGATCAACGAAAACCCGCAGTGCACCAACCTTCTTCAAGACAAGACCACCCATCGAATGAACAACAAAAATAATTGGTCTCTGGTATACGAGTGAGCAAAAGCTGTTCGAATTTGGGTCAAAGCTCCCCACCTTGCCAATATCTAGATCATTTCGATCTTCAATATCTCGTCCGAATTTCAAATTGAATAGCAGATCCCTTGCGAAGTCTGAGATACTCGATACGCTATTTGGTCCTGTGTTCCTATAGTCGGCATTGTAGCCAAAGCTCATGATCCTTGCGCTGCTGATCTCGGGTTCGAGCGGTAGCCATAACTTCGGCCAAAATCGATCCGAATCTCCGTCGTAGCACCACGTCTTCTCGCTCGATCCGCCTAATCCGTGCACAAAGATGATGTCCGCCGAGGGCGCTTTTGATGGGGCGAAGAGAACATGAAGTCCAGAAGAATCAGATTGGGCGTTTGCATTGCCTTCTCTACGACCAGCAGTAGAGCTGGAAGGACTGTTGCTTTTGGGATGATGCAAATGTGGCGACTAAATGATGGAGGGTCAGCTTCGGGGATATGCTTACGGTGTTTCCGCATCGTACCATAACGAAGGATATGAATCACATAAGGAAAGTGCCTGTACAAGTCGACAAGCAAGGAAGTCAGCATCCCAGCCATCAATTTTCTCGAGGCTTGGCTTATCAGAACGTTGCGAGGATGATTGTAATATGAAGGCTTCATCAATGACAGGACAGGCGAGGCTATCGTTGCTGCAGCCCTTAAGTTAGGCTGATATGCAAGAGTCTGGGCCACGAAGCGGGCGGGGGGGTGATTGGTGTGTACAACTTGGTACTACCTTACCTGACGAAGATGAATTGGCAATTAGACAAGGCTGCCATCGTCGAGCAAGTGGAAGGAAAGATCAGCACAATCGTTCAAGCGATACACCCATCGCTCGCTCAAGGCTACCCCAACCATTAATATACTGATTGCAACACAGAGTTGGCTGTTCTAGCATCCTACAAAGCAATGCAGGCCCCAACGGAAATACACATGGTACCCGATCTTGAGCGAGCAGCCTCCGTGCAGAGTAAGCTTGGTGGTAACTTCCCTCTGGATGATGCTGTACTCGAGGGTATGTCTGTCAATAACAGAACCTCACATGGTATTGACAAGCCATGTAGCACTGCCTTCAGGGACGAGAGTCATCTCGGCAGACAGCTTTGGAGCCTCTGCTTGGTCCACCACTGCACGCATCGATGCAGTGACAGAACAAGGTGCGCCGGTTGGGTTTTTCCTCAAGGTGCGACCAGGCAGCTTCCCAAGCCTTTGCAAGGGGCGAGCTATAGATTGCATTGACTGATATCAAGGTCGTGCAGTGCTTAGCGACAGAAGAAGGTCGAGCCCAACTCGAGGGCGAGTACCATGCGATGTCCGAGCTACAAAGAACGGTTCCTCATTTGGTACCGTCGCCAATTGCGTGCGGAAGGTTCCGCCTCGCTAGCCCGCCGACATACTTTTTCCTCATAGAGTTTGTCAACGTCAGCAACAAGCTCCCTGACCCTGTTCAGCTTGGCCTTCGCCTCGCCGAATTACATCACAAGAGCGTCTCTCCAACCGGCCAATTCGGTTTCCACATCACCACCTACGATGGCAATCTTCCACACAATGTTGAATGGAACGACAGCTGGCCCGACTTCTTCGCCAAGCTCCTACATAGTGCTTACGAACATGACAAAAGGATCAATGGGTTCTGGGAGGAGCTGGAAACATTGTTCACACGGGTCATCGATACCGTGATACCGCGATTGCTCGGGGCCTTGGAAGCAGATGGAAGGAAAATAAAACCGTGTCTAGTTCATGGCGACCTTTGGGAAGGAAACGTGGGCACTGAGTACAACACGGGAAAGATCTACATCTTCGACTCATGTGCCTATTATGCTCATAATGAGATGGAGCTAGGGCCGTTGACAGTGGATCACCATCGTCTCCGAGCCAAGGTCTACAAGAGGGAGTACCTGCGTCACTTCGAGGCCAGTGAGCCGGTCAATGAGTGGGATGATCGCATACGTTTGTACAGTCTGAAAGAGCTCTTCATCAATTCTGCCCTTTTTCCAGGCTCGCAGGTCAGGGCCAGGTAATTCTTTGCCAACGAACAACCGGAAGACAACGTAAGCTTACGTGTAATCTAGGGCCTACGAAACCGTCAATTACTTGGTCCGCAAATTCCCTTCTCCACATACCGTCGAATTGCAGAAATCGCCTGCGTGGGATGTCAAGTCGGCTAGTAATGCTACCGTCGAGCTCTTCACACAGGGAAATGGACACCAACAATCAGACCTTGAGCCCTTAGATTTCGATGCTCAGGCCGATGAGGAATCTTTGAACAAGGGAAACGACCAGCCTTTTCAGGAGACGCCGTGCTTGAACAGCGACAGTACCCAGCTATTCGTTATAAAGCAGACGGAAGCAGAGTATGATATTCCCAAGGAAGACATTGCAAAACACGCGTCCGACGAGGGCGACCAGGCTCATATTGCTGGAACCATGCAGAGCCTTGATATAGTGGAGGATGATCCTTGCATAGAAGCCGTCGCCATCCAACAGGCTGAAGTGAATGTCCTTTCCATGACCTATAGCGATGCTGATTCAGAAGAATCTGCCTTGAAGCTTGTTCACAGTGTCAGTCCAGCTTGGGAATCGAATCCAGGCACAGTGGAGGTCGTTCGGTTCACAGACGGCATCATGAATACCGTTCGTCATTTCCCACACTACTCTGGCTCCTCTTAATGTGTCTGACTAACATCCATAGCTCCTGAAACTGACCAAAAAGGTCCCCGGACGACCTGACAGCGTGAACGAGGAAGAAGCCGTACTATTGAGAGCCTATGGCAAGGATTCAGACGTCCTGGTTGATCGGGACATGGAAGCCGCAACACACGCGTTGCTTGCAGCGTGGGGACTTGCGGCACCACTCCTTGCTCGCTTCCGCAATGGACTGCTATACGGGTACACGCCGGGTCGTGTCTGTACTCCTCAGGATCTTCAGAAAGAGACGGTATGGCGTGCTGTTGCAGCCCGGCTAGGAGAATGGCATGCTCGTCTTCCCCTGCCACTACTCGATGCCGTGGAATCACAAGATGAGCTTGCTGCAACCAACGCTTTAAATGATCAAGTTATTACTGGTCGCTCTCAATCAGCAAATATATGGAGCGTGATTCGGAAATGGATCTCTGCGCTCCCAACTCGCAATGAGACGGAAGAAGCCCAGAAGGCGGTCCTCCAGAAAGAAGTGGAAAAGTCTTATGGGGAATTAAATCATGACCGAGGCCTCGGACATCACGGTGTAAGTACTAATTAGACTTCGTTAGTGATCCAACCTGACTCAACATATCTGCAGCTCGTGTTGGGACACTGCGACCTTCTCACCGCAAATATAATTCTTCCCTTGGAAGGAGACACGCCGTCGCATGATTCTGATGGCGTCACGCAAGCCAAGACTCTCAAAGAAAGAATCCGTTTCATTGACTACGAATACGCTGTCCCATGCCCGGCAGCCTTTGACCTTGCCAACCATTTTGCAGAATGGGGTGGCTTCGAATGCGATTACAACTTGTTGCCCACGAAAGCGGTGCGGCGAGCTTTCATCGAGGAGTACGTTGAAAGTTACAGCCGATACGCTTCTCTTCCGAACACGATGTCAAGCTCCGTGGTCGACGATCTGCTTGCTGACGCCGATCGGTATCGTGGAATCCCAGGGCTTTACTGGGGTGTCCAGGCCCTGATACAAGACGCGATCTCTGATGTCGATTTTGATTGGGTGTCGTATGGTGCCGTCAGACTGGCAGAGTATTGGGCATGGCGAGCAGAAGTAGATAATTCGCGAATAAACGAAGGGAAGGAGATGCCGCTGAGAGAGCGAAGGTGGGCTCTATCGGAGTGAGATTGGCTCTGCAATGATCAATCACGGCTGGGCGATATATGAATGTGGGCTGTGTTTCCTTGTCGTCTACCTTCGCCATGTCTGTTCTACTTCTCTCCGTTACGACACTTATATGAGCCCACAGCTCCTGGTGGTCGACGATCATCCAAAGCCTGTAGCAACAAGGTTATCAGTCAACGGCCGTCAAAAGGCCAACCAGAAGATGCTATCCCAATCAAGCGAGAGCCTTCGGGTCGCAATACACAAGGTAGTAGCATTGCCTGAACAAGGCGATTAGCACGCGACCCCGCTTCTGTGGGCCATCGCAATAAGACTTTTTATTCATAATGGCTACCTTCTTGGGCCACATCCTTCGCATGAAGATCTTCATCCACCCTCCAAGGCCCGGCCAGCAGCAAGTAAGATCCCTGAGTGTCAGTAGGAGCGGCTGAACTATCGGAACAAGCTACATACACATAGCATCCGATCCGCTTGTCATTGCGGAACCAATCCGCATCTTCGCAGCCTCAGATGTCTGTCCCACAAAACGCTGAGCTAGGTAAACGCTGCATCGTCTATGGCACCTTCGACCTCTTCCACGAGGGCCACAGGAGACTTCTGCAGCGTGCACGTGCTCTGGCATCCCACCTAACGGTAGCAATTTCCACGGAGAGCTTCGACCTGACCGAAGGCAAGCTCAACATTCGCCAAAGCCTCGTGCAACGTATTCACGCAGTGGAAGCTTCTGGGTTCGCAGACGAGGTCATAACAGAGGAATACTACGGCCAAAAGTCCCACGACATCCAGAAGCTGAAGATCGATATCTTGGTCGTTGGGAGCGATTGGACCGGGGTTCACGATTACTTGCGCAAATACTGCGAAGTTGTCTATCTGGAACGCACGGCGGGCATCTCAAGTACTCAATTACGAGGCGAGCTACGAATAGGAGTGGTAGGCTGTGGTCGTGCTGCTAAGACATTCGTCCATGAAGCGACCCTCGTGAGCGGAGTACGCGTCGAAGCAGCATTCTCGCCTTCTGAACTACGATTACGAGCTTTTGCAAAAGAGCACGGGGTATCCCATGTCTCGGCTACGCTCGTTGACCTTCTAGCAGCAGTTGACGCCGTGTATGTCGCTTCACCGCACTCAACGCACGTGTCCTACACCACGCAGGCTCTGGCGTCAGGGAAACACGTCCTCTGCGAGAAACCTCTCTGCTTCACCAAGCGCGAGGCCGAAGAACTGTACTCTCTCGCATCAGACAAAAGCCTCGTACTCCTCGAAGGCATCAACACCGCCTACTCCCCCTGCTTCCAACGAATCGTCTCAGCCGCCGAGAGCGGGAAAATTGGAAAAGTGCACGGGATATCCGCCACTTGCACGATCCTCACACCACCGAACGGCAGAGAATACGACAAGGCACAAGATGGGGGGAGTATTTCCAAGCTCGCCAGTTATCCCTTGCTCGCCACCATTAAAATTCTTGGCGCATGCGAGATGCAGAGTGTCAAAGTGAAGTCAATCTACGATGCCAAAGCAGGCGTCGATATCTTCTCACGCATCGACATCTCCTTCAACGACGCCATCGCCACGGCCACAGTCGGCATCGGCGTCCAAGCTGAAAGCGATCTCGTCATAGCGGGGACCAAAGGACACATCTACGTGCCCGCACCGTGGTGGACTGCTAGCTCGTTTGAAATGAGATTCGCAGATCCGGCGCGGTGTGAGAGGGTGCAGGTGGAGGCGGAGGGAGCGGGGTTGAGGTATGAGATTGCGGAGTTTGCGAAGTGCATCAGTGAAGGAGGGAGGGAAAGCTGTTTTTTGACGAGGGGTAACTCAGTAGGGGTGGCGGGGTATATCGAGCGGGTCAGGGCGGGAGGAGAGTGATTAGAAGTGGCAGAGTGGATTTGGGTTGTGGGCGTGGAGAGCAGTTCATCCTGACTGCCAATGCGTATCCTCAATCATCTTGGCGGCGAGGAAAGATCAGAGGCTCTGCTCTTGATGCGGACGCCCTGAAGATGCAGTACTCGCACCGTACTTAGATACTTCCAGCCAGAGTAGGCTTACTGTGAGCTGCCTCAAGCCATATATAGCGAGATATATTGCCAAAGAATCAAGCTGTCCATAGGAGATTTAGATGGAGGTTGTATCGCGACGGCACTGATTTCTGTTAGACCCGAGACAGGTGGTATTATCACGATCCGAATACTTCGTAAAATTCTAGCAAATAGCTATTGGTCCACCTTACTTCTTTATCCGTATTTAAGAAATAGAATAGATATCACGAACATCTTTAGCGATGAGAGAGGTTTAGGTTTTCTGATACCCGAGCTCGAAATCTCATTCCGAGCATACATATCATGTTCACCAACACGACACTCAGAACGTCGAGAGTCGCTAATCTAGTAGCAAAGAAGACAAATTCCGAGCAGCTCAACCTCTTCTCCTTCGACCCCTCAGATTTGTCGAACATCGCTAATGATATCAATATCTTAGTTGCGAAAGCATATAGAATTAAAATTCTTTCAAGAATGACGATTTGAATGCGAGTTGTAATGATGTGAGTGAAGAAGGGTTGATGAGAGGCAAAGAGTCGATAATAGGAATGAGATTAGATAGATAGAGTAAATAGGGTGAAAGAGGGAAAGAAAGAAGAAGAATGATATATAAACAGAATTGAAGCGGATGAAATGTGACGGGAAAGCAAAAATAAACAAGTAAGGTGAAGAAGCGAGCAGAAGACGAATGAGAGAAAACAAGTTAACGAAAAGGCGAAGATCTGACAGAAGAAAAATCCGAAAGCTGAAAGCGGAAGAAAGCGGAAGTCCTTAGACTAGACCCGGGTTAGGCCTGCCAAGGCATGCCTCAGGCTACGTCACGCCTACGATATTTAATACCTTATGTCAATGGTTGTGCCGTGCCCGACTTGACAATGCTTGGCAAACTTCCTATAGTCGGCCGCTTCCCTCGAGTTATCGAGGACTCCTTAATAATTAGCTCTACTATAATATATATCTATACTGTGCCTGCTTAGAATATCACATTGCCATATAACCCATACAAGTCCCGTCTACCCTACTGGTAGGCCGGGTTCTAACACCTGCCAAACACCCTTCATAGCTTCCTTCATAACTCTCTTCATGACTCTCTTCATAACTCCCTTCATGACTCCCTACTAAGCACTCTACATAGTCAACAATCCGTTTAAATAGATGGTCAAATAACTAGTTAGATAATCAATTAATTGATTTATTTAATGATTAAAGATGATCAGTCGAGAATGAAGAGATCTGTTCAGCTAGTACTACATTAAAGTCGCTTTAGTCATATCTTTCAATCAACTCAATCTTACATAGCAATATCTTAATCACTTCACGTCTTGAAATCTCAGTTACCACAATATATTTACATGTTGATTGGTTAATTCATACTCAACAACTCACTAGAATCTTTGAGGAAATGAAACAGGTCTGTAAGACACTTAACCGAGATGCTTCTCCCTGTCCTGAATAGTGGCTGCCTGATAAATCAAACGAACCTTTTAAATTCATGAGCTGAGGATTTAAAGGGTTAACACTGGCGAAAGAAGAAGAGCGAGGGTCCGGGAACAATATTCATCATTGCCTCATGTAGAACAACATTTGTGGACTGAGAATAGTAGCAAACGATGGCTAGGTTCACGCGGCCCTCAGCTCGTAGGTGACGCCGCCTTGATAATCAAATGCTTCACACACCCAACCTGGATGCATGATGCCCGCTAGCTTGTATCTAATGTGCCGTCCTGTCCACTCTCATGGCGATCACCCACATCGTTCGTATTCTCGGCGATCTTAGGATCAGGTTTGGCGTCGTCTCGTGAAAACGTGGGTGAAGATGCGCTCGAAGCAGAGTCTAACGTTGTACAGCGTAAGTACAGGAGATGAAGAAAATTTGTTTTGACTCGAACCTTTCTTGTTACGTATGGTCTTGATCCTCGTTCGTAGAAGCTCGAACACGACATCCTCATCTTGCAGGAGCTTATCAGCAATGTAGCGATTGTCGGTTTCTCGTAAATGCTCAAGATAGCTTGCGACCTTCGCTCGCTGAATGTCGGCGCCCAAACTATTCCATATTGGAGGATCAGGGCCGAGGAATCGACCGGCTTCTTCTCTTGCTTTCTTCATGTCACGTCCAGCGAGACCCAGGGCCTTCCATTTTGGTGGCATTTTGTATCCCAGTGCTCAATATTTGATGTCGTAAATCCTGTGTTCGTCAATTGTAACCAATGATGTGAGGGCTAGTTTTCCTAAACGCTGGTGGGTGGAGATATCCGAGATATCCGAGTTATCCATGTTGATGTGTGCATGACCATGCTAAAGGAGCAAGACCATAGAAATTGGTTTGAACCAGTACTTCTGGTTTGTCTCGCAACATTAATCTACCTGCCTCCGTTGGTAAGCTAAATTGGCACCTCTGCGTAGCGTCCAGTCATTTCTCTCTGTTTGGCGACTGCTGCTTCGATGCACCAAAGCACATTCGTTCACCATCAAATTACACCCAGCCATATTCGTAAGACACCTTCGAATGAGGTGAAAAACTGGAATGCAACCCTGTCTGGTAATCCCATGCGGACAGGCTGCGAGCAATGTGCGTCTCAATGTTTAGAGAGCTTGAAACAATGTGGTATACAATGACCCCAGGATAACGCTACCACTATGAATGTCTTGCAAGGTTATTCACAAAACATGACTGAAACGCCATTCGAAAATCGAAACTGGACCTTGCGGTTTCCCGGTAGCACTTCCATCTTTGGGTTTCCCACCGGAGAACGCTCAAAGGCAAGATCCGCGAGCGCATTACACAGCAATCAAAGGACAGGTTTATGACCAGCTGTGTTGGTCTTGATGTAGTCCAGCTAAACGATAGTAACATCGGAAGTACTCGTATACGGCGAATACCAGTCCCATATTTGGCTTGTCATCCAGCTTGTCTCTTTCATCTTTTCCAAAAGGGTTGCCCTCGCCATGACCGATTGGTTTCACCCCCACGCTGTGTCCT
>JAABUS010002434.1_pt1 | contig 35263 bp, 37 predicted proteins | sample 5560161 | NCBI WGS metagenome assembly JAABUS01 (sample SAMN10711885, study PRJNA513376) | rock metagenome | isolation source: Antarctica rocks | place: Antarctica: Victoria Land, Trio Nunatak nord | collected 2016-01-04 | reverse complement strand
TCGCCCGTCAAGGCCTGACATGCGCGCGTGGGAGATGGCGGAGGCGATGCAGGGGGGGGTGGAAGGGGTGCGGGGAGGGGGGTAGGTGAGGGAGAGGCGGAAGGTGAGGAGGGGGTCGGTGAGCCTGAGGGGAAGGGGGGGTTAGGTAGTGGAGGCGGGGAGAAATGAGAAGGGGGGGAGGGCTTACGTGCTGTTGATTGGGATGGTGGAACGCGATGGCGGGTGGGGCTGATGTGCTGGTTGGGCGATTGTGGGAGGAGGGAAGGAGGTCAGGAGTAGAAGATAGGGAAACCAGGTGGCGGGGTGCATGGGTTGTGTTGCTGGGTGTCAATAGAAGGGTCTTTTGATGTGGAGGAGGGTGAAGGCCGAATCATAAGGGTCATGGGCCGTCTTATAATTATGCAGGATCGCTATTGCCGATAAAAACCTTCGACGATGATCCTGGCTTTTAGCGTATACCTTCCGTGGCGTCATCGTCGCTTGTACGAACGCTGGGGTCAATGCGCTTCGGTGTGCTCGCTCACACAGTGTGCCAATCGTTGGAAGCGCTCAGTAGAAGGGCGACGAGGAAGGTTGAAACTTGACTCAGGTTCTTGAGGGACAACACTGGGTAAATGAGGGGCGGTGCTGGAGGGATTAGCAGATACCTATCATCTATGAGAATAGAAGAGCGTTATCGGGACAAGGAATCCAGTTGTATACTCTGGCAATGTCTTACAAGAACAAGAACAAGCGCAAGCTCAAGCTCAAGGCTCTATATATAAAGATTATTGGCGGCTGATGCTGCAAAAGGTGATCCCGAACGATCAAAACACCCGAGCACTTGCACCAAACTTGTGGCAAGCCCTTTACGACTACAGAGCTCTCCGCCACGATGTGCCAATGACCGTAGACAATTTGAGAGAAACAGTGTCTGCTATAAGCCAGATTGTGTTGGTGATCCTGATATTATATGTTCATAGGAAAACGGGTCAAATATGCAGCAAACGAGAGACTGGAGTTGAAATACTGCTGCTGCTGCTGCCACTTTAGGACCTGGAAGAGATGGGGGACAAAGTCAATGAGTGAAGAAGTACTAACCTCCCAGGGATGAGCACATCAGAGCTTAACGCATCTGCTATCTGCGTATATCTATCACCTTAGAAGCCCTTTGCAAGTCCCTGTGAACAGTTTGGGCTGAAGAAAGATATCGAATTACCTTGTTATCAAACTCGCTGCTGATGATTCTTACCAGTGGCTATTTAAGAATCATGAATGTATCAATATGGTCTTCGTGGGTTGGGTATATTTTTTCCGGCAGCCGTTCCGTACCCACAGCTTCCAATAACCCGAAATTTGCTTGTTGAGTCATAGAATTATCACCTTACATGAGGTGCGTATGAGATTGAAGGCCCGGCCGGGTCTTGATTGAAGACGACGAAATTCGAAGTGAAGAAAGGCCCAGCCACGTTACCGGGAGAACCGTTCCTCGTCGACTGAAGCGTTCCCCAGCAACCTTAGTCATCCAACGACATTAGCAAGGAACAGTGCTTCAAGAGCAAGATCTTGCGGTGAATACCGGGGTAAATGAAACGAAAGTACTAACGGTTTGTCTCCAGTGTTGGCCCACCATTGTTCATCAATTTCCGCGGGACCACGGCCTTTCCGTTCCCAATGTGCATCGACAGGTCTGGAAGAGTGGCATCGTAATCGATGATCCAGGTGCCATTGGCTAAAATTGTGGCAGAAGGCACGTTGTTGTGATGGTAGTAGAAAGCCGTCAGTGGGTCGTCTGCGTACATAAGAGATGCGGCGCCGGTATCTGCGATCATTGTCCACATGTCAGTGAACGACAAGAAGTTTGTTTGGAAAGGGGTCCACAACCGAAGATCATAGATTGGTTGTACGGTGCAGTATGTCCATTAACCTCGAAGATTATGTGATCCACTGTCCAGTTGCCATAATTTTTATTGACGGCAACGGTGGACAGTTCGCCGCTGTATTTGGATTTGTCAATCTTTCCGAACTCAATCGATGGGAATGAACCCTTGGAGGTAGGGTTGAAGTTCGTAGTGAAAACTGGAAGGTCTAGACCACCTTGTGCGATGAGAATCTCCATGAAAGTGGGCTGGGGATCCGAAATGTCTCGGTCGCGGAATACCGTATCTGCTCCGCGGTGAGTAGGTTTTTCCTCCTGTTGCTCATATATGTGACATACTGATATAGTTGGACTTGAATCCTAAGCCCATTATTCCATCGGATATTCCTTGCGGATAATGAGGTCCAACGACAGTTGCGACTCCGACCATCATATCGTGTGCTACGGCATGACCTATACTTACGGTATCTGTGACGAGGTAGCCAAAGCCTCCGAAACCACCACCATAGCTCGCGGAATAGTTAAGGCCTTTCTGTACTGGCGCCGGGGGATTGCTTCTCTTCGGATCGTACATCTTGTGGACATTTGCTTTCGTTAATTTTGCCGTATTTGGGCTTATGACCCAGCTATGGTGAGTCGCAGTTTAGTGTCACGTAGCTGTTTAGGCCTTTGGTTTCCAAAGACTTACAGAAGGCTCGTAGCAGTGTCGAGAAGCAGATTGACATTTTGGCCACCGATGGATACCGACGCAAGATAATCGTAGTCGCCTTCCGTAATGGTCCCTTCTACGGTATATCTGCGGTGCAGTGGCAGTTCGAAAGACCCAGATTTGAATGCTTCGATGGTCGGGCCAGGCCAAGAAAAAGCATGACTAGTGAAAAGCAGAATAGAGAGAAGCTTGCCTATGGAAACATGTAGCATGATTGAAGACTTGTACACGGGGGAAACAGCCTAGTTGAAAGAAATCTAGAAGGGGTATCAAACATGCTAAAGTCTTGAGATCGAACAGGAAATGAGAAATGCATTCCTTAAAGCCTCCGATCAACCGTGCTTAAGGCAATTGAAGGCGTCGAGATTTACTATACGCGACGTTTCTGAACACGAGCAAGAGCGCTAAATTTTGACTTGACCGCTGGGCTTCAAGTTCATGACTTGCGCACCAAAGCTCGGACTCCCTCCACTTTGATGCCAAATATGGCCGATCACCAAGGCCGTGAAGTGTCCTTTGTAGTCCATGAGGTAAGGTTGAGGACATCCTGCAGGTTCCACGGGTCGCATGTTTGAAAATGCTATACTTCGTCGCTTCATATGTGCACGAATGTTTCATATCGAGCCGCATGCGTCTGAGTCCTCGCGACTAGGTGTGAACTACGAGAGTAGGTATTGAAGTGCTTGACGACTAGACGACTTGACGACTGGCTTTTAGATGCTGGTATGGGGGTGTCGTGGTCTACGTGTATGATGCCAAGTATTATAGGGCTGAGCGTGCCATATCTAAGGTACTTCAAGTCTCCCCGGTCGGTACCTACATGTACATTGGATGTAACAGGTACCTTGCCTGTTGCCAGCTTCGCTATCTTTCATATCTGAATCCCTATAACTCCATATTCACGCAAGCTACTTTCAAATTCCCAAATGCTTACTACTTATCGATCGCGTCTGCTACCTTGATCGCATCAATATCATTATCTCCGCTTCGACTCTGCCTTGCAAACTGCGGCGCAATCTCAGGATCATTTGATCTCTTCTTAAGGAGCTTTCTACCAAGCTTTATTGGTCTTACCAAGGGGTCTTCCGTACTTAATTCAAAGCATTACCTAAGTCGCAACTTAACCAAGCCTACCCTTGGAATTCATACTCTTTGGGCATGACGAATATAATAGATCTGTCTAGCTTCATGGTCCCATACTGTTCTCTAGCTCCATGACACTCAAATCCGGGCTTCGCCGTGAATCCGACACCATGTTTGCTAATATCTCTACGTAAATCACTACTGTCCAATAATGCGGGAGATGGATTCATTTTTCATCGACCGATGATCTCTGTCTTCGATCTCCTGTCGGACCATTGTTGAGCCCTGATGCGAAGAACACAAAAGGCCGACAAGATCCCGCGACTGTTCACAAATATCCCCTTCCGAAACCATAAGTGTACGCACATTGATCAATAAGATTCCAAGATGCACACCACAAAGACGGCTACCCGAATTCAGGCTGCGTCGTTGCCAACACTGGTCCTATCGGAGTCAATCTTGCAAACAGTCTATTCCTTGCTCCTGGGGACTGCAAGGACTCCTCTGAACCGGTGCTGAGTTTTCGGGACGCTATCAGCAACGACGCCAAAGCGACCACCTATACTTTAACGGCCTACGCCGCAGCAGGCTGTCAAGGGGCAGCTTTCGCTCAGCTGCTGCATATGGTATCAAACGAGAATCAATGCGTTGAGTACGCTTTAACCAGTGGTAATCTGTTGGGGGCTAAGAGCTTCCGGCTCAAGTGTTAGGAGGACTTGGGGGTTTGGCAGTATGCCATTCGTGAGCTCTCCGATTGGGATGGGAGAACTGCGGTCTGCAAATGTCATCTAGAAGGAGAGATGAGTACCCTACTCAACATTCAAACTGGATGTTGCCGGTCGCTGTTCAGATGCATCTTCCCTACCGCTTGTTGTTCTTCATCGACAGACTGTTTCGATAGGCCATTCTTGCGTAGCGCATATTAAGTATACGATCAAGCTGCGCCAACAGATCCACACTCAATACGTCTAGGAATCAGCTATATAGAGCTTTGAATGGAATGGTGATCCGCGACACATGCTCTCCAATAGCCATGGGACGCGTGTCGCTTTGTCCATGCCTGCGGCTCAGTTCGAGCTCACCGAGCATCACCGACATTGTCCGGGCGTAAGACCAAGCTGAGGCTTCGATGGTCCCTGGAAGTGCCAGAGTATTTGATGATCAACCGTCCTGGAACATACAAGCTCCTTGGAATTTCCCCTGTTCGCTAGATCGAGTTCCCCCGATGAATACTGTCAGTAGCTTATAATCAACCCCAGATCGAATCGATTATGGAGCTCAAGCCATCATATTCAATGGCATGGGTTGCTTTAAGCTTTCTCCCCTGGACAGATCTGGCACCGCCGGATAATCGGATTGGGTCTTTAGCGCCGAGCTAATGTTACGGTTACGCGCTAAGCTCGATCGAATCTGAATTCTATAATCCCGTCCCGTCCTGTCCATGGATATTCAGAGCCCAATAAAGTATTGTGAATGACGCCGCTGCTCACACGGACCACTATGTTCAATGGGCCGACAGACTACAGACTTACGTATTACCTGCCACTAACGTATTTAGAAAAAATACGTGGCACAATCAGTGGACGCCACCAATTTGATGTATGTATAATCCTCGGTGGTAAGAGGCGATGAGTGGAACACAGTCTCCGTACGAACAGCATCAACGTGAAATCATCAACTGTCTCAACCTAAGCTTTAAATTGATCGCGGAAATGATATGTTTCCCCTATCGTCAATCGAGGGATCGAGGAAATTATGTAGGCAGACATCACACCGCCTGATAGCCTTCATGGACCATGACAGATATAGTTGGTCAACGTTCAGGTACCTTATGACAGCCTTTTTGTCGTGAAAAGTACGAAGAAATCCAGTCCTTGAATGGGCGACCAGGCGTGGGGGTCCAACGGCGTGTGACAGTCGATTGACCTAAATTGCTCATAAGTGCGCTGCCATGAACAATAAAGTAGATGACTTCGTCGTTCCGTTTGTTTTTAGAAATTTTATATAGTGGCGGATCTGTTACTGACCATAGTGCCAAGACTTTCTTGTCACCACTAATGGTACTTTTGGGTAGGACTCAGCAGGTTTCAGACGTACACCTGACTCCACCATAGCCTACCTATGCGGGCTTCTTTCCCTTCTTTAGATGACCTGGACGGAGTTGGTCACGTTCTCTAGACCTGCAAACCTTAAATTCTGCTGTCCCCGAGTCTGCTGAGGTCATCCCAACTGACCCGGGGTTGCTGGCATGTCACCCTTGGAGCATTTGAAAGATTCTGTTTCCCAAGATCCGTACTTTGCGCTCAGTAAAAGTCATCGGCAAAAACGGTCCATTCCCCCCCCCCGCCGCTGAAAATTCTAGGCTTTGAGAATGGCCTTTCACATCCCACCAGCATCTAACGATGCTCTCCTCTCCCTTACCCGCCAGGAACACCACCTCCAAAACTATCTCCAAACCCTACTTGACGCCCAAAGCTCCGGCCTTCTCGCGGGCCTTGGCGTGAATGAGGAAGGTACAACAGGCAGTAGCACGCCCCCCTCGAGTCCCCCCAGAACTCCACGACGCCCTAAGAGCGTAGCGCCGACAGGGCAGTCCTCGAGCAAGAGCATCAGCCTTCGAGGCGCAAGACGTGGGATCTCGCACGCGATAGATGATCTAGCTGCCCTCAAAAGCCAGCAGCGCGAGCTTCTAGAGACCAAGCTTGAGAACCGCGGGCAAGATCTCGAGATTGTCGAAAACCTGGCTCGCAAGCAGGAAGGATTGCAGAAAGCTATCGAGCATATCGAGGCCGCTCCAACAACGTCCCGCATCACCTCTTTACGCAGCGAAGAACAAAATCTTGGAGCCGAGATCGCGGAGATGGAGACAAAGCTCTATCAAATGAAAGCACGACATCGCCATCTACTGCGCGAGATATCAGGCCTCGATAATAGCGTCCAAGCGAAGCTCTCCTCTTACCGCGAGTCCTTAAATCTAGCGGAGAAAGAAGCCCGGCTATTCCTTTCGCGGCCACCGGCGCATGACGGTGGTCTGGTAGAAATAGAGGACGGTTTTTGGACGCTACCGGTTGAGAGGCGTACACTAGAGATGGCGGGTGATGACCTGCGAAGGAGGAGAGTAGATTTGAGAAAGAAGTGGAGGGCTGTAGAAAGGGAGAGGGTTGCGTTAGTGGAGGGGAAGGAGCTTTGGAGTGAGGTCTGCGTGATAGTAGGAGACGTAGAGCAGCAATTGACGGAAGAGATGAAGGTCATGAGAGAAGGTGAGCAAGGAGGCGGGCAAGGGATGAGGAAGGTATTGGGCGTGATGGGCAAAGCAGCAGGGGAACTCGAAGAGAAGCTGAATGTTGCCGAAGAGAAGAGTTGGAGATTGTTAGTATGTTGCATTGGAGCAGAACTGGAAGCTATCATGGAGGGTGAGCGAGTGCTACAGGCTGCTTGGGAGGAAGCTGGTGGCAACGAACATTCTCATGGGAGGGATGCGAAGGATATACGAGGAGAGACCGATGGACTGAATGGGTCGGAGACATCAAGACACTCGGACAATGGCGTTCGGTTGACTCAGCCGTCCCGTGAACAATTGGCCAGGTCAGAAGATGAGGACGATGAACCTGGACCGGATTTGTTGATATCTCATCAAGACACCGATTGATTCGACTAAATACATTTTTAATGTGCTTTCGGACATCTCATAACATCAATATCACATTATTGATAGCAGACATGATTGAGCCTCGACGATCAAAGTTGAGACGTGGCGAAGATCGGACTTTAGGTTGAAAAAGAGCCTCAATACTCATGGTATGTGATACCCCTCCGTATGCCGTAACTCCTCGGGCATATTTAAGTCCAGAAGCTCGCGCCTGCACATATTATCTGGCGCCTTTGGCATTTGAGGACAAAGCTTCTACATAAGGTACCTACCCATCCCTGTGAGTCTTCGAACACCCAAGGATCGTTCTCATCACAGACGACCCAGCTTGGAAACCGAGGGATGTCGTTGAGGATGACCCTAAATTTTATGAGCAGACTTTCTTAACCTGAGGAAGATGGTGCTATGATACCTATCGCTCCGACTTGATGGGCGACCAGAATTCTATGGTTAGAATTGGCGAAAGCTCGAGTATGTGCATTACCAGACGTCCATGGAGAGAGCGGAGACTTGACAGAGGAGTCGCAATTGGCTGGTGTGTCAATTGGCTGGTGCGTTCTAAGAGTGCTGTGCGCACGACGGAGAGACAGGCGCAAAGTGTACATACAGTCGACCTTGGTCACAAGCGTTCAGCACTCCAAACTAGTTGAATGCGTATAACCTGGGACTGCTTAAAACAGGGGTCTCGGCACCTTGCAAGACCTATCGGGGAACGTCGCAATAGCTACTTCGACATCTAGACGTCGTTTCACTGGCCTGGACGCAAGAGCTGGCTAGTATAAGCTTCTACGCGAGAAAGTGGAGTAAGGATGGAAGCCTTGAAGACAGCCTTCAACCGCGCTTCCCCAGGACGTAGCTGCAGCAATTGACCGTCTCATAATCTGGACTTTTGAATCGCCACTTTGCCATCATCAGCTTCGCGAGAAAACACCAGATATATAAATATTGGTAAGACTTAACCCAAGGACGGCGTATCAGTCTCGTCCGCTTCGCAATTGTCGACGTCGTAATGTCTATGCCTTTCACTTTACGATGGGACATGACGGGCATGAGTCACCAGTTCCTGTTCGCGTGTACCAACATTCGACCATTTCCGTTAGCTTGCCCCTTAGCCTACTCTTCTCACTAGTACTGATACTATATTACTCTATCTTTACTAAATCTACTCTGTCTGTCTCAAAAACAATCTCAAACAATGACCCCAGTCATATCTTTCCTTGGTCCTCCACTTGTCCTCCTCTTGATCAATCTCATTCAAATGTTCTCCCTTCGCTCCGCTCTCGTGCCTTCATCTCCTTCGATTTTTTCACGAATAGAGCCTAGGTCAAGTCAGCCCAATCAACTTGACTACCTAGCAACGGAGGGAACTTGCCACAATTACAGTTCCTGTCAAGGCGAAGAAAGCTAAACAGAGATTCATGTTCGCCCAGCCCAAGCCACCTTCTGCGAAGCTCGTCAACAATGGACCCAGTACAGTCCCTGCTGCAAGGGCGCAGTTGAAGAGCGCAAACCCTTGCGCGAAGGCGCCGGCTTCACCGAACAGATCCGCTCGTCGGCGGCCCATGGCTTCCACGGCGCTAGTGAGGTCACTTGCTATGGGAGCAACAGAGAGGGTAAGGGAGAAGCCTGGATGAAGGTTGGTAGTCAGCAATGCAACGTGCTAGTGGAGGCAATGCAACGAATGAGATGTCTACGCGCCTCAAGATTGACTTACCGATCAATGTCATCAACACGCACAGTGCAATAATGTGAGATAATCTGTCTGTGGTGACAAGTCTTAGAAGTGCGATGAGAACGAGGTTCGCCAGGAAGCCTCCAACAGCCATCCAACGTGCTCCGAATCTATCGGAAAAGAAGCCGGCTACAGGCGAGAGGAGGGACGGCATGGCAATGGTGAGGTAGATTAGCCCGGCGCCGGTGGAGTCCCAGCCGAATAGACTCTTCACGAAGAGACCCAGGTCACTGTCGAAGCTGGCCAGCAGGGTGTAAATTACGAAGACTGCATACACATCAGCGAGGATGCGTGGTTCTTTGACCAGGTGCAAAATGGGAGGTGTCTGTTTCTTCTTGTCACTGCTTATCCTTGATTCCTGCAGGAGGCTGTCGTGCTCGCTTGCAGGCTGACTGCTGTCGTTTTCAGGTCCGGCTGCACCAGGCTCAACGTCTGGGAAAGGTTCGGCATTGCCGAAAGCCTCATTACTAATTTGACTGGTGCCATACCTAACTGGATGTTGTACATCCGGTACGTTCTTCTACGTCACCACGCCTCCCATCCACTTCTTCGCCGTTTTCTTCTCTATCATAATAACCCTCAATGCAATGTCAACACCCACCAATCCGACCATCAGTCCAACAATGGCATCTTACCCCGCATGATCATACACTATCCCACCCAGCAGCGGACCAGAGATGACTCCAAACGTAGCACCGGAAAGTGCATAACCCGATTTCTCACCGGCATTCTGCACGCCAAAGGTATCAACAACGAGTGCGAGTCCTACGCTGTAAATTACAGCTGACGAGGCGCCTTGTAGGGCTCGTGCTATTAGGAGGGTTCAAATGGCGGGATTGCCGATGAAAAGCCACGCTGAGGCGACCTGAAGCGGGAGGCCTAGAAGCAGAGGAAGCCGACGGGAGGAGGCATTATCCGCGAGCCAGCCGCTTGTTGCTGTTGTTGCAACCGTCAGTGGTGATTCTGCGGTTGTTTTCGGGTGAGAAAACGTACGGGATACGACGAGTGACGAAAAGCCGAAGACCGCCAGGAGAAGAGATGTCCAGAGCTGGACTGGAAAGAGTGGGATGATCAGATGTCAACGTCTTCGATCCACTGGAGAGAAACACACACTTTCATCTTCTGGTATTCCTGATCGTTCAGAAAGGGAGAATGGAAGTACCGGAACGATCTGGTCTGTTTAGCTGAGTTGACAGCTTGGCTCGAATTATGAACACATGCAACAGAGTAAAGAAACCCATCCTAGGTTGGCATAGTCAGCTGCTACGGACCCTTTCTTCATTGATGAGAGCACACAGACCGTGAAAATTGCAAGGCAGACCACGGCCAAGAGGAACCATGACGACGACCGGTAACGGAGTAGTATAGGACGCCGAGTGGCTCCTCCTTCGTCGCTATCTTGAGGCTCTTCACCCGTTCTTGTGTTGGATGACTGTTCTACTCGGTCCGTCATTCTATTGAAGCAGTGAGAGTCCGCCAACGTGAAAGCACGAAATGACGAACGCTCGATGGATTGGACAAACAGTGAAGACCCATGATAAGACAGACAGATCGTCAATGCAACTGGCTCACTCAAGCTGAAAATTTCCGACAAGAATATGCGAAGCAAGCTGAAGACTATACCTGTAACGATGACCGTGAAGAGTACGCCCTGCCGGCGCATGGGATAGGTGCAGTTCGCATCGAGTCTCTATTCTAGCGGATTACGGGGTTTGAAGTCTATGGCTGATTTGAACCAATTGTGCAGTTTATATTGAGTATGCCCGAGTATGTCCATTCAAACAGATTACCGGATCGCATGCACGGTCTGACGGAAATCTTCGGTCAACCACGCTGAAAGAGTAGCCTTTCCCTCTTATCATGCACTCCCCTCAATGTCTTACAGCCTGAGCTCATAAAATCAAGAGCCTTTCATGCCTCTCACAGAATCCGACCCTAACGCTAACGCATGTCTGCATGTGGCTTACTCGACAAAACGATCGCTCGCCAGCAAAATACTGGGCTCAGTAGCATAACCTCCGCATCGCATCCCATCACGAACACGGTCTACGTCGGCTACTGCAAGCCATTCTGGGGTATACCGTCTAGGCCCTTCCCATGCTATCGCGAAGTCAGAACTTTGCAAAGACTAAGGGCTGACCTGCACACCTTATCTTACACCTGAAGGCGAGTCTGCAAGAGACCTGGGGATATGTTGTTCTTAATAGACTCTGCAGACTGTCAGATCTAACGCCCGTTGAGCTGGCCTTTGAAAATGATGCAACCGACCTCAGTAGGCTGCACCCCCCATCTCGAATAGACGGACGAGAGGCTCCAGCTTCATGACTGACGAGCAACAGCCCAGCTCAGGTACAAAACGGAGTTGCGGCGTAAATTCAGTAACGTTGAGATCTTTGGCGTCGCATTCCATGTCATAGGCTTGTTGCCAGCCATAACGTCCACGATTTCATACGCGATCCCCGCAGGGCTTGTGGGATTGGTTTTGGTACACTTCGAGCTTGCTGTGAAGGCAAGAGTCCAGTGCATTGGAATCGAGACTGTGGATCTCGCCGCTCGAACACTACTCCAAGAGCGAGCTGTATTCCGTCCAACTCGGAGCCGAACAATCGGCTTCTTCTTGGTGCATGCTCAGTGAAGTATCTTAGCAAGCACAGATATTGATTTAGCTCATGGCAGTAGCTGCTCCATTGTAGACTTGGGTGGCCAGTCTTTACTTGACTACCAGCCTGTCGCCCTTGGATGTATCAGGCTTACACTCTAATTTGTCCTCAATCCATGCTCTTTGTTATGGTTTAAGTAGAACCGCTCGGTTATGGGGGTTTTGTTCGACGTTTGTAGTCTCTCATACGAGACATGAGCCCATGCCGGTATTGATCTGAGTGGCTTGAGTTTCTTAAGCGACACCGAGGTGAAAGAATTGCTGGTGAACCCTTCTGGTAGGAACCTTTGCGACGTTCCCTAACGTGCACTACGAGAGAGCAATGTGGAATAGAATTCGAGGTGATGAACAGTGTTGGGGTTTGGTCCACGCTGTGAAAGAAATTGTTTTCCAAAGTAGCTGCAAGGCCTCTTCTCCACCTGGAGATCATAAGGATATCTGGCAAGCCTACCCGTAAGGAGCCCACACAATCTTGAGCTGACCCTCCCAGAACGATCGTTTCTTGCGACGTCCAAGTCTCCATTTCCTTCACGACAAGCCCACATATGTACTCGAAGCTCTTTCTTATATCGGCCTTCTTGTCCTGATCATCATATTCAACACCCCTCCCAAATGTTTCGCCGTTGGTGTCGGCAAGAAGGCTCCTGCTCAGGGAAGCATCGGGGAAGGTCCATTCAAAGGCAGATCAATTCCGAAACAGATTGATGAGCAAATTTCGCGCCCTTTGCTTCGTCGCTGTAGTCGTGGACGAAGATCACGATCGCAAGCCTGAAATTGGGTCCTGTAGGGTCGAAATAGTTCTTCGAATTATGGTGAGGTCCTAGGATAGCCTTGAGACGGATGATCGGACCGTTAGTGCGATCAGATAACCGTTGGGCACTAAAAGTACGATTATCAATCAAGCCACCGATGGGGAGCCGTCCTCGACCTTGTGCTTCCAGGGATAGAAGAACAACATGAATAGCAGCTTTACTTCTTGGCCTTTAATTCGATTTTCGATCACGGGAGTCGCTTCGAAGATGCTCTGACACCATTAAGTTGATTGCTATGGTACATGCCAAGTGTACCTTACCTAAAAGCCTTTCATACTTGAACTCTCCAATGAAGATATTTCTATACTAGGTATTCTCCCGGCTTATAACGTGTCATATGTATCACCAAGCATTCGCTTCTTCCCTGCAAGTTTTCTAAATTTACAAGATGCTTCCCGAGCCAACGTTTACGCTCACAATTCCTTCTATTTACGATGACACGACCTTAGACTGTCGAGTCTACAATCCTCCTGTCTCGGTTTATATCGGCCAGGGCCACGGACCGAATGGCATCCCGGGAGCAGCCATCATCGCTCATCCATATGCCAGCTTTGGAGGATGCTACGACGACCATGTAGTACTCGCATCAGTTGCCGAAATCCTTCGCCAAGGATATATTGTAGGGACCTTCAACTTCAGGTCCGCATAGTGCTCAAGTCTGGGGAGGTAACACTGATGAGGTGCGATTAACCAGGGGCGCCGAGTCGTCGAAGGGTAGAACCAGCTGGAGCGGCAAACCCGAATTGCATGATTACATATCGTTTATTGGTTTTCTGACTTACTATATGACAGCATTGCGTCTACCGGATGCTGCAGGAATCGCACCAAATTCTCCCGATGAACATCTCTGTCGAATCTCAACCGGGACAGTTCTGGAAAACAATTTCCCTACAAACGGACGCGATCTTAAGCTCATCCTGGGCGGCTATTCATATGGCTCGCTCATCGCCAGCCATTTACCAGCCATAGATGAAATTTTGAAGCGATTTGCAGACGTCCAACAAGGTACAGCTGAAGCTGAGATAAGACTCCGAGCTTCTGGCTTAGCAGCACAGTGGAACCAGGACGTTCAACTACACAAGGAGATCCATCGTGGGTGTAGCCTCAGAGCACATGGAGACCTAAGCCTGCCCGTAAATTCGATGTCAACAGTAGTCGGCGGTGAGGAATGTGAGCCAGGAAGTCGAAGATCCAGCCGGGAGTCACGCCGTAGCATGAGTGCTGTTCGACGGAGTTTCGAACGTACGAGAAAGGGACTGGGAAAACACTTTGGCAACGAACGCCGAGTTTCTCTCGAGAGCGAAGAAAGACTCTCGTCGACCCCGCTACGGGCGCCCGAAGTATGTTATCTTCTGATATCCCCTCTGCTACCGCCTATTTCCAGTCTTGCGACAATGTTCACTAGGCTTCCAGCCCCACACTTTCGGCAAGGCTTGCGAAACGACTCATCGAGGCATGATGTGAGAGAAATTTTGCACAACTGTGAGACCTTGGCAGTATATGGTAGTAAGGATCTTTTTACCTCAAGAAAGAAACTGCGAGCTTGGTCGGAGGCTCTGAGCGCCAGGCCGAATTCACGCCTTCATTTCCACGAAGTCTTGAATGCTGGTCATTTCTGGCGTGAGGAAGGCGTCGAGGCAGAGATGAGAAACACGATACGCCAGTGGCTGGAGCTGCTCCGTGAGTTACCAGAGCCTGACCCTTCCTGATTTTGGACGTGGGACTGTATCATTTGTCACCAGGATCTAGACACTCTGTTGGTCTGGAGTCCACCCTATACACGTCTTGCATCGACTTGATAGTCCCGGTATGCTCGCCCGGGGATGGCTGCAACGAGGTCCGCTGAGTGTGGTGACGCAGTTAACACCGGCCGCAAAAGGCTCATAACAGCGATGCGGGCCAGAGTGCACGGCATCAACTTACGCCTGCAGACCTTGCACATGTCCTAAAGCTTTCACCCTCTGCTCGATCTTACTCGTCAGATGACAAGTTCACCTTCGTCCTCAAAACATTCGATCTCCTTCTCAACGATCACGGAGCGAAGAGTACTCCTGAGCTTACCAAATACTCGACCGATTCTGCATTCGGCCATTGCAGAGTAGAGCATTCTTCTGTTGTCTCTATCGGCAGCAGCCATTGTTTGATTCAGGGTGAGCAATATTGTATGCGAGTCTTGGATCCTCCGTTGTTTTTCTTCTTTGCTGGCTCTCGGGCTAGCTTCCCAATAGTCGACAACATGCTCGAAGTCTTGCAGCCACAAAGCAGTCTTACGTTTTAAGAGACCCCCAAAGTCCTTGTTCCGCTTCCCCGTGCTACAGGCAAGATTGCAGATGCACTGTAGTCTCGTGATGAGTTGAGTCGGCTGCTCATCGTCAAGGAAAACTCTCGCCTCTCCTGTAGTATTATTTCGGACCACTCGACTCTCTCCAAACCGCTGGAACTCCTTAGCACCTACTGTTAGGCGCTCTTGATTGAGCTTGCGAATGTCGGTGGACAATTCTTCACGTTCTTGAGTACCAATTGCAGATAGTGCGAAGGACTGTGATGTGCCTTCAACGAGCGAACTTTCCTGACGCCGCGGTTCGGCGCTCAGGTCTTCCTTCTGCGGTTGCTCGTAAGCCCGAATAGGCAATGAAGCCTGTCGCAAAGAGTCCTGCTGCCCAGCGGCTGCAGTCGCATGAATGGCTTGAACCAGCTTCAGCAGTTCCACATTGGATTGCGCAGTCTGTTTCTCAATCTTGTCCAACTTTTCCGCACTATCAACACCAGCTGTCTCGATGCGTTGACTAGCCGACCTACACCCTCAGGTCATCATTTCGGTAAAGACAAAGACCTTGAGCCGACTGGTACAGGGCACCTACCACAGAAGAGTATTGAGGACCATGTTGATTGACTCTGTCTGCGTTTGCAGCTTGACTCGAAAGCCGACAAATGTTTGGGTATCGGAGCTCCATTTTATCTTCGTCCAATTGAGCCTGGCGTTTAGGCTTAGCCTCGCGAGTCGTGATTTCATGCTTGCGGACAACCCATCGAGATGCTGCGCCTGATCGTTCTCTTCGCCTGCATTGAATCTTCCCTTATACCGAGCGACAACATGCTCGAGTTCAAGAAGCGTCGTCGCACAAGTTGAGATGAGTGTATCTAAGTTATCACGCATGCGCGTTGCATCTTCTCCGGCAACCTCTTGGAGACGAGTAGTTTCTTTCGCCTGGCGACCTAAATGATCAACAGCGCAGCGGAGTCCGAAAAGCGTGTTGCTCAATTCGCGACATGCCGCTCGACTGTCTTTTCTTAGTATGCTGCATAATTGGTAAGCAAGCTGGCCGATCAGTACAATGTCTCCAGCGCTAAAGCCAAATGACATGCTCTCGGTCTGCGCTCAGCAAGTATGACTGATGTGGATTTCTTCAGGTTTTTGGAGAATACCAGGACCGAATGGGGGTAGCTATGTCCCCCTCTTCGCAACTCACCAGTGGCTGTCATGGCTACGTGGATCACAAGGCAGCCATGCCAGCCTTACCGATTTGATTGGTTCTCCATGCCCCTCTGCAAGGCTGGCCCCCAATCTTCAGCAATGACGATGAGCTATTTATTGATTGCGTTGCGACTTCTGCTCATGGCACGAACACAATCACAAGCCCCCTCCACATTCTCTGATCCGGTCTGAGCGCTGTCCTTCGTGCTACGTCTGTACAGGCAAACAGCCATATATGGGCTTCCAGGCTATCGATAGGCCTAGGCCTGCTTCGCACAGCATCACAATTGCTGGCTTGATGCGACAGAGCGACTATGAGGTCGAGAATCCGAGACTGTTAACGGTTACTCTCGAGTTTGGCGGAGATGAGCCTATCTCTCGAATTTGGTCCAAGTTGAAAGGCAGGCGATGCGGACTGAGTTGCGTCCTACCATAGAATCTAGATGACTGACCATGTCCGTGCAGAGCTTGCATATTATGTACCATATTACTTGCTGGGCGGCCAGAGTCGTGAAAGTCGGTCGTGGTCGAGCACGATGTCGAAAAAAGTGACACGTCCTTATACAGAAATTGAGGTGGTCCCCAAGGACATTTCCTCGAACTATGATGAGAACCGTATCAATGTCAACGACTCCTTTATATCTTTCGCAAATTTGCCAGACCAGAGCCGTGTTGAGCTGCAGTCGCAGGGTTCAATTTTCAGTACCATTGGCGCACAGAAGATAGTGATCAACGATGACTTAGAGATCACCTTCCATCGTACTCTACGTATGCCTGACGACAAGCGACTTCACCAGCTTCCTGCTTCGCTTGGCCACTTCGCGCTGTTCAATGTCGAAGAATATGCAGACCGTCTTCCGCCAAACATTACCAAGCAAGGCGGCCTGTTGTTCCCGATGTGGCAGCGGGAAGCTATGTGGATGGGATTCTCTGTGAAGAAACGTTCCACATATGCGTTACGAATCTTCGTTGGACGCATCAACGCAGTGTCTGGGCTGCTAATGGGAGAAGAGCTGCCTCACATCAATGACATGGAGATAAAGCAAGACTACATTATAGTTCCGCAACAAAGATGGGTTGACGGAATATGCGTTGCGCCGGGTGTAGTACGCCAATTTGTGGCAATGCCACGTAAGTGCATTTCGCTGTTCTGATTCACGTTACACGGTGCTCTCAAAGGGATCTGTATCTCCTTCTCGAGAATCGATGCGAATGTCTCGCAGAAGTGATCATTCAAAGATGGTAGATACAAGCCAGCATGTTGCTTTGCCACGTGCCACCGCAGGTGGAGCAACAAACCAAATTCTTTGAATCAAACACTGCATTCTAGAAGGGGGCTTCTTTGACAGAGCTGATTTTATCGATTGAAGTTGGTTCCGGCTACACCATCGAAGGGCAGAAGACCGGCAAGGAGGATATCGGCGGTCTACAAATCGAAGTCACTCCAGCGTACAAGTCCGACTTGAAGATCTGGTGCCGAGACTCGAATAAAGAGCCAGGAGTATTTACCCCCTTGCAAAGACTCCACGAGCAGACGACGCCGGCAGCCAACAACATCAAGCCCGGGGAAAAACTGAGAGTGCATCCGGTCCCCCCCATACACGAAGTCCCATACAATATTTCTGACCTTGTTGCCGATCTCCCAACCCTAGAAACCTATATTACGGTACCATTTTCTGGCGTGCAAACGACGCGTTACACTAAAATATGGGATAGGCTTGGAATCCAAATTGGGAACAAAGACGACCTGCATTCGAACGGTCGACCACGTCGATGTCTCAATACACTCTATTAGCCTCGCAAACATATAATATGCCACATCCGCCAAGTTTTACCTGTGCGGGCTATATGGATCCCTCAAGCAGCGGTACGAGGAGGAAGGGAGCCCGTATGATGGCAAAATCGGAGACGCCCATCAACCTATCCAAGTCTGAGTCAAGGATCATGGACATCAAAACCACGAATCTTGCAGTCATGGGTCTTGCTGCTGGCGGAAAACTGATCCAAGATATTGTCAAAGATGTAAACCCGCCAAATTGGTGGAATACATCTCAAAGCCGGCTTATCAACATACATATCCTTGACCCGAAGAGCTGCGAACAAGTGACGCATATAGTACCACAACCGCCACCGATGGATGCAAAAGCATACACGGATGCAGGCCTCCCATTTTACGTCGTTCAAGAGGATGTGGACAATAGGCTCGAGGAAGGAGACTTCGAAAATGTGAATAGTGTTAGTGCCATGGATAAGAAAATTGGGGTCACGACGGAGGAAGAATTTGATCCAATGAAGCCGAAAATGTGTACGCAATGTGAGAAGAGGCTGTGTGATTGCATGTAAGCTTTCTTTTCCTTGTTTTCGCAAATACTGCGACGCCGACCACATCTTTCCGAGGGCCCCCAAAGTGACAAGCTCGACTAGCACCCGCCCCTGCAACCATCAATTCTGCAATACCTGCATCCTCGCCCTTACCAACAACCCTCCAGCCTCCTCCTCCACCTTTCTTCCTTCATCTAAATCCCCAGCGGACTGGATATGTCCCCGCTGCGCTAGACCGGTTGATCGTGTTGCAGGCTTCTCGGCGCCGATGAATCTTCCCGGAGAAGAAGGCATGAAGGCGAATGTTCCTGTTCATATCCTGAGCGCAGAACAAGATGGCAGGAGCGCTTTCCGATCGATGTACCATACACGACTCTGATATGAGATTTTGAGATTGGGTGGATCGTCAGGTCACTGATGGGTCGAGTCCAATATGTCATTAAGCGAGTTCTATGACCGCTCTTCGAGGAACATTGATATGAAAAGAATACATTGCTTTATGACACTACTATCTAATTCTCTAGAGTAAAGTAGGAACACCCATTTCAGGCAACATTGAACGTGATTTCCGTTTAGCGCTACCTCTTGCTGTTGCGCTAGGCCAATGAGTCTGTGGACGAATTCGGACTAATGTAAAGTAAAGACAAGCCCATTCGTAGAGACAGTGGTCACGTGCCGTTGCGCGTCGCGGTCGCGTATATAGCTACAATCGCACCTCTTTCTTCCTGATAGTATCAGCAATCTAGCCCAACCACACGAGCTCTTTCGGAACCGCGGAAGTCAAACCCTTCCGAGCCAGCATTTCCTGACTTGCTCAACCAAGCAACGCCTGCGCCCTACACGAAGTCCGCGGACTCCGCCATAGAGGACGACTCCAAACATAGCTCCAGCTCATGGAGTCCCCCGCGCATCCAAGCTGCCCTCGACGAGGCTGTCAAGCTCCGCGAAGCCGGCAACCAAGCCTTCCGCTCCCGGGACTACAAACACAGCACCGAAACCTACAGCCGAGCCTCCCACTCCATCCTCCATCTCAAAAGCCTCCATCATCTCGGCGCCGCGCCACTCGACCAGGGGAGCTTCGCCGCCAGAATCACAAAACTGCAGTTCCTGACGTCTTCGAACGAAGCCGCCAGCTGGCTCAAGTGTCACGCTTTCGGAGGGCGTTGGACTGCACACAGACGGCGGAGCAGGCGCTGAAGGAGCATCCGGGGGCGTGGAGCCCGAGCGATGCCGCTATGGGGAAGCTGCTGTATCGAAGGGCGGTGGCGTGTGAGGGGCTGGGGGATTATGATGGTGCGTCTCGGGCGCTTGAGGAAGCCAAGGCTTTGCGGATCGGGGATCCGGCGGTATGTCGGCTTGCGGCAAAGGTGTCGGATATACGCATGTATGGGAAAGAATTTGTAGAAGACGGTTTCGTACCCTGGCCGAGGTCGGTGGAGGCTCAGCTTGGATCCGCTGGGGTGGAGATGTGATATACCGAGCCAGGACTCCTCAGGCCAATTTTCAGGAGTAGCTGCGATGGAGGTAATTCCATCGATGTTTGGGAGAGGGATCTGAAGGAGATGTTCGTTAATTGGACCCTCTCGCCAGCCGGTTCTTGGCCTGACGGAGGCTACAACAAAGATGAGAGTGTCAAGCTGATATCTGGCGTTGGTCTGCTTGAGTCCGTTCAGCTGCAGGAAGTCCGCTCGCAGGCCTGCCACGAGGGCGGCTGTTGTTATTGGTCGAATGTCATTTTCTGCATGGATCAGAGAGACCAGGAACGCGGCATTGGCTCCGACGGGGTAGTGCACACCATGGATTTGATAGCGGTACTGAATCATTGATTTTGTGCGATGATTAGGAATGGGCCACCTGCTATTGGCGCCAGGGTTCATCGGAGTGGCGACGGAGTAGACCGCCCTGTGAGGATCTTGTGTGGAGAAGAGCCGCATTGCTAAAGCTGTTTGGGTTTCCTTCGTGGTCGAGATGAGCATTAGGGGGAGTGGGTTGATGTGGGTGTGGTGTGTTATATGTAGCTTGATGAAGGGTTCACTACAGCAGCATATGGGATGGAAATATTCTCGAATTCTCGCGTGTAAGATATGACCGAATAGAGAGACTAAAGTTTGAGATTGAAGCTCACCAACAGACGCCCTTTCCCAGAAATGTCATGCCGTCATCATAGACCTCATAGACCCAGAAAGAAATTACAGACTCAGAAAACATGCAAAAACAGCCACCAGTATCCCAGCCGTCGTCTGCACACGCCCCCACGTACCGACCACACCCCCCAATGGGTTACTCTTCCCACTAGTCGCTGCACCCTTAGGATCTTTGGCACCCCCCGGCAGCGCCTTACCTCCCGCACTAGCCGTCGCTGAAGCCACGACTGCGCTCGCCGGTCCATACGTCTTCGCCTGCCCATCATAGCTCAAACACGCCGTCGGGAGTGCGAAACCGGTCTGAGTCACCGTGAACGGTTGGGATTCCACGAGTGCAAACACGCCGGCGCGCACCTCCGCTTCTGCAACGACCCCAACGCTCATGTTCACTGCGGGCGTGAGGTGCGTTAGACTGGCGAAGAAGTCGGCTGTGGCGTTCGTGGGGGCGGAGGATGAGGCTATGGGTACGGGTTCGCATTGTGCGTTGACGTTGGCGACTTGAGAGACGGTGGCGGAGACGGTGGGAAGGTTTAGGAAAATGCCTGCGCCGGCGGTACCAGCACCTCCAAAGACGGAGAGGCCGGCAAGGAGTTCGGGCGCAAAAGAAGCGGAGAGGGTGAGGGCTATGTTGTTGAATCTATAAGTTTCGCAGTTAGTATCCCGTTCATGAGTCAGAGATGTGGGCCAAAGGGCATGTCTTTCGAACGAACGTGGCTTAGAGCTATCTCAGAGCTCGGGGTAAAGCAGCTCAGAAAAGACTTACTGGGATTGGAAGGGGAGGGCTGTTATGGTAGAGCCGGTGAAGCCGGTGAGGCTGGAATTTGTCACATTTGCGATGTCGATGAATACGGTGGATGGCGGCACGATGAGATCAAAGCCATAGGTGAAGTTCAGGTCCGCAGCGATTTGGGTGCTGATGACGAGATTAGGGTTGAACGTTGGGCCGACAGTGGCGACACCGGGGATAGTGAATGGGGAGAGAGGGATTTGGGGCAAGGGGATCTTAAAAGATTGCACCTGCTGGGAGGCTGTGATCGCGCTATCGAGTTCGACGTGAGCGGTGAGGCCATCGAGGCGGAATTCGAGGAAGCCACTTTTGAAGAAGTTGACAATTTCCTCAGTATCGTTGACGAAGCCGGAGCGGCCGGAGGGCTTCTGGGCAATGATAAATTCGCCCTGCCGCAGATGTATTGCGCCTTTTGCTGTACAGTCCTTGCAACCAAAGGTAATTCCATGTGGCCTAATGCTCGGTTAGAGATGACGTCCTCGAAGTTTCGACGTGTCCACTTGTAGTACTTACACAAAGGGACCTTGAAGCGTCAGGCCGTCTACGCCAGGAAAATTTGGTGGTAGAATCTGAGTGTTCTGAAAGCTGATGTCGATGTTCTTCTTGGCTTCATGGACCGCTGGAGTTGGTTGCGAAGACGGCGGTACTGAGAAGGAAACGCTTGATACTGCTGTCGTTGCAGTCCGTGAAACACTTTGTCTCTTACGTAGTTTGCCAGGCAAACGGAAGCTAAGACCATCGCCACTAGTGTGGAAGTTGACCTTGATAGTGTGGCAAGCATCGTTCCAAGACAAAGGGGTGATTTTAAGATCGACGCGAAGTAGTAGAACATCGACAGATACAGCAGAGACGCTGTGATTTGTTAGAGCTTTATGAGCAGGACAGGTGCCTAGAGACAGCTTACAGAAAGATACCTCTTTCTCCTTTAACGTTGCAGCCGTCGTGAGAAGTAACCAAGACAAATTCCGGCACGTTTTCGAAATGCATATACACAGACTGAAGGGCTTCAAGAGTTGAAAAGCTCAGATGGGCTTCTCCGACGGTACATTCGATGCTGTCAATCTGGTCTTCGATAGACTCGAGAGCCAAGGCTGGTTTCTTTGCGGACACCTGAAGTCGTGCAGCCGACTGCGAAGCGTCGTCCAAGGGTGAATCTATCCAATTCTATCAGCATCATTCGGATGAATAAAAATCGTATCTCATGCGCTGGCAGGGTGGTAATTCCAAGGACTGTCTATATGAGAATCGATTGCTCTACACTCTTGGAAAAAAGGTGCACGAGATGGCGATAAAGAAATGACCAGTGATGGCCCATCGCCAAAGCGGCTAATAAACGTCAAAGACCTTTAGTGGCTTGGCTGGAGCACGCTGAAAAAGTAGAAAGTGAAGGAAATACTGGGCTCCCAATGGTGCCAGCCCATGCGATACCACGGAAGCTTAAGAAATCATGGGCCCTATGTAGCACGAGAGAAACACAACAATTACCTTCAAGATAATGTAAATCATGCTCGTAACGAAGTGGTCTCTCCGTACTTCGCGACTTGAGAGGTGAATTGACCTGTGCAGGAACCATGCGGCGAGAAAGGACCTCGACACTTCCTCGAGGCTCTAGAGCAACATCTCGTCCGGTAACGGCAAGGGCGGGGGAGAGAAGTAAGCAAATCGCAGCTGTGATCCGTAGGTATGGGGAGGAAAGAGATGTGTGAAACATGGTGCCTGTAAAGAATACTTGGTGTGGCAATGGACTTCAAGACGAAGATGATAGAACAACAATATAGGAATCTTGACTTGCATGACAGAGAGAAGGGGATTGAAGGGGATATTATATTTGCGTCAACTTCAGCCTTGCCATAGTGACCCTGCTGATGGTCTAGGTTGCCCATCGGACGCCGCACGGCAGCAGCTGGCCACAGCATCAATTGTTATCAGCTTTGGACATTCTGGAGAAGGAGAGACGCAGGTCAAACAAGCGAACACTGCCCGTAGCGAAGATAGCTGCAGGGAAAATCGCCGCAGATTGCACAGCCCTCCACGATTTTGCTAATGCATGAACCCTCACCAATTTCACAAAATGATGAAGGATGGCGCTGATCACGTATTGGCTGTACCTCACCTTGCCCTCGGCACCGTAGCCCAGAGTCAGCATCAGCCGCAGAAGGCTTGCCATGTTATACCGCGAAACGCTTCACCTGCATTCCGCAGCTCTGTTGGCTAGCGCTTCGGCGCAATTCGGATCAGCATGCAGTAGTCTGTGTTGAGGAAAAGCTGGTGAAACCTGAAGAGTCGAAGTATTTCTGTGAGCAGTGTACTTCTACAAGACGAAGCTTGCTCAGCATGATGGTAGCGTAGGTAGTACTTGTAGAGACTCCGAGGGTTGCTGTACCCTCAAACCCTGGCCCAGCTCACTTGTTTGCGATCGTCAAATTTGATGCGGTATCCCACATGGGAGGCAAATCAATCATATCGCTTGCACTGTCGTACATTCAGCCTTTGAGGATCGGGGAATTCCAGTTCGGTATGGTGGTGGTGGTGGTGTGTTCCATCTAGCGACCGGCCCGCAGGCATGCGCGTGAGTCTTCCCACACTCTCTTAGTTACTCGAGACTAGTCCACTTACGAACGTTTGTTTATTGTTATTGTTCTTACTTAATAAGAGACGTGCGCAATATGCAATTCTGCGAAGAAGCTCTAACAATTGTATCGTAAACAAACGTTCTTTGTGTTAATACAATTGTCTCGAAAATTGTGTACTAGCTCGCATAAAACTCGTCTAAGGTAATATATAATGTGTTTGTGTCGGGCTAGCTAGTATATTGTACAAACGTTATATTCGATCAATGCTGTAACAATCAACGTAATCCTTGATTATGTATTATGTCAACAACAAGAAGAACTCTATAGTGTCGAGATTAAAGACTACAAGTAGTCTTTAATTTAGATTGAGTGCATGTCTCTATATTTTCGACATCTTGTAAAGATACTTGTAGAGACAAGTATAATTTGCGTACGTGTTCAGATGTAATAAAGTGTGTTTTTCGCTCAAAGTCAAACTCGACGACGTAAATTTTGATCAAATTCTTACGTTTTGAGCTCAAAAAATAGTCAAGATCGAACTCTGCAATTTAACGTAGACCTGATCGAAATTAAAGTGCGTTCAGGTGGTGGAATTTTAAAAACTAGATTCAGGCGTGTGTAGTTGTTTTTCCCAGTTCGGTATGGAATCGGATGACCCGGCCGAAAACTTGGCAGCAAAATTCTTGGCAAGATCCTGTAGACACTAGTCCAAAAGCAGCTGAGGAAATGCTTACTAATCACCGCATTTCTCGAGTTTCTGTGAATGGCACAGCTACTTTGTCACCATGAACATTGACAACACTGTAAAGCTGCGCACTGCCGAGGGCCTCCGCGGTAGCACTACTACCTACTTGTCTCATCGATAGCTCTGAGCAGATCTTTCCTAAAATCAGGGCGCTGCGATAGTAATGTCTGGAACGGTACTTGACCAGGACTTTGGGTCAGAATCCGAAGACGACAACTTCAATCCCGCCCCTGCAGACGAGTCTGACAATGAAGGCGAAACCAAAGTGAACCGAAAAATCGCCGCTAATGGCACTGAGCGGCGTCGTTCGTCCGGAGGTGAGAAGGGCAGCCCCGGTAGCCCTGGGGAGAAGGTCAATGGGGAGGATGACGACCATGGTAACGGTGACGTACACGGCACAGGCGATGAGGACGAAGAAGACGAAGAAGACGATGATGACGACGAGATTATTGTCAGAGTCCATGCCTCAGCGGCAATATCGAGTCGCTAACAATTCGTGTAGGGCCGCCCACGGAAGAAAGCCCGCCGGGACCCTCGAAACCAATACCTTGACGTAGAGGCCGAGGTGGACGAAGATGAAGAGGACGTTGACGAGGAAGACGAGGAAGTACAGGGCGAAGGCTTCATTGCGGATACCCACCCGGATGACGAGGCAGAGCTGCCTGTAGGCGCCGAGACTGACGATCGGCGACACCGAGAACTTGACCGCCAGCGCGAACAAGTGCAGCAAATGGACGCGGAGAAACAAGCAGAGATTCTGAAAGAACGATATGGACGATCACGGACGACAGCCGCAGATGTAGCGCACGTTCCTAAGCGTATGTTATTGCCTGGCGTGGATGATCCAAGTATATGGGGGGTGAAATGCAAAGAGAGAAAGGAGAAGGAGGCTGTTTTTGCTGTGACAAGGCGAATCGAAGAATTGGCTCGAAGCAAAACGTCGTGCCCGATCATATCCGCCTTCGAGAGAGCCTCTATGCCGGGTTACCTCTACGTGGAAGCACGCAGGCAGGCCGACGTGTTTGCCGCTCTCGATGGCATCAGCAACGTCTTTCCGCGCACAAAAATCATCTTGGTCCCAATTAAAGAAATGCCGGACCTGTTAAGGGTCATCAAGAGCAAAGCACTAGAGGTAGGTTCCTATGTCAGGATAAAGCGAGGAAAATACGCAGGAGACCTCGCCCAGGTGGACGACTTCGAACCCAACAGCCTTACAGCCTCTTTGCGGATTGTGCCCCGACTCGATTATGGGCTTAACGAGGACACAAAAGCACCAATGGTGGACGGCAACATTAAAGGGACGGACAAGAAACGGGCTAGAGCAGCTGCCTTCGGTCTAAATAAGGTAGCTACAAGACCACCCCAAAGGCTGTTCAGTGAAATCGAAGCGAAGAGAAAGGAAGCCAAATATCTCGAGTCTATAAAAGCCTTCGATAAAAAGCAGTGGAGGTATAAAAACCAGCATTTCGTCAATGGATTTCTGGTCCAAGATTTCAAGCTCAACCATCTCCAAACAGAAAATGTCGACCCGAAGCTTGAGGAGGTTACTATGTTCACTTCAGGGGCAGCCGACGGGACAGAGAATCTGGACCTTGCAGCATTGGCGGCAAGTATCAAGAACACTTCAACTACTGAAAGCTATCTGCCTGGCGACATGGTGGAAGTGTACGAAGGCGAGCAACAAGGGGTTCTTGGGAAAGCAATAACGATCCACGAAGACATCGTCACAGTAAGGGTCACAGAGGGTGAGCTTCGTGGTCAAAGCATCGAGGTTCCCGTCAAAGGGCTACGAAAGCGCTTCAGGGAAGGCGATCACGTCAAAGTCGTTGGGGGGAGCAAATACCGCGACGAGATTGGCATGGTCGTCAACATCAAGGCCGACACGGTCACAATCTTGAGTGATCTTAGTATGCAAGAAATCACAGTCTTCAGCAAGGATCTCAGGGAGGCCAGTGATGCCCAGATCGCCGGTGGCTTGGGCAAGTATGATCTACATGATCTCGTTCAGCTTGAGTAAGAGAACCTCTTCCACTCCTTGACGTATGCGCGCTGACAAGTTCCCAGCCCCGCAACCGTTGGCTGTATTACCAAGGTGGATCGGGAATCTCTTCGAGTGCTGGATCAGAATGGGTCCGTGAAATCGATCATGCCCTCACAAATCTCGAACAAGCTTGACCGACGCCGGCATGCTGTCGCAACCGACCGCAACGGGTCAGAAATTCGTAATGATGACACGGTCCGAGAAGTAGGTGGCGAGCAGAAAAAGGGCGTCATCACGCATATTTACCGCTCCTATCTCTTCCTTCACGATCGGGAGCAGACTGAAAACTCTGGTATATCCGTTGTGAGGGCTTCCAACGTTCTTACTGTTGCAGCCAAGGGAGGGAGAGTGGCCCAAGCGAGCAATGGACCGGATCTTACGAAAATGAACCCTGCTCTCCAAAGAAACGGCATGAATGGTACCGGTGCAATGGCACCACCTAAAAACCTTGGCCGGGATCGTGCGATAGGTCAGACCGTCACCATCCGAAAGGGCCCCTACAAAGGCTTGCTTGGTCTTGTCAAGGACACCACTGATACCGAAGCACGAGTTGAGCTGCATACAAAAGCCAAGACCATATCGGTTCCGAAGGAAACGTTGAGCTTTAAAGAGTACGTAGACTTCGCTCGACACTACCTTAACTGTACTGACATTGTCTAGTCCGATAACAGGCCAGCCTATGGATTACACTCGCTTCACTGGATTCCGAGGTGGCCGAGGTGGTGCTCACGGGGGTTTCGGTGGTGCTATGCCGTCATCTAGAGTTCCGGATGGCTCTCGTACCCCTATGGGTGTTCCTCAGGGCGGAAGAACGCCAGCATGGGGGATGGCAGCTGGCAGTCGAAGTAAGCGCCATTCTTGCGAGGTAGCAGGTCCGGCAGCTAACACGGTTCAGCCCCAGCATATGGAAGCTCGTCAGCCCGCACGCCGGCGTGGCAGCAAAACGGCATGTCAGGCGGACGTACGCCGGCTTATGGCGGCAGTGGTGGCGCAACCGTCAACCCATATGATGGGTCACGAACAGCGTACGGAGGTTTTGCGGGTGGTGTGAGTAGAGCCCTTCTATTCATGGTAGTTCTATATCGAGATAACTGACACGATTTCTCAGCGTACTCCAGCATGGGACCCTGGATCCCGCACGTCCTACGGCGGTTCCACCACCAACGATCCATTCTCCGCGTCTCGCACCCCTGCATATGAACCATCCTCTCGAACTCCCGCTTACGCGCCCTCGTACAATCAAGACTCGTACTCTTCCTACGGTCAAACTAACAATACCGCGCCCAATGACCTACGCAACTCTCGAACCGCGTACGACGCGCCTACTCCCGCCGCCGCACCTACGCCTTCATCTGCGAATGGAAGTGCATACAGCGCACCCACCCCAGCAGCGGCAGCAGCGACGCCGTACGGTGGTGAGGTGGAGACGCCATACACTGGACAGCCGGAGACGCCGGGGTGGGGCGCTGGCGAAGCAGATTGTCCTAGGTACGAAGAAGGGACGCCAAGTCCGTAGGAAGGTAGATCCAAATAGCATAGTATGAGGCGCGGTTTAGTGTGGGTATGTAAGATTAGGTGCCATGGAGCTTTGATGGCATATGTGATATGCGAGCTGGCCACCCATCACATCGACTGAGTTTTTCTTTGGGGACCGCACTGAGTACTGGAAGATAATTGTGTCCCACAAAGGTCGTCTGACCATTTTCCACGCCTTATCTATGATACAAACGTAGCTACAGGGAGCACAGGAGATACTTATAGATCGACGGTCACCAGGCACTCCCTTTCAGCTTTCACATGGCTGAAGATGGTCCGACGAGTCGTGTGATCGAGGCTCCCCACTGTTCTTGGCTGCCGGGGACAAAGCACTAGCAGAGACAGTCACAAGCCACTCGCCGAATGTGTGGCACTCTTGGAAATCGTTCTCTGTGTTCTGTCTTTCTACTCACTCATTCGACTTTCCCTCAAGTCTGGTACGGATCAAGCTTGATACTTAGACAGATCGGACACCTCCGTAGAGCGGGAATAAGGGGTCCGCCCGCGAATGCTCTCGTGATGCCCACCGCCAACTCCGCTGCTCCTACTTTAGATCCTACCTTACATGCGTCCAAATCGTGCTCCTGGCACCTACAACACTCTCTGTTTCCAAGGCTGCCAAATCTGAGTCAACACAATGAAGGAAGCTACGCCATCGGCTTAGTCCTTCTCCAATAACAAAACTCGATCCGACCCGAATGTCTTCAATACGTGCCCAACCATGTCCATTCTTCAACACTCGGTTTTCCTGCGAGGCATCAATCACTATCATGATACATTCTCTGACGCGGTAGTCTCGGCGGGAAAACAGCAACATGACCTACTTCAACCGAAGAGCTCTCTTGCAAACCTTATTAGTTTGGTGCGCAATCCACTCGAGACTGTAGGCGGCACTGTCGAACATTGGCGCAATGGCTCTACGAACGAGGAGAGAGTCCGGAAACAGAGGCTGCAAGATAAGAAGCAACTCCTCTACCTGAAGCTGCGCGAGGTGAGGCTGTCTAAGTGGTTGACCTAAGGGCTCACATGCTGACCAAAATCTTAGGCAACGAGTTACGACGACTGGCGAGAAGCAGCGATATCCCTTGATGACCTCGAAGGTAACAACGATTGGAAGTCTATATCCGAGTCTCCTGACTACGACCCAGATTTGGTAGAAGCCAGAGTCAAGCAGCTGGATGAAGCGCGGATCAGTTGCGATGTTGAGCGCATGCTCTTCCTTGTACGGACGTCTTTGACCCGGAGCCTAGGGGATATGGGGAACCTCAAACTGTACAAGCATACACATATTGGGACGAAGGATCTCATCGAACGGTACATCACGTCAGCTTTGGACACCCTCGATGCTCTCCTAGACATCTCCGCCAAGGCCAAATGCGATGGATTAGAGTCAAAGTATATATTAGAACAGGTGCTGTCGGCCAGGCAAGCTTTCGGCAGAAGTGCACTGTTGCTCTCAGGAGGAGGTACCTTTGGCATGAATCACATCGGGGTGCTCAAGGCATTGTGGGAAGCCCGGCTGCTACCTCGAATTATCTCTGGCGCATCGGCAGGAAGCATTGTGTGCGCCGTGCTTTGCACTCGGACGGATGAGGAAATCCCGGATCTACTTGCAAACCTTTGCAATGAAGACCTTGCGGTGTTCGATGAAGAAGGAAACGAGGATAGTGTGCTTCGCAGGGCGACACGATTTCTTAAGCATGGGGCATTGTTCGACATCTCACACCTGATAAGGGTCATGCGAGATCTCCTTGGGGAGATTACTTTCCAAGAGGCCTACAACAGAACGAGGATGATCCTGAACATCTGCGTCTCAAGTGCCAGCCTATATGAGCTTCCACGGCTACTGAATTACATTACGGCGCCAAATGTCCTGATCTGGTCTGCCGTGGCGGCGTCCTGTTCTGTCCCTATGATTTTCTCCGCTGCTTCCCTTCTTGCCAAAGATCCCAAAACAGGAGAGGCCGTGCCCTGGGACCCTTCGCCGCAAAGGTGGATAGACGGATCTGTCGATAACGATATTCCCATGACTCGGCTCGCGGAGATGTTCAACGTCAATCACTTCATTGTTTCCCAGGTCAATCCGCACGTTGTGCCTTTCTTGGTCAAAGAGGAGGATTCTATCGCCCAAGAAGCGCAGCAATCTTCCGGCACTGTGGCGGCTGGGCCCAGTTGGCTCAACAGCGCGGCCCATCTTGCCAAAAGCGAGGCCTTACACCGCATGCATATCATGGCGGAGCTAGGTGTCTTCCCAAATACATTGACGAAAGTCATCTCTGTATTAAGTCAGAAGTACTCCGGCGATATCACCATTATGCCCGAGATATCTTATGCCGACTTTCCACGAATACTCAAGAATCCGACCCCCGAATTTATGTTGCAAGCAATGCTCTGTGGCGAGAGAGCAACCTGGCCGAAGCTCAGCAGGATCAAAAATCATTGCGCCATCGAGCTCGCACTGGATGACGCTGTACAAAAGCTCAGAGCAAGGGTCGTTTTCAGTCCAAGTCAAGTCGATTTGCGGCTCGGCGGCCATGCCCGATCGCGCTCTGACACGAAAAAGGGCGGTCGAGATCGTGGCCAAATCAAGAAGCGTCCTCTTTCTCAAACAAGCGCCCCAGATATATCGGACGAAAACCACTCTCGCATCACAAAAATCCGATCCTTTAAGTCGCATGTCCACAAACCGCTGAAGATCAATACCATGTTGCAGCCTAACGTATCTTCCTTACCACACCCTGTACCAGTTCACACCGCTCCTATTGAACAAAGACCGCCATTCCCGGACCTCACTTCTTCTGGACCTGAGACCTCGGTTCTTCCAACCTCCGCCTCAACTTCATCCTTCTCTTACTCCTCACCTACAGACCCATCCCCCTCACCCCTCTCGCCCGCGGACAGCCATCCAACTCTGTTCCCAACCTCCAAGTCTCAACCTTCAACTCCCTCTACTCCGTCCTTTCCGCACCCCAGATCCTCAGCGTCTTTCCTCGGCATCACGCAGAAATTCAGATCCCCACCCACATCTGCCATGAACTCGCTCTCTATGACGCCTGCGTCGGCTAAAACACCTCATATGCCAAGTCCGCCGGAGGCGAGGTATAAACGACTCTTTCATCATCATATATTCGGCGGCGCTAAGTATAGGGATCGAAACAATCAGCAAGCAAAGGCGAACGGCGCAGGCGGCATGAAGCGTGACTGGGCGCTTGACATTGAGATCCCCAACGAGGGGGCAGCTGGGTCGGACAAGCGCGGTACATGAGCACATATTGCGAATGTCATTACATCACCTTACTCATCATGAGCGTCATTTTGAGCGGCTTAGCGGGCAACGGAGCATTCGGAATACATACTGCGGGCGTGGCACAAAGCTTTGGATTCGTACGTGTAATGGGCAAAATAAATATGGCCGGATGGCATGATTGAATGGCATAGGGCGCTTTGTACGCGGCTAGATGGCAGAACACTATAGATTTGCTGCATAGCACACACGACAGAATTGATGTACCTCCCGCGTTTGATATTCGAACTATCGAGACTGTCGAGGAAATCGGGAAGTCAGATCTAATGCTTTCTTCGAGCTCGTCATCATGTGCTGTTGTTCAGCTTTGCTTCAGAGAAGTTGTTGGACACTTTTGGCATTTGATGAACAATAATTTGACGGAACGACGATAGATCGACTAACCAGTGGAGACGTCAAGCTAATGCGGCAGATTGTCACATTCTTTGGCTTTCTTCGTCGAAGCACTCAATAGGAGAATTCGAACAAAGCAAGATAAAAGTACATGATCCGATGAGGGTCCTGCAAGTACGCATGGAAACACGGAGCGGAGAAGCACGAATATGCTCTGAGGTGGTATAAGCTTATCTAGTACTCACGATAGCATGCTTGCATCCGAGGTTCTAATGAGTAATCACATCGACGTGTTGTTATGGATTGAGTATCTTGAGACCTTCTGATCCTTTGTTGAAGAACGTGTGATCCTTACTTTAGTTATTATGCTCTTAAGAACCACTTTCGATATCTGAGCATCTGTTCACAGTTCTGCCAAGATCAGGTGACAACAATGAATAGCAACGCTTAATTATCCAACACCACCATCCTATGCAATTTGTTCACCATATCTTTTATTTCCAAAATATTGCTGCACAGCGATTTGGCACCTCTGACTTCAACATTTGACCCTAGAGTCATCACTAGCGCGCTACTTTATCTACTAGTACTAGCCGCAAGCGAACATCGATAAATCACTTCGGCCTTACTTTATCTTTCCTTTTCCTTCATCTTTAGCATCCAAATCTGCTTTCGCTAACAAACGGAAATATCAATCATCAGAATGGCTAACAAGAAGAAGCGTAAAGCTTCCGCCATCGAGCCAGCAACAACTGATACATCACCACCAGCTAAACGTGGACGACCAGGAAAAGCAAAACCTGAAGAAGTAATATCAAGTCCTCCTCCTGCTGCTACACTCAGAAAGCGCGGACGGCCTAAGAAGACTCAGCAAGACGGAGCTACGTCCTCTCCTCCGAATGAAATTGCTGAAGCACCGGCAACTTCACCTCGGCCAAAGAAGGTGAAGCTAAAGAATTCGGCTACTCGGACCTCTAAGCGTCTGAGTAATGGGGCTGCCGATGCCGCTAACAGCTTGGGACTACGAACGAGGCGTCTAAGTGCTAAAGGCCTGGAGAACGGGACGTCGAATGGGACTGTTGTGGCTGTCAAAGAAGCCAAGTCAAAAGGTAAAGGAAAAGTGAAAGCTTCCGCCAAGATATCAACGGAGACGACGACAGAAACAGAGACGATTCCAGTCAGCTCGATCTCCAATTCAGCGAAACCAGCAAAAGCCAGGAAAGGCCGGAAGGGAACGAAAGAAGCCACAGTCGAAGATGACGCGCAGGGGTCAGGAAGCTCGAACGTATCTGTGGCTGTTCCGGCTCCAAAGGACGAGACCTCAGAAGACGAAAATGCCGACGACGAAGCTGAGGACGATGGCCCTAAATACTATTTGTGCAAAGCTGAGCCAAATTCACGAATTGAAAAAGGCAAGGACGTCAAATTTTCGATTGATGACCTTCGCGCTGCAACAGAACCGGAAGGCTGGGATGGTAGGCCTTTCCAAATTATATGGCTTGACCGCCGTGCTGACGGTCCAATTTAGGTGTCCGTAATGCCGCAGGTCGGTTCTCTTATATAGATCTAGGCAATATCGATGATCCTCTCACTAACCTGCGTATTGTAGCGCGCAATAACATGCGCATGATGCTTAAAGGCGATCTGGCGTTCTTCTATCACTCTAATTGCAAGACCCCTGGCATTGCAGGTGTTATGGAGATTGTTCAAGAACATAGCGCTGACGGTAAGAAGACTTTCATTAATTACTCCACTATGGTGAACTTCAGTCTTTTTACCGTCCAGATTTCGCCTAGTCGATTTTCCTCGACTACAATCCCGCTCTATTACTACCGTTGAGCAAACTCTGACACAGCGCCAGAATCCGCACTCGACCCGGCTCATCCTTACTACGACGAAAGGTCAACGGCAGAGAATCCAAAATGGTGCAAAGTGCACGTAGCATTCCGCCAGAAATTCCCCAAGCTCATCAAGTTGAAAGAGCTACAGAAATACGCCAAAGACGGCGGCATATTGCATAATATGCAGACACTCCGCCAGAGCCGACTGAGTGTCTCTAAAGTCAGCAAGAAGGAGTGGAATTTCATCATGAGTCTTGTTGACGATGATGACGAAGAAGGACCAGTCACACCGGCGCCGCAGGCACAGATGATAGCTGACACGGCCGCCAGAGAAGATAATCCGGCTAAGCTAAGGAGGGTATACGATGCCAGATCTAGTAGTTCGAATCGTGCGGTCGTCAACCGTGATTACGCTCGTTTGTCGACCATGGAATCAAACCAAAACGCGGAAAGGGGAGATCCTGGATCCAGCAGCTTGGGTGTCGAAACAACTGGCAGCGCTGTCGACTCCGCCCTTCCCTTAACCGCCAGACCTGATAAAACGAAGGAAAGCGACATCCCTGAGGCCAGCACCCCGAACGGTGAAACGAGCAGCGCAGCCAACCCTGCTACCAAACTGGACACGGCCGACAAAAGCGATAAAGAACCTGCCAGTCGGACCCGGGACGCGGCCGAACATCTACGCGAGCTGGCAGACCCTCTGGAGCATCTCCACGAGAACATTATCGTTAACACCCTAGCGACGATGCTGCCTGGTCCACTCGCCCCAAGCTGATGAGGATGCACACTTCGTCCCGGGTAGTCGAGGTCTATGGTGTCCCTCTCTCAAGACTTTAGCCGAAGGCGCCGGGCTCGGGTGCCTTTCTGGGGTGTTGAAGCACACGGAAGTGGCCAAGGCATGAGAATGCGAGTGCTGGTCTAGGTGTATCTCTCAAGATTCTCTATTAATCTCGATCAAGCTCTGGTTTACATACAAGGAACCAATCTCATCTCGGATCCTGGTCTCTCTCTTGCCCATAGTGCGCAGGCCCTGTAAAGCCTTTCCCAATCCCATACAGCTCTTGTTGCAACCATGAGCAAGCGACCGTCCCAAACACTTCAGTCCAAGGGGCTCTCACATCTCAAGTAATACCCCCTTCCCCAGCCTCAGCGTATGAAGTCCACCAGGCAAAACAGCCCCCCTGCGCCTCTCTCCTCTCCAATTCCCCCCCAGACCTACTTGAAAACCCTCGTAATAATTCCATCCGGCCCATCACACACATCCATGACCCCTTCTTCACCCCCCTCAAACATGGTAGTAGTCGACAACAGCTCCTCACCCACAACCCACGCAGCCGCCCCTTCTCACCCGCCCTCTACAACACCACTAGCAGCGCAGCAGTAAGATGGTTCAGGTTTCCCCAAAGTGAAAGCAAGTCGCCAACCCCATTTTCCCCTTGCCCTCTCCCACCCCTCGTATCTTCCCCTCCCTCCCAGTCCATACGCCTATCACTAACCCCCCCCCCCCCCACCAGGCTTCCCATCCTCCCCCTCGTTTCCCTCAGCCCACGAACGCAACCCTCTCTTTCCTTACCCCTCCCCCCCCCTATCTCCACCCTCTTGAAACCCCTTCACCTCGCCCCTCCATCGCTTCCACTCCTCCATCGCTTCCACAGCTCTA
>JAABUS010002433.1_pt1 | contig 35270 bp, 31 predicted proteins | sample 5560161 | NCBI WGS metagenome assembly JAABUS01 (sample SAMN10711885, study PRJNA513376) | rock metagenome | isolation source: Antarctica rocks | place: Antarctica: Victoria Land, Trio Nunatak nord | collected 2016-01-04 | reverse complement strand
CGGCCAGAACCAGGTCGCGCCTGCCCCTTGGCGACAGCTTGGCCGGATCGGAACGCCGGGCCACATGGGCATGGTAGGTCGATGGGGCGATCGGCAGCATCTTGCAGATCGGCTCGACCCCATACACATCGCGGTGATCGTCAATGAAACGGATCATCGCTTGAACGGGCGGTCGAGCTCCGCCTGGGCAAAATACGCCGACGCTTTGCGCAGGATCTCGTTGGCCTGGCGTAGCTCGCGGTTCTCCCGCTCCAGCGCCTTGATCCGGTCGCCGTCCTGCGTCGTGGGACCAGCCCGCAGTCCCTGGTCGCGCTCGGACCGGCGCACCCAGCTGCGCAGCGTCTCCCCCGTGCAGCCGATCTTGTCCGCAATCGAGTTGATTGCCGCCCACTGCGACGGATGCTCCGCCTGGTGGTCAAAAACCATCCGCACGGCTCGCGACCGAACCTCAGCTGAAAACTTGTTCGTCGTTGGCTTGCTCATCGCTCCATCCTCGCAAGGCTTGGAGCCTCCGGCAAACCCGGAACGGTTCAATGAGGCATCAGTCGTGCATTGAGAGCAGCCAGATGAGACTCTGCCTTCCTGGGCGGAAGCTGATCGGCGAATGCGCGCAAGCGGGCGCGCTTCGAAGGTAAGGCATCCAAGCACTCAACACGCGAGCCTGAGCTACCGGGATCCTCGCACCATCACAGCCGGACCGATAAAGCCGGGAGAGCCGAACTGAGTTCGCCACGGGATTTCAAACTAAGACATTACTAATCATTTTGTCGCAAGTATTTACTATCCGAGCTTCGGCAGTTTATTGGCCCACAATGCCGGTAGCTGCGCTTGCGCCTCAATGAGACGCTTACGTATTGATTTGGCAAGACGGACCCAGTCCGGGACGTCTTTCTCCCACGACTTTGACCAGTAATGCACAGCTAAAGTGTCCGGAGTGATGCAGGATTCGTGGAACTCCTCGTCGAATGCATAGGGGTAGAAGGTCTTTGTTGGACAAAGATAGATGTCACGAACCGTCGTGCCGCACGGCGAGTAAGAGTTCAGTCCCTCTCTCACCAAAAGCTTCGTAATGAGCTTTGGCCCAAACATTGTTGGGCGCTCAAGGGCACCCGGCAGCGACTTGATGCTGAGCACCGCAGACAATGCCTGCGCGATGAACCAGTGATTCGGCAACGCGCCGAACGCACCATTCGCAACCCAATCCTTCGACGGCTGTTTGGTTTGAAAACCAAAAAAACAATGATGGTGCAGCAACGTGTCCAACGGTTTGAAAACACGGAAGTCGGTATCGAGATAGATTCCACCATGCTTCAAGACTGCCATCAGGCGCACGATGTCCGCCACCTTTGCCCACTTTTTCTGGTCGTACGCCTTCCTGATGAGTTTTATCGAGAAGTCGATATTGTTTTCATTCCAAAGAGTGAATGCATAGCCTGGGTTGGTTTTTCGCCAGGTTTCAACATACGCGCTTTGCGCATCTGGCAATGGGCCACCAACCCAGACGTAATGTATGCGCTTAGGAATCATTGCCTGAGCCGTTTCATGTTTCAAGATTGCAACGTAAATTGCGTCAGAATTTATGTAAACTCTTATTTTTGTGATGACGTAATAATTTTCTCGAAATAAATGTCATGTTATCCAGGCCAATTTCATCGGCGGACAACGTGTCTGCCCCTAGTGGTTCCAACCACGCGGTGGTCGCGTCCGCCCTCCATCTCGACCTCCTAAGTTGCCCTACGCGCCACCACTGCAGGCGGATGCAACCGCACGACGTCGTACGAAAGCGACACCTCGGATGATCACGCAACCAAAACTAATAGTCATTGCTATGTGATTACGAAAAGGTGAATTCACATTCGATATAAACTCGCTAAAGCTCCTAATTGAGACGATACGCGCCGTTTGCTCACAAAAAAATATGCCTGGGCAAACGCGCGTCGCCGCAATTGAGAGGATGACATCAGTGAAAAACCGTTACGATCGAGCTGCCCGGAGTGGGTGCCTCGTGGTTGGATGCCTACTCGGATGCCTGACGCTGCAGACCAATCAGGCCGCAGCGCAGGTCAGGGGCGCTTGGACCGCAGTGATCCCGATGCCGAACCTTCCGGTTGCCGCAGCGCTCCTGCCCAACGGCAAGGTGCTGACCTGGTCGTCGAACAATGATTTCACCTTTGAGGGCGACATCGGCGCCGCCCGGAGTCAGACCCGCACAGCGCTGTTTGATCCCATCACGCTGACCTCGAAGTTTCGCATCGTGACGAATACCTTGTCGGACATGTTCTGTCCCGGCACCGCGATGCTCGCGGACGGCCGCCTGTTGGTGAATGGCGGCAGCAGCAGCCCCAGCACGAACATCTACGATCCGTGGGCCGACGCGTGGTCGGCAGCCGCGCCGATGAACATCTCACGCGGCTACAACGCCAGCGTCATGCTGACAGATGGTTCAGTGATGACCCTCGGCGGATCGTGGAGCGGGGCGCCCCGAGAGAGAATAGGCGAGGTCTGGTCGGCAGACAGCGGCTGGAGCCTGCGTCCAGGCATATCGGCCAAGCCGATCACCGGTCCGGACCCGGAGGACATCGCCCTGGGCCGCGTCAACCGCGGCGACAACCACATGTGGCTGTTCTCAGTGGGCGACGGGCTGATCTTCCATGCCGGACCCAGCGCGCAGATGAGCTGGATCACGACCTCCGGAGACGGGGCAATCGCCTCCGCCGGGCTGCGTGCCGACGACCCCTACAGCATAAACGGCCAGGCGGTGATGTACGATGTCGGCAAAATACTGAAAACCGGTGGAGCCCCGGCCTACCAGAATGCAGCGGCGACAACGAACACCTATGTCATCGATATCAACGATGCTGTTGCAGACCTGAACAACCCGGTCGTGGTCCGTGCGACGGCGCCCATGGCCTATCCTCGTTCGTTCGCCAATGGCGTGGTGCTGCCGAGTGGTCAGGTGTTCATCGTGGGAGGGCAAACCTTTGCCGCCCTGTTCAGCGATGACCGGGCGGTGCTGATCCCAGAGCTATGGGATCCAGTTCGCGAAACATTCAGTCAGATGAAGCCGATGCAGATTCCACGCGTCTATCACAGCACGGCGCTGCTGTTGCCCGACGCGCGCGTCTTCGTGGCAGGGAGCGGAATGTGTGGCGGATGCACCGCCGACCACGAGAACGCCGAGATCTTCTCGCCGCCCTATCTGTTCAATCCAAACGGAACTCCGGCGATACGGCCAAACATCAAAGCGGCTCCGGCCGCAACGCTTCTTGGATCGACGATTACGGTGACAGCCGATACTCAACGCCTGAGTTTCGAACTGCTGCGGATGTCTGCGACCACTCATACCGTGAACAACGATCAGCGGCGCATTCCTCTGGCGACCGCAGCGAATCCGAACAACAGCTATGACTTGACGGTCCCGAGCGACCCGGGTGTGGTTCCACCTGGGTATTACATGCTCTTCGCGATCAACGCACAGGGAACGCCCAGTGTCGCCCGCACCATCAAAATTGGGTGGTGATCGCCCGTCATGTCCCGTCACCCTCTGCACCCACGCCAGATGCGTGGCCCGGCGACATGGAGGTTTTTCGGCCGGGTCGTCGGCGTGTTGATCTTGGCGTGCCTGCTTCGGCCGGAAGCGGCCAGCGCGCCAGCGAATGCGGATAGCTCCGCTTCGACTGGCCGCGGGATGTTTTTCGGCAACGGCGCATTGCGAGGCACGATACTGGGCCACACCGAGGCGCTTTCCCCTCGGTTGGCCTCGTGCGCCAACTGTCACCTGGACGAAGCGGGCCTTGGGTCCAGCACATCCTTTGCGCCAACATTGAATCGGCAAGGGATGACGCAGCTCCATGGCCGCCGGGGCGGGCCGCCATCACAGTTCTCGCCCACGAGCTTCTGCCGGATGCTCCGCACCGGAGTTGATCCCACCTATATCCTTATTACCCGCCAGATGCCGCGTTACACCCTTAGCGATGATCAGTGCCTCGGTCTGTGGCGCTATCTTATGGAGACAAGCGATGAACCTGGCGAGGAATAGGGTTAGCGGCGGTTCGCTGTCGTCGCCGGGCACGGGACCGCTTGCACCTCGCCGGTCGGTGCTGACCGGTTTGGCTGCCGGTTTCGCCCTGTGTGCGATGCCGGCCTTCGCGCATGGCAGCATCGGCCCGGTCAAGCCGCCGATCCGGGTGCCCGACATCGACATCATCTCAAGCGATGGTTTTCGAGGTCCGTTACGTGAGCAGTTGCTCGGACGTGTCACCGCGATCCAGCTCATGTTTACCAAATGCAAGTCGATTTGTCCGATCGAGGCAGCGACCTTTGTGCGCACGCAGGAGGTTTTGGCGAGCGGTTCCTCCAACAGCATCCAGTTGCTATCCTTGAGCATCGACCCGCTCACTGACACGCCAGACGTGCTGGCAGCGTGGCTCGCAGGGCTCAATGCCCGGCCTGGGTGGACCGCCGCCGCCCCGGCGAAGGCCGATCTGGCACGCGCCCGGCAGTTCTTCGACGGCGTGTCGAGTCTCAGCGAGGATCATTCCACCGCGATGAGCCTGATCGATGGCGCGGGCCTGCTCGTTTGGCGGACCTCAGAGCTTCCGGCGCCCGAGGAGGTCGTGAAGGTCCTTCACCAGCTATGAGGGTTCAGATCACTGCATCCAGAGCGAGGCTTTGCATTATGCCGCAACAAACTGAAGCGTGTTCGGCACCATTTTCTGCTCCGAACAAGCTGTTGACCGCAGCGCAACCCAGGATACTGCGGCGGCGTTCCAGAGCTAGCCGCGGTAGAATCGGCGGAACGCAATGCCACAAGGAGCTTCACTATGCGTATGATCCTCGCCACCGTGTTAGCCTGCGCCGTAGCAGCATGCTCGGCTACCCGGCCCAATACGGTCGTATCTCCGCAACTTGACAGCGGCGTCACCTCGAGCAACGGCGGCGGCGCGCGCCAACTGAACAACAACAACAGCCAGGGCGTCACAACCCGCACAGGGGTAGCGCCGTGAGGGCGACTGCGGTCGCAATATCTTTGGTCGCGTCGGTGTCCGCCTTTGCGCAGGTCGCCCGTAATGGCGACGAGTATGGCGGCAAGAACCACCAGCCAACGCAAGCCGAGGTAGCCCGCCGAGAGCGTAGCGTCGGCGTGGCGCCCTCGCCAACTCAGGCGGGCAAGGATACGCGGTCGGTGGAGCAGCTCGACAAACAGCTTATGCAGACCGAGCAAGCGAGCCCGCCCCGGCCCGTCGGTCAACCCAGTGTCCCGCCCGCAGCACGGTAGAGCATAAACCCTTGGTAACAAAGGAACTGTTCATGCGAAAACTTCTTCTTGGTGCCATTCCCGCTTTGTCACTCGCGTTCATGACTCCGGCCTTCTCCCAGGGTATCCAAACACCGTCCGCACCGAACGCGACCCCGCCGACCGGAACCATTCCGAACGTGAGTACTGGCAATGCAACGCGCCTTGGTTCGCCGCGCCATCGACGGCCAATGCGTCGGCGCGTGGTCGCTTTGAAAAGGCCGGCGCAACAAACCGTTCAGGACCCGTCTGGCCGCTGATTTGGGCCGTCTTTTAGACACAGAGGCAGTGGGTTACAGCATCGTCGCAAGGATCAAAGCGCGCCACGGTGCCACAATCAAGAACGTGCCGAAGGACCCACTGCCATGCCGGCCACGACACAGATCATCTACCAACCTTACGTCAACGGTCCACGTGGAGTCCTGAGGCCCGGGACTCCAGTGGTCTGCCGTACGGCGGACGAAGGGCTGCGTCGTGCGGAACGGGCCCTGGCCGGCGGTTCAATCGTGGGCGCACGGATTGTGCGGGTGTTCCATGACGATGCGGCCGACGAGTTCGGCGCCCCGGAGTATCTGGGAAAGTTTGGACGGGTGCCGGAGGAGGCATAGGCGACGCTGCCTCCTACGTCTGCCAAGCGTTGGCGTAATCATCGACGAATGACTGCAGCGTCGTTGGCGGTCGTCCGATGAGCCGCTTCAGGTCCGGGGTGATTTCCGCTGCCAGCCCCAGCCGGGCGACGGTATAGACGCCCGTCATCACGAGGCCGAATGCCAAAGGGTGGCCTGCCGCACGAATGTGGCGCAGGAACGCCGGAATGCTCGGCCTCCGGTAGATGACCCGGCATCCAAGCGCCTCGGACAACACGACCGCGACGTCGTCCAGGCTGAACGCGTCGTCGCCGGTCAGCGTATAGGCGCGGCGCTCGTGTCCCGGTTCGGTCAATACCCGCATCGCCGCATCCGCAATGTCGCGCACATCGATAAAGCTGGTGCGGCCGCGTCCACCTGGTGCCCAGATCTCGCCGCGGTCGCGGATGTCGGCCCGATGCACGGTGGCAAAATTCTGCATGAAATCGTTGGGCCGGAGGTGGGTCCAGGCCAGGCCTGACGCCTCCAGCAGCCTTTCGATCTGCCGGTGTGGCAGCAAAGGATTGCGCGCGGCGCCCCGCACGGACAGGAATACGACTTTTCGCACCCCGGCCCGCTGCATAGCCTCGACGAACGAGCCGAAGTCGTGCCGGGCACGGGCGAGTTGCGGCGGCCGCAACAGGAACACGCGGTCTATGCCATTTAGCGCTGCCTCGAATGTCAAGGGATCGAGGAAATCGAAGCGGATCCCATCGGCGCCTTTCGTGGCGTCGCGCAGACCCAAGCGCACCGATTCGCGTCCAACAAGCCGGCTGGCCACCTCGCGACCGACTAGGCCGCTGGCCCCTGTCACCAATATCATAGCCCCTCCGAGTCCTGCGTCCGGACTGGATGTGGGGCGTGCAATGGCGTTTATGCGCCGGTGCCGGACAGCAGCGCTCGTTACCTGATCAAATCTTGCACGAGCATGGACCTAGCAGAGGTTAACCCATGGTTGTGATCAAGCCTAACGATGGCTAGCGTGCGCGAGGATCGAGGCGGCAACCCCGTCATCGACCCAGGCGGGCCAACCGTCGCAGCATTGGGGGAAAAAAGTCAATGACACGACAACTTCTTGGAAATTGGTCTTGGGCCTACCCGCTCGCGGTCGGCTGCGGGATGGTCCTGGCAGCGCCTGCCGCGCACGCCGCAACCGCCTGCAGCGTCGGAGCGATTGAGGGTCTGGTGGTCAAGGGCGTCACGATCGTGTCCGCAGCCACGGTGGCGGCGTCCGGCACGACCCCCGCCTACTGCGACGTGATCGGCCAGCTCAACACCAGCGGCGGCGATGCACCGGCAGGCTCGGCCGGGTTCGAGCTGCAGTTTCCAGACAACTGGAACAAGAAATTCTTGTTCTACGGGGTCGGCGGCCTCGCCGGATCGACCTATGCCGACTTCTCGGCCAACCCGGTCGATCGCCGGGGCGCGCTCGCGAAGGGCTATGCCACCGCGATCACCGACGCCGGCCACCTCGCGGGCGGCACGGACGCGAGCTGGGCGCTGCTGGCCCCCGGCAAGCCCGACGAGGCCAAGCTCGCCGACTACTACTACCGCGCCACGCACGAGGTGACGGTCGCCGGCAAGCGGCTCACCCAGCGGTTCTACGACCGCCAGCGCATCGAGGCGGCGTACTTCGACGGCTGCTCCAATGGCGGGCGCCAGGCTTTGGTGGAGGCGACGCAGTTCCCGGCGGACTACAACGGCATCATCGCCGGCGATCCGTTCTTCGACATCCGCTCCATCCTTATTGCGGCACGGCTGGCCAAGCAGCAGCTTTCGCCCGAGACCTACCTGCCGGCGACGCTGCTACCCGCGGTGGACGCCGCAATCAACGCGAGTTGCGCCAAGGTGGACGGGGTGGACGACGGGCTGATCCAGAACCCGGCCGCCTGCTCGTTCGACGCAACCAGCCTGATCTGCAAGCCCGGCCAGGACGCCGGCTGCCTGAGCACGGGCCAGGCGGACACGCTCAATGCCTACTTCGGCGCAATCCGCAACACCCTCGGCGGGCTGGTGTACCCCGGCTATGCCGTGAGCAACCTGTCCACCAGCGCCACGGGACCGCTCGCCGGCGGCGGCGGCGACCTCTGGAGCACGGGCCTGGTGCCGCCCACAAGATTCACCGCGCGCGAGCCATGGGGCAACGCCGGGTTCAGCCCGTCCCCGGTCGGCTACCAGTTCGGCGACCACATCATCCAGAGCATCGTTACCCGCGACCCGAAGTACAACATCCGCAACTATCCGGTGTCGCAGGAAGGCACCATCGACGAGGAGACGCTCGCCACGTACGACGAGCGGACGGGTGCCGGCAACGCCTCCGACCCGCACGGCTATCGCCGGTTCATCCAGCGTGGCCGGAAGCTGATCATCTACCACGGCTACAGCGACCCGGCGTTGACGCCGTTCCGCACTACCGGCCTGTATGACCAGCTCGCGGCTGCTGCCGGCGGCTACGACAAGCTGCAGCGCTCGGTGCGGCTGTTCATGGTGCCGGGCATGCAGCACTGCATCGGCGGCCCGGGACCGAACGTGTTCGACACGCTGACGCCGCTCGAAGCCTGGGTGGAACAGGGCGTGGCGCCCGCCAGCATCCCGGCCGCGCACTACGTGAACGATGATCCCGCTGGGGCGGTGGACCGGACCATGCCGCTCTGCCCGTATCCGACGCAGGCGACGTATGACGGCACAGGCGAGGTCAACGCCGCCGGAAGCTGGAGCTGCGCACCGAATGAGCACCTGCTGCAGGTGGGACCAAATGGGGTGCAGGCCGGACTGACGGAAAAATAGCCGACGCGACTGTCCTGCCTTTTGCTGGTGCGCTGGATAGCGGCGCACCAGCTCAGGCGGTTGCGCGGCCAGTCCCGACCAGCCGGTTCCGCCCGGCCAGCGCCCCCGCCGCGGCTGCGCCCAGCCCCGCCACCACGAACAGCCATCCCGCGCCGTTCCAGCCGCCGCCCCGATCATGCAGCACGCCGACCAGCAGCGGTCCGGCGGCAGCCATGATGTAGCCGATGCCCTGGGCCATGCCGGACAGCCGCGCCGCCGTTTCGCTGTCCCCCGCCCGCAGCATGATAATCAGGATTGCCAGCGAGAACGCAGCGCCCTGGGCCAGGCCGAGCACCGCCGCCAGCGCCCATTGCCATGACAGCGGTGCCGTCAGCAGCGCCACGAAGCTCACCGCCGCCGCCAGCATAGCCACCGCCGCCGGTGCGCTTTGCTGCCGCATGCGGGCGGCCAGGATCGGCGCGGGCAGCGACGCGACAATCTGGAACACCACTGACACCGAGACCACGAGACCCGCCGTCACCGCCGTATCGCCGCGGCTGCGCAGCATCGGCGCCATCCAGCCGAACACCACGTAGGCGAGCATGGACTGCAGCCCCATGAACAGGGTCACCTGCCACGCCAGGCGGTCACGCCATAGCCTGGCTCCTGGACGCATCGCCGACGCAGCGGCACTTCCCGCCGGCCGGCGTCCGATCTGGCGGGCCCAAACCAGGCCCGCGACCGCCATCGCGACCGCGGCCGGCACAATCCAGGCCGCCAGCGCCCCGGCCCACCATCCGCCGAGCGCCGCGCGCAACGGTGCCGTCGTCGCCGAGGCGAATGCCGCACCGATTGAGAGCGCCATGATATAGACCCCGGTCATCAGCGGCGCCCGGTCCGGAAAGTCGCGCTTCAGCAGCCCCGGCATCAGCACGTTGCCGATGCCGATCCCGGCACCGGCGACCAGCGAGCCGGCCAGCAGCGCCGGGGCGCTCGCCAACCCGCGCAGGCCGGTGCCCAGCAGGATGGCGAACAGCGCCACCAGCACCGTGCGCTCAGTGCCGATGCGCCGCGCCAGGCCAGGCGCCAGCGGACCGAACAGCCCAAGGCACAGCACCGGCGCCGTCGTCAGCACGCTCGCCCCGGTGGCGGTCAGGCCGGTGTCGGCCATGATCTCGTTCAGCACCGGCGCGATGCTGGAGAACGCCGGGCGCAGGTTGAAGGCGATCAGCACGATGACGACCGCCACCGGCCAGGGATTGGCGGGCCTCGGCGAGGCGGACGGCTCGGTTGCCGGGCGCCCCGGCTGCAGCGACGTCGTCAAGGGACTTGCGCCGGGTGCTCCGCGGTGCGTGTCATCGTGGTCTCTCCTGCCGATCGCGTCCATGACGCGCTTCTATCGGCAAACCAGGACGGCCGGGAAGCGCTGGTCAGCCCTGCGCCAGGCGACGCTCGACGAAGTCCAGCCGGTCCTGGCCCCAGAACACCTCTCTTCCCACCACGTAGCTCGGCGCGCCGAACACGCCGCGCTCCAGGGCAGCCGCGCTGTCGGACGCGCGCCGCTCCGCCCAGCGTGCCTCGCCGCCCAGCGTCAGCAGGGCTTCGGGATCGAGGCCGATGTCACTGGTCAGCGCTGCCAGCGTGGCCCGGTCGCCGGGGTCCCGCTCCTCCTCCCACAGCGCCCGCAGCACGCGGTGCGCGAGGGCGATGGCCGGCGCGTCCCCGAGCGTCTCGCGCGCGGCGATGACGCACTGCGCGGCCAGCCGCTCGTCCGCCGGGAAGCAGCGCGGCCGGGGATGGATGGGAATGCCGAGGTGCGTGCTCCACCGCTCCAGCTCCTGCATGCGATAGGCCTGGCGCTGCGGCGAGCGCTTGGCCACCGGCACCCCGCCCGAGGCCGGGAAGATGATGGTGAAATCGACCGGGTGGATACGCAGCGTCGCCCCGTGCTGCGCCGTGATCGCCTGCAGCCGCGCCGCGCCGAGATGCGTCCAGGGCGAGTTCAGCGAGGCGAAATAGTCCACGTGCAGGCCCAACCGCGATCTCCCTGAAGCAACGCCGTGCATGTTCGCCCGGCGGTCCCCATCGGCACAAGCCTGGCCGCCGACGTTGCCGCCTCGCCGCATGGGGCGTAGTGGACCGCCCGGTAGAACTGTGGGCAGGGGCGGCGATGCAGGCATCCGTCGATATGATGCATCCGAAGGTCGCGACGCCCGGGCGCCGCTGGCTCGGCTTCGCTCTGGCGTTCGCAGCGCTCACCATCTGGTCGGGATGGTTCGCCGTCACGCGGCTCAGCCTCACGCGCGAGCTGGGCGTGTACGACATCGCGGCACTCCGCCTCGGCGTCGGCGCGCTCGTGCTGCTGCCGGCGTTCCTGCGTTCGGCGCGCGGCATCCCACGGGCGGCGTGGCGCGAGGGGGCGGTGCTGTCGGCCTGCTGGGGTGCGCCCTTCGTGCTGCTGCTGTCGTGGGGCATCCAGCTCTCGTCGGCCGCGCACGCTGCTGCGATCACGCCCAGCATGATGCCGGTGTTTGCCGGGGTAATCGGCTGGGCCGTGCTGCGGGACCGGCCGGGACCGCTGCGCTGGCTCGGCTTTGCCCTCATCTCGGCCGGCGTCGTCGCCCTGTCCGCCACGCTGTCGACGCCGGGACGGCCATGGGATGCCTGGGCCGGCAATGCCGCGCTGCTCGGCGCTGCGGGGCTCTGGGCGGTCTATACGCTCCGGGTGCGACGCGCCGGGCTTACGCCGCTGCAGGCGGCGGCGCTGGTCTGCCTGTACTCGTCCGCGGCCTATCTGCCGGTCTATGCGCTGTCCGGCGTATCACGCCTAAGCTTGGCGCCTTGGCCGGAGGTGGCGCTGCAGGCGCTGTACCAGGGCGTGCTGGTCAGCGGCGTGTCGGTCATCGCCTACAACCGCGCCATCGCGCTCATCGGACCCGGCGCTGCGTCCGCTGTCGTCTCGCTGGTGCCCGTCATGGCGACGGCGCTGGCCATCCCGATCCTGGGCGAGCAGCCAACCGTATTCACGACGGCCGCAGTCGTTGTCATCGTCGCGGGCGTGCTGCTGGCGGCACGGACGCCCAAAGCCGCCGTATCCCGGGAACGTGCCCTATGACGACCGGTCAGGCATCGAGCACTGCCGCCGTACGGCCGGCTTGGATCTGCGCCAGGATGGCGATCTCGTCAAAGATCCGCCACTCGCGCAGCACCTTGCCGTCATGCAGCTCGAAGTGGCTGATGCCGAGCACGTTCACCGGCGTGCGCGTCACCGGACCGTAGGTCGGCACGCCGCAATAGGTGCCGCGCAGCAGCCATACCGCCGCCACCCGCAGCCCGTTCTCCGGCCCGTCGAGCACCGCGATGTCGCGCACCTCCACGCGGAAATCCGGGAAGGTCGCCAGCAGGTTCACCAGCTCGACCTGATAGGGGTCGATGCCCTGCACCCGCCGCATCCGCACGGAGTTGCACACCACCTGCTTGTCGCAATACGCCGAGACCCGGTTGAACAGCCGGCCGTTCCAGACCTCCTCGAACATGCCCTGTATCAACGCGCACTCCGCCTCATGGCACGGCGGGCGCGGGCCGGAGATGCCGGCGCGGGCCGGGTCCGGGAACCGTCCGGCGAACGCCCCCTGCCCGCCGTCCAGCGCCAAGGCGCTTCCGAGCACCGGACTCGCGTCGGCAAGGTCGGCGGCAACCCGGTAGGGATCGAGGCCCAAATGCTCCAGCACCGCCCACTCGTCGCGGACAATCCACTCCTCCGCGACCTTGCTGTCCTGCACCAGGCAGTGCGCGATGGTGCGCGACACCCAGTCCCGGCCGGTCGGCGGGCCATAGGTCCAAAACCCCGTATGGGTGCCGGACTTGAACACCCGGTGCGAGCTGATGAATCCGTTCGGCCCGCGCTGCTCCCAGATCACGTCCTCACCGTGCCCGCCGCCGCCGTTCGGGAAGGCCGCGAACTTCTGCAGCGAGTTCTGCATGACATGGTCGAAGCCGTAGGTCTCGCCGTATGCGGTGTGCACCTTGACGTCGCCAGCGTAGTGCTCGCGCAGCCGCCCCAAGCCGCGGTCGATCCAGATGGCGTCGGTCCAGCTCAGGATGTAGTCGCGCGGGTCGCGGTAGGGCGCGTAGGCCGAGCGGGATAGGCTGGAGTCGGTCATCGCGCTACTCCGCAGCCGCCTGCAGCATCAATGCGGTGACCGCGGCGCGGGTCGGCGGCGGCAGCAGCGCGAGCGGGGCGACATGGCCGTCGTGGTCGATGCCGAAGCCGTGCGCCATGGCGTCGTGCACGATCTCGGGCGCCCAGGCCAGGCGTTTGCGCTGGTCGCCGCTGGTGATCAGCGCGACCTCCAATGGGCCAGCTACAGCAACGAGGCTGCGCCAGGCACCCCCGGGAATAGAGAAGCACTCGCCCGCCTCAACCCGTGTCACGGTCTCAGTGCCGGGTTCGTTCAGCACCATGTCGAGCGCGCCGGAGAACACAATGGCGACCTGCTTCTCCAGCAACCGGTGCCGGCCGACCCGGTTGCCGGCGGCGACCCGCAGCCACTCGATGGAAAAGCCGTGCGGGTTGCCGATGGGCGCCGTGTGCTCGCGGTCCTCGGTCATGCCGTGGCCGATCACCGGGGCCAACTCGCTCGCATGGCCCGGCAGGCACGAGTCCAGCAGGGCGCGGCCGGACCAGGCGCGCTCGCTGGCCTTGACAACGCGGCGCAGCATCTGCGCCTCGGTATAGCGCGGCAGGGTGGCGATCTGCTCGGGGCTCAGCGCCGGCATCAGCGCGTCCGTTGCGGGCCGGGGCGCGCCGGCGTCGGTATCGACCAGCATGTTATCCCGCGTCAGCAGCAAGCCGTACCGCTCGGCGGTTTTCAAAATTGAGGGATGCCAGATGATGCCCCCGGTGTCGTCGCCGCCAAGTGCGGTGAAGATCCAGCCGTCCTCGGCGCCAGAATTAGTAAAACCGCGGAAGATCCAGGTGGGGACCGAGACAACGTCGCCGGGTCCGCCCATGATCTCGCCGTCCTGCCCATCGGCGCCCCAGCGGAAAATCCAGGTGCCGCGCTGGATCATGAACACCTCCGCCGTGAAATGGACATGCAGGTTGTTCACCGTGCCCGGCGGCATCGCGGCGACGCCGAGGCTGAAGCCGTGCGCCTCCGTCAGGTTCACCACCTGGTCGCGCGACTGGGTCACGCCGGGGCCGACCAGCGAATAGTTCTCCTTGCGCTCCGAGCCCGGCATCTTGCAGTCGATGAAGGCGACCTTGCACGCCACCATGTCGGACCGCTTGATCAGCCGGGTCCGCGCGTCATCGGGGCTGAGCCCGTGGGTCACCATGGAGTCTCTTCCTTCGCCACCCGACCGCCGTCTTGCGGCCGCATCCGAATGTACGCCCGGGTCCGGCCGGTGTCCACGCTGGACCGACCGGACCCGGCGCCGTCACTCGCCCTGGCGCGTGCCGCCCGGCAGCGGGCGCAGCCGTGTCGAGATGCGTGAGACCGTGTAGCGGCGGACCTGGGCCGCGTATTGCGAAACCACCGACTGCACGGCGCCGACCAGGCGCAGGTCGAGGGCGAGGTTGGACACATAGATATACTGCCCGTCGGCGCTGAACGCTGGGCTCGCCGGGAACAGCAGGCCGAGCGGCACGCCAGCCCGCACGCCCCTAAAGTCGCCGAGCTTGCCGATTGCCTTGCCCGTGGGGTCAATCACGACGATCTCGTCGGCTTGGTTGGCGGCGACCCAGAGGTTGTCTTGCCCGTCCAGCACGAGGCCGTCGGCGCCGTTGACGCTGTTGACGAACACGGCGGTCTGGCCGGCCTGGCCGTTGGCGACCGGGATGCGCAGGATGGTGTCGTTGCCAGTGTTGGCGACGAAAGCCGCGGTGAAGTCGTGGTTGAAGCCGATGCCGTTTGCCCCGAACGCCGGCACGCCGGTCGTGGTCAGCAGCGGGTCCTGCACCCAAATCTGGCCGGCCCCGCCCTGCGGCCCGACGACCCAGACGATGCCGTTGGCGCTGTCGGTCACATAGGTGTTGCCGGCCTGGTCAAAGGCGAGACCGTTCAGCAGGGCACCCGCTCCAGCGGTCATGAACACGCTGGCGGCGCCGTTCTGCGGATCGACCCGGCGCACCACGCCAGCGCCGGAGTCGATGGCCAAAAGCTCCGACGTCACCGGGTTGAAGGCGATGCCGAGCTGGTGCGAGGTGCTGCCCTGGATGGCCACGTCACGAATAAGCTGGCCATCGGGGGCAAGCACATACAGGCGTCCAAGACCGGCGACCTCGCCAGCGGCGTCGTAGCCGAACGTCGTGACATAGACGTTGCCGTCCGCGCCGACTGTCAGCCCCTCGGGAGCGCTGGCGCCGACCGGAAGCACTGCGAGGGTTTCAGCCGGGTTGCGATACCAGGCGGCGGCAGACGTAGCCGTCCCGAGGAGCATCGCTCCGGTGAGCACCCCCGAGGCTAGCGCCAGGCCACAACGATTCCAGATCAGTCCCATGCCGCCAACGCTCCCTGAATAGTTCCGAACCGCCGCAACGGCGGCCATGCTCTGCAAGTTCCCGAGTTCCCGATTGATGGCGCTGCCGCCGTTGCTTGACGGAGTGGGGCGTCAGCCACTTTGATGGGGCCATGACCATGACAGCGAAGCTGCCCTCCATCGCAAAAGTGCCGAAGCGCATCGAGCAGCTCGGCCGCGTGCGGACCGACGACTACGCCTGGATGAAGGACGAGAACTGGCAGCAGGTGCTGCACGACCCCACAGCGCTGCGGGCCGACATCCGCGCCCATCTGGAGGCCGAGAACGCCTATACCGCCGCGGTGCTGGCCGACACCGAGGCGCTGCAGCAGCAGATCATCGGCGAGATCAAGGGCCGCATGAAGCAGGACGACGCCAGTGTCCCGAGCCCCGACGGCTCTTGGGAATACTACGTGCGCTATGAGCCCGGCGCGCAGTACCCGGTGCACGCCCGCCGGCCGCGCGGAGAGCCGGATGGCGAGCAGGTCCTGGTGGACGCCGACGCGCTGGCGCAGGGGCACCAGTACTACGCGCTCGCCGCTGCCCGCCACAGCCCGGACCACCGCCTGTTCGCCTATGCGGAGGACACCCAGGGTTCCGAGGTCTATCGCATCCGGATCAAAGACCTCGCTACCGGCGCGCTGCTGACCGACGCGATCGAGAACTGCACTGGCAACTTCGCCTGGTCGGCCGACGGGTCCTGGCTGTTCTGGACCTTTCGCGATGAGCATGGCCGCCCGGCGCGCATCTACCGCCGCCCGGTGCCCGGCGGTCCCGACGACGACGTGCTGGTCTATGCGGAGCCGGACCCTGGGTTCTTCCTCCGCATCGCGCGCACCGCATCGCGGGCCTGGCTGGTGATCTCGTGCGGCGACCAGCAGACCAGCGAGGCGTGGCTGATCCCGGCGGCCGACCCAACAACGCCGCCGCGCCTGGTCGAGCAGCGGCAGCACAGCGTGCGCTACGACATCGAGCATTGGGACGGCCGCTTCATCATCCGCACCGACGCCGACGGCGCGGTGGATTTTAAACTTGTGAGCGCGCCCGAGGCGACGCCGGGCCGGGCGCATTGGCGGGACTGGATCGCCCATGAGCCCGGCCGCCTCATCGTCGGCACCGCCGCCTACGCCGGGCACTTCGCCCGGCTGGAGCGGGTGGACGCCAACAACCGCATCGTGGTCACCAGCCGGGCTGGGGACGAGCACGTCATCGGAGTGGACGAGGAGGCGTACGTGCTGCGCCTGGGCGGCGGCCTCGAATACGACACGGCCACGCTGCGCTACACCTACGAATCGCCCGCCACGCCGCGCCAGTGGTTCGACTTCGACATGCGCAGCCACATGGCGACGCTGCGCAAGATGCAGGAAATCCCGTCCGGCCATGATCCCACGCAGTATCTCACCCGCCGCCTGCACGCCCGCGCGTCCGACGGAGCGGCGGTGCCGATCACCGTGCTGATGCGCCGCGATACGCCTATGGACGGGTCGGCGCCGCTGCTGCTGTACGGCTACGGCTCGTACGGGATGGCCATGGAGCCGTCCTTCTCGATCCGCAATCTCAGCTTGGTGGACCGCGGCTGGATCTGGGCCGTGGCACACGTGCGCGGCGGGTCGGAGAAGGGCTGGGGCTGGTTCCTCGACGGGCGCGGGGCGAACAAACCGAACACCTTTACCGATTTTATCACCGTGGCCGAGCATCTGGCGGAGCAGGACCTCGGACGCCGCGGCGGGATCGTGGCGATGGGCGGATCGGCCGGCGGCCTGCTGGTAGGTGCTGTCCTCAACATGCGGCCTGACCTTTGGGCGGGGATCGTCGCCGCCGTGCCGTTCGTGGACGTGCTGAACACCATGTCCGACACCAGCCTGCCGCTGACGCCGCCGGAATGGCCGGAATGGGGCAACCCGATCGAGGACGCGGCGGCCTACGACGCCATCGCCGCCTACTCGCCCTACGACAACGTCGCCCCCCTTCCCTACCCGGCGGTCCTCGCCACCGCGGGACTGTCCGATCCGCGGGTGACCTACTGGGAACCGGCGAAGTGGGTGGCGCGTCTGCGTGAGGCGACGGCCAGCGGCAACCCGGTGCTGCTGCGGACCAACATGGGCGCCGGCCACGGCGGTGCGGCGGGACGCTTCGACGCGCTGAAGGACACCGCGCTGCACTATGCCTTCGCGCTCTGGGCCTATGCCCACCGGGCGCCGTCCAAACCCTGAAAAGGAACCACCGAGTGAGCGGCTTCAAGAGCACCGAACGCTACATCGCCTCCCGCGACCTCGAAGTCGCGGTCAACGCCGCCGTCGCCCTGCAACGCCCGTTGCTGGTGAAGGGCGAGCCCGGCACCGGCAAGACCGTGCTGGCGCACGAGGTCGCCGCCGCCCTGGGCTACCCGCTGGTGGAATGGCACATAAAGTCCACTACCAAGGCGCAGCAGGGACTGTATGAATACGACGCCGTGTCCCGCCTGCGCGACAGCCAGCTCGGCGACCCGAAGGTGGCGGACATCGCCAACTACATCGTCCGCGGCAAGCTGTGGGACGCCTTCGACGCCGACCAGCCGCAGGTCGTGCTGATCGACGAGATCGACAAGGCGGACATCGAGTTCCCCAACGACCTGCTGCTCGAACTCGACCGCATGCAGTTCTTTGTCTATGAGACCCGGCGGACGGTCGCGGCCAAGCATCGGCCAGTCGTCATCATCACCTCGAATAATGAAAAAGAACTGCCGGACGCCTTCCTGCGCCGCTGCTTCTTCCACTACATCCGCTTCCCCGACCGCGCGACCATGGAGCGCATCGTCGAGGCGCACTACCCGGGCCTGCAGCACGACCTGGCGCGCGAGGCGCTAAACGTGTTCTTCCAGGTGCGCGACGTGCCGGGCCTGAAGAAGAAGCCCGCGACGTCCGAGCTGCTGGATTGGCTCAAGCTGCTGATGATCGAGGACCTGCCGCCCGAGGCGCTGCGCAGCCGTGAGCCGCATCTGGTGATCCCGCCGCTGCACGGCGCGCTGCTGAAGAACGAGCAGGACGTGCACCTGTTCGAGCGGCTGGCTTTCCTGAACCGCCGCGGCGGCTAGCGTGTTCGCACAGTTCGTCTTCGCCCTGCGGGAGGCGGGGGTGCCGGCGTCCATCACCGAGTACCTGACCCTGCTCGGTGCCATGCAGCAGGGCGTGGCGGACTACAGCGTCGAGGACTTCTACTTCCTGAGCCGCGCCACCCTGGTCAAGGACGAGCGGCATCTCGACCGCTTCGACCGCGTGTTCGGCCAGGTGTTCCGCGGGCTGGAGGCGACGGCGGCGGAGGGTGCGCCCGGCGAACCGGCCATGCGCGACCTGCCGGAAGAGTGGCTGCGCCGCATGGCGGAGAAGCACCTGACGGCGGAGGAGCGGGCGCAGGTGGAGGCGCTGGGCGGCTTCGACAAGCTGATGGAGACCCTGCGCCAGCGGCTGGCGGAGCAGCAGGGCCGGCACCAGGGCGGCAGCAAATGGATCGGCACCGCGGGCACCTCGCCGTTCGGCGCCTATGGCTACAACCCGGAGGGGGTGCGGATCGGCCAGGACGGCAGCCGCCATCGCCGGGCGGTGAAGGTGTGGGACAAGCGCGAGTTCCGCGACCTGGATGACGGCGTCGAGCTCGGCACGCGCAACATCAAGCTCGCGTTGCGGCGGCTGCGGCGGTTCGCGCGCCAGGGGGCGGCGACCGAGCTGGACATGTCGGGCACCATCCGGGCCACGGCGCAGAACGCCGGGTCGCTGGATCTGAAGATGGTGCCGGAGCGGCACAATGCGGTGAAGGTGCTGCTGTTCCTCGATGTCGGCGGCTCGATGGACGACCACGTGCGCGCGTCCGAGGAGCTGTTTTCCGCCGCGCGCAGCGAGTTCAAGCATTTGGCGTTCTACTATTTCCACAACTGCCCGTACGAGCGCGTCTGGCAGCATAACCACCGGCGCCGCGACGACACGGTGCCGACCGAGCAGGTGATCCGCACCTACGGCCCGGACTACCGCGCGATCTTCGTCGGCGACGCGACCATGAGCCCGTATGAGATCGCAGCACCCGGCGGCAGCGTCGAGCACTGGAACGACGAGGCCGGGGCCGCCTGGATGACGCGCCTGCTCGGGCAGTGGCGGCGCAGCGCCTGGCTGAACCCGGTGCCGCGCGCCGAATGGGACGGGACGCACTCGATCGCCATGTTGCGGCGGCTGATGGAAGACCGGATGTATCCGCTGACCCCGGGCGGCCTGGACGAGATGATACGCGAGCTGAGCCGGTGATGCGCCGCGAGGGGCTGCACCGGCCGGTGCAGCCCCTCGCGGCGGAAAAGCCTAGCGCAGCCAGCCCGCGTAGCTCCCGACGTTGTCGCGCGTGACGAGCTTGGACTCCATCAGGATCATCGGGTTCTCCGGCTTCTTGCCGTTCATAATCCCATAGCCGGTCTCCACCGCAAGCTTGCCCATCGAGTAGGGGTCCTGGCTCGCCGAGGCTTGCACCTGAGTCTGGCCTTTCAGCGCCGCGACGATGTCGGGCGCGCCGTCCACAGAGGCAATGACGATGCCGGTGCGGTTAAGCTGACGCGCGGCAAGGTCGCTGCCGATCGCCTGCGGGTCGTTGATGGTGAACACGCCCTGGATGCTGGGGAAGCGAGTCAGGAAGCCCTGCATCACGCTCAATCCGCCGTCCCGCGATCCCTTGCCGTCCTGGTCCGACGACAGCAGCTTGATGTCAGGGTAGCCGCCCAGCACCTGCTTGCAGCCATTCACCCGGTCGATCACCGCCGAGACCTGCGGCCCGTTCTGGATGACCACGTTGCCCTTTTTGCCGATTGCCTCGGCCATGAACTTGCAGGAGATCTCGCCGGCCTGGGTGTTGTTGGTCTGCACCGTGGCGTCGGCGCCTGCGGCCGCCACATCGACGCCGATCACCGTGATGCCGGCCGCCTGCGCCCGCTTGATCGCCGGCGCGATGGCCCGCGGATCGGCGGCGTTGACCAGGATCATGTCCACGCCGGCGGCGATGAAATTGTCGATCTGGGTGAACTGCTTGTTCAGATCGTAGTCGGCCGACGCGACCGTGACCTTGGCCTGCGGGTTGATCTGCTGCGCCGCGTCCGTGATCCCCTTTCCGATGGTGACGAAGAACGGGTTGCCCAGCGAGCCGACGGTGACGCCGATCGCCTTGAGGTCGCGGGCGGCGGCGGACCCGGCCGCGAGCGTCAGCGCCACGCCGGCCAGCAAGAATGCCTTCAACATTAAACGTATCCTCCAAGCCCGTTATTTGGTCGCCAGCGGAAGGGCCAGAACCCGCCGGCGGTCTAGGCTGGTCATTAGGTCCGGGCGCTGCCCTGCAGGCGGGCGCGGTCGAGCGCCACGGCGCCGATGATCACCAGCCCCTTCACGATGTATTGCCAGATGTCCGAGACACCCACCAGCGTCAGCCCGTTCGACAGCTCGGCGATGATCAGCGCGCCGATCAGCGTGCCCCAGATCGAGCCGATGCCGCCGACGAAGCTCGTGCCGCCCAGGATGACGGCGGCGATGGCGTCGAGCTCGTAGCTCTGGCCGAGCTGCAGCCCGTTGGCGGCGAACAAACGCGCGGCCGACATCACGCCGCCCAGGCCGGCGAGCAGGCCGGAGATCGCATAGACGAACAGCAGGATGCGCCAGACCTTGATGCCCGACAGCCGCGCCGCCGCCGGGTTGCCGCCGACGGCGTAGATCCACACGCCCAGCACGGTGCGGCGCAGCACGTACCAGGACACCAGGATCACCACGATGGCGATGATCGCCAGCACCGGGATGCCGAAGCCGGGCGCGATGGGGATGGTCGCGTTGCCGATGAAGGCGAACGGCAGCTCGGGATTGAACACCGTGGTGTCGCTGCCCATCAGCCGCGCCAAGCCGCGTACCGCCGTCAGCGAGCCGAGCGTCACGATGAACGGCGGCAGCTTGCCGAACGCCACCAGGCTGCCGTTCAGCAGGCCGAAGAACAGCCCGGTCACCAGCGCCGCCGGCACGCCCAAGAGGCCCCAGCCCGGCACCAGCGAGACGATCAGCGCCGCCATCGCCGACGCGGCCAGCATGCTGCCGACCGAGAGGTCGATGCCGCCGGTGAGGATCACGAAGGTCATGCCGGCGCCGAGCACGGTGTTGATCGCCGCCTGCTGCGCCACGATCGACAGGTTCTGCGAGGTCAGGAACCGCGCCTCGCCGAAATAGTGGAACGCGAACGCCAGGATGAACAGCACCGGCAGCATGCCGAGCGCCTGGATCGCGCTGCGGAGCTGCACCTGGCGCGACGACAGGCCGGCGCCGCCAAGCGGCGCTGCGACGGCCTCGTTGGCTTCAACCATGCTGGACACTCCCGTTTGTGGCCCCATTTGCGACCCCGGTTGCGGCCATGCCGGCGCCGTAGGCCATGATGCTCTCCTGGGTGATCGGCTCGCCGCCGCGTCCGCCCACCTCGCCGGCGATGCAGCCCTCGCGCATCACCAGCACGCGGTCGCAGACGCCGATGATCTCGGGCAGCTCGCTCGATATGACGATGACGCCGATGTTGCGCTGCGCCAGCTCGTCGATGATGCGATAGATCTCGGACTTCGCGCCGATGTCCACGCCGCGGGTCGGCTCGTCGAGGATCAACACCTTCGGCCCGATCTCGAGCCAGCGCGACAGCAGCACCTTTTGCTGATTGCCGCCGGACAGGCTGCCCACGGCGACCTGCGGGCTGGCGGCACGGACGCGCAGCGCCTTGAAAGCCTCGGCCGCGCGGCGTCGCCCGGCCGCCAGGTTGAGGATGCCGCCGCGCCCGGCGTCGCGCCCGATCACGCCGAGGTTGATGTTGGTGCTGCAGGAGAGGTCAAGGAACAATCCCAGCGCCTTGCGGTCCTCGGTCAGGTAGGCGAGACCGGCCGCCAGCGCGTCCTCCGGCCCGCTGACCGCCAGCACGCTGCCGTCCAGGATCACCTCGCCCGCAGTCTTCGGATCGGCGCCGTAGATCAGCCGGGCGAGCTCCGTGCGTCCGGAGCCGACCAAGCCAGCGATGCCCAGCACCTCGCCCTGATGCAGTTGCAGGCTGCAAGGCCGCACGCGCCGGCCGCCATCGGTGATGCCGCGCACCTCCAGCACCACCGGGCCATGGCTGCCGTGCGGGTCGTGCGTCTTGGTGTAGAAGCTCGACAGGTCCCGCCCGACCATCATCTTGACTAAAGCCTCGGCGCTGAGGTCGTCGCGCGTGAGGGTGCCGACATAGCCGCCGTCGCGCAACACGGAGACGCGGTCGGCCAGCTCGTACACCTCGGCCATGCGGTGGCTGATGTAGATCAGCGCGATGCCGTCGGCGCGGAGCTTTCGCACCAAGGCGAACAGGCGGTCGGTCTCGCGCGACGACAGCGCCGTCGTCGGCTCGTCGAGCACGAGGATCTTGGATTGCGCATGCAGCGCGCGGGCGATCTCCACAAGCTGGCGCTCGGCGATGGACAGGCTGCCGACCGTCGTATCGGCGGTGAACGGCGCGCCGAGGCGCTCCAGCACCGAACGGCAGCCCTCGCGCATCGCTCGGCGATCGATCCGGCCGCCCTGGGAGGGCTCGGCGCCAAGATAGATATTCTCGGCGACCGTGAGGTTTGGGGCGAGAGCCAGCTCCTGGTAGATGATCGCGATGCCGTGCTGCTTGGCCGCGATCGGATCGGTGATGGTGACCGGCTTGCCATCGATCAGCAGCTCGCCGCCGGGGTCGGCCTGGTGCGCGCCCGAGAGGATCTTCATCAGCGTGGACTTGCCGGCGCCGTTCTCGCCCATCAGCGCCAGCACCTCGCCGCCCCACGCCTTGAGCTGGACGTTGTTGAGCGCCTTCACGCCGGGGAACGTCTTGGAGATGCCGCGCATCTCCAGTCGTGGGGTGCCGTCGCCAGCCATCGCGTGTTCCTCCCGTGCGGTCTTGTGCCGACCTGCCAAATCGGAGTGAAGCGCCAGATCAGTCCCGCGGCAAGCGTTACTGCAACGCATCCCGGATCGAACGCAGCCAGAGTGCGACGGCCTTGGCGCCGGGGTCGGCATGGCCCAGGGCGCGGTCGCCGAGGTAGGTCGCCCGTCCCCGCCGCGGCAGCATGGCCGCGGTCCGGTCCGCGCCCGCCGCGGCCGCCGTCGCCGCGGCGTCGAGGCCCGCGGACGACAGGGCTGTTGCCGCCGGGTCCAATGCGTCCAGCATGGTGCAGTCACCCGGCACCGCACCGCCCAGCGCCTGGATGCCGTCGCACCCGGCCCGCAGCGCCTCGCCCCACGCGCCCGGGTTTTCCCGAAGCGTCTCGGAGGCACGCAGCAGTGCCACCGCATAGAACGGCCCGGACGACCCGCCGAGTGCCCGGCGCAGCGTCGCGGCCATTGCGCGAAGGGTCCCGGCGGCATCCGTGGTCGGGTAGGTCGCCAGATCGCGCTCAATGGCCGCCGCACCGCGCGCCAAGCTAATGCCCAGATCGCCGTCGCCGACCACCTGGTCCATGCGCGTAAGCTCTGCCTCGGCCGTCCGCAGCGTGGCCGCCACGGCCTGCAATACCCGGTCCACCACTGGGTCCCGTGCCTCGATCGGCTGTGGCGCCGGCTGGAGCGAAGCCGGAACGCGAGGACGGTCCAGGCGGGCCGGCGCGCCTGGTCCCGGCCAAGCCGGCGCGCTGGCCGGCGCATCGAGCCGTGCCAGGCGGCCAGCGTCGAGCCGCATCAGCGAGATCGAGCACCCCGCCATCTCCAGCGCCGTCAGGAAAGCGCCGCACCAGGCGCGCTCAACCTGGACGCCGAGCGCCTCGCACGCCGCCGCGGCCTCGCGGGTCGCGATCATCAGCTCCATGGCCGGCGTGCCGCCCAGGTTGTTCACCAGCAGCGCCACCTGCTCGCCGCGCCCAAGTCCGCGATCCCGCACGATGGCTTCGACCAGCGTCCGCACCAGGTCCCGCACCGGACCGATCGGCGCGCGCCGCACCCCCGCCTCGCCGTGGATGCCCAGGCCCAGCTCGACCTCATCCGCGCCCAGCTCGAACCCCGGCACTCCGGCGGCGGGCACAATGCAGGGGGTGAGTGCTACGCCCATCGTGCCAACCGCCGCGATCGCCGCCTCGGCCTCGCGCTTCACGCCGTCCAGATCCAGGCCGGCGGCTGCTGCCGCGCCCGCCACCTTGTGCACCAGCACCGTGCCCGCGATGCCGCGCCGCCCGGCGCCGCCGCCAGCACCGAGCGCCACGTCGTCGTCCACGACCACCATCGCGACGCGCAGGCCCTCGCTGCAGGCGAGCTCCGCCGCCAGGCCGAAGTTGAGCCGGTCGCCGGTGTAGTTCTTCACGATCAGCAGCGCGCCCGACTCGCCGGTGACGGCGCGGATCGCCGCCAGCACCGCGTCCACGCTGGGCGAAGTGAACACGTCCCCCGCCACCGCCGCGGTCAGCAGGCCCAGCCCGACATAGCCCGCATGCGCCGGCTCATGCCCCGCGCCGCCGCCGGAGATCAGCGCGACGCTGCCCCGGTCCCACACAGCGCGCATCACCACCGTCTCGCCCTCCAGCAGCATGAGGCCGGGACTGATCGCCACCAGCCCTTCCAGCATCTCGGGCACGACGGCGCCGGGTTCGTTGATCAGCTTCTTCATGCGGGCCTCCCTGTGGACTGTCTTGCCTGGAAACAGAGCACATCCGAGCGGAACCGTCGCTTGACCGTGCGCAAGGTTTGTCACTACGGTCTCATTAATAGAGTGTGCAACAAGCACATGCAGGGGAAGCGCATGACGATCCGGTCGCCGACTGATCTGAACGCAACGCTAGGGGTCAACCGCCGCAAGCTGTTGACCGGCGCGGCGGCGCTGACCGCGGCGGCGGGGCTGACCTACCCGCGGCACGTCTTCTCACAAAGCGAGAAGGGCCATCCGCTGGCCGGCAAGTCGATCCGGATGGCGATCCTGGGCATCGCCGGCTGGCTGCCGAGCAAGCTCGGCGTGGACATGTCGCCCGACTTCGCCAAGTACGCCAAGGCGCGCTACGGCTACGACGTCTCGTTCTCATTCGCCGACGCGCCGTTCGGGCAGTTGTTCCAGAAGGCCGCGACCTCGCTCGCCACCCGCAGCGCCGAGTACAACATCATCATCTCCGACAGCCAATGGCTGGGCGCGCTGGCGACGCCGAAATGGATCGTACCGCTGAATGACATCATCGCCAAGAACAAGGAGCTCGACATCGAGTGGTTCGCGCCGGTGGTGCGGCAGGCCTACCAGACCTTCCCGGACGGCACCGAGAACCGCTACGGCTTCCCGCAAGAAGGCGACACCATCGCGCTGTTCATCCGCAAGGACCTGTTGGACGCGCCCGGCGAGGCGGAGGCGTTCAAGGCGCGCTACGGCATGGAGATGCCCAAGACCTGGGAGGCCTTCGAGAAGCTGTCGATCGAGGACTATGCCAAGCTCGCCGAGTTCTTCACCCGGCCGGACAAGGGCTACCACGGCGCCGCGATGCAGTACTCGCGCGAGTACGACTTCATCAGTTGCCCGCTGCTGTCGTTCATGCGCAGCCAGGGCGGCGACGTGTGGGACCCAAAAAGCGGCCAGGTCCAGGGCATCATGGACACCGAGGTCAACGCCAAGGCGATGACCCAATACAAGGCCATGCTGAAATACCAGCCGCCCGGCGCCATCAACTACGGCATCGCCGAGATCGTCGATGTGTTTACCCAGGGCAAGGCGTTCTCCGCCTGGCAGTGGGCCGCCGTCGGCAAGGCGATGATCCCCGCCGCGATGCAGGGCAAGGTGATGGTGGTGCCGCCGCCGGGCTTCAAGCAGGCGGACGGGTCGTTGAAGCGCGACTACATCATCGGCGGCCAGCCCTGGGTGCTGAACGCGTTCAACGACGACGCGCACGCCCGGGTGGCGCTCGATTTTATGAAGTGGTGGTACCTGCCGGAGACGCAGCTTGAGTTTGCCAAGCGCGGCGGCAACCCGTGCGACAAGGCGACGTTGAGTGCCGCCGGGTTCGACGAGCTGCAGCCGTGGTACCGTACCTACAAGTACATGCTGCCGCGCAGCTCGGATTTTTGGCACGACGCCAAGTACAGCGAGATGCTGGCGGTGCAGCAGGAGGCGTTCACCGCCTATGCGACCGGGCAGATCAGCGACCCGGTCCACGCCCTCGCCTACACCGCATGCAAGCAGCAGGACATCCTGTTCGACAGCGGGACCGCGTCGAAGCAGCCGACCGGCGCCTGCTCGGGCATCCGGCTCTAGGTTTGCCGGGCGAACTCGCAGCACCGGGACTGCACGCGCGCCAGCCGGCGGGGGGCGGCATCGCCCGCTTCCTCGGCCGGCGCAGCGTGCTGCCGGGGCTGCTGCTGATCCCGGTGCTGGCGTTCTTCATCGTCTGGAACACCATCCCGACGCTGTGGCTGCTGGGCCTGAGCTTCTACCGGTTCTCGCTCACCTCCGGCCGTGCGCCAATCTACGCAGGCCTGCTGAACTTCCAGAATATCCTGAACGACGCCGGCGTCTGGCTCGATTTAAGCCGCACGCTGCTGTTCGTCGTGAGCGGCGTCGGCATCCAGACCGTGCTCGGCATGCTGCTCGGCCTGTTGTTCTGGAACAGCCAGCGCTTGCCCGGCCGCCGGGTCGCGCTGACCATGCTGTTCGCGCCGATGGTGCTGACCCCGGTCGCCAGCGGCACCTTTTGGCGGCTGATCTACGACCCGACCTTCGGCGTGCTGAACTCCATCCTGCGTGGCATCGGCCTCTCCGGCACCAACTTCCTCGGCGACAGCAGCACCGCGTTTGCCGCCGTGCTGGTGGTCGACATCTGGATGTGGACGCCGTTCATGGTGCTGATGACGCTCGCCGCCCTGGCCTCGGTGCCGAAGGCGGAGTTGGAGGCGGCCGAGATCGACCAGCTCACCTGGTGGCAGCGGCTGCGCCTGGTTTTGCTGTTCCACGGCAAGTATATCCTGATGCTCGGCATCCTGCTCCGCACCATCGACTCGTTCAAGACGATGGACCTCATCTACAACATGACCTTCGGCGGCCCTGGCACGACGACGCAGCTTGTCGCCATCACGCTGTACCGGCGCGCGTTCGAGGCGTTCAACATGGGCTGGTCCTCGGCGCTTGCGGTGATCCTGCTGCTGATCTCCATCGCCTTCACCGCCACCTTCATCTTCGTGCTGCACTGGCGCGACAAGGCCGAGGCGTGATGCGGACCACCTGGCGGGAGCACGCCTATCACGCCGTGCTATGGCTGGTGGCGCTGGTGTTCTTCGCGCCGATCGCCTGGATCATCCTCAGCTCGTTCAAGACCGCCGACCAGATCCTGGCGACCCCGCCGGTGCTGCTGTTCCGCCCGACGCTCGACAACTACGTCCAGCTTTTCGCCCGCGAAAGCTTCCTGCACCAGCTTTTCAACTCGCTCTTTCTATCAATATCGGCGGTGCTGATCGCGGTCGCGGTGTCGTTCCTGGCGGCGTTCTCGTTCTCGCGTTTCAAGCCGGCAGGCACCGATTTCTTGATGTTCCTGCTGCTGTCGATCCGCATGCTGCCGGGCTCGGCGGCGATACTGCCGGTGTATCTGATGTATGTCGGCTTCGGCTGGAAGGACACCTACGCCGGCATGATCCTGTTCTACGCGATGTTCTCGATCCCGTTCTCGGTCTGGATCCTGAAGGGCTTCATCGACGGCGTCTCGCCGCGGTTCGACGAGACCGGCCGGGTCAACGGCGCCTCCTGGCTGCGCATCATCACCCGCACCATCCTGCCGCAGGTCATGCCCGGCGTGATCGCGGCGCTCATCTTCAATTTCATCTTCGTGTGGAACGAGTTCCTGTTCAACTACATCATCGGCGGCCTGCAGACGTCGAACGTGCCGGTGGCGCTGAGCACCGGCCTGTACAGCAGCGGCGGCGTCGATTGGACGTTCATCTCGGCCTTGACCTCGGTTTATCTCGTGCCGCCGGTCTTGGTGGTGTACTTCTTCCAGCGTTACCTGCTGGTCGGCATGACGTTCGGCACCGTGCGCGGCGAGGTCTGATGTCCCGGCTGATCGCGCGCACCGAGCTGGTGTTGATCTGCATCATGGCGGCCGGCTTCGTGCTGATCGCGCAGCAGGTGGTGTTCGGGCTGTATCAGATCGGGCTGCTGACGGTGATGGCCAGCACGTTGCTGCATATCGCGGTGGGCAACCTGCCGCGCAGCGCCGGGCTGGGGCGGACGCTGATGTGGACGGCGGCGATCCTCGGCATCGTCGCCGCGGTGTTCGGCCTCGGCATTCTGTTGGTGCCGCTGCTGGCGCAACTGGGCCGATGAGCCGCATCCGCTTCGAGGGTCTGACCAAGTCCTATAAGGGCGTCATGGCGCTCGACCATGTGGACCTCGACGTGGCGCCGGGCAGCTTCACCGTGCTGTGCGGCCCGCCCCGCAGCGGCAAGTCGGTGTTGTGCCGCCTGCTGGTCGGGCTCGAAGCGCCGGATGCCGGACGCATCCTGTTCGATGGGCACGACATCGCGGCGGTGCCGGCGGCCGAGCGCACGCTAGGCTACGTGCCGCAGTCCTTCGCGCTGTTCCCGCATGTCAGCGTGTTCGACAACATCGCCTACCCATTGGTGCTGCAGCGCGTGGCAAAGCCGGAGATCGCCCGTCGCGTCGCCCAGGCGGCCGAGTTGCTGCGCATCGGCAGCCTGTTGCAAAAACGCCCGGCGCAGCTCAGCGGCGGCGAGAAACAGCGCGCCGCCATCGCTCGCGGCATCCTCAAGAATGCGGACATCTTCATCCTCGACGACCCGCTGGTCGGCCTCGACTTCAAGCTGCGCGAGCGGCTGATGGACGATCTGAAGGAGATGCGCCGCGTGCTGAACGCGACGTTCCTGTATGCCACGTCGGACAGCCTGGAGGCGCTGACGATGGCGCAGGACCTCGCCATGCTCGACGCCGGTCGGCTGATCCAGGCGGGGCCGGTCGCGACGGTGTATCTGCAGCCGCAGCACGTCCGCGCCGCCGAGATGATCGGCTTCCCGCGCTGCAACGTGCTGCCCGGCAGCGTCGCCGGCGGCCGCTGCACCACCGCGGCCGTCGCCTTTCCGCTTGCGGGCGACGTCGCCGCCGGGCCGGTCCTGGTGGCGATCCGGCCGGAGCACCTGATGCCCACCAACGATGCGATGGCTGACGGCATCGGCGAAGTCATATTGATAGAAGACTTGGGCGCCGAGTGCGTCGTGTATTTCACCGTCGCGGGCCAGAGCCTCGTGACCCTGCTTCCGGCGGCGCAGGCGGCGGCGTTCGACCTCGGCAGCCGCTTCGCCTTCGCGCTCCGGCCCGGCACCGCGACGCTGTTCAGCCCCGCGACCGGCCAGCGCGTCGGCCAGGCGCAGGCGGCCGAGACGGTGCATGCCTGACATCCACCTCGAAGGCCTGACCCGCAGCTTCGGCCCCACCACCGCGGTCAACGACGTGAGCATGGTGTTCGCCGAGGGCACGGTCACCTGCCTGCTCGGCCCCTCCGGCTGCGGCAAGACGACGCTGATGCGGATGATCGCCGGGCTTGAGGCGCCGACGTCCGGCCGCATCCGCTTCGGCGACCGCGACGTGACCCGGCTCTCCGCCCGGCAGCGCGGCGTCGCCATGGTGTTCCAATACCCCGTCATGTACCGCACGCTGACCGTTGCCGAGAACATCGAGCTGCCGCTGGCCCGCGACCGCGGCCTGTCGCCGGCCGAGCGCCGCGCGCGGGTGGACGAGGTGCTGGATGTGCTGGACCTCTCGGCGCAGCGGGGCCTGCGGATGGGCGACCTCGACATGGGCGCGCGGCAGCGGGTGGCGGTGGGCCGGGCCATTGCGCGCCGCTGCGACGTGGTGCTGTTCGACGAGCCGACCACCAACGTCGAGGTGCACGCAAAGCTGCAGTTGATCCGCGCCTTCAAGGAGTTCCGCCGCCGGCTGCGCCAGACCATCGTCTATGTGACGCACGACCAGACTGAGACGATGACGCTCGCCGACCAGATCGCCCTGATGCAGGCCGGCGTGCTGTCGCAATGTGCCGCGCCGCGGACGCTGTATGACCAGCCAGATAGCGAGTTCGGCGGGTGGTTCCTGGGGAGTCCGGGAATGAACTTCCTCAATCCCGTTGGCGAGCCTGGGGCGCAGGCCAGGTTCGCGGGGATTTCTGCTGCCATTGCTGTCCCGGGGGGCGGCGCGGCCGGCCTGCGCGCGGGCATCCGTCCGGAATACGTCCGGGTGTTCCCGCATGCGGCGCCCGGCCGCGTCACGGCGCGCGTCACAGGCGACTGCATTACCATCGGCGGCCAGCATCTGCTCACGCTGGACGTGGACGGTGCCGAGCTAAAGGCGAAGGTGCCGCCGGGTGCGGGGGTGACCGCTGGCAGCACTGCCTTTGTGGAGTGCCCGCCCGAGCACGTCATGCTGTTTCGCGATGGGCGGCGGCTGTCTAAGCCATCAATTGACGAGCCAGAAATTCGATAGTGGCAGACTCAAAAGTGCATTTCAGGCCACGTCAAGATGCGGCCAAATCACCATGGGGCCACTTCGATCCAACACAGTTTGTCCAGAGACCGAAATCAAATGAATATAAACTCGCTATTATTAAACACTTCAAGTAATTTCTAAAGTGCTAATTTACATAGATTAAATTTGCCAAAAAGACTATTCAAAGTCATTCTAACCAAGCGTCGAACTTAATTGGTGCAAAGCTTATTTGTGAGCCGGCTTCAACGAGCCCGACGCCCTTGTCGGCAAGAAACACGGCAAGTTGCCAGCCGGAGAAGGCGATAAGTCCTGCTCGGTTCGCAAGATGCCTTGCGCCTTTGGTGAAATCACCTGTGCTGAATAGGAGTGCCAGTACAGGCGAAAACGGCCGGAGCTTCACGTCATCCAAAAGATCCAGGTCGTCACGTGAATAGGTGTAGGTTCGAGACAATGCCAGAGCGCCGACAAGTTCTCGAACGATAGCGGGTCCGATCGCGGAATTTGGGTAGTGTTTGGCTTGGCCAACTAGGATCACCCGTGTCTCATGCATTAATTTCAAAATAGCGGGGTTAGCGCCCATCAGACTGCCAACCGACAAATCACCGTAGAAGTCGATGCCTTGGTCGCCAGCATGTGATGTTACCTTGGCGGTTGTACAGCCAAGCTCCCGCAACACGCTTCGCCCAAACTTCTCAAATTGTCCAAAGCTAAGCATCCGAATGTAATTGTGGATTTCGCTTACTGATGTGCGGTTGAGTTTTGACTGCTTAATGGGATTAGCGTCATCTCCAAAGACAAAGCATGAGCCAAATACGATTTCATTCTGAGTACCTCTAAGATGAAGGATTGCAACTCCACCCATTTTGTCCGGCTCATCAAGACGACGAACTACTTCAGCAACTATCTTCTTTCGCAATTGATCAGCTTGTTCAGCTGCGGCTGCGGCAGTGAGACCGCTATCAAGTAGCTCACGTTCTATGGCATCACTGAGCTGACACGGCGCTCCTGTCACCCCAAATCTTGACTCAAGAGCATTCACCACGCTTTTTGGCGTCATTGGCAGATTATTTTTCGTATCTTATCAACATGGCCTAGAAGCTCGGCCCACAGTTCCTTCGCGCGGTCGTTCGCCTCCATATAAGCGAGACCTGGCTTCTTGAGCGCCGCGATGGCAGTTGCAAGGGAACGCTCGACAACTCCTTCATCGTCCTCAATAACATCAGCTTGGGCAGCTTTAACAGCGTCGTCGAAGGTTTTCTCGGGATCGGCAAGCACCTCAAGAGAAAAGTGCTTCGCAACAATGTCTTTCAGTTGTCGCACTTGTTGATTTGCGCTGGTCAGCTTCGGCTGGCGCTTCTCCCCCTCAAACTCCCTTGGGCTGAGAAGGTCAAAAAACAGTCTCCGAGCCTCGACGTTTTCTGCCTTGTTGGTTTGATCGTTGAAGCCCAGCCACTCCCGTACCTTTGGTTGGGAGACAGCCTCGTGAAAAAAAACGTAGAGGCGAGGTTCTGCAAATTCAGAAAATTCCTCGTCCTCCTCCATTTGTCGCAGCGCCTTCGAAGCTCGATAACGACGGGCGACTTCGCGGGATGATATGCCAATTTTTTGCGCAACGGAGCCAAGTGAGGCACCCTGCTCTTCAAACATCTCGACGACGAGCTTTGCCTGCTGATAGGGTCCCCACTCCCGAATGCCGGCAACATGTCGTATTGCCATTAGCGTCCGCTGATAGGACTTAATCTCGTCTTGACTTCCCTTTAAGACGACGATCGGAATCTCTTCGAGAGAAGTTTTCACCTTGTCAGAGAGATCGACTGCTCCCGCCTCGGCGTCTGTCAAAAGGGTTTTCAGCGAAGCTGCACGGCGATTACCCTCGATTACAAGGTATCGTTTATTGTCCTTGTCGTCGTCTTCGTAGGGAACGACGACAATTTGCTCGATGGGAATGTAGCCATTTGTCCGAATCGAGTCTCGAAGCGACTGCAGATCAAAAGCGGTGGTCTCTTTTAAGAGTGCCAAAGCACGATCCTGAACGCCTGCTTCCTGATACCTAATTCTCTGCTTTATCTCCTTATAGCCACGTATGTCGTGAAAACGATAATTATTTGGATCGAGAAGAAGCTGATCGGGAGTTACTTCAACTTTTTCGTAATCCATTCCATCCCTCATGATACTCGCAAGTGTTCTTTGCAACGATGGCAAGAAGCAATAGCAACTTAACCCTATACCGGCTTCAGAGTTTAGTTGGTACCCACGCCGCATCGGCAGCGCTAGACGCGACCGCGGCATTGATGAACCGCATCCCACGCACTCCAGCGTCGATGCCCGGCACCAACAGGCAGGCCGGCTCCGGCGCGCGCCCTTCATCGCGCGCAGCAATCTGCTCGGCGAAATCGCGATACAGCTGCGCAAACGCCTCCAAATACCCCTCCGGATGCCCGGACGGAATACGGCTCGCCTGCGCCGCCGCCGGCAACGCCCCAGCCCCAGCCCGGCGGATCATACGCGGCGGCTCGCCGAACGGCGTGAACACCAGCGCGTTCGGCTGCTCCTGCGCCCACTCCAGACTGCCCTTGGCGCCATAGACCCGCAGCCGCAGCGCATTCTCATGGCCGACCGCGACCTGCGACGACCACAGCGCGCCGCGTGCCCCACCCTCAAAGCGCAGCAGCATATGCGCGTTGTCGTCCAGCCGACGCCCCGGCACGAAGCTGGTCAGCTCCGCCGCCAGGCTGTGCACCGACAGCCCGGTCACGAACTCCGCCAAGTTGAACGCGTGGGTGCCGATGTCCCCCACCGATCCCGCGGCCCCGCTGCGGGCCGGGTCGGTGCGCCACTCCGCCTGCTTCTGCCCGCCCTGCTCCGGCCCCGTCGCCTCCAGCGGGTTGGTCAGCCAATCCTGCGGGTATTCGACCTGCACCACCCGGACCTCGCCGATGGCGCCCTCAGCCACCATGGCACGGGCCTGCCGCACCAGGGGGTAACACGTATAGACATGCGCCACGGCAAACAGCGCTCCGCTGTCCTGCACGGCCGCCTGCAAATCCAGCGCGTCCTCCAGACAATGCGTCAGCGGCTTTTCGCAGATCACGTGGATGCCGTGCGCCAGGAACGCCTTGGCCGGGGCGTGATGCCGGTGGTTCGGCGTGACGATGGCGACAACCTCGATCCCGTCCGGCCGCGCCGCCTCGGCCTGGGCCATGGCGGCGAAGTCGGCATAGCTGCGCTCCGGCGCCAGATGCAGCGCCGCACCGCTGGACCGCGCCCGTCCAGCGTCCGACGACAGCGCGCCGGCCACGAACTCATAGCGGTCGTCCAGCCGCGCCGCGATGCGGTGGACGGCGCCGATGAACGCGCCCTCGCCGCCGCCCACCATGCCGAGCCGGATGCGGCGCTGCGGCCCGGCCACGCTACCCAAGCCCCAGCAGCTTGCGGTTCGTCTCGGCATTCACCCCGCTGGCCGCAAAGTCGTCGAAGGCCCGGCCGGCCACGTTGATGATGTGGCGCTGGATGAACGCCGCACCCTCGGCCGCGCCCTGCTCGCTGTCCTTGATGCAGCACTCCCATTCCAGCACCGCCCAGCCGTCGAAGCCGTATTGCGACAGCTTGCTGAAGATCGCGCCGAAATCGACCTGGCCGTCGCCCAGCGAGCGGAACCGCCCGGCCCGCTCGGCCCAGGGCTGATAGCCGGAATAGACGCCCTGCCGCCCGCTCGGCCGGAACTCGGCGTCCTTGGCGTGGAACATGCGGATGCGCTCGCGGTAGATGTCGATGAACGCCAGGTAGTCGAGCTGCTGCAGCAGGAGGTGGCTCGGGTCGTAGAGGATGTTGCAGCGCTTGTGGTTGCCGACGCGGTCGAGGAACATCTCGAACGTCACGCCGTCATGCAGGTCCTCGCCGGGATGGATCTCGTAGGCCACGTCCACCCCCGCCACGTCGAAGGCGTCGAGGATCGGCGTCCAGCGCTTGGCCAGCTCGGCGAACGCCGCCTCGATCAGCCCGGCCGGGCGTTGCGGCCACGGATAGATATATGGCCAGGCCAGCGCGCCGGAGAACGTCGCATGCGCCGTCAGCCCCAGATTGGCCGACGCCCGGGCGGCGAGGTGCATCTGCTCGACCGCCCAAGCCTGGCGCGCCGCCGGGTTGCCCCGCACTTCGGGAGCCGCGAAGCCGTCGAAGGCGAGGTCGTAGGCCGGGTGCACCGCGACGAGCTGGCCTTGCAGATGGGTCGAAAGCTCCGTCAGCTCCACCCCGGCCTCGCGCAGCACGCCGTGCACCTCGTCGCAGTAGGTCCGGCTTTCCGCCGCCAGGGCCAGGTCGAACAGCCGCTTGTCCCAGCTGGGGATTTGCACGCCCTTGTAGCCGTGGCCCGCCGCCCAGCGCGCGATCGCCGGCAGGCTATCATGCGGGGCGGTGTCGGCGGCGAACTGCGCCAGGAAGATCGCCGGGCCTTTGATGGTCCTCATCGCGGCTATTTCAGGAACTGCGCCGCGTTGGCCTTCGTCACCACGTCCAGCCCGACATAGGTGACCGGCGGCACCGCCTGGCCCTTCTTCAGCGCCATGAGCATGTCCATCGACTTC
>JAABUS010002431.1_pt1 | contig 35313 bp, 27 predicted proteins | sample 5560161 | NCBI WGS metagenome assembly JAABUS01 (sample SAMN10711885, study PRJNA513376) | rock metagenome | isolation source: Antarctica rocks | place: Antarctica: Victoria Land, Trio Nunatak nord | collected 2016-01-04 | reverse complement strand
TGATGACATTTCTAATTGACGACTGTCGATGATGAATCTTTGGCATGTCTTGAGGGACCTCTAGTAAGACTAATCTGACGTCGCCTAGAGTTTGCTTTTGAGGCAAGGAGTCTAGATCTCACCATGTTCCTACCAGATCCTTTAAAAGACAGTGATTATTGAGCCTGCTCTTCGACTTCGAGCAGAAAGCAAGCGCCGTTCGAAGGCGAAGCCATTCTACCCATCGAAGAATTGTGTAATATTGTTTCCCAATTATAGTTCTGCTCTATCGACTCTACGCAAGACTGTTTGTAATTGAAGATAATCATAAGTATCATCGACATTTCAAGAAACTAAGCGTCGACGGCTTTTGATGGCTAAAAGAGCTCGATCGAACCTTTCGCAAGTCACTTTATGAGATCAGAAAAGAAAGTATTCGAATTTTGCAATTGACTATTGTATGACTACTAATGTGATTTATTCGCATTCATCATATATTCAGAATTTCATCTTATTATCACTATTTTACCTTCATGTGAGCGTTCTGCATGCGAAGAGATTGACTGATATATCACTATAATAAATGTATTCTTTAGTAGACTGATCATCAAGTTGAGTTTCAAGTTGACATTTTGTTACGAGCGTACCAAGGCTGAACAAGGCTGAACAAGGCTGAAGTCCTAATCAATTCGCAGTGAACGCTAGCGAGTTCTCTGCGTAATGATTAGGGCTAGCCAAGATCTAGTCGAGATCTGGCTCAGGTTTGGCCCAGATATGACCCAGATATGGCCCAGCATCTTTTTCCCTTCTCTAGCACCTTCTAATCAGCTTCTATTGCCTTCTAGACAAACACACTTCTTTGTGTTACGAGTAGTTAACAGATGTCTATGGCAAACACATTTCTTTGTGTCGCAAACATCTTTCAAATAAACATCTTTCTTGTGTTTCAACACATTTTCTTTGAGACTAGCATCGAATCTGAATAACTACTATATAAAGCGTATTCTTCTTGTTTTTTGTATCTTCTTTCTTCTGTATTCTTAAAGTCTTAGTTATAACTATCTTTATAAATTAAACATTTTAGTCATGCATACACTCTGATTAGTTTCTAGACATGATCTCAACATTACTTTAAGAATTCATTAATTACATGATACTGATTTCTATATTCATTCAAATTCACTTGACTGACAATAAGATGAGTATAAAGAAATTTGTGTATCTGATGATCAACAACATTGAAAGACAGAACAACATCAAGAAATCAATAGAATCAACAAAAACATATGATCATGTGATTGCTAAAGAATATATTGCTCAGTCAGTAGCATCAGTTCAAATCAATTAATAAAATCAAGAAATTAAAATCTTAATTGCTTAAAAATCATCAAAAAAACTCTCAAATCAGCAACATTCTTCTTTAAAGATTAAACACTTTAACAAACAATCTCACTACATACTATTAAGCATCGTTTTTCGCTTGATCATCAATTCTTTGCTATGACTCAATCATCTGTGAACAATCTCTTCAAGAATAATCAAAGTTCTTATTCTTCTGACACTACAGATTCAGTTATTTATTCTGAGCTATCATCTTGCATATTAAAATATTTTAGAATCAATGTTGTATGAAAACATCAATACTTTTTGTCTTATTCTCAAATTCTCAATGAATCTTATAAAGCTTCTACTTCATGAAATATAAAAAATGTAAAGCAGTTACAACATTAAGTCAAACAAGATTCAGAAGTTTTTCTAGAAGATTTGAACAATCTTCAAACTCAACAAGATTTAAATGTGAAAGTCTGTGAGTTATTTAACAAGATATCAAGTGAACAAATATGAAAGACTCATTTCAAGAAAATAAATAAAGTCAAAGAATGCTTGAATCAATTAAATCAGATGTTTTAAAATCAAGTGACTGAATTGCAATATCAATTGCAATCTTTTAAAGAGATCACTTCTTTCTCTTCTACTTTGTTCAATTTCTTCAAGTGATTTTAAAAGCTTTCAAATTCATCTCTGTTTACTGATGAAAAAGAATCTATCTGAGATGATTGACAAGAAAAGATTCATGACAAGCTAGAAATTAACATCAATCATTTCAATATCAATAAAACTATTCTGATCTACGTTTACTTCAGAATCAAAGAAGACGAAGTTAAAGCTACTTTAACTTAATGTTAACAAAATTCATTAAACTTTTATGTTACAGTTGATGATCTGTTAAATGAACTTGCTCAACTTTATAATAATCTCGACAAAGAGACAAACTTTTGAAGAAAGTATGTTAATTTCTCTCAAGAAAAGAGCAAATTCAGCAATTTCTATTCAATGTTTCAACGTTTGTTCTTTTATCTAAAGTATCACGAAAAGCAATTGATAGTTAATTTACAAAACAAGATAGTTTATTGTTTTCATGCAGCTTAAAGTAGTCAATTGATTCAGTCAGAATCTTTGAATGAAATTCATAATTATTTGATTTATTTGAACAATGAGCATCAAGTCATAAGTGACATCAAGAAAAAGAAATTTCTGAACAAGATTTAAAAGCAAGTCATCTTTGCTGAGAAATGAGATTCATTGAATCTTTATAGAAAAATCAAAGTCACTATTTTCATTGATCATTCGAAATCATGCAACGCGGTTTTAACTAATGTTAAAGACATTAATTTACAAGCTGAAATCTGTTTCATCTGTCACAAATTAAATCATACTTTTAAAGAGTGCTCTGATTGAACTTTGAAAGTCAATGCATTAAAAGATGATGAGTTTGATCAATTTATATTGAACTCTGAGTTTGATTCTGATTTAAAAAACTAACTATCTCTTTCAGAATTATTGAAGAAATAAAGATCATATTTTTGTGCAGTCAAATCAAAGTTCTATTGAAAGAAAACTATTTTGAAAAGTCATTTCTGATCAATGCTTCTTTTATCTCTCAGAGCAATTCTTTCAGTCTTCGCTCTTTGATAATTAGTGATTTCATCGTTTACATGCTGATACATGACAAGCTAGTCAATAAAATATATCAGAAACTTGAAATACAATTTATATTACTAGCAAAAGAGAAGTTAATATGAGACTATGATGAGAAGTTAGTTAGAAAGACTATTACTCATAAGATTCTGCTTAATCTTATGATTGAAAGTCATAAGAAATTGACTATGTCAATGCTGATAGTTGATATTGAGCATCATGAAGACGAAGTAATATTGAGCAAACTTTAAATGAACAAAAATGAAATATTATTGAACATGAGACATGATACTATCATATTCTCTGATCAATTAAATATTTCTATTTCGATTTTTTTGATCTTGTCAAATATGAAGCACTCAAATTAATCGCGATCAACTTTGATCTCTTCAGCAGCTCACAGCAAGATCTTTAAGATGTTCAAGCACTCAGTTTCATTCATTCAGAAAGAGTCATTCTTGATTCAAAACATAGACGTCATCTTTTTTCAAGCATTCATAAAACGAAAAAAGAAGAATTAGATTGTTGCAAGCATACATCTCAAGTTAGCCTAACATAGATCATGTTAAACTATCATAAACTAGTATAGAGCTGATGTTGACACGCTAGTGATCTAGCGCGCCTTCGTGAGTATAAGACTTTTGATGTATTTCATTTTCTTTCTTCTTTAGCTTTGAACTTTTAGTTAGAATACACTCATATGATTCGCTTTATGCAGACTCATAATATTAGTTCAAAGCTCATTAATCTTGCTATTGATGTGTAGATGATATAAAAACAAGCTACATAATTCAAATCAGAAATTTCAACAGCAGAATCAGAACTTGAGCTCAGAAAGCTTGATAGAAATCAGAAATTTCTAAAGAAAAATCTTGATTTGAAATCAGAAATTTTGATAGAATCAGAATCAAAGAACATGAACGCGTTGCTCTTGACTAACTCTTTATTGAGCTCATCATCAGAAATCAGAAATTTCAGCAGTACTTAAACTCAGAAAGTTCAATAAAGTACTAGTCATTGCTTAAACTCAGAAAGTTCGATAAAGTACTAGTCATTGCTTAAACTCAGAAAGTTCAATAAAGTAACATCAGAATTTCGATCAGCAATTTTCTATTCATATCATGATTAGAAGCACAGAATCAGAATCAATGAGCATTGCTCACTATGACTTTCAAAATGTTAGAAGAGAATCACTTTTATCACAGAATCAAACAGCATCAGAAGAAGAAGACATAAATGTGTCATCAGATACAGAAGAAAAGAACATGAACATATTGTTTTTTGATCATGAAATAATCAAGATCAGCATCAGCACTGAATTAAATGCTTAAATAAGTGTTTATGAAGTAAGTGACATCATTGTCTTTATCAAATACATATGTCAACAGCATGACATTAAAATCAAGATTCACAATGACATGATTCAGATGTTAAAAGATGTCAACGAGATAAACATCACATTGAAAGCTGCACAGATGCGTCTGCAGAAAGAGATGAGAAACAAGAACATGATTATACATTATTTAGAAATTGCATTAAGTCAGTAAAGCACTTCAATTTCTGAAGATCATTTCTTGAAATTGATCAAATTATCAAATTCTTCACTGTTTGAAGATTCATTGCAGAATGTAAACAATTAACTATCGCGAATGCAAAATAAGCTGAAGACAAACAAAAATCACTTTTCTATCAAAGAGTTGAAGATGGTTTACATTGAAAGTCGAGTTAATGAAGCTGCAACTAAGCACATAACTTCTTGCATGCAAAATATCTTCTTGAACTCATTTCTAGAAGTTGAAGAAGTACTATTAATTATTAATAAAATGTATGATGATTTTAATCATCATCATACAACTCAACAACAGTACTTGAAGCTGTATCAAAACAAGATCTTCTTTCATGAATTTTGAATGAAATTTCAAAGATTCAATGCAGAACTAAAGTACAATAATGAGACTTTACTAAATGATCTTCAGCATAAGATCAGCTCGAATCTTCAACAAGCAATGCTCAATGAATGAATCACAAATTTGAATGAGTTTATCAACATCTGCATGCAAATCAATGTTAAATTGACTGAATTGAATGTTCAATCAATCGTCAAAGTCTCAGCAATCTCAGCTGCTCACTCTGTCGCTAGCACTTTGTCTGCTCGATTCACGTCATCAATCTTTGTCTGAAAAAAACTCAGAAGATTGAATCTTGATTTCATTCAGAAAGAGTTATTTAAGAAAGAACTCTGCTTCAAATGCAAGAAATCAGAACATAGAGCATATGACTATCTTAAGATGATTCAAGTGCATGAGATCATTGCGAATTTGAAAAACGATCTGCTTTCATCAAAGTAGTGATTGAGAGTAATATACTCATATTTTATTTCATCAGCATGTCTAATGATTCATTTGATTTCAAGTCGTTCATTGTTGATGTCATTTTAAGTAGTCTAGAAAAGATATTTAAATCTTTCACTTTGATAAATACTGAAGTCATTGACATGACTTTCATTGATGAATCTTTGATGTCAGAATTATGTGAATGCTTTAATATTCAGTCAATATCATTGTCAAAATTAAAGTTAATTTGATTGTATAATGAAATTTCTGATCAAAAGTTGATTACACATGCTCTGTATACATCAATCATGATATAAGAACATAAGAATAAAATGATGTTTTTATTGATAACTTGTCTAGATCAGCACAAGATAATCATTGAAAACTTTCAATTAAAAAAAAGCAAATTTTAATAAATTTTGCAAACAATTGATTAATATCATTATTGAAGATTCAAACATTGAAATCTGTTGTTTCAAAAGCAAGCAGTCAATCAACATTTCACAGATTTGAATCAAATGAAATCTGTAAAATGAAATGAAAGAACTTGAACTTAATTGTTATATTAATAATCATCTTGAAGAGACTTCTGAATCAGAAATCAGTGAATAGATTCATTGAATCTGTCTTCATAGCAAAGCAAAGCACTTAAGTTGATCTCGATCAACTTCGTCTTTTTCAATCAACTGAGAAAAAGAAACTCATTAATATTATCATGATCGAAGTTGCTGCATATTAAACTCTAGTCAAGAATAAAAAGATCAAGATCTTCTTCTTGATCATTAGTGAAATCAACAAAGCGCTTAACTCAGTCGAAAATTTCGCGAAACTGAATGAAATAATCTTTGTAATGTCATTAAATAAACTGAAGAAGAAGCTTTCAATAATTTATCACGACTTTCTGAATGTTTTTGATAAAGAAAAGACAACGCAGTTGTCTCTGCATCAATCATATGATCATAAGATTGAATTAGAAAATGAGAGTCAGTTTTCTAAAAGTCAATTGTATTTCATGTCGAGTTACAAATTGCAGAAAATCAAGAAGTATTTAGAAGAAAACTTGAAGAAGAAGTTTATCACACTCAGCAAAGCTCTTTTCGCTTCATCAATACTATTTGTTGAAAAGAAAAATGATAGTTTATGCTTTTATGTAAACTATTGAAAACTGAATGCTTTGATTAAAAGAAATTGTTATTCAATACTACTCTTGATAAACGAAGTACTAGCTTGAATTCAAGACAGTAAGTATCTGACTTAACTTAACATTATTGTTGCATTCAATAAACTGCAAATGAGTTCAGAAAGCGAGAATTTAACTACTTTTGTTACTTTCTTCAATGTTTACAAGTATAAAGTAATGCTCTTCAAATTGATTAATAAATCTACGTTTTTTCAGCACTATATCAACGATGTATTGTTCAAATATCTGCATAAATTCTGTCAGACATATTTGAATGATATTATTATTTACAGTAAAATCTTAAAGAAACATAAAATTCATGTGAATGAAGTGCTAAACAAGCTTCGTGAAGTCAACTTGCAGATAAACATTAACAAGTGCAAATTCAAGATTCAGAAAATCTTGTTTCTTAAACTATTGATATTCATCAATGATTTACGAATGAATTATTGAAAAGTAGATGTGATTCGAAGCTGATAAGTGTCGCGATCATTGATTCATATGCAGATCTTCATTGACTTCTGCAATTTCTATCAATGATTCATAAAGAACTTCTCAAAGATCATTTAACTCATAATAAAGCTGACTCAAAAAGATCATCTTTTTAAATGAACAAAGATCTGTCAGATGATCTTTGAAAAACTAAAGCAACAAATGATGATAGCTGTCATTCTGAAGCATTTTAACTCAATCAGAGAAGTTATTCTAAAAACGAACTTCTTAAACTATGTGAACGACGAAGTATTGTCTCAATATGATGATGAAAACATTCTACATTCAGTGATCTTCTATAGTAAGAACATGATTTTCACAGAATGCAACTACGAGATTTATGACAAAGAACTGCTGATCATTATTCATTGTTTGAAACATTGATGCTTCAAATTGAAATGTATGAATATTTCGATTAAAATCTTCATTAATCATCTGAATTTAAAGTACTTCATGATCATTAAAGAACTGACTTAACAACAAGCTAAATGAACTGAAAAGTTATCTGAATATAACTTCAAGATCATATATCAGTCGAAAAAACAGAATCTGAAAGTCAATGCATTGATCAGAATGTCAGACGTTAAGTCAGTTGAAGTAAATGATGATCAAAAGCTATATCAACATCAAATGCTATTGTCAGAAGGCAAATTTGAGCTGCAGTCAATAAAAGCTGATCAAGAAGATGATCAGAAAGCTGATTAAAATCTGACTCAAATCTTGCTCAAATTTGACTCAGATTCAAAATAAAAGAATTGAACATTAACGAAAATTTGATTGAAAAGATGATTTCTATTCAGAATTAAATTATAGTTGAAAATTGAACGAATCAACTGTGCTTTGATATTTGAATAGTCATGAAACAGAACAGAAGAACTTGTCAAGATATTAATCTAGACAATTGCAAAGTACTTGATGAAGTACTCTGAAAAGATGATAGATTATAAGTTTCTCAGTCAATGATCATTCAATTAATAAGAGAAGCACATGATTTTTCAATCAGTGATCACTCTGACATGAATTAAACATTGAACTTGTTAAGATGATCATATTGCTGATCAAAGATGAGAATGATGATCAAGCATTACATTCAAAACTGTTACGTTTGTCATAGATCAAAAGCATCAAGAGATTAAATCAATGAACTGCTGAAGTCATTACTCATACTTGAGCAGTAATAACAGAACATATCATTAAACTTTATTATTGATTTATCAGAAAATGATGAAAACAACGCGATTCTGACAGTCATAAATGTTACGAATGTGTCAGAATTGATTAGAACTAGTCAATAATTTAGTTAAGATCTGACTTAGGTTTGACTCAAATATGATCAAGCATCTTTTTTCTTTTCTAGCATCTTCTAATCAGCTTCTATTGTCTTCTAGACAAACACACTTCTTTGCGTTATGAATGATCAACAGATTTCTATGATAAACACATTTCTTTGTGTTGCAAACATCTTTCAGATCAACATCTTTCTTGTGTTTCAACACGTCTTCTTTGAAACTAGCGTTGATCTGAGTAACTACTATATAGAGTATGTTCTTCTTGTCTTTTGTATCTTTTTTCTTCTGTATTTTTAAAGTCTTAGTTATAGCTATCTCTATCGATTAAACATTCTAGTCACGCACGCACTCTGATTAGTTTCTAGACATGATCTCAACATTACTTTAAAAATTCATTAATCACATGATACTGATTTCTATATTCATTCAAATTCACTCAACTGACAACGAAACAAGTATAAAGAAATTTGTGTATCTGATGATCAACAATATTGAAAGACAGAACAACATCAAGAAATCAATAGAATCAATGAGAACATATGATCATGTGATTGCTAGAGAATCTATCGCTCAGTCAGTAGCATCAGTTCAAATCAATTAATAGAATCAATAATAAAGAATCTTCATTGATTGCTTGAGAATCACAAAAAAATCTTTTCAAATCAGCAACACTCTTTTCTGAAAACTAAACACTTTAACAAATGATCTCACTATCTACTGTTGAGTATCATCATTCGCTTGATCATCAAAATCTTTATCATGATTCAATCATCTGTGAATACTCAACTCAATTTCTCAGAGAATAATTAAAGTCTCGATTCAATCATTTATCTCAAGTTATCTTCTCATTTATTGAAATTTCTAAGAACTGACTTCATATGAAAACATCATCAATTCTTGTCTCATTCTCAGACACTCAATGAATTTCTGAAAGTCTCTACTTTCTGAAATATCAAAAATGTAAAGCAGCTACAACATTGAATTGAACAAGATTCAGAAGTTTTTCTAGAAGATCTAAACAATCTTCAAACTCAACGAGATTTAATGTTGAAATCATGCCTAGAATTTAATCACACTGCAGCAAGATAGTGCGTAGCTGAATAGAATGTTTGATCAATAGAGATAGCTCTAACTAGAAAACTAAGAATACAGAAGAAAGAAGACAGTTTCGAGCTGTATCTATAGTAGAGCGAACAAAGAAGCGAAGTAGTTGATTTGCTAGAACTCAAATAGATGAAATGTTTCAGCATATTTCAATTTGAAACATCATTGTTTCTTGTTCACATATCAAAATCTCTAGAGTCTATTGACTAAACTCTATTCAATGTTGACATGCTTTGTAACATTATTCTCTTCTCTTTAAAAGTCATGTTTCTATGACTTGTAGTGTAGCTCATAGCGACAGCGACTAGAAAGCTCTGATGTCAGTCTTTCTATTGATCTTTCTATTGATCTTTCAGATCATCGAAATGTTTATTGTAGTCAACTCACTATGTAAAGATCGACTTGCTCATTGAAGAGATTGATTCTGATCGTGTCATTGAAGCAGACTCACTAAAGAAATAAAACGATGAGAATGAGTGAGTCATTGCATTGACGAAGAGTGTCATTGAAGCAGACTCACTAGTTGACTTGCTCATCGAAGAGATTGATTCTCATCGACTTGTCTTTGTAGCAGACTCACTAAATTGACACAGAAACACAAGATAAATCGATTCACTGATAGATAAAGCGATGTGAGTAAATAAATCATCACATTGACAGCGTCTTTGTAGCAGACTTACTAGAAGAGAATCGACTAACTCATCAAAGAGATCAACTATTGACTTGTCTTTGTAGCAGACTCACTAAATTGATCTGAATTCAAATTGAGTTGAATCAAATTTGATGACACAAATTATTTTGACTCAACTAATTCATGAGCTTTTTGAGAGAGAAAAAGGTTTGTGATTCTCTAGCAATCAACAATCATATGTTTTCATTGATTCTATTGATTGAGTGAATTGATGCTACTGAATGAGCGGTAGATTCTCTAGCAATTCAACAGTCTTGTCGTTGATTCTATTGATTTTCTGATGTTGTTCTGTCTTTTGATGTCGTCGATTATCAGGTAAACAAATTTCTTTATACTCGTTTCGTTGTTCATCAAGTAGCTTGAATGAGTAATGAAATTGATATCATGTAATAAACAAATTCTTAGTTTAATGTTGAGATCATGTCTAGAATCTAATCACACTGCAGCGAGATAGTGCGTAGCTGAATAGAATGTTTGATCAATAGAGATAGCTCTAACTAGAAAACTAAGAATACAGAAGAAAGAAGACAGTTTTGAGCTGTATTTATAGTAGAGCGAACAAAGAGACGAAGTAGTTGATTTGCTAAAGCTCAAATAGATGAAATGTTTCAACATATTTTGATTTGAAACATCGTTGTTTCTTGTTCACATATTGAAATCTCTAGAGTTTATTGACTAGACTCTATTCAATGTTGACACGCTTCGTAACATTTAAATGTAGAAGCTTGTGAGCTATTTGATAGAATATTCAGCGAACAGATATGAAAAACTCGTTTCAAAGAAATTGATCAAGCAAAAGAATGATCAAATCTAAATCTTAAAAAGTTTCAAGATCAGATGATGAAACTACAACATCGACTGCAATTGACTAAAGAAGATACTTCTACTTCTTTCATCATGTTCAATTCATTCAAGTGATTTCAAAAGCTTTTGAATTCATCTTTATTTACTGATGAAAAAGAATCTTTCTGAAATGATTGACAAGAAAAGATTCATGATAAGCTAAAGATCAACATCGATTATTTTGATACTGATAGAATCATACTGATTTATATTCACTTCAGAATCAATGAAAACGCAGTCAAAGTTACTTTAGCTTGATGTCAACACAATTCATTGAATCTTTATAAAATGATCAATGATTTGTTAGATGAACTTGCTCAGCTATATGATGATCTCAACAAAGAGACAAACTTTCGAAGAAAATATGTTAATCTCATTCAAGAAAAGAGCAAATTCAACGACTTCTATTCAATATTTCAACATCTGTTCTTTTATTTAAAGTATCATGAAAAGCAATTGATCATTGATCTACAAGACAAGATAGTTTATCATCTTCATGCAACTTGAAGTAGTCAGCTGATTCAGCTTGAATCTTTTAATGAAATTTGTAGTTATTTGATTCATTTGAACAATGAGCATTGAGTCATGAATGACATCAAAGAAAAGAAATTCTTGGTCAAAGTCAAAAAGCAAGTTATTTTTGCTGAGAAATGAGATTCATTGAATCTTTATAGAAAGATCAAAGTCACTACACTCATAGATTATTCAAAGTTGCACAACGTGATTTTAACTAACATCAAAGACATTGATCTACAAGCTGAAATCTGTTTCATCTGTTACAAATCAGATCATACTTCTAGAGAGTGCTCTGATCAATCGAAAGTCAATGCATTAAAAGATGATGAGTTTGATTAATTTACATTGAACTCTGAGTTTGATTTTGATTCAAAAAACTAACTATCTTTTTCAGAATCATCAAAGAAATAGAAATCATATCTTTGTGCAGTCAAATCGAAGTTCTATTGAAAGAAAACTATTTTGAAAAGTCATTTCTGATCAATGCTTCTCTTATCTTTCAGAGCAATTCTTTCAGTCTTTGCTTTTTAATAAATAGTGATTTCATCATTTACATGCTGATACATGACAAGCTAGTTGATAAAGTATGTCAGAAACTTGAAATACAATTTATATCACTAGCAAAAGAGAAGTTAATACGAGACTATGATGAAAAGCTAACTAGAAAGACTATTACTCATAAGATTCTATTCAATCTCATGATCAAAAGTCATAAGAAATTGACTATGTCAATGCTGATAGCTGATATCAAGCATCATGAAGCTATATTGAGCAAACTCTGAATGAACAAAAATAAGATATTATTGAACATGAGACATGATACTATCGTATTTTTCGATCAATTAGATATTTCTATTTCGATTTTTTCAATCTCGTTAAATACAAAGCACTCAAGTTGATCATGATCAACTTTGATCTTTTCAGCAGCTCACAGCAAGATCTTTAAGATGCTTAAGCATTCAGTTTCATTCTTTCAGAAAAAGTCATTCTTGATTCAAAACATAGACATTGTCTCTTTTCAAGCTTTAGTAAAACGAAAAAAGAAGAATCAGACAAAGATTTTTGCTATGTTCATCAAAGACATCGATAGAAAAATCGTTTACAATACTCAATGCAAACTAGATGTCATAAACATTTTCTCAGTCAATGAAACAACTCAGAATCTAGAAGATATTAAAGTTAAACTATCATCGAAATATCAGAATTTTCTAAACATCTTTGATCGAGCTCAAGCAGACAAGCTATCGTCTTATCATTTGTATGATCATAAGATAAAGCTTACTAGTGACGTAACATCACTTTGCTGTCAAGCATATTGAATGTTTCTTTACAAACTTCAGAAAGTAAAGAAATATCTGAATGAGAATCTTTTCAAAGAATTTATAATCTTTAGCAAAGCTTCTTATTTCTCACTCATTCTGTTCATCTTAAAAGCAAATGAAGATCTACAATTCTGTGTTGACTATCAAAAGCTCAATGCTATTATCAAAAGAAATTACTACTCTTTATCGCTCATAAATGAAGTAATTGACAAAATAGTTGATTGCAAACATCTGACTCAATTAAATATCATTTCAACATTCAACAAACTATGAATGCACTCTGATAGTGAGAACTACACTATCTTTATTATCGCGTTAGAAGCATATAAGTCAAAAGTGCTATTCTTCAAACTTATCAATGATTCTGTCTTGTTTCAGCAGTATATAAATGATGTTCTATGAGACTTTCTAAATGACTTTTGTCAAGTTTATCTAAACGACATTCTGATTTACAGCAAAACTCAATGAGAACATTGACAACATGTCAAGATGATATTAAATCATGTATGAGAAGCTGATCTACAAGTAGATATTTGAAAGTGTGAATTCAACGTAGAAGAAACTGTTTTCTTAGAAGTCATAGTTTCAGAACAAAATCTTTGTATGATTTCTATCAAAGTGAAAGTCATAGTTAACTGAGTTACGTCGATCAATTTAAAAGAAATTCAGAACTTCGTGAAATTCATTAACTTTTATTGTCATTTCATTAAAGACTTTTTGAAGCTAGTCAAATCATTCACTCAGCTGACTAGAAAAGACACATCTTTTGTTTGAAATGAAGTCTGTGTTCAAGCTTTTGATGATCTAAAGAAACAAGTTAGCTCGATCTCAGTCTTATGACATTTCAATTCAAAATGATAAACTATTCTGAAAATTGATGCATCTGACTACGTCAAAGATGAAATACTATCACAGTACAATGATGAGAGTGTTTTTCACTCAATAGCATTCTACAGCAAGAGCATGATTCTCGCTGAATGCAATTATCACATCTATGACAAGAAATTGCTAGTCATTATTCGATGTTTTGAACACTGAAGACTCAAGCTAGAATGCACAGAGCTGCTCATTCATATGTTCATTGATCATCAGACTTTGAAGATCTTTATGAAAAATAAACAGTTAACTCGACGTCAAGTCAATTATTTAGACATTCTATTCAAGTTTAACTTTCAGATTATTTTTTAATCAGGCAAAATGAACACTAAAGTCAATGCTTTAATCAGAATGTCTTTGATCAATGTTTCTGAATTAACTCAGCGTATTAAAGATCGCTATCAGATCATTCTGACACTCAATAGAATAAATATTTTAGCTATTGAATTCAAAGTTGATCTCTATCAGTGAGTAAAAGATGTCAACAAAATGAATGAGTTTTGCAATAAATATAAACAAGCTATAAGTGAAAACAAGCTCAATCTACATAGCACTGAATTGAAGCATTGCAAAATCATTGACAACGTTCTGTTTAAAAAAGATTTACTATGAGTTTCTGAGAATATGCATACAAAATTGCTAAAGAAAATTCATGATCAGTCTTTCATCTCTCACTCTGACAATCAAAGAACTATTGATCTAGTTCAACGTTTCTACTATTGGTCAGATCATTGAGCAACGATTAAACATTACATTCAAAACTATCATGTTTGTCAACGAAGCAAAACATTTAAAGATAGTATCAATGAACTTCTTCATTCTCTTTTGATTTCACAGAAACGCTGAAAAGATATAGTTATGAACTTCATCACTGAGCTATCTCTATCAGAAGATTATAACATCATTTGCATAATCATATGTTGACTCATCAAGAAACATCACTATGTTTTCTATCATTGAGAAGACGAAGACATCTCAGTCGAAGAAACGATTTGAATCATGCTATGAAATGTTTATCGACTTCATGATCTATTTAGTTTTATTGTTTCAAACAAAGACTTTCAATTCATATCAACAATGTGACAGAGTCTTTGTAAGCAACTAAGAATCACAGCTAGTTTATTAACAATTTATCATTCTGAAATTGATGATTAATCAAAAAGAGCTAATCAAGATGTTGAATGCAAATTAAGAATTTACTGTAACTACATGCAGAACGACTGAGCAAAATGACTATCAATGATGAAATTCAGCGAAAATTTCAATATTTTCTTGATCATCTCAATGATCTCATTCTACTTCAATAAAAAGTTTCACTCTTGAATGAGTTTCAATTCAAATACAACTGACTACAAGATAACTTGCGAATGTCTTGAAGCTAGAAAAGTCAACGATATTAGCATTCAAATGAAAGAGCTTCTTATCTTTGATCATCAGCAATTGAAAAAGACGAAGTAAATCATCAAAGTTCAGATCAATAAACATAAATGAGATGTCATTTATGAAGTAAACGACTGAGTTTGATTATTCTTTAGAAACATAAAGACAACTAAATCATGTAAGAATTTGAAAGATAAACAGCTAAAATCTTATTAAATTACTGTCAAAGTTGAAATCTTCTATCATCTTCATGTATCAATAAGCATGAAGCAGCTGCATTCAATGTTCAATTCAAAGCTATTATATTCTTGTCTTGATGATCTTTTATCAGAACAACATTCAGAATCATCTCTCACTATCAAGAATGATGAGCACTGAGAGATAAATGACATTTTGAACTTTAGATGCTATCAAGATTGAATACAATACAAAGTCAAATGAACAAGACTAGATCAAGACAACGAATGATACTATGTCGACAAAGAAAAATTCAAAAGCTTGAAAGAAGTTTTAGTTGAATTTCATAAACTCTATTCAGACAAGTCATACTAAATTGAAAAACAATGAAAAAAAATTGCGTTTCATTTGTTCTATTCATGCAAACATGAATTTTCGAAGAGAGAAGTAATGTTACGAATGTGTCAGAGTTAATTAGAACTAGTCAATGATCTAGTCAAGATCTGACTCAGGTTTGACTCAGATATGATCAAGCATCTTTTCTCTTCTCTAGCATCTTCTAACCAGCTTTTATTATCTTCTAGACAAACATACTTCTTTGTATTACAAGTGATCAACAAATTTCTATGACAAACACATTTCTTTGTGTTGCAAACATCTTTCAAATCAACATCTTTCTTGTGTTTCAACACGTTTTCTTTGAAACTAGCGTCGATATGAGTAACTACTATATAGAGCATGTTCTTCTTGCCTTTTGTATCTTCTTTCTTCTGTATTCTTAAAGTCTTAGTTATAACTATCTCTATCGATTAAACATTCTAGTCACGCACGCACTCTGATTAGTTTCTAGACACGATTTCAACAATAAATCAATTGTTTAAGAAACAACATTATATATCATGTTGATCAGATGATGAAGAAATCTTCGCAGAATAAACAGTTAAGCTACTGTTGATATAAATCTTCAGAATTCATGAACTATCAAGATTAATAGTGTTTAATCATGATTCACAATTCATATTAATTGTTTGAAAGTCTTTATATCTAAGACTTGACATCAAGATAAAACTATTCACAGACTATCATTTGCAAATTGATGATTAAACAGAAAGAGTGAATCAGAATGTGAAATGATATTTATGAAGCTATTGCTCATATATGCAAGATGATTGATTCGTCTGATTATTTATGATTGAATTCGTTAATAACAATACTATTTTGTCATCAATTGAACTGTCAACGTTCTTTCTAAATAAGAGCTTTCACTCTCATATGAGCTTCAATTCAAATTCAATCAAATATGAGATCACTTGAGCTAGAATCAAAGCAGACAAAGTAGAGAATATATTTGAATACATGAAATAATCACTAGCATTGATTAAGCAAGTCTTAGCAAGAGTCAGAGTCACAATGAAGAAACAGATTAACAAGCATTGAAAGAAAATGATTTACAATATAAATGACATGATGTTTCTGAATTCTAGAAACATAATGTTCTTACGATCATCAAAGAAGCTAAATGATAAGATGCTAGAATTCTTCAAGATTCTGATTGAGATCAAACATACATATCAACTGAAACTATCATTGACTATGAAGATTCATTTGAAGTTTACGTCAAATCTGCTGCAACTAGATTCAAAAAACGCTTTAAAAGAACAATGAAATGAGTTGTTTGATTCTATAATGATTGAAGACGAAGATGAATGAAAAGTGAAGAATATATTGAACTTCAGACATTATGAACGAAACAAATGATTACAATGTTGTGTCAATTGAAAAGAATACAACGTTGATTTACATTGATACAACGTTGATGAAAGTGAATTCAAAGATTGCTTGAAAGTCATCAATGACTTTCATGAACATTATTCAAACAAGTCAAGATAGAAATTGACTTAAGAAAGATCAGCTGAACTACAGTAATGAGAACATTGCTAGATGAAGAGAGAAAATAATGTTGCAAGCATGCATCTTGAGTTAGTTTAATATAAATCATGTTAAACTATCATAAACTAGTATAAAGCTGATGTTGACACGTTAGTGATTTAACGCGTCTTTGTGAGTATAAGACTCTTGACGTGTTTTATCTTCTTTCTTCTTTAGCTTTGAACTTCTAGTTAAAATACATTTATATGATTCGCTCTATGCAAACTCATAACACAGATAAAGATTTTTGCTATGTTTATCAAAGACATCAATAGAAAAATCATCTATAATACTCAATGTGAATTAAATGTCATATACATCTTCTCAGTTAATGAAACGACTCAGAATTTAGAAGATATTAAAGTCAAGCTATCATTAAAATATCAGAATTTTTCTAGATGTTTTTAATTGAGCTTAAACAGACAAGCTATCGTCTCATCATTTGTATGATCATAAGATAAAGCTTACTAGTAACGTAACGTCACTTTGTTGTTAAGCATATTGAATGTCTTTCTACAAGCTTCAGAAAGTAAAGAAATATTTGAATGAGAATCTTTTTAAAGAATTTATAATTTCTAGCAAAGCTTCGTATTTCTCACTCATTCTGTTCGCTTTAAAAGTCAAATAAAGATCTACGATTTTGCGTTAACTATCAAAAGCTCAATGCTATTATTAAAAGAAATCACTATTCTTTATCACTCATAAATGAAGTAATTAACAAAATAGTTGATTGCAAGCATCTAACTTAATTAGATATCATTTCAACTTTTAACAAACTGTGAATGCATTCTGATAGTAAGAACTACACTATCTTTATCATCACTTTAAAAATGTACAAATCAAAGATGTTATCTTTTGAATTTATCAATGATTCTGTCTCATTTCAACAGTATATGAATGACGTTCTTTAAGACTTTCTAAATGACTTTTGTCAAGTTTATTTAGACGACATTCTGATCTACAGCAAAACTCAACAAGAATATTAACAACATGTTAAAATGATATTAAATCATCTACGAGAAGCTGATTTACAAGTAAATATTTAAAAGTACGAATTCAATGTAGAAGAAACTGTCTTCTTAAAAGTCATAGTTTCAGAACAAGATCTTTATATGAACTTTATCAAAGTGAAAGTCATAGTCAACTGAGCTACATTAATCAATCTAAAAGAGATTCAAAGCTTCGTGAGATTCATTAACTTCTATCATTGTTTCATTAAAGACTTTTTGAAGCTAGTCAAATCGTTCACTCAGCTGATTAGAAAAGACATGTCATTTGTTTGAAATGAAGTTTGTGTTTAAGCTTTTGATGATCTAAAGAAACAAGTTAGCTCGATCTCAATTCTACAACATTTTGATTCAAAACAACAGACTATTCAGTTCTGAAAATCAATGCATCTGACTACATCAAAGATGAAATACTATCACAGTACAATAATGAGAATGTTTTTCACTCAGTAATATTCTACAGCAAAAGCATGATCTTCACTGAATGCAATATAAACACTAAAGTTGATGCTTTAATCAGAATGTTTCTGATCAACGTTTTTGAATCAACTCAGCGTATCAAAGATCACTATCAGATCATTCTGACATTTAATGAAATAAATATTTTAGCTATTGAATTTGAAGTTGATCTCTATCAATGAGTAAAAGATGTCAACAAGATGAATGAGCTTTGCAATAAATATAAACAAGCTATAAGCGAAAACAAGCTCAAGCTACATAGCATTAAATTGAAGCATTGCAAGATCATTGACGACGTTCTGTTCAGAAAAGATTTACTGTGAGTTTCTGAGAATATGCATACAAAATTGTTAAAGAAAATTCATGATCAGTCTTTTATTTCTCACTCTGACAATCGAAAAACTATTGATTTAGTTCAACATTTCTACTATTAATCAGATCATCAAGCAATGATTAAACATTACATTTGAAACTGTTATGTTTATCAATGAAGCAAGATATTTAAAGATAGCATCAATGAACTTCTTTATTCTCTATTGATTTCACAGAAACGCTGAAAAGATATAGTTATGAACTTCATTACTGAGTTATTTCTATTGAAAGATTATAATATCATTTGCACAATCATATGTCATCTCATCAAGAAACATCATTATGTCTTCTGTCATTGAGAAGACGATAACATTTTAGTCGAAAAAATGATTTAAATCATGCTATGAAACATTTATTGACTTCATGATTTATCTAGTTCTATTGTTTTGAACAGAGACTCTCAGTTCATATCAATCATGTGACAAAGTCTTTGCAAGCGACTAAGAATCACAGCTAGTTTATTAACAGTTTATCATTCTGAGATTGATGATTAATTGAAATGAGCTAATCAAGATGTTGAACGCGAACTAAGAATCTACTGCAATTACATGCAGAACGACTGAACAAAATGACTATTCATGATGAAATTCAACGAGAATTTCAATATTTTCTTGATAATCTCAATGACTTTGTTCTACTTCAATAAGAATTTTCACTTACGAATGAGTTTCGATTCAGATACAACTGACTATGAAACAACTTGTGAATAAACTGATCATCAAGTTGAGTTTTAATATCAATCTTCTGACTCGACTCAAGTACTCAATATCAATCTTCTGACTTGACTCAAGTACTCAATATCAATCTTCTGACTTGACTCAAATACTTGATTTCAACATTCTGACTCAATCTGATATCAATCTCAAATCAATACTTGATTCGAATTCTCAACTCAACTCATCAAGAAATCGAAAATGACGTCAAGAGAGTTAAATATAGAAATTTTTCCGATTTTTCGCCTTTGCATTACCTTTTTGCATTATCTTTTTGATAGAAAGTCATAAAGAAAAACATGAAGAGAAACATGAAGAAAAACATGAAGAGAAACATAGAGATTGTTTGATAGAAAACTTTGATAAAAGACTATGATAGAGAGTTATGATGAGAAACTATGAAGACTGTTTGATAAAGAGTCATGAAGAAAAGTCATGAAGAAAAGTCATGAAGAAAAGTCATGATAGAAAAACATGAAGACTATTTGATAGAGAGTCATGATAGAAAGTCATAATAAAGAGTCATAATAGAATATCTATTTATTTATCTTCATGTCTTGATGAGTCAAATCGAGAATTTCGAGTCGATACTCGATTTCAATTCTCTGACTCAACTCAAATACTTAAGTTGAACATCTTGATTCAACTCAAATACTTAAGTCAAGAATTCTGACTTGAATCAAGTCTTGACGAATCAAGTACTCAACTTGAACTCAGATACTTGACTTGACGCGATCAATCTACTTGTGAACGTCTTGAAGTTAAAAAAGCAGACGATATTATCATTCAAATGAAAAAGCTTCTTATCTTTGATCATCAGCAATTGAAAAAGACGAAGCAGATCATCGAAGCTCAAATCAATAAACATAAATGAAATGTCATTTATGAAGTAAACGACTGAGTTTGATTATTCTTCAGAAACATCAAAACAACAAGATCATGCAAAGATTTGAAAGATAAACAGCTAAAACTTTATCAAATCACTGTCAAAGTTGAAATCTTCTATCATCTTTGTTTATTGATAAGCATGAAGCAGCTGCATTCAATGTTCAGCTCAAAGCTATTATGTTCTTATTCTTAAGACTCATTATCAGAACAGCATTTGAAATCTTTTAAATTATTGACAATTGAAAACGATTATCATTGAAAAATAAATGACATTTTGAACTCTAAACGTTATTGAGATCAAATACAATACAAGATCAAATGAACAGAACTAGATTAAAACGACAAATGATATTATGTTGATAAAGAAAAATTCAAGAGCTTGAAAGAAGTTTTAGTTGAATTTCATAAGCTTTATTCAGACAAGTCACATTAAATTGAAAAACAGTGAAAATTTTTACGTTTCATTTGTTCTATTCATGCAAACATGAATTTTCAAAGAGAGAAATAATGTTACAAGTGTATCAAGATTGAATAAGACTGAAGCTTTAATCAATTTGCAGCAAATGCTAGTGAATTCTCTGTGTAATGATTAAAACTAGTCAAGATCTAGTCGAGATCTGACTCAAATTTGACTCAGATATGACTCAGCATCTTTTTCTCTTCTTTAACATCTTTTAATCAGCTTCTATTGTCTTTTAGACAAACACACTTCTTTGTGTTACAAGTAGTTAATAGATGTTTATGATAAACATATTTCTTTGTATCACAAACATCTTTTGAATAAACATTTTTCTTGTGTTTCAACATGTTCTCTTTGAAACTAGCATTGAATCTGAGTAACTACTATATAGAGCGTGTTCTTCTTGTCTTTTGTATCTTCTTTCTTCTGTATTCTTAAAGTCTTAGTTATAACTATCTTTATAAATCAAACATTCTAGTCATGCATGCACTCTGATTAGTTTCTAGACATGATTTCAACACATTTTGAATTTAATTTAATTCAAAGTTGAATTACTTACACTTTTAAAAAGATAAATTGACTGACTCATACTAAAGATTGATCAATCATGCAAAATGTTTAAAGCTAAAAACTAAATTAATGTTTGAGCTTAATACATAAATTTTATGATCGAGTGAATCTTCAAATCTATAACTACTTCATCATCAATACACAATCACTTCTTATCATTAATCAATCAATTATCAATCATTAATTAATATATTTTTAATCAAGAATGTAGAATGTTAATTAATTTAATTTAAATTCTCATTTATATAAGATTAATCTGAATCATTGATTAATTATTGATTAATAATTTATTAATAATAATAATAATAAATTCATACATTCTTGTGACATTAATTAAATTGACTCATGAGAAACTTTATGCTATGTGTATTAAGTGAACAAAATTCTCTGAAGTAGAAAATCGCTCGCTATTTATATGACTGCTACACGCAGTTGAAACAATAAAACTGAAACTATGTATTAAATTTGTTTGCAATGATCACATGTTAAAGAATGAGTATTCTTATCATTCTAAACTGCTTCAGCAGCTTCATTTTCATCATCATTCTCATTGTTATCTTAAAACTTTTCGTGATTGAGATGATGATTTAATAGTTTGTGAAGTTAATGTTTCATAACATATTTAATTAAAGATGCATTCAAATCAAGCAATGCATCAGAATATGCTTGACTATTTGTTAGAATCATGTCTAGAGCGAGTCATAGAGATACAGATAGATCAAGATAGTGAATCAGGTAAATGAGAATTCAAAGCTAAAGAGTGAGATCTATGAGATGCAAAGACTATATGTACAGAGAAAAGATAAGCGCTAGACTCAATAGAGTCTAGGCTCGCTCAAAGAACACGCATTTCAGTAGAAGACTGAGCACGCTCATAACATTACTTCTTCTCTCTTCAGTCAAGCAATGATCTCATTGCTTCAATCAGCTTCTTTCTTTCTTGTTCATTTCATTATCGTTCTATTTGAGTGTTTCAAGCTCATTTCATTAAGCGTTTCAAGCTCATTTCATCAGACGTTTCAAGTCTATTTCTTCTTGATATCTGATGTCATTAAAGCAGACTCACTATTGATTCATGCTTACTACACGCATGTAGCAGAGCTTGTTTCGTTCGTGTTTATTACACGCATGTAGTAGAGCTTGTTCTGTTCAATGATGAACTCAATCAAGAGATCAACTGTTGTCTTCTAATTCATGTTTGCAACGTGTTGCAAAGCTTGTTCTATTTATGTTTATTGCATTCGATAGAACTTGTTCTGTTCATTGACTGACTTAATCAAGAAATCAACTATTGACTTGTCTTTATAGCAAACTCACTTTAAGTGACGAGCTTGACAACAAGATCAATTATTATCTGCTCTTGTAGCAGACTCACTATTCTTGTCATTCAAGCAGATTCTTTCTATTCAGCTTTAAATATTCAATGATGAACGAGTTTCAGCTCATATCTTCGTGATTTCAGACATGTAGTATATGTTCAATTCTTTCAAGATATATAGTACATGTTTCATTCTGTCTGCAGTATATATCATCTTGCTGTTGTTGTCAATGTTGTGAATAGAGATAAATCATAGAAGATGCAAATAAAGAAAGATTCGTGACTGAATTTGATTTCGAATGTCGTTCAAGCAGACTTACTATCGAGTGATGAGTTCAATGATGAGATCAATCATTATTTGCTCTTGTAGCAGACTCTTTCTGATCAATCGAATCTGATTAATCAAGAGTTGATTCATGTTTTTGCAGCAGACTCACTATCAAATGTGTCATTGAAGCAGACTCACTGTTGTGATTTCTGTTTACTACACATGTGTAGCAAGACTTGTTCTGTTCATTGATTAACTTAATTAAGAGATCAACTTGTGTCTTCTGATTTGCATCTACTACACGCATGTAGCAGAGTTGTTTCGTTCATGCTTATCGCGTTCAATAGACATTGTTTCATTCATGTCTACTACATGCATGTAGTAGAGCTTGTTTTGTTCATTGATCATGACTCGCTGAAGATCTGAGCTAATCTTATGCTGAAGATCATTTAGTAAAGTTTCGTTATTGTATTTTAGTTTTGCACTAAGTCTCTGAAATTTCATTCAAAATTCATGAAAGAAGATCTTGTTTTGATACAGCTTCAAGAACTGTTGTTGAGTCATGTGATGTTGATTGAGATCATCGTACATCTTATTTATGATTGACAGTATCTCTTCTGCTTCAAGAAATGAGTTTGTGATTATGTTTCTTATTCTGAGTGCTATGTGTTTCATCATCGTTTCACTGACTCAACTTTTCACATATGCAATCTTCATTTCTTCGATAGAAAAATGATTCTTGTTTATCTTCAGCTTGTTTCACATTTAAAACAATCAATTATTCACATTCTGTCTTAAATCTTTGAACAGAAGTGAGTCAGATAGCTTGATCAACTTCAAGAATCGATCTTTCAAAATCAAAGTGCTTAGTTGACTTGATGTTGCTTCTAGATGATGTATAATCATGTTTTTTTTCTTCATCTCTTTCTGTAAACGCGTTCAAACAGCGTTCAACGTTGTCTGTGTAGCTTTCAACTCAATGTTGATAGCTTTCAATTTAATGTTGATCTTGTTGATGTCATTCAACATTTGAATCATGTCATTGTAAATCTTGATTTCAATGTCATGCTGTTGACATATGTACTTGATAAACGCAACGAGATCATCTGCTTCATGAGCGCTTATTCAAGCATTCAGTTCAGTGCTGATGCTGATGTTGATCATTTCGTGATCAAAAAGCAACGTGTTCATGTTCTCTTCTTTGATATTCAATGATGTATTCATGTCTTCTTCTTCTGATGCTGTTTGATTCTGTGATAGAAGTGATTTTTTTTCAACATTTTGAAGTTCATAGCAAGCTGTGCTTACTGATTCTGATTCTAATTCTGTGCTTTTAGTCATTGTGTGAGTAGAAAATTGCTGATTGAAATTCGGCTGAAATTTCTGGTTTCAGTTCTAGAACAATGCATTCATGTTTTTCTGTTCTTCTGTTCTGATGATGAACTCAGTAAAGAGTTAGTTTAAAGCAACGCATTCATGTTTTTCTGTTCTGTTCTAGAAATTTCTTGATTTCTAATGAGTCTTTTGAACTCAATTTTCTGATTTCAATTCTGATTCAAGTTTAAGTGATGTAGCTTGTTTTTATATCGTTTACACGTCAATAGCAAGATTAATGAGCTTTGAATAATGTTAGAATCATGTCTAGAGCGAGTCATAGAAATACAGATAGATCAAGATAGTGAATCAGGTAAACGAGAATTCAAAGCTAAAGAGTGAGATCTATGAGATGTGAAAACTATATGTACAGAGAGAAGATGAGCGCTGAGCTCAATAGAGTCTAGACTCGCTCAAAAAACACGCATCTCAGTAGAAGACTGAGCACGCTCATAACACTATTTGATGATTTCATTTGCAGTTGCATTGAAAGTTATTCATGCTCAACATGTTTCTCAAGTGCAAATAAATTTCCAGCTTTATGCATTCAATTCTGATGTAAATTGTCAAAGTGCTTTTGATTTTCTGAAAATCATCATGCATCTTTATTGACTTCTTGAATAAATGAGATTTTTGAGCGAGAAATGTATTAATGTCTGCAATGCATTTTTTGTAGTTTTCTCATTGAAAATTTCATTAACTTTTGTGAAACTGTGCAATTGCATATTTATTCAATTGAATCAACATTAAAAGATCAAATTGTTTGCATTTAAACTGTATTTTTGCTTCTTTGTGAATTGAAACATTCAAAAACATCATTTTTTGAAAATTAAAAAGTAAAAAATGAGTTTATTAATTTTTATTAAATGAGCATATATGATCTTGCATGCTCATTAAGTCTTCTGTGTTCTGTTATCAATTCAACTGCATAATGTGACTTGATTCTGTAGCTTGTTCAAATGAACATGTAGTGAAAATGTATATGTTTTAACTTTCAGCATTTCAGTGTTCACTTTTCTGAAGATGTTGATTACATGATGCAGCGCTTGATTCTGAAGAGTTTTTAATTCTCATTTCATACTTAACAATCAATTCTTCTTCTTTATTGCATTAATGTCATATTAATGCTTTAAATGTCATTCTTGATTTTATCATCATTGAGTATATTTATCTTGCTTTTGCAAATGTAACTTCTCAGATGAAGATCTTAAGTCAACTAAGCATTAACATTCTTGTTAGAAGTCTGTTTAAAGCGAGTCAGATAAAGATGTCATTTAACTAAAAGATAAATGCTAAGAAAGAAAGATAGTTACAGAAAAGAAGCTGACTACATATGTATGTTTCTCAGTCAACGCTAGACTTAATAGAAACTAGTCAAGATGATGAAGTGAGAATAAATCTGACAAGACTAGAAGACTGAGTCTGACAAGACTAGAATCATGACATTACTTTTTCTCTTCAATGATTCATGTTTGCATGAATGTATTTTTTGCTCAACTCAATTGATTGTTCAATCTGTTAAATCATGATTGATTAAATTGTTGATTAGCGCAGTTTGTTTGAGTATTAAATATGAAAATCATCAACAATCTTCTGAGCATTCATAAATTCATCATCATCAGCGTTGTATCAATTGAGATCATTATCATAATCATTTCATTTGATTTTATACTGCAGTCATCTTCAATATTAACGAGAATTCAATATATCATCGATTTTTCACTCATCTTCATCGTTTATCACTATTGAATCTGAAAGTTCATTCTTTTGATCAGGCAAAAAGTCATTGACAACAGAGTGAACAAGATCAAAATGAAATACATCATAAACATGCATAAACTTTGATAATTTCAATTTATATGAAGAGTCAACAAGATTTAAATTGATGAAAGAATCTAGCATTTTGTCATTTAACTTCTTGAAAAATCTCGTTGTAATAATGTTTCTTTCATTCAGAAACATCTTTGATTTGATCTTGTAATCAACTTCTTTTCTATGCTTATTGACTTGTTTCATCATTTGTTTTCATGTTTTGACTAGTGACTTGCTGTTACGAGCGTGCTCAGTCTTCTACTGAAACGTGTGTTCTTTGAGCGAGTCTAAACTTTATTGAGTCTAGCGCTCATCTTTTCTCTGTACATATAGTCTTTGCATCTCATAGATCTCGCTCTTTAGCTTTGAATTCTCGTTTATCTGATTTACTCTTCGTTTACCTGTATTTCTATAACTTGCTCTAGACATGATTCTAACATTATTCAAAGCTTTGTACATATCACACGACAGTGATTCACTTTCTAGTTGAGTCGATTTTTGCAGCTTTACGATCGAAAGCAGAAGCTTTGCTACAGACATGTAGTAAACATGAAAACAACAGTTGATCTCTTTATTGAGCTTGTTATTGAATCGAACAAACTCTGTTACATGTTGCAAACAAGAAAATCTCGACTGAGTTCTTAACTGAACTCATCATTGAACAGAACAAGCTTTATTAAACGCGATAGACAGAAATCAAAACAAGTTCTATTGAATGTGATAGACAGAAACAGAGAGTGTTATTGAATGTGATAGATGCAATCAGAACAAGCTCTGCTACATGCATGTAGTAAACACGAATCAATAGTGAGTCTGCTTCAAAGACGCGTTCAATATTGATCTCGTCATTGAGCTCGTCACTCAATAGTGAGTCTGCTTCAATGACATCAGAACTTGATTCAGCAATGAATTTTTTACTCATATCTTTTATGATTTACCTCTATTCACAACATTGACAACAACAGCAAGATGATATGTACTGCAGACAGAATGAAACATGTACTATATGTCTCAAAAGAATTGAACATATACTAATGTCTGAAATCACGAAAATATGAGCTGAAACTCATTCATCATTGAATATTTGAAGCTGAATAGAAAGAGTCTGCTTGAATGACAAGAATAGTGAGTCTGCTTCAAAGATAAATAATAATTAATCTCATCATTAAGCTCGTCATTTGAAGTGAGTCTGCTATAAAGACAAGTCGATAGTTGATCTCTTGATTGAGTCAGTCAATGAACAGAACAAGTTTTATCGAATGCAATAGACATGAACAGAACAAACTCTGTGACGCGTTGCAAACATGGATCAAAAGACAACAGTTGATCTCTTGATTGAGTTCATCATTAAACAGAACAAGCTTTGCTACATGTGTGTAGTAGACAAGAATCAGAAGTGAGTCTGCTACAAAGACAGATAATGATTGATCTCATTGACTGAGTTTGTCACTCGATAGTGAGTCTGCTACAAGAGCAGATAATGATTGATCTTGTCGTTAAGCTCGTCACTTGAAGTGAGTTTGCTACAATGACAAGTCAATAGTTGATCTCTTGACTGAGTTCATCATCAGAACTGAAATCAGCAATTTCAATAGAATCAGAACTTGAATTCAGAAAGTTTGATAGAAATCAGAAATTTCAAAATCAGAAGTCAAACTCAGAAATTTTAACAGTATGAACAGAACAAGCTTTGCTACATGCGTGTAGTAGACACGAATCAATAGTGAGTCTGCTTCAATGACATCAGATATCAAGAAGAAATAGACTTGAAATGTCTGATGAAATGAGCTTGAAACGCTTTATGTCAAGAAGAGAGCTTGAAATGCTCTATGTCAAGAAGAAATGAGCTTGAAACGCTCAAATAGAACGGTAACAAAATGAACAAGAAAGAAAGAAGTTGATTGAAGCAATGAGATCATTGCTTGACTGAAGAAAAGAGAAATAATGTTACAAGCGTGCTTAATCTTCTACTGAAACGCATGTTCTTTAAGCAAGTCTAGACTCTATCAAGTCTAGCGCTCATCTTTTCTCTGTACATATAGTTTTTGCATCTCATAGATCTCACTCTTCAGCTTTGAATTCTCATTTACCTGATTTACTCTTCATTTACCTGTATTTTTATGACTTGCTTTAGACATGATTCTAACACTCGCAAGCAAACGTCAGTGTTTTATTCATATGTTCAGATATATTCTTAACTTTAGTCGTCTGCAAGCATTCATGAGAACTTTCATATTCAATGACATCAAGTTCAAAACTCATATGAGAATGAAAGTCTTTGTTTAGAAAGAAAGAAATCAAGAAGATGATTGAGAACAAAGCATTATTATCAACAAACTCAGTTATGAGTAGTAGCTTAGCTCAGTCATTCTGCATGTATGAACAGAAGAATTAAAGATATCTTTCAATGTTCTGATTGACTTGTTCACTTTGATCATTGATCTGAAAATGATAAACTGTAAAGAGTCAAAGATTAATGTTTAGTCTTTTGCAAAGTGACTTTCATAAAATGAAGATAAATTGAGAGTCTCGATTTGAAACAATGAAATTGAGTAAATCATGTATTTGATATATTCACTGAAGCATTAGCTCAGCTGTTTTTTCTGCTGTGATCTTCTCATCATCAGTGAAGTAAGAAATATAATGTCGTTTCTTTGTCAATCTACATATCACTGTTAGTATGATGTTTTTATCTTTTGAAAAAAATAAGTCAATGATGAAATTCATGATTATGTTCTTTCATCACTGTTCAAGTATGAGTAAAGAATGTAGTAGTTCATTAAATTTATTTCAAGAAGTCTTTGATTATTGACAAATGTAGCAGTTTCAAATATATCAATCTATTGTCTTTTGCATTGAAGATCAATAGTAGTATCTTCTTATGATCTTTATCGTTCTGAGAATTTCAAGATGATCAATAAAAGATTGATCATGAACTTCTTGAATTAACTTTATTTGAAGATGCTCATTGAAGAAAACTCATAGAAGATCATCTCAATATAGTATTTCGTTCTGAACTCAACAATCTCTTAATTTAATATCTTCATATTGAGCTTCATTTTTTAATACAACTTCACGAAGTAGAATACAATTTTCATTGATTTCATTAACTTCTAGAATCAATCAATAAATTGATTCATCATTCTTTTTCTCTTTTAAATCAATGATTTTCATTCAATTCAACGTAAGAATTGTAGTTCACTGATAGCAACATCATTCATTCTTAAGACTTCTAGAAACTGAATTGACTTGATGAGTCAATGCATTGACTTTGAGATTTTGTTTATCTGAGCAATACATGATTTTGAAGTTGAAGTTGATGAGTTTTTATACTTAGTGCATTTAACATTTACTTAGCTCTTTATCTTTCATTAATGATGTTAAAGCTTAATGATCAGTGAACATTTTGATGAGTAATTCAGTCAATTTCAGCTTAGATCATTAATGTTTGAAAACATGAATGATTGTTAGTAATTTCTTGTCATAGATTTTGTAATTGCACTCAGCGAAGCTCAGATTCTTGCTGTAGTAAATCATTGAATGCAATGTTTCTTCATCATCATACTGAGAAAGTATATCATCATTGACGTAGTTGAATGAGTCTGTTTCAAGAATAGTCTCTTTATTCTGATTAAAATGACGAAGAATTGAGACTTCAGTCATTCATTTCTTCATATGATCAAAGATCATTTGACAAGCTTGATTTCATTTAAATATCATCTTTTTTTAAGTTAGTTGAATCAAAGAATGAACAATCTTTGAGAAGTTCTTTATAAAATGTTGATAGAAATTGCAGAAGTCAACGAAAAACTGTATCTGAGTGAGATTTGTAGAAGTAGATCATTCAACTACTGCTTGTACTTTTCTGAGATTCATCTTTAGTTCTTCAATGAATAGCAATAATTTCAGAAAGAAGATCTTCTGAACATGAAACTTGCATTTATTTATATTCATTTGAAGATCAGTCTTTCATAATTTATGTAAAACTAATCATACATGTTGCTTATGTTTCTTCAATGTTTTGCTGTAAATGATAATGTCATCTAGATAGATCTGACAAAACTGATGAAGATGATTAAATAGCACGTCATTCATATAATGTTGATAGAAAGCTGAGTCGTTGATTAATTCAAAAGACATCACGTGATATTTGTAGAAATCAAAAAAAGTGATAAAGATAATTAAATCTTCACTATCTGAGTGCATTCGCAGTTTATTGAACGCGACAATGATGTTCAATTGAGTCAAGTATTTGCTTTCTTGTATATGAGCGAGAGTCTCGTCTATTAATGACAAAGAATAGCGATTTCGTTTGATCAAAGCATTGAGCTTTCTGTAATTAATGCAGAAACGCAAGCTATCATCTTTCTTTTTGATGAATAGTATGAGCGAAGCATATGAAGCTGAGCTAGAAGATATAAAGTCTTTATTTAAATGCTCAATCAGATAATTCTTCATCTTTTGAAGCTTGTAATCAGACATATGATAGAGATGACTTCAAGAAGATGTTTTCTCGTCAATTAACTCAATTTTATGATCATAGAGACGATGAAAAGATAGTTAATCAGTCATCGCTCAATCAAACACATCTAGATAGTCATGATATTTCAAAGAAAGCTTAGCTTTGACTTCTTTCAAGATTTCTTCATGTGAAAGCTCTTGTAGATTTACATCTTCGAGTTTATTTCTAGCTGTTCTTAGAAGTTGATCAATTTTCGTGATGATGATCGCGAAAGTAGTCACATTTGATCATTTGACTAGTGATCTATATGCAGCAGTCTCTATCATTGCTATGTTCATTGAATTGAAAGACGAAGCGAAGTTAACTGAATTAAATGATTTTACAATTTTATTGAATGAAGATGACTTCTCGCTGAGTTGAGTGACAACAGAAGAGATAAATCTCTTTAGTATTTGAGTAAAAGTTAAACTCTTTTGTTTCATGATTATTTTGTTGCTTGAGAGTAGAACAATTGATTTCTGACTAGAAATGAAATTCAAAAATTGAAGAAAATTGATTTGCATATTAATTACTAGATTGATTTTGTTCATTCATGTTTTTTCAAAAATCATTTGATGTTGATTTAATTGAATGATCAACATAAAAGCTGTGTCAATCGTATGATCTTGAACAGTCAAATTCAAATAAATGACATGAGTAATGAGTTTCTTAACATAATGATCGTTGAATTCTTGAATTGACTTCGCTTTGATCAAAGTCAGAGACTCAATTTGCAACTGATCACAAACAATCTGCGTGATCACTTCATCAATGAATGAATAGTCAGCAGCTTTGATGTCAATCAATGACTTCAATGAGTAATTAATTTCATTGCTAAATAATACACATTCAATAGTTAAAGATTTCGAAGCAAAAAGATTATCTGAGCTGCTTATTGTTAAAGAAATTAACACATCTTTCATTGCATCTTTGATGAAAGTCACTAGTTTTTTGTCTCATTCTTTGATTTCTCTGTAAATAATTTCTTCTCTTCTTTCAGCATGATGATCTCATTGAGATGAGAGATGAATGCATGAGATGTTGAAGTACTAGTCTTCAGCTGAGAACAGTTTTTTGAAAAATGATTTGATACTTTGCAGTTGAAGCAGATGATTGACATTCTAAATCATTCAGATTCAAGAATGAAAAAAGTAGTGAGTCAAACATAGCTAATAATCAAGGCTGAAGCTGATATTAACGAAGAAACAAAACGTTTTTTCGAAGTTGCTATTGATTTGACTGTTCATTGCTCATCACGTAGCTGATAATTGACTCATTGTTTGTTATTCACATTTTAAAGAAAGATTTTAAGCTTATCAAGTGAGTTAAACTTTATAAGATAAACTGACAACGCGTTCTAAAGATGATTGTTGATTTTATTCTGAATGTTGTTCATCAGAATGATATCATCATAGTTCAGAAAGCTGAATATTCTAGTGAATTCTGAATAGAAAGAGCTGAAGAACTTGTTGAGCTGCTTCAAAGTAACATATTCATGATTATACTTTTGAATCAGATTTTGATCTTTGTAAATTTCTTTCAGATGTTTCAGTAACTCTGATAGTGATTGATAGAATGAGAAAGTATCAACATAATGTTTTGCATAAATTTGCTGATCAGCATCATCTTCTAGTCTGAAAATCACACAAACAATATGAATCTTTTCAGTAAAGTAATGATTCGCGTTGACATTAAGCTTGTCAGCTATTTTGATGTTTTATGTCTCTCAGATAGAATCATTTGTTTCAATAAAGATGAGTGAATTTGAAAGCTTAATAAACTTGTGATGATCATTTTTGTTATCAGATAAAGTAGAAGATTCTCGTTGAGAGCAAGCTTCTTTCTGATTGACTCATTGCTCAGCTGACTGAGTATCTTGACGAGACATAAATCAATCAGCTTGATGTTGTTTCACTCTGAAGTTCAATTACTCATCTTGTAACTGATTGATCTTTTTCTCTAGTTCATCATGTTTATCAAAAGCAACTTTTAGTTGTTTTGCTATCTTTTTATGATTGTCTTGTACAAAAAGTCAGTGTTCATTGAGTTGTAAAGTCAAGTTTCACTGACTTCAAAGCTCATTCAACATATTAATGACTTTGTTGAATTAATTGCTGACTCAATGAAACAGTTGTTCTTCAATGTTTATGTTTCATGTAATGACAGCTTTCTCAGCTTCAACTGAAGCATTAATGAGTAGAAGTGAAACTCTTCTATTGACAGTGCTTCTAAGCAGATGAGTTGTTTGAAGCTCAACTGACTTGATGTCATATATCATGATGAAAGAAGATAAAAGTTGTTGAGGTAAAAATAAATGAAGAGTTGATGTTTTTTGATGAGTGAAAATTCAAAAAATCTCTTGTGAATTTCAGATAATAATTGAATGCTTTATTCAAAGAATTTCTTGCAAATAGAATGATGAAAATGAATGTAGAATCAAAGAATTTCTTGCAATTTAAAATGATGATGCAAATTTAAAGAATCTTTTGCAAATTTTTCTTACTGAATAAATTGTTTTGTATCATTTATTCATCGATAGCAAAGTAGTAAATGATGAGCATTTATCTAATGTTAAAGATCTGTCTAGAGCGAGTCAGATAAAAGTGTCATTTAACTAGAAGATAAATGCTAAGAAAGAAAGATAGCTACAGAAAAGAAGCTGACTACATATGTGTGTTTCTCAGTTAACACTAGACTCAATAGAAACTAATCAAGATGACGAAGTAAGAATAAATCTGACAAGGCTAAAAGACTGAGTCTGACAAGACTAGAATCATAATAATTCTGATGATGTTTTTATTTTATTTCTTCATTAAGTGCATGCAGTTTATGACTATGACACTATTTAAATGCTGTGTATATGCTAAATTACATGTAATTTAGTCAAAATTGCTGCAGTGTATCTTTTCATTAATCAATCACATCGATAGTTTGCATAAACGAGCGTATGAGCTGTTTATATAATCAAGTGATCATATAAATAATTCAAGATTGTGAAAGTTGATCACTTCAACATAAACTTTCAACTTGTCTGTATAATCATCAAGCTAAGTGAGTTAGATGAGCTTTAATTTATGTAGATGAAAGCTGATCACTTCAATGTAAACTTTCAAGTTTGTTGTATGATCACTCAGCTGAATGAACTAAATAAGTTTTGATTTATGTATTTGCAACGCATGTAAATCAATCAGAAAATCGAAAAAATCAATTGATTTACTGCATCACACAGATGTGTATGTGTGCAAAAGCTGAGTCATGCCTTCATAATATATGTGTGTGTGATGTATATGAGTTGCAGCGCATGCGCAAAGACATTGCTGTCATTCTGTGTATATGAGCAAAGACTGTGTCATGTCTTTGCAATGTATGTGATTGCAATGCATGTAAATTGATCAGAAAATCGAAACTGATCAATTTACTGCATCACACAGATGTGTATATGTGCAAAAGCTGAGTCATGTCTTTGCAATGTGTATATATGTAAGATATATGAGTTGCAGCATATGCGCAAAGATGTTGCTATTATTATGTGTATATGAGCAAAGACTGTGTCATGTTTTTGCAATGTATATGATTGCGATGCATGTAAATTGATTTGATAAAGCGAAAAATCGATTGATTTACTGCGTTGCACAGATGTGTATATGCACAAAAGCTGAGTCGTGTCTTTGCAATGTATATGTATGTGATGTATATGAGTTGCAACGCATGCGTAAAGATGTTACTGTCATTCTGTGTATATGAGCAAAGACTGTGTTATATCTTTGCAATGTATATGATTGTGATGTATGTAAATCAATCAGAAAATCGAAATTGATTTATTTACTGCATTGCACAGATGTGTATATGTGCAAAAGCTGAGTCATGTCTTTGCAATGTATGTGTATATGATGTATATGAATTGCAACATATGCGCAAAGACGTTGCTGTTGTTCTGTGTATATGAGCAAAGACTGTGTCATGTTTTTGCAGTGTATGTGATTACAACGCATGTAAATTGATCAGAAAATCGAATCTGATCAATTTACTGCGTCACACAGATGTGTATATGTGCAAAAGCTGAGTCGTGTCTTCACAATGTATATGTGTATAACGTATATGAATTGCAGCATGTGCACAAAGACGTTGCTGTCATTTTGTGTATATGAGCAAAGATTGTGTCATGTCTTTGCAATGTATGTGATTGCGATGCGTGCAAATTGATCTGATAAAGCGAAAAATCAAGCAATTTACTGCATCACATGAACGTGTAAATGTGCAAAAGTTGAGTCATATCTTTGCAATGTGTATGTGTGTGTGATGTATATAAGTTGCAACGCATGCGCAGAGACGTTGCTGTCATTTTGTGTATATGAGCAAAGACTGTGTCATGTCTTCATTGTATATGTGATTGCGATGCATGTAAATTGATCTGATAAAGCGAAAAATCGATTGATTTACTGCATCACGTCTGTCTGTATATGCATAAAAGCTGAGTCGTG
>JAABUS010002429.1_pt1 | contig 35340 bp, 44 predicted proteins | sample 5560161 | NCBI WGS metagenome assembly JAABUS01 (sample SAMN10711885, study PRJNA513376) | rock metagenome | isolation source: Antarctica rocks | place: Antarctica: Victoria Land, Trio Nunatak nord | collected 2016-01-04 | reverse complement strand
CCGACGAGATCCGGAAGTAGCCGATGCCGTGATCAGCGTTCCAGCGGAGGATCGATTCCAGGCAGTCGAGGCTGGCGTCGACGGTCTCGGTCAGGCGCTCCGGCGAGAACGAGGCCAGCCGGAAGGTCCGGGAAGCGGAGCAGCCGACGCTGAGGTTGGAGCAGGGGTATCCGATCTTCATGGACCCCATCACGCACACCGCTTGCCGCCTGCCGTGGGATGATTATCCCCTCTGGACAGGGCAGGATGGATCGTTCCGGCCGAGTTCGGCCGGACCCGGACCTGATTCCGGTACGACGCACAGGAACGGTATGCACTGACGTGGACGCTTTCGCCGGGACCACCGCCTACGACCTCGACCTCCCGCCCGGCCGGATTCGCTACTACCGGGCCGGGACGAGCGGTCCGCCGATCATCCTGCTCCATGGGGGGGTGCTCGATTCGTCCGAGCTTGCCTACGGCGAGGTCGTGCCCCGCCTCGCGCGCGATTACCAGCTCTACGTCCTCGACTGGCCGGAGCATGGTCACAGCTGGCCGTGGTCCGCCGGGACGACCGAAGCCGATCTCGGCGACGTGCTGGGCCGCATGATCGAACACTGGGGACTGGACCGGATCAACCTCGTGGGAATGTCGCAGGGCGGTGGGATCGCCGTCCGCTACGCCATCGACCATCCGGACCGGGTCGACCGCGTGATCGCGATCGGCCCGGTTGGCTTCGAGGACCGCCGCTGGGTGCTGACGCTGATGCGCATTGCCGTCCGGCTGCCACGAGCGCCGCAGCTTGTCACCCGTCTGCTGGCCCAGTGGCCCAGCCTGGTACGGCTGGCGATGCGGACCGCCCGAACGCATGACACGTCGTCGGTCGGCTTCGACGAGGCGGTCGCGAGCGGGCACGATCAGGCCGAGCAGGCGCTGCGGCACGGGACGACGATCGTCGACGACTATCTCTACCAGGCCTATTGCCGCCGTCAGGATCTGGTCGACTACCGGCCGGAGGCACACCGGTTGACCGTTCCGACCCTGATCGTCCAGGGGAGCAAGGATCACTCGACCTCGCGACGGGCGCTGCTCCGGGCCGCCGCCGCCATGCCGTCCGGAGGCTACCGTCGGGTGAACGGGGTCGGGCATCTGTCCTGCCGGGACGACCCGGGAGCGATGGCCGACGTGATCCGCGAGTTCATGGCCTCGGGGCGATGACGAGCGAACGTTGGGCCACGTCCTGTCTCATCGTTCGCTGCATGTGTCACGGAAGCGATACCGCCTGACGCCAGGCGTGGCGTCAGCTCCGGACCGCGACGACCTCGAGGTAGGCGCTCGGGGCGACCAGCGTTCGGTCATCGGAGCGGTTGAAGCGACTCAGCACGCCGAGGAGATCGTCGGCCAGTTTCGACTGGGCTGACTCGTCGAGCGCCTCGAACGCCTTCTTCGTCGGGCCGTACCACGCCCGGAAGAAATCCAGCCAGTGCTCCGGTGAGCGGTAACGGAAGACATAGTCACGCCGGGTGACCTCGAGCGATGAGACGCCCTCGCCGAACAATTCGCGCAGCCGTGCCTCTGTCCCCCAGAGTGGGGGCGACTTCACGCCGGCCGGCGGCGGGACGTGCCGGCCATTTGCCTTGAAGACCTCGCCGATGAACCCGTCCGGCGTCCAGTTGGCCATTCCGATCCGCCCACCGGGGCGGCAGACCCGCAGCATCTCGGCGGCGGTCCGCTCCTGATTCGGCGCGAACATCTGCCCGAACGTCGAGAGGACCACGTCGAAGGACGCGTCCGGAAAGGCGAGGGCCTCGGCGTCACCTTCCTGAAGCTCGATCGACAAGCCTTCGGCCTCGGCCCGTATCCGGCCTCGCTCCAGGAGGGCCGGGACGTAGTCGATGCCGATCACCTCGCCGAAGCGCCGGGCGACGGCGAGGGCGGTGTTCCCGCTTCCGGTCGCCACGTCGAGGACCCGCTCTCCGGCGCGCAGGTCGACGGCCTCGCAGAGCCGCTCGCTGACGATCTGAAGCGTCGCCCCGATCGCGGCATAGTTGCCGGATGCCCAGGTCTGCTGCTGACGCTGCTTCACCGCGGCGAGATCAGGTGCTGAAGTCGTGGCCGTCATGGCTTGCTTCCTTTCGGATCTTGCGAAGACCGCCCGAAACACCGCTGTTTCGATCCGAGCCAGATCGATCTGCTTGCGAACGCCGCCCGATCCCTCGCGCTAGGTGGCAAGGAGCCTTGTCTCGGCCGGTGAACCAGGATGCGCTCCTGTCGGCCCAATGCCATCGGCGGTGCAGTCAGTGACTCTGATACCTATCCTGCGTGGCAAACCGAAAGGATACATCGGTGAAATCACCCATTCTGGGTGCAAGATCGGCAGCCCCCATTGCGGAGTCGCACCCAGTTCTGAGGGAGAGCCGAAGAGGATCAACGAGCCGATCGGCTCGGACGCTTTTTCGGCAAGGCAAAACCCCCGCCGGAGCGGGGGTTTCTGTGGGTGAGCCGGGGAGGATTCGAACCTCCAACCAGCTGATTAAGAGACGGGTTAGGTCGCAAGAAATAGTGTGTCATGCGTGTCTGGGAGAGTTGCTCAGCGCCAACAATCGGCTCATCGGTGAGTCCTGTCGAACATCACTGCCCTGGTTTTTGCTGCTGCTTTTGCTGCACGTCATGCTGGTCAAATGTTCGTCTTGTTCCACGTTTCGGAACATGATAAACATGACATAAGCGAAGGGTGTACGGACGAACTGGCCGTACGAGTCCCGGGTCGAGAGGAGCAGCAATGTCGAACGACTTCCCGCCTAACGTAATCCCGATCCCCGCCACAGATGGGGCAGTCGAGCGCCGGTTCTATCGGCCACGTGAAGCCGCCGAGGCGATCGGGTCATCGATTCCGTTCGTGATGCGAGCCATCTGGTCAGGTCAGCTCCGCGCTTACCAGGTCGGCAAGGCCTGGTTCATCCCGGTCGAGGCGCTGGACATCTGGATCCGCGGCGAGGAGGCCGCCTGACGGCCTCCTCCACTTCTTTTTTAGATTGAAGGGGAAGAACCATCGTCATCATCGTCATCTCCCCTGTGAGGGCGTCGGAATTGCCGCCAGAGTCGCGGTTTTCCAATGACGATCCAGCAGCCGAGGGATCGTCATCGATCGTCATCGATCGTCATTTTGATCATCACTGCCTACTACGCAGTCTCCCTCACTGGCTTCTGTCGATCCGGGAGGCTGGAAGGGCAATGATAGGAGAGCAAACAGTGAGCGACCGGTCACCCGAGAAGAAGATTCTTCCGCTGACCTTCACCCTTGAGGAATTCCCTGGCACCGCCGAAGGAGTGATCTATCGTCAAGCATTCAACTCACAATTCGCGTCGCGGGCCCCCGTGGCTTGGCAGCGTCTCTTAAAGCATCAGCCTGTGGCCGAGGCATTTATTCATACCCGTCGCGCCGCAATGTGTCTCGCCGGAAGCCGTTCTCGAGACTTGTCTCGCGCCAGCGACCGATTGCTCGGCCAACTGATTCGTGATGTCACAAGGTGGGCGCTTGACTACAACCTCGGAGTGGACTGGTTGATTGATACGGCGGTCATCACGCTCCGGGTCCGTGCTTCTTACATCGACCATGGCGCCGAACCGCCCCAGACACTCTGCTGGCCTGGCGAAGGGATGCTCGTCAACCATCCGGAGGGAGTCGACATTCTGGAGCGCGCCGGCTGGCTGGAACCATTTTCAGCAATTGCCTTTGACGTACCAGCAAAGCGACTGCTTTGGGTTCAGCAAGAGGGAACCTTCGGCAAATTCAAACAGCAGGCGAAGCGGGACCTCGACAACCTGCTGGAGGAGCAACTCGCGGAAAAGCGTAGTAGCGGAGTTGCCGGTCTGACGACTCCCATCTTTGTCCAGTCTTCTGCGGTTGATTGGACGATTGACAGCTATGTGAACGGGCTGCTTCCCGAGCAAATCCGCCAACGGTCCGGGGCAAGCGTGAAGTCGGCCCAAACTATTCGCGACGGAATTCAGAAGACTGTTTCACTTATCGGTTTGCCGTTACGGAGATACGACGAACGCGCAAAGCGATGGGTGCTCGTCGATCCTGCGAAGGACCCCCCAGCATCATCGATCGCATCGTGACCGGGGGCTGATTTGGGTCCATTAGGGACATAAGGTTGAGTCAGCAATAACGAATCACAGGACGGAGCGAGCGATGCCCAAGATTGACGTGATGGACCGACCCGGAGCTCTGGACTATCAGAGATCAGCTGAACCCCGTCGGTACTACAAGACGACGGTGGTCGCGGATCTCACCGGGTTGTCGAGGCAGACCATCCGCCGGGCCATCGTCGCGGGCGACCTCGAGGGATACCTCTGCGGCGACACCTGGCTTGTACCCGTCGATGCGGTGGATCCATGGATACGTGGCGATCATCGAGACGCCGCATAACGACGAAGGCCCTGCCGGCTCTACTCGGCAGGACCTTCTTAGCAGGAGGCCGACATGCCTACTTCTGCCAGTTCAGTTTACACCACGGCGGGTGAACTCGAACTCCGAACGCCGTTCGATCCCCGATATGTGGAAGAACTCAAGGAGACCATACCGAGTCACGCTCGACAATTCTGTGGGACGAGGAAGGCCTGGATTATCGACCTCCCATATCAGGATCACGCGCTCGAGATCTTCGACTACTACTTCCCCAAGGGGACGCTGACCGACCACCGTAAGACGTCCTCTCGTCGTGATGATGCCCCGCCCCGCCCCCAGGCATCCCCCTCTGTGGCGTCGCCCTACCGCATCCTGTTCGTGACGGAAGATGCGCCAACCGAGGTGGTCATCGCGGCGTATCGGGCCCTGTCCAAGCTCCATCATCCGGACAGGGGCGGTGACCTGACGGCGATGCAGGAGCTCAACCGGGCCTACGAGCTCGTCTCTGCGGAGGTGGCTTGATGGAAGCGCCGACCTTGCCGGACCGTCCGACAGCGCTGACGGTCCGCCCCGAGGGTATCCCGGACGAAATGAAGGGCCTCCGCCAGTGGGTCAATTGGCGTCAGGTCCCTCGGGGAAACAAGTGGACCAAGCCGCCGTTTCAACCTGACGGCCGCCCCGCGAAGAGTGACGATCCGTCGACCTGGTCCACCTTCAAAGACGTGCTACGCAGCTATCAGGATGGTAACTGGGACGGCATCGGGTTCGTCTTCAGTGCGGACGATCAGTACTTTGGGATTGATCGGGACCACATCTACGACGGGGCCGCTCCCCATAGCAGTCGTGACGACCTGATCCGCGATTTCGGCACCTACGCTGAAACATCCCCGTCCGGCACCGGGGATCACCTGTTGTGCCGCGGGGTATTGCCAGGCGGGCGGACGGGGGGACGTCGCGGGCCGTTCGAGGTCTATTCCTCCGGGCGTTTCTTCACGGTGACAGGGCATCGGATAGAGGGCGCGGCGACGACCATTGAACAGAACGATCTCGCCCTCGCCCGGTTCCTCAAGCAACACATTGATCGTCCTGACCCACAGCCGGCTGACGCCGCGTCTTTGCCTCGGCCGCCGATGTCGCTGGATGAGCATGAGATCCTGCGGCTCGTCCGGAAGTCGCGAATCGGGGCGGACTTCGAGGCGCTCTGGTCAGGTGACATATCCAAATACGGGACCGACCAGAGTCGCGCTGATCTCGCGCTGCTTGGCTACCTGCGCTTCTACTCCCAGGATGCGGCGGTCCTCGAATCGCTCTTCGGTCAGTCAGCACTTGGCCAGCGAGAGAAGTGGCGTGACCGGCTCGACTATAGGACCCGGACAATAGAGAGAGTGCTCGAGGACGGTGGCGAGACCTATTCGGGACCCCGTCGTGCCCGGCCGACAGAGGATGACGCGCCGGACACAGCAACGGTCTTTGTCGGCGACGGTGCCGGGCCAGGCAAGCGATCGCAGGCAGCCGAGGCGATCACCCTCTGTGAAGATGCAGGCGATCGGTTCTGGCATACACCCACCGGTGATGTCTTTGCGACGGTCCAGATTGCAGGACATCGCGAGAATCTGATCATCAATGGCAAGGCCTATAAGGAACTGATCGCCCATCGGGTCTGGCTGGCTCTCGGCAAGAGTATCGGCGGGGCCAGCCTTCAGGACGCGGTCAACACGCTGGCCGGGAAGGCGCGGTTCGAGGGCGACGAGTACGCGATCGCCAACCGCATCGCACATCTCGACGGCCAGACCTGGGTCGATCTCGGGACGCCCGACTGGACCGCTCTTCGAATCGGTGCCGATGGGTGGGAGATCCTCGCCAGCGTCGACGCCCCCGTGATGTTCCGGCGGACGTCCACGACCGCTCCGCTCCCGGTTCCGGAAGCCGGCGGCGACCTCGATGAGCTGCGGGAACAGTTCGACATCGACGACTCGGACTGGAAGCGGGCCATCGCCTGGCTGATCGGTGTCTTCCTTCGAGAAGGAGGTCGACCCATTCTCGAGATCGTCGGCAGACAGGGATCGGGCAAGTCGACATTCGCCCGGATGCTGATGAGTCTCGGCGACCCGCAGCGCGTCCCCCTCCGATCACTGCCTCGCGATGAAGCCGCACTGACTATTGCGGCTCAGGGACGGGCGGCGAACGGGTACGACAACCTTTCCCACTTCACCGGCGAGATAGCCGACGTGCTCTGTCGAGCCGTGACTGGTGGCGGGATGGGCAGCCGCCGTCTCTACTCGAACGACGAGGAGGTGGTGCTCGACATCCACATTTCGCTGCTGTGGACCGCCATCACCCCGCTGACAGTGAGCCGGCCGGACCTGGCTGACCGGACGATGACAATTCGGCTCAATGCTCTGACCGACCTGGACTACCGCTCGGAGCGCGTCATCTGGGAGGCCTTCGAGGAGATGCGGCCTCGGCTGTACGGCGCCCTTTGTCAAGCGATCGTCGTCGCGCTTCGACGTCAGGGCACCTTCGTGTTGAACCGGCGTCCGCGTATGGCGGACTTCGCCGAGTTCGTCGAGGCCGCGGCGCCGGCGCTGGGCTGGCAGCCAGGCGAGTTCATCGACTTGCTCGAGGTGTCCAGGTCGGACGCCAACCTGCTGGCGATGGAGGCTTCACCGGTCGCCCTCCTGATCGTAGACCTGGTTGATGAACTTGGTCCATGGCACGGAACGCCGGCTGACCTGCTTGAGGTGTTGCGTCAGCGCGCCAATGAAGACATCCGCCACGACCGCGGCTTCCCCAAAAAGCCAAATACCCTGAGTGCCCACCTCAGCCGGATCGAGCCGGTTCTGTCCAACGTCGGGGTCACGGTCACCATGGGACGGACAGCGGCCTCCCGAACCATCACGCTGAGCCGGTCTGATCCGGCACCTAGCCATGAAGGTGACCTGTGGTGAGTACTGACCTCCATGCCCTTCTGGACGAGGCACTGAGCGCCGGATACACCCTCGTGTTCGGTGACGGTCGTCTTCGGTTTGGAGGGTCGCAGACTGGCCCACTTGCCTATGAGCTCGCCGCGACGCGAGACGTGCTTGAGGAGTTGATAGAAGCCTTTCGACCCATCGGGATGACCCTTCCAAGTGGTCGTCGCGTCCCCCGGCAGGTCGTTCCAGCGTGCGTTACATGCGACGGCCCTTTACCGCTTGGTTCCGCCGTCCGTTGCCCCGCCTGCGTGACTAGAGGGTACGAGGACCGGGAGCGTCGCCGGCACCAGGACGGACGCTCCCCTCCGGACGCTGCCTGAACGCCTTTCTCCTCGCACCAACAGGAAAGGAACGATCGCTATGACCAATCAGCCCCCTATGACCCTACGTCAACGGATCGCCTCCTTCCCGGCCCGTCCGGGCCCGACCCTCGACCAGCGGATCGCCGACCTCGAGCACGAACCTCTCGACCACGACGACCTGCCGAGGATCGCAAAAGTTCTTCGCGCCGATGAACGTGTCCAGATCGAAAACCAACTCGCTGAACTCCGACGCCAGCGAGCCGAGGACACCGACGAGCCCGACGCGGCATAGGAGGACCAGCACCATGAGCGATTACACCAAAGTCGACCCCGACTGGATCGCCAAGTACGAACGCGCCACCGCGCTCGCCAGCGACTATGCCTCGAAAGAGGGTCACCCTGGCGGGTACGAGCTCTACCGCCTCGCGATGAGCTCGCTTACCCGATCGTACCCGTCGCTGGAGGACAAGAAGAACTCGCATTGGACGGCGTTCTGGGACCTTAGCGCTGGAAGCGACAACGACCGGGCAGAGTGGGAGGTGGCGGAAGAGAAACGGGTGCGCTGGAACCGTGAGGGTCGCGAGCTCACCGCCAAGAACGCCAAGGCTGACGCAGACCAAGTCGCGGCACGCGACGCCGAGGTCCAGGCAAAGAAGGACGCTGAGCTCGCAACCCTCACCGAAGACCTCCGCAAGCGCTACCTGGCTACCCCTGGCGGCACCGAGGCCACCTTCGCGGCAGCCCTCCCGGGCCTGCTCGAGGATCGCCGCCGTCGCATGGTCGAGGAGCGGACCACGGCCGACGACATCGCCCTCAAGGCGCACCACGCCGCATTTCGCATCTAGGAGCACACCACCATGAGCTTTCTCACCGAACTCCGGATTCTTCCGGCCTCCGACGCCGACGGCATGGATCAATTTGATGCGGCCCGGACCCTTGCCGATGCCTATGCCAAAGACGTGGGGCTGCCCATCTGCGAGCCCTATCGGGATCTCGCGCTGGCACGAATCCGACAACCTGACCATCCGCCCTACCCGTTTCGTCAGGGTTGGAGCGGGTTCTGGCCCCACCTCGAGGATGCGCCTGGCTACGAGAAGACGTGGGCGGCCGATGACAGCCTGCGCCGATCGAACGAGGAGATGACCCGGGAGATCAATACCCGGAAGGCGGCCGAGATAATGGCGTGGGAGCAGGAGGGCGCTCGCATTGGTCGTGAGCGCCGGGACGCCGAGCTGGCGGCGCTCACGACCAATCTGCGGCAGCGTTACCTCGCGACCCCGGGCGGGACCGAGGCGACGTTTCAGGCGGCGCTGCCGGATCTCCTCGAACAGGAACGTCGTCGCCAAGTGAGCCAACATCAGACAGCCGACGACGAAGCCCTGGCCCTTACTCGTCGGCGATATCGACTGTAGGGGGAACGCAATCATGCCCACCAACGACACGATCATCTTCACCCAGCGCGAGGCCGACAAGCGGCTGGTGCAGGCGTTCGACGCCCTGGTGGCCTACTACGACCTGCCGCTCCCGTCCTACCCGGAGCCGATCCCGGGGACCAATCCCGCCTGGGCGCGGGCCGAACGCACGATGGCCGCGGCCATCCGGGCCGAAGCAATCCTCGAGCACCTGCGCCGCCCACTGACGGCCTAGCCTGCCCAGACCACCCATCGCGACCGATCGCTCGCCCGATCCCGCCGGTCGCCTTCACCCCAAAGGAGACGATCACCATGCCACAGCCCCGATTGCAGGCCCGCGTCTTTGCCGATCGCGATGATGTCGCCAACCAGACCCAGGACGCCCGGGATCGCATTGACGCCAGCTGGCTCGAGACCACGAAGCGCCTCGACCTCGATGACCTGCCCCAGGCGATGTCGATCGTGTTCGGAAATACGGGAGGGACGTACTAGATGCCTCGCGTCTGTTCCGTGTGCGCTCATCCCGACCGCAAGCGCATCGATGGCGCGATCGTCGAGGGCATGAGCCATCGCGACATCGCCCGGCAGTTCGGCATCGGTCGGAACGCGATCGACAATCATGCCGAGAAGCACCTGCCCACCACGCTTACCCGGTCGGCCGGGGCCGCCGAGGTGATCCACGCCGACGATCTGATCACCGAGATTCGCGCGCGAGAGAAGCGGGCCGACGCCCTCAGCGCGCTGGCGGTCCGGAACAACGACATCAATGCGGCGCTCCGGGCGATTGGCGAGTGGCGGAAGCTGGCCGAGTTCCGGGCCAAGGTCGCCGGCGAGCTGGATGAACGTGCCGTCATCAACGTGATGCTGTCTCCGCAGTGGATCGAGGTCCGCCGCGTTTTGATCGACGCCCTTCAGGACCATCCCGCGGCCCGGGTGGCCGTCGCGGCCGCCCTGTACGAGCTCGAAGGCACTGGGAGTCACGAGCGTGGGTAGCGTGTCCCTGCGACCCGCACCGTCGCTCGCCAGCGACTTCGCCATGGCGCTCGACCCGGTGCTCTTCGCCCGATCGGTTGGCAAAGCCCCGGACCCGTGGCAGGGCGAGGTGCTGCTGAGCACGTCACGCCGCGTGTTGATGAATTGCTCTCGCCAATCCGGCAAGAGCACCGTGTCGGCCGTGACGGCCCTCCATGAAGCGCTCTATCGTCCCGATCGGCTGATCCTGCTGTTCAGCCCATCGCTCCGGCAGTCCAGCGAGCTCTTCCGCACGATGGCCGGTCTCTACACGCGGACCGGCGCTGTGGTGCCCCCCAGGGCTGAGACGCAGCTCCGGCTCGAACTGGCCAACGGGAGCCGGATCATCTCCCTGCCGGCCTCAGAGGCGACCGTGCGTGGCTACGCCGGCGTCCACACGATCATCATCGACGAGGCCGCCCGGGTCGAAGACGAACTCTTTGACGCCGTGCTGCCGATGCTCGCGACGACCAACGGCCGGATCGTCGCGCTGTCGACGCCTTTCGGCAAGCTGGGGTGGTGGGCCGAGGCCTGGCGGTCCGGCGGCGATCTCTGGGAGCGCTACGAGGTCCCGGCGAGCCAGTGCCCGCGGATCAGTCCGGCGTTCATCGAGGAGCAGCGGCGGACCCGGGGCGAGTGGTTCTTTCGGCAGGAGTTCAACTGCGAGTTCGTCGACGGCGTGAACAACGTCTTCAGCAGCGAGGACGTCGAGCGCGTCTTCTCCGGAAAGGTCGAGACATGGAACCTGTTTGGGGACTAGATCCTGACGACCACTACCCACCGCCCCACCTGCGACCGGTCGTCATCGGCGTGGACATCGGCAAGAAGGTCGACCACACGGCGTTCGCGGTGGCCGAAGTCGATCACGGGCAGTCCAAGGATGAGCCGCGGTTCCTGATCCGGGACTTCGCCCAGCTGCCACTCGGCATCCCGTACCCGGTGATCGGCGACAAGCTGATCGCGGCCATCGCGGCCATCCGGACCCGGGACGTCGGCCTGATGCGGCAGTACCTCATGGATCGGGACGGCTACCGGGGAGCGAACGAGCGATCTGCGGAGCGCCGGGCGATCACGGTCCGGATCGATGCCAGCGGTGTGGGGGAGCCGGTGGTCGACGCGATCCGCCGACCGCTGCGGGAGCTCGACGTCCGGGTCGAGGCCCTGATGTTCGTGACGGGCGAGCGCCTCACCGACAAGGGCGCGACCTGGTCGATGGGCAAGGCGTACCTCGTCTCACGGCTGATGGTGGTCTTCGAGAATGGCCGGGTCCAGATCGACGCGGACCACCCACTGCGGGACCGGATCATCAAGGAGGCCGCCGACTATCAGGTCCGGATCGAGCGGGCCGGCAGGGCGAAGTACGGCGCGATGGAGAGCGGTACCCACGATGACATGATCACCGCCCTCGGCCTGGCGGTGCTCAAGGACACCCGGCGACCCGCTCCCGCAGCCACCCTAGAGGACATCGAGCGGGTCGTCATGGGTCCCTACAGTGACTACGCCTCCGACGATCCCTGGGGCAGTGAGTGGTAAGCCGGCCAGACGCCGGGAGTAGCCCTGGTCATGGGGCGCTGACCGTCGAGCGTTCCCCCCGGCGGCGGCATGGCAGAATGCGCATGGCGCCGTGAACCCAGCACGGTCGCATGACGAGGCGAGGGGCCAGCAGCGAATCCTGCTGGCCCCTCCGACGGTCGATCGCGTGGTCCTAATCGATCCCGATAGATCCTAGGAGCGGCGACCTGGCAGGATGCCGAGCGCACCGAGCGCGATTCAGGCGCCGGCGAACAGGGCCAGCAGGAGCGTCATGGTGCTCAGGGATGAGGACTGGCTGTCTCCCGTCCCGGTGTTCGGCAGACTCACGCTGTGGGAGCCGGTGGCCGAGCCGCTATCGTCCGTCACCCGAGCCACCACGGCGGGCGCTGCGGTTGCAGTGCCGATGGGCTCGTTCGTCGCAACGACCGTCGGACCGAGGGGCTCATCGGTAGGAACGGCGGTCGGCTCGCCAGGAGCCGTCGTTGCAGTCGGATCGACCGGTGCCGTCGTAGCCGCGGCCATGGGATCGACCGGTGCCGTGGTGGCGATCGCTGTCGCGTCGACCGGTGCCGTGGTGGCGGTCGGTCCGGCGCCGATTGCCTCAAGATAGCCGGCGAACGTCAGGTTGCCCCGATTACTATTTTCGCATACGCGGCCATCGTCGTCGTTGCCGTCCAGCTGGTTTGGATCATTGGTGTCGTAATCATAGACGGCCTGAGCGTCTGCCTGCGTTGCGAAGTCGTCGCAATTGTAGAGGTCGGCTGCCAAGACCAACGTCGGTCCCGTGACGAACAGCCCGAGGGCCAGACCGAACAGCACCGCTGCCGTCATGATGAATCCCTGCACGCGACTCCCTTTCCCGTTGCGCCCGTCCGAGCCATGACCGGTTCGTGGGCCGGACGAACCGTATGACTCTAGCAATTACGTTGTCGGGGTGAAAGGGTATGCTACATAAGTTGGAAAACTACGTAGTTACCTGGGTGAACTACGTAGTTAACGCCGATTCGACTCCTCCCCCATGTGATTCCCTTGGGTCAACCGGGAGCATGGCCAAAAGGATGTACTGGAGCTGAACCCGCCACATCCGATAGTCGTCACGCATCAGGACGTTGCTTGGCGAGCGTTCCGTCCGTGCCTTTGCTTGGTCCGCGGCATCAAGGGCAATCAACCGAAAGACGACTGGACCGACGCGCTGCTCGACTTCCCCCATGACGGCCGCCCGTGGAGGCGGTCGATGGACGTCTAGCTGCGCCGAGCGGGCATGGTGGCGCTGTTCGTGTTGGCCGTCCCGGCCGCGCTCATCGCGACCATCGCCTTCGCGGCTTCGCCTGAGTATGGCGCCCGGCTGGAGGATGCTTCACTGACGCCAGCCCATGTATGACAAGCTTGGCGAACTCGTCGTGCCTGACGCTGATCAGCCACCACTCGCCGCGAAGGTCGATGATCGGTTAGACGATGGTAATGCGGGTGATCCGTTCGCCGACGATGGGGGGGGGGCGCACCCGCTCCGGCGACTATTTCGGCGGAAGCGGCGGGCGTGGTCGAGGGCGGCGGTGACGCTAATACGCCAAGGCATCGTGACCTCTTCGGTTATGGAGGTCAGACCAGCGCCAGTGCGACGCCGACCACCCCGGCGACCATCCCGATCATCCAGAACCGCATCGTGACTTGGGTCTCAGACCACCCGATCACCTCGAAGTGGTGATGAATGGGCGTGATCTTGAACAGCCGCTTGCCGCCGGTCGCCTTGAAGTAGAGGACCTGGAGTATGACGGAGAGCACCTCGCCGACAAACACGGCGCCAACGATCGGCAGGAGGAGCCACTGACCCGTCATGAACGCCACCGTGGCCAGGGACGCACCAAGGGCTAGGGAGCCTAAGTCGCCCATAATGACCTGAGCCGGGAAGGCGTTGAACCAGAGGAACCCTAAGAGCGCCCCGACCATCGTGAAGCAGAACGCCACAACCCCGACTTGGCCCTGAAGGTAGGCGATGACGCCATACGCGCAGAACGCCACCGCCGTGGTGCCACCCGCGAGGGTGTCGAGCCCATCGGTCATATTGACCGCATTGGCGAACCCGATGACCGCGATCGCCGCGACCGGGACGTAGAACCAACCAATGCTGAACTGGCCAAGAAAGGGCACGTAGACATCGTGGAGTCCGAGACCATAGGGATCCGGCAGGTGCAGGATCAGGGCAGCGATCAGCCCAATCAGGACTAGCCAAGCCATCTTGAACCGGGCGCTCATCCCTCCTCGTGCGGAACGGACCAGACTCTGTCGGTCGTCTAGCGCTCCAAGGAGTGCCGATGCCAGCACGACCACCAGCGGCAGCAGCATCGAGAGCCGTCCGACGAGGTTGAACGCGCCAGTGAGGACGACGACCGGAACGAAAACGATGAGACCGCCCATGGTGGGCGTGCCGGTCTTCACGAGGTGCGTCGCCGGGCCATCGGCTCGGACCTGCTTGCCCAACCTGCGCTGACGTAGGAAGGTAAGGATCGGCCGTCCGACGAGGAGGGTAAGGAGGAAAGCGAGCCCAGACAGGCCGAGCGAAGCGACCATGTTGTCATCGACGTCGCGCGGCAGGACGCTCATCGCGGCAGACGGTGCTGCTGCGATGATGCTATCGAGCATTCCGGATGGGTGCATCAGGCTGTTCCACCTCGTCGTCACCAAGGGCGCGGTCGCCGACCGGTGAATTTAGCAGCGCCCGCGTCGCGATTCGCTCAGTCGGGCTGAAAAGATGATAGCTGCCCTGGATTGGCGTTGCCTCCTGAGCCAGTGCCACCGGTGCCGCCACGATCGTCAACGCGAGAAATCCGATCACCATTAGTCGTCGCATGATACCCTCATGCTTTCGGCCGATCACGTTCCATCCGTGACGCCATTATGCGCGGTCATATGGACACGCAGTTGGGGGAGCAGAGTTGATTTGCTCGCCCTACTGACCATTCAGGCTGCGTCGTGTATCAAGCAATTGGGACAGGCAATCCACTCTCTATCGAGGACGATCCAGCCGGTCGCCGAGCAGGCAAGGCACGCTTCCCGGGCTCGGCCAATGCGCCGCTGGGAATCCCGTGGCCGGTCGCCCGGCTTGGCGTGCCGGCGCCGCCAGTCGTAGGTGATCGCCCGGGCCGCGTTGATGAGGGCAAGCACGACGTCCTGTGGCAGGGCCAGCCCGTGCTCGATGCCGCCAGTCATGAAGTCCGAGATGATGATCGCTCCCGGGGGTTTGTCAGGGACCAAGGTGAACGAGAAGTTGAGATCATCGTCACGCTCCGGGTCCCAGAGTCTACCGAGGCCGTTGAAGGTGTCAAATCGGGTCGGGACGAAGCGGTCATCCTTGGCATCGTAGTCGGTCATGGGTGGCACCTGTGCTACGCGCTCTCCAGCAGGCCCAGGAGGCTCCGCTGCACGCGCGCGGTCGGTTCGGTCGAGGGTTCGGGTATCTCGATAGGTGTGCGATCGTCAGGCTCGGAGGCGAGGCGATCAGCCTCTTCATCCATCCCGACGATGCGGTACTCGCGGGCGATCTCATCCCGTCTGCGGGGCCGGGAGTCGGGCGCCTCGGCGAGGTAGAGGGCATCGTGGTGCTGGCCGCAGTCCGGGCAGAAGTAGCCCAGCCACCGAGTCGTCCGGCTTGCGCAGTCGGGACAGCGCTCGGTGGTGGCGCTCGACCGGGTCATCCGGCCGGAGCTTCCGTGGGGACATCACCGAGCCCGGCATACCGCACGGCGTCCTGGAGCCAGGTGGCGAGCCCGGCGGGTCCGGCTGGCCACGTCGCGACCAGTGCCGCGCCGACGAGGGCGCCGAGGTCCAGACACTCGACGTTGCTCATGTCCAGTGTGCAGATCGTGTCATCGGCGCTGATCCAGTCCGCGACGGTCAGCGTGTCGCCCTGACGAAGACGATCCGGGAGCGCCTCATAGGCGTCGAAGCCCTCCTGCCGGGACGACAGGTGCTCCCCGACGAATGCCGACGTGCGGAGATGATCGATGACCTGCGAGGTGAGGTAGCCGATCAGCTGCGGCCAGCTCTCGATCTCGCTCTCCGACCGGTTCATCACGTCGAAGAAGGTCAACCGGCTGAGCGGCCGCTGCTCGCCAAAGGGGTACCAGGTGGACGAGGTGGCGAGGCTTATGCTGGCACCTGCGCGATCACGTTGCCGACGATGACCAGGACGTCCGGGTCCGGAATGTTGCCGGTCTGGCTCAGGAACAGGGCGTGATGCCTGCAGCGGCCCCAGACGCCGAAATAGCCGCATGTGCATCCGGTGATGTCGACCAGCTGGCAGTAGGGCGAGGCCACGGGCTCGAGGGCGACGTGTTGACCGGTCTGCTGGTCGAGCAAGATACGGACGCCGTCGTGTTCGGCCTGGGTGGCCATGCGCTGGAGCGTCTCGATCCGGTCGCGTCGGGTGAGGGCATCGAGGGCGAGACGGGATCGGCGGACCGTGGGGGAGAGGTGGAAGATGGCGGTCATGGTGGGTCCCATTCAGGTTCAGGGGTTAGTTCAGATTAGCGAGAACTCGTCACAGCCGAGTCGAAGAACCGGTCGACACCGTCCTGATCGTCGTCGGCCATTCGAAATGAAGCGGCGCGTCAGAAGGGTGTGTGCCATTTGCTCGGCATGGTGATTCGAGCGCTTGGGATCGGTGCGACGCCACGACGCCAGCCGCCAAAGCGCAAGCGCGATGACCGGAGGATCCGGGGCATGGCGGTCGACGGCGGGATCGACCAGGAAATCCTCAATCCGTGGGATCTCTCCATCGTCTTCTGCCATGTGCCAATTCAGTTGCTCGGCTAGGAGCGTCACCGCGTCGTGTGAGAGGTTTTCGCCGGTGGCGTCTGTCCCGGCTTTCCAGCCTTCTGATACGACATAGCTCGCGATGAACCGGGCCTTGGCCGCAACTTTGAGTGTCTCGCCATCTGATTCCTCGCGCGGATCGGAATCAAAGACGATCAAGTGATCTGTCATAGTGCGAACTCCTGTGAGTGATGAAGCTGAATGGGACCCCGATTGGAGTCTAGGCGCCGTTAGGACGATGCGTATCTACGCATCCACTAAGCGGCCTCCTGTGGGCGGCGCTGGGCGACGAGCCGGGCCGTGATGGCCGAGATGCCCTCGGCGATGGTCTCGAAGGCCCAGGCGGTCTCCTCGTTGGCGAGGCTGACGATCTGGCCGCCGTCCTCGTCGCGGCCGGTGTCGACCGTCATGGTGACGTCGTCGGAATCGGCCGCGACCTCGATGGCGAAGGGGTAACGCTCAGGCCGATCCGCGAAGCCGATGGTGCCGGTCAGCGAGAGCCGGATGGGGTAGTCCATGATGGTGATCCTCGGTAGAAGGACCTTATCTGCGCCAAGCTGGCGCAGATAAGGTCCAACGGACTAGGCGGCGACCAGATGGCGGTCGGCCCGAATGGCGCGGCCGGCGGTGCAGGTGCAGGGGCTTTCGGTGTAGTCGTTGAGGTGGCCGCTCAGGTACATCCGGCTCCAGCCCCCACCAAGGCAGTCCGAGCAGGTGTGCTCCGGCTCGGCGATGACCTGCTCGGCGACGATGGCGTCCTCTCCCCGGACCATCTCGCGGTAGAGCGCCCGGTGCTGGCAGACGGGGTCGGCGCCGAGGCCGGCGGCGCAGGAGCAGCCGTACCAATCGACCGAGTAGAGCTTCGTCGCGTCGGTGCTGAGGGCGAAGTGCTGCCCGGTGACGCGATCGGCGAAGACCTGGATGTGGTTCCGGTGCGCCCGGTCGAGGGCAGCGTCCCAGCGGGCCGGGGTGTCGGCGTTCGGGCGGCGGGTGGTGGTGACCATGGCGGTGTGTCTCCTGCTTGCCGGGCGGTGCTCTAACACCGGGGGGCGGCTCTGTCGGTCGAGAGGCGCTTCTGCATCTCTAGGTAGATTGTAGTTTACTTCTAGAAGGTTGTCAAGTGCGTTTCTATAAGCTATCATCTGGACGAAGACTCAGTGATTCGGCCGGGGCATGGGAGGGTACATGGCGAGTAAGACAATCCGACAGCTACGACTGGACCGTAGCTGGTCGCAGAATGACCTGGCGGTGAAGCTGGGGGTGACCCCGACTACAGTGTCGAATTGGGAGCGGGGGCGCTTCGAGCCGACGGCCTCCAAGTTCAAGGCCCTCGCGCTGGCGTTCGGCGTTCCGATGGAGTCCATCGATCTCGTCGTCGAGCAGGTCGATGAGATGGGAAAAGCCGCCGCGTGACATAAGCACGCGGCGGCTCGAAGCGCCTCCCGACTGTTAGAGCAGCTGGGAGATGTCGGCAGTTTAGCAACCAGGAATCGCTAAGGGATCACGTTTCGGTCACAGGGGGGGGATCACCATGTCGACCAAGCCGGACCAGGTCCTGAGCATCATGGAGGGATCAGCCATGGAGATGGTGCCGATCAACCGGATCGTCTTGAACCGGCGGATGCGCGAGGACTTCGGCGACATCGAGCCACTGATGTCCAGCATCAAGGCCCATGGGCTTTTGCACCCCATCGTCATAGATGCCGACAACACGCTGATTGCCGGCGGCCGGCGACTGGCGGCCTGTCGCAACATGGGATATCGGGAGATTCCCGTCACCCGTGTTGGCGACCTCTCAGAACATCAGCGGCGCGAGATTGAGCTCGACGAGAACATCCGGCGCAAGGACTTGACGGAGTACGAGCGGTCCAACCTCATTCGGCGGATCGCTGATCTGGCACGACAGGCCGCCCCGGAATTACGCGCAGACTCTGCGCGTAATTCCGGGAGAGGTCGACCACCCACCCCGGGGTCATACCGCGACATTGAGCAACGAATTGGCGTTCCCGAATCGACCATTCGCCTTGCCGAACAACACGTTGCCGCCGTGGAAGCCCACCCTGACCTCGAATCGCTGCCCCAGTCCCGTGCCATTGCGGCAGCGAAGGCGCGACGCGCATCCAAAAACGCGGCGGCCGTGTCGATCACACTGCCGAACGCGGTCCCTTCTGTATCGACTGTTAGGGTGACCCCGCCAGTCTCTGTCCCGACAACCAATCCTGACGAGGCCGCCACGCGCCTCTTAGATCGTCTTGACCCGGAGTTCATCGAGGCGTTGATCGTGGCTCTACGACGCGGTCTCCTGAAGCAGACGGGATAACCACAGCCCGCGATATCTGCCCTACGGCCGACCCGTCCCGGACGAGCAAAGAGTGGAAATAGACAGGGAGGCAGCCAATGGGCATCATCTCGGTGATCGTTCGGACCCATGACGGCGTCGAGACCTGGGGCGTCTGGGATGACGTCGACGAGGCTCGGCACTACGCGATCGACGCCTCGATCAACGGCCACAACGTCGAGTGGGTGAAGGTCGTGGAAGCCCTTGACGGTGACCCTGCCACTGGCCGCAACGCCGTCCTCGGCCACTACGAGCGCGGAGTAAGCGTCGATCCGGACAGTGGCCTGCCTGACACTATCGACGCAGCGGCCCGGTATCGAGACCGGTGACCATGTCGCAATGGAGCGAGGAAGGAGCTCAGTATGACGACCTACACCGTGGTCGTTCAGGCCAACCAGGAGATGCGAGCCGAGCGGCATTTCGAGACGTTCGAGGAGGCCGAGTGGTACACCCGGGACACATCGGCCAACGGTGATGGCGTCGAGTGGGCCGAGGTCTGGGACGTGCCGCCCAGCGGGAACCGGAAAGACGGTCGCAAACTCCGGTACTACGAGTTCGGCGAGCGGATGAACCGCCGGACCGGGCTGCCCTGGAGTGACGATCAGACTCTCGAGGGCTAGCACGAAGCAGGAGGTCTTTACGATGACCGACACACCCACACCGCTACCTGAGGCCGGCAGCGAGGATCCTGACGGTGAATGAGCACAATGGGGCCGCTCGGGTGCCACTTGTCATCCTCTCGGTGTTGGCAGTCATCTGCGGAGTGCTGCATGCGATGTGGGTGCTCTTCCCGCTCCTCGATGCGCAGGCTACCGCGAATCTGATGGGGACGCCCCTCGATCCTCAGTATCAGGTAAGGAATCTGGCCGTCATGGCGATCATAGCCGTTCCCGTTCTCGGCATTGGCTCCGCGCTGTGGGCGTGGCACAGTCGTGGCCATGCCGCGATCGGCGAGGTACTGGCAGGGAGCATCGCGCTGGTCCTGGCCCTCTCCGATATTGGAGGCGGTACCAGCGGGTGGATCCCGGGAGGGGTCCTGATCCCGATCGGGTTGCTGACCTTTCTCCTGCGGGAGCCAGGCGCCACGCCTCGGAGACCAGACACCGTAGCAGGCAGCCTGCCCGATTGAATCGTGCCATAACGTGCCACTCACGCTGAATCGGGCCAGGGGGCATAACGCTCCACGAACCGCACCATAGCGCACCAGTTGGCCGAACCGCACCGGGAGACTACCGTGACCGATACACCCACTCCAGAACAGCCGACGTGGCTCGCTGATCCGCTTCTGCCCAACGATATCGTCACCGCCGCGATCGACGATCATCTCAAGCCGTTCTTCCGAGCCCTGAGTGTGCGCCTGACGAACGAACAGGCAATACGAATGGGCGGTGCCCTAGCGATGGCGACCAAGCTGATCGAGCCGGCCGTACGGGATTGGCGACCGATCCTCGTCCTGTTTGGCCGACCTCCAGCGTACATGTGGGGGAGTGGGGCCGGCACCAACGCCTACTTCCCGGACCAGACGCAGGACGCGTACGGAACAGCCAGCGGCACGACGATCTTCCTTGATGTCGACAAGCTCATGACGCTGAGGTCGGGACTAGACGACGTGGCGACTGTCGTCGTCCTCGAGGAATTGGTTCATACGTTCCTGAATGTTCGGGACGAACCACTCGCCAAGGTAATCACGGCTCATCTCCACGGCGAGATCATTACCGACGGGACCCGGTATTCCTGGAATGATGCCGCCACGTGGCCCGATGACGATCCCGATGACGGTGAATGACGATGGGAGACGATGGATCGTCATGCCGTTTACGGCTTCCCAAAGCGATCCATGTCGATAGTGACGATGATGACGGTGTTTTGCGACTACTCTCTAGGTAAGGGACCGAATGAGCGACGACGGACCGAAGCAGCGACGTCGAGGCCACAACGAGGGAACCGTCTATCAGACGGCCAACGGATCCTTCCGTGGCGCCGTCACGCTGGGATGGACGCCGGACGGCAAGCTGCGCCGCAAGTACGTGTCGGGCAAGACGAAGACCGAGACGCAGCGCAAGGTCGACCTTCTCAAGCGTCAGCGCGACGATGGTGATGCGATCCCGGCACGAGATCAGACGGTTGGCCAGTTCCTGACGACCTGGCTAGAGGAGGTTGTGAAGGTTCACAACCGACCGAAGACGTACCAGTCGTACGAGCAAATCTGTCGCGTTCATCTGATCCCCTCGTTGGGCCGGCACAAGCTGGTCAAGCTCACCGCGGCCCAGATCTCTGCCTACATGGCCAGCAAGGACGCAGCAGGCCAGTCGCCGAGATCGGTTAACTACCATCGGGCAATCCTTCGGGCCGCGATCAACCATGCCAAGCGATGGGATTTGGTCACCCGGAACGTCGCCGAGCTCGTCCAACCGCGGCCAGAGAAGCGCTACGAGGCTACCGCCCTCACGCTTGCTCAGGCAGGACAGTTCATGGCAGCCGCGCGAGATGACCGACTGGAAGCGCTGTTCACTGTGGCGCTGGCCCTCGGGCTCCGACGAGGCGAGGCGCTGGGGCTGCAATGGCGCGATGTCGACTTCGCGGCCGGCACCATCCAGGTGCGGCAGCAGATGCAGTTCATCGACGGCCGAGCGTCACTTGTCGAGCCCAAGACCGACCGGTCCCGTCGCACCATCGCGGTCCCCGCGTCCGTGCTGACGTCGCTCCGTGCCCACCATCATCGTCAGCAGTTTGAACGTGTAGCGGCTAGTCAGCGCTGGAAGGGAACCGAGTGGGACTTGGTCTTCTGTACGACCGTCGGGACGCCCTGCGACGAGTCCAACGTCAATCGGATCTTCAAGGCGGTCCTCAAGCGGGCAGGGCTGCCGGAGATGCGCTATCACGACCTAAGACACAGTTGCGGCTCGCTGCTGGCCGCACGGGGCGTCGCACCACGAGTCGCGATGGAGATCCTAGGTCACTCCGACATCCGAATGACCATGAACGTCTACACCCACGTCGAGCTCGGTCCCAAGGTGGACGCGGCCGAGCGTATCAGCGACCTGTTCGAACGACCGGAGTAGCGTTTTGCTGCTCGTTTTGCTGCACTGCCATTGAGAGGTGAGCAACGGATGTGTAAACGCCAATGCAAAACCCCCGCCGGAGCGGGGGTTTCTGTGGGTGAGCCGGGGAGGATTCGAACCTCCAACCAGCTGATTAAGAGTCAGATGCTCTGCCGTTGAGCTACCGGCCCACACTCCTTGCGGAGCAACGAAAAGGATAGCGGCTCCGGCAGGAACCTGTCAAACCGATTCAGCGTCGTGAGCCCGCCTGGTTTGCCCTCGGCTGATCAGGTCAACACGACAGCCACCGGCTCCCGCCACGGCCCGAGACCGTCGAGTGACGCCCGATTGCCCGTGTCGTCCGCCTCCGTCAGGTTGCGGAACGATGGTCGCTCGCGGAACCAGCCGGCGGCCTGCTCGTAGGTGTGGGCGATCCGAAGGACGTTGGCTTCGTCGAAGGCCCGGCCGAGCAACTGGAGGCTGACCGGGAGGCCGTCGCTGAACCCACACGGTAGCGAGACGCCGGGAATGCCAGCCATGTTGGCGGGGATCGTGAAGACGTCAGCGAGGTACATCTGGTACGGGTCGTTCAGCCGGTCGCCGACGCCGAAGGCGACGGTCGGGCTGGTCGGGCAGGCGATGACGTCGACCTGCTCGAAGGCGGCGTCGAAGTCGGCCTTGACGAGGGTCCGAACCTTCTGCGCCTTGACGTAATAGGCGTCGTAGTAGCCGCTGCTGAGGGCATAGGTGCCGAGCATGATCCGGCGCTTGACCTCCGGCCCGAACCCCTCTCCGCGGGTCTTCTCGTAGGTCTCGCGGAGCGTAGCACCGTCGGCATGGTAGCCGAACCTCACCCCGTCGTAGCGGGCCAGGTTGGCGCTGGCTTCAGAGGGGGCGGTGATGTAATAGGTGGCCAGGGCGTACTCGGTATGCGGCAGGCTGATCTCGACGATCTCCGCCCCGAGGGCCGCGAGTTGAGCGATGGCGGCGTCGACGGCGTCGCTCACACCCCGCTCCATGCCATCGACCGAGTACTCCCGTGCCACGCCTACCCGGACACCGCGCAGGTCCGTCGCGCCGGCAACCGCCGCGGTGGCATCGGGTGGCGCGACCGGGGCGCTGGTCGCGTCCTTCGGGTCCTGCCCGGCGATCGCGTCCAGCATGATCGCGGCGTCCTCGACTGTCCGGGTGAACGGGCCGATCTGGTCCAGCGAGGAGGCGAAGGCGATCAGACCGTAGCGTGAGACGCGGCCATACGTCGGCTTGAGCCCGACGATCCCGCAGAACCCGGCCGGCTGCCGGATCGATCCGCCCGTGTCCGATCCAAGGGACATCGTCGCGAGACCGGCCGCGACGGCCGCCGACGGGCCTCCGCTCGACCCCCCGGGAACTTTGGTGAGATCCCACGGGTTCCGGGTCGTGCCCCAGGCGCTGAACTCGGTCGAGGAGCCCATCGCGAACTCATCCGTGTTGGCCTTGCCGAGGAAGACCGACCCGGCCTCGCGCAGCTTCCGCACGACCGTCGCGTCGTACGGCGAGTGATAGCCGCGCAGGATCTTCGAGGCGGCGGTCGTCGGCGCGTCGGTCGTGACGAGGACGTCCTTGAGCGCGACCGGGATGCCGGTCAGGGCATTGGCGTCGCCGGCGGCAATCCGGGCGTCGGCGGCGTCGGCCAGCCGGAGGGCGACGTCGGTCGTGACCTCGATGTAGCTGTGGAGGGCCCCGTCGAGATCGGCGATCCGGTCGAGGTGTGCCTGCGTCAGCTCCCGCGATGAGACCTGACGCTGGTCGAGCAGGTCCCCAGCCTCGGCGGCCGAGAGCCAGGTCAGATCGGTGGTGAGCGGATGGTTCGAGTCGGTCATGAGGGAGGGCGCCTCCGATGACGGCCAGGACTTGGGCCGGGCTGAGGGTATGTTTGGAACGAGAGCCTAAAGCGACTCCGGCGACTCTCCGCCGAGGACCGCCGAGACCTCGAAGAAGCCGTCCGCCTGCCGGGGAGCATTGGCGAGCGCGACATCGTGGGGAAGCGAGGGTTCGATCACGTCCGCCCGGAGCACGTTGGCGAGTGGGATGACCTGTGCCGTCGGGGCGATCGCCGAGGTGTCGACCCGGTTGAGGATGGCGATGTTGTCGAGGATGACGGAGAGCTGATCGCGGAGCGACCGCTTCTCGTCCTCGGTCAGGCTGAGGCGAGCGAGCGACGCCACGGCTTCGACGTCAGCGATGGAAAGGGCCATGGGACCTCCGGGAAGCACGACACGCAAGGCGGCTGGCTGCCGGCGGGTACGCCTAATTTCAACATCGGATTCTAGCAGACGGCTGGCCTTCCCCCCGGCTGTCCCCTGACCCACGAGGCGGGGCTTGAACCGTCCAGCTCGGTGGAACCGGTTTCGGCTCCTCGCCGTGGACGAGATGATGGCGGGCCCCGATCGCGGCGTTCCACTCGACCGGGCAGTTGACGGGAGCCGGACCTGCCGCGCTCGTGCCCACGACGATCCTCCACGAATGGTTTGTCATCAGCCCCATGGTTCCCGATACTGGTACTTCCTGATCGGGCGAAGATGCCCTCACGACCGCTCGACCAACAGGTGATCCGCCTTGCTCCACGCCGGCCGACGACCGCCTTCAGCCCATCGCCTCCGCTCGCTGCCCGTTCCGCTCGCTGCTCTCGCGCTCCTGATGGTGCTGCTCCTGGGCGCCTGTGGGCCGGCGGCCACGAACGACGACGATCGGAAGTTCGCGAATCAGACTCAGCCTCCGGCCGCGACGCCGGGCCAAGCGGGTAGCCCCGTTGTGGTCACGCCGGACCGATCGCCGCCCTCGATCGCGGCCACGCCGGACCTCGCCACACTGCTGTCCTCCCCAACGGCCGTCAGGGCTGCCTTCTTCCTCGTCGAGGGCCGGTTGCTCATCGCGTCCGGCGACGGCACCGTCCGCGACGTCTCGCTGCCGGGACCGGTCTTGTCGCTCTCGGTCTCGCCTGGTGGCGATCTCGCCGCGGTGCTCGTGACATCGGCGGCGTTCGGGTCGACACCAGCCGCCACGCCGGAGCGAGCCACGACGCCCGATCCCTCAGCGGGCAGCGACTCCGACCGCCTGTCCGCCGTGATCGTCGGGGCCGACGGCGAGACGGTGCGGTCGATCGACGACCTGCAGGGTGTGCTGGAGGCGCAACCGGACGTACGTGATGCCCTGTCCGGTGAAGGTTCCGTCGCGACCGTCGCGACCGTCGCGATGGGGCCGTCGGCCGCCGATCTCCTCGTCGCCTTCGCGGATGGGCTCCTGGTCCGACTGCCCGCGGAGGGAGAAGCGACGGTCGTTCCCGGCAGTGGTAACCTCGCCGACGTCCAGCAGGTGATCTGGTCACCCGATGGCGCGGCGCTGGCCATTGTCGCCGCCATCGCGCCGGAGGAGATGCCGGCGGTCTTCTACACGGCGCTGCGGGAGGACGGCATCGATCCGGTCCGGATCGCGCCGGCGACCGGTCGCACCACCGGCGACATCGCCTGGATGCCGAATGGTCGAGGCGTGCTGTTCGTCGACACTACCGGACCGGTCAGCACTGCGACGCTGCGTTCCGGCCGCGACCTGTTCCTGACTCCGCTGCGCTCCGATCGCCGGACACTCGTCGCGGCGGCCGGGATCATCGGACCCGCCGCCGGAGTGGTCGACTTCGCCGTGAACCCGGACGGGGAATCGGTCGCCTACACCCTCTACCGCGTCGAGGGCGACAGGGTCCGGTTCAACTCGCTCTGGGTCGGCGGGATCGACGGCCGGTCTCCGGTTCAGCTCACGCTGCCCGACGGCGCGACCGTCGGCGGCCTCGCCTGGACCTCGGCCGGACTTCTGGTCCTGACCGCGGCGACGGACGAGGTAGAGCCCACGGTGCTACTGACTGGGCCCGACGGTGTCGCCCGACCAGCCACGGATCAGGCGGCAACACCGGACGTCTGACACCGCTGTCCCGTCAGGATTCCTCGGCGAGCGGGTCCGGGACCTCCTCGGCATCGAAGATCGTCCGAGCCGCGTCGACCAGCCTGTTCTCATCCTCGGCGGACATCGGTCCGGCCGTTTCGAGGACGGCATCGTCCTGCCGGACGGCGGGACTGGCCCCGGTCGGGTCGTCGATCGTCCCGTCGTAGGCGGGCCGCGCCGGCATCGATGGGGCGGCTGGCTCGGCGGTGGCCCGGACGTTCCCGTTCGGTGAGTCCGCCGGGAGATCATGCGCCGCGGCGTCGTAGCCCGAGGGCGCCGCGAAAGTTGGCGGGGCCGGGATGAGATGCGGTGCACCGCTGTCACCTGCCTCGCCCTTGAGGACGGTCCGGACCCGGATCGCCTGGCCGACGCGCTTGCCGATCGCCGACTGGACGACCTCGCGGACCTCGTCCTCCTCCAGCCGGTTCCGGTGGAACGGGTACGCGGCCCGCAGGGTGACCATGTTACCGTCTACCGAGATCGGGTCGACTTCGGCCAGCAGGGCTTCGATCCGGCGATTCTGGAGCTTGACGTCCTGCCGGATCCGGCCCCAGAGCTCCACCAGCCGCTGGACGGTGACGGTCGCCGTCCCGTCTTCGGCTGAGCCCGGCGTGGAAGCCGCCGCCGCAGGTTGCTTGCTGCCAGCGGAAGCCGGGCGAGCCGGCTCGGGCGGTCGTGAGGCTACCGGTACCGGTTGCTCAACTGCCTGACCCGACGATGTCTGGCTTGTCCGGGCCGATGGGTTACGGACCCGGTCCTTGAGCGACGGGCCGGACTGGGCGGGCGGAGAAGCAGCGGCGGCGGGCTGATCCATCTCCCGCATCCAGTGGGGCTCGGTCAGGCCGGTGTCTCGTTCGACGGGCGCTGCCGCGTCTGCCGGCCGGCTCGGCGAGGGAGCGGGCGCCGGTCGTGCCGAGGGAGGGCTGGCGGCGACCGGTGCCTGACTCGCCTGGCGGGGAGACGCGGATGGAGCGAGCTCGCCGCCGGCCGGACGCAGGATGCTCTCGACGATCGCGACCTCGAACGGCAGCTGGGCGATCGAGGCATGGCGAATCCGGACGTCGGTCTCGCTGAAGCGCTGGGCCATCTTCGCCAGGTCGTAGAGGTCGAACCGGGCGGCCAGGTCGCGGGCGGTCTGGTCGGCGTCGGGTGAGCCGCCGGCGAGCTGATGCATCAGCACCCGGAGGTAATTGACCAGTTGCCGGTTGAGTTGACGCGGGTCCTCGCCGGCCTCGACCGCGTTGTTGACCGAGCCGAGCGCCGTCGAGACGTCCCGGTCGGCCAGTGCCCGGACGATCGTCTCGACCCGGTCGTTCCGGCTGACGCCCATCAGCGCCCGGACGGAGTCGGCCGTGACCCGGGCCGGGCCGGTGGACTCCTCGCTGGATTCCTGATAGACGGCGAGCTGGTCGAGCAGGCCGAGCGAGTCGCGCAGACTGCCCGTGCCGGCCCGGGCGATCGCCGCCAGGGCATCGTCGTCGACCTCGATCCGCTCGGCCGCCGCGACCGTCCGGAGCCGGGCGATCGCGGCCGGCAGGGCGATTCGGCGGAAGTCGAACCGCTGGCAGCGCGAGACGATCGTCGGGAGGAGGTCTTCCGGGTCGGTCGTCGCGAGGACGAACTTGGTGTGGGCGGGCGGCTCCTCCAGGGTCTTGAGGAAGGCGTTGCCGGCCGCTCCGGTGATCTGGTGGGCCTCGTCGATGATGTAGAACTTGCTCCGAAGCTGGGTCGGGGCGTACTTGACCCGCTCCCGCAGATCGCGGATGTCGTCGATGCCGCGGTTGCTGGCGGCGTCGATCTCGATGACGTCGGTCGTCGCGCCGGAGGTAATCGCGAGGCAGGCGGCGCAGCGGTTGCAGGGCCGGGCACGCGGGTCCGGGTCGAGGCAGTTGACCGCCTTGGCCAACAGCCGGGCTGTCGTCGTCTTGCCGGTCCCGCGCGGGCCGCAGAACAGGTAGGCGTGAGCAACGCGGTCGCGCTCCACGGCGTTGCGCAGGGTTCGGACGATATGCTCTTGCCCGACGAGGTCGTCGGCGTCGAAGCTCTGCGGTCGGTAGCGCCGGTAGAGCGACTGCGTCTGCGTCGGCGCCGCGGCCCGGGAGGGCGGCGAGCTGGCCGGAATCTCGGGAGTCGTGGACGTGGGTGTCGGAGTCTCGTCGTCGGGTGGGCCGAAGCCGAGGAGCATGGGGCCGGTCACGATCGGGGGGCCCTCCCGTAGGTGCCGGGGGCGGAATCGCCGGCTGGAGACTGTTCGTACATCACCGATGAAGTATACCGGGACCGGCGATCATCGTCCGGTCCCGCGGGCGGGACGGTCATTCGTCAGGACCAGTCGGAGGAGTAGGCTTGGGTACGCTGTTCGTCGTCGCGACACCGATCGGCAACCTGTCCGACATGACGCCGCGAGCCATCGAAACCCTCCGGCTGGTGTCGCTAATCGCGGCCGAGGACACCCGGCACACGCTCGGCCTGCTGCGCCACTTCGGCATCGAGACGCCGATGCTGAGCTATCACGCCCACAACGAGCGCGGGCGCCGGGAGCGGCTGCTGGGGGCGCTGGGGTCGGGCGATGTCGCCCTGGTGACGGATGCCGGGACGCCCGCGATCAGCGATCCGGGCAACGACCTGGTCGCGACGGCCCTCGCGGCCGGTTTCAACGTCTCGCCGATCCCCGGCGCATCGTCACTGGTCGCGGCGGTGTCGGCGTCGGGGCTGGTGCCAGGACCGTTCGTCGTGCTGGGATTCCTGACGCGGGGTGGCCGGGAGCGGTCTGTCGAGCTCGGCCGGGCGGCGGCGGCGGGGATGCCGCTGGTCCTGTTCGAGGCGCCCAACCGGCTCGTCGACACGCTCGACTTTCTCCGCGAATCGCTCGGCGACCGGCCGGTGACGGTGGCGCGGGAACTGACGAAGGTCCACGAGGAGGTCCGGCATGGGATCATGTCGGTTGTCGCCGACCACTATCGACAGCAGCCGCCCCGAGGCGAGACCGTGATCGTCGTCGGCGGGGCATCCGGGACCGGATCATCGGCCGACGAGGACGACGATGAGACCGTGATCCGGTCGCTGCTGGGGGCCGGGTTGTCGGTCAGCCAGGCGGCTCGGGAAACGGCATCGCTGACTGGGCGGCCGCGCTCCGAACTCTACGACGTGGCCCGGCGGTTGCGGGCGGCCGATGCGGCTGGCGGTGCTGCCACATCTGAACGACCCGACGAAGGAAGGTGAATGGCTCATGGACCACGTCTGGGAATCACAGCTCTTCGCCTCACTCGCGGAGCTCATCGAATCCGTCAACGATCGCAGCCTGACCGCTGACCGCTTCAAGGTCATCGCCGAGCCATCCCACTCGGGCTCCGCGATGTTTCACCTGCTCTACCTTACTGGTGCTGAGCCGGACCCACTGCTCGCGACCGCCGTGGTGGACGTCGGCGAGACAAGTGACCTCGATCGGGCCGAGGAGCGGGTCGAAGCCGTCGACGAGGCCGAGTCGATCATCCGGGACAACCGGCACGGTTGACGGGTCCCCAGTGGGATACGATGAGAGCGCCCCACGAGTTGGTCTCGCGGGGCGCTCTCGTCGTTGCCAGCTCCAGGTGAAAGATTCTACAGGCCGCGCTGAAAAGCGAACTTCCGGTGGCCCATCAGGATGCTCTGCAGGATGCCGATCCCGGCGAGGTACGTCCAGAGGGACGATGATCCCTCGCTGATGAACGGCAGGGTGACGCCAGTCACCGGCATGATGCCGATGTTGTAGCCGATGTTGAGGAAGGTCTGGAAGAACAGCATCCCGAAGATGCCCATCGCCAGGCACTGGCCGAGCTGGTCGCGGGCGAGATCGACCACCCGCAGGACGCGCCAGAGCAGGATGACGAACGACAGCATCAGGGCGATCATGCCGATGTAGCCGAACATGCTGCTGACGTGGGCGAAGATGAAGTCGGACTCGCGGACGGAGAGAAGCTTGTACTGGCTCTGGGTGCCGCCGGCCAGCCCGCGTCCCCAGAGGCCGCCGTCGCCGACGGCGATCCGGGCCTGGATGATGTTGAAGCCGAGTCCGGTGGGGTCCCGTTCCGGGTTGTAGCTGATCGTGAATCGGTCCCGTTGGTACTGCTCGAAGATGAAGTTCCAGGCGAACCAGACCACGGCCGGAAGGGAGAGCAGGCCGAGGATGAAGTAGATCGGCCGTGTCCGTGCCGCGATCATTACCGAGAACCACATGACCATGTAGATGATGGCCGAGCCGAGATCGGGTTCGGCCAGGACGAGGCCGGCCGGCAGGGCGACGATCAGCGACGCGACGATCATGTTGAGCGGCTGGCGCATGGCCGAGCCCCGGGACGAGACGAACGTCGCCAGGGCGATCAGCGTGGTGATCTTGGCGAACTCGGATGGCTGGATCGTGACCGGACCGATCTGGATCCAGGACTGGGCGCCACTGATCGTCCGGCCAATGATTTGGACCGAGGCGATGCCGGCAACCCCAGCGACGTAGAGCGGGATCGCCAAAGAGGCCAGGAACCGGTAGTCGATGCTGGCCAGAATCAGCATCAGCACGACGCCGGCGACCGCGAAGATGCCCTGCTGGACGGCATTGGTCTCACCGGCGGTGCTGAGGCCGTAGGCGCTGAAGATCGCGACGAGGCCGAAGCCCATCAGGACCAGCATCGTCGCGACCAGGTAGAAGTCGAAGTCGCGCCAGCTCGATTCCGAGCGGGACCGTGACGATCGGTTGCCGAGAGCGACGGCCATGCGCAACATCCTCATTCGGGTCTGGTGTGACCGCTGGATCGGGTGGTCGGAGACCGGACGGGCTCCGGTCAGTCTACTCCGTCGATTCCACAGGACGAGACAACAGGTCTCCCGACGCCTCGCCGGCCGGCTATAGCACGACGACCTCGTTGATCGAGATATGGAAGACGCAGTCGAGCAGCGTCGTGGCGTGGCGGCTCATCAGCATGCGGGGCAGGAAGATCTCGAAGTACTCCATCACCGGCGCCATCTCGGTGTCGATCGCGAGCTCGAGCGTGATCGTCTTCGCGGTGTTGTCGACCCGGAGGAATGACGACGTCGCCGCGTAGTTGACCCGGTCGTGCTGGTCGAAGGTCGTCTGGTCGGTATTGCGGACCCGGGAGCGGTGGACGTCCGACTTGTCGGCCAGGATCAGCGCCGCCGAGACCGGGTGGACTGGCTCGCCGAGGCGCCCCCCATCGTCACCGTGGGTGCCGATCGCGCCGAGGACCACTGCGGTGTCCTCCGGGTGCATCCCCAGCCGGGTCAGGATCGAGTAGGCCAGCGTGGCGCCGGTCGAGGCGTGGCCGTGGCGACTGACGACGTTGCCGATGTCGTGCAGATACCCGGCGACCGCCGCCAGTTCCTGCTGGCGCTCGTCGTAGCCAAGCAGGCGGAGGACGTTGCGGGCGATGCTGGAGACGAGACCGACGTGGCGGAAGCCGTGCTCCGTGAAGCCGAGCACACCGAGGTTGCGGTTGGCCTGGAGGATGAAGGCCTGGACCTCCGGGTCGGCCCGGACGACTTCCGCCGTCAGGCTGGCGACCGAGCGGTCGTCCTCCGAGGCCGTCGTCGGTTCGACCCCACCGCCTCCGATCCGGGGCTCCGTGCCCAGCGGGACGAGCACCTCGCTGCCCGCGTCGACGGTGCCGACGACGGTGTCCGGCTCGCTGGACGACATCGCTGACCGGTTCTGGCGATCGTTCCGATTCGGCATGTGATCGACTCCCTGTCCGTGCTCGTGCGGCTGAGGGAGAGTATAGGTGGGAAGGCCGACGGATCAGCGCTGCTTCGGGATGTCCCGTATCATCGAACATCACTGGGGACCGAATGATCGGGTATCATATCGATAGCCGATCTGGCGACATCCCTGATCCCGAATTCAGATCGTGTCGTCACCGGCAGGGCGTCCAACGATGGGCGTTCCGCGGTCGCCACCCGAGGGAGTCGGGCCATGTTTCCCATCAACGACCTGCTCGATGCGATCCTCCTCGGAAGCTTCTTCTTCGGGATCATCTTCGTCGCCTTTACCCTCGTCCTCGGTGCCGTCGGCGGTGGTGGCCATGACGCGAGCGGCAGCGATGTTGGCGGCCATGACGCCGGCGGGCATGACGTCGGCGGGCATCATGCCGGGCATCAGGGAGTCGATCTGCTCGGATTCCTGAACGTCAGCACCGTCCTCGCCTTCCTGAGCTGGTTCGGTGGAGCCGGCTATCTCGTCCGGAACGGGCTGGGCTGGGTCGCGCCGATCGCGCTGGTCATCGGACTCCTCGCCGGTCTGGCCGGCGCCGCCGCCGTGACGTGGTTCCTGCGCAAGGTCATCGCGCCGGCCGACAAGGCGATGGACCCGCGCGACTACGAGCTGCCGGGAACCCTGGCCCGCGTGTCGTCGTCCATCAGACCGGACGGCACCGGCGAGATCGTCTACGAGCAGCAGGGCTACCGGCAGGTCTCGGCGGCGCGGGGGCTGAACGGCGCGGCCGTCGGGCGCGGGATCGAGGTCGTCATCATGGAGACACGGGCCGGGATCGCCTACGTCCAGCCATGGACGGAGCTCATCGAGGAGAGCGATGAGATGGCGGTCCGGGCCTCGCTGGACGACCAGTTCCGGGCGCTGGACGAGGTCGCCGCCGACGTGCCGCGCTCCGAGACGGACATTCCGGTTCCGGTGCCGATCCGTCGCCAGAAGGCGGCGTCGTGACATGTTCGTCACCCGGTTGGGTTATTCCTGTTAGCACAATACCGTACCCTTCATATGTACGGATGGCGAAGGCGCTGTCCGGCAGCCGGTGCGCGGCAAGGAGTCATGGATGAGTCTTCTCGGTCTGTTGGTCATCGTCGTGGGACTGGTCGTCCTCCTCGTCCTGATCTTCGCGATCAGTGCGGCCCTCTACCGGAAGGTCGGGCCGAATGAGGCGCTCCTCGTCTACGGTTTCGGCGGCACCAAGGTCATCAAGGGCAGCGGCAAGGTCGTCTGGCCGATGGTCCAGCAGTCCCGCAGCCTGTCCCTTGAGCTGATGAGCTTCGACGTGGCTCCGAGTCAGGACCTCTACACCAACCAGGGCGTCGCGGTGAACGTCGAGGCCGTCGCCCAGATCAAGGTCAAGAGCGACCCGGTCAGCATCCTGACGGCGGCGGAGCAGTTCCTGAACAAGGGCCGCCCCGAGCAGCAGGACCTGATCCGGCTGGTCATGGAGGGCCACCTCCGCGGTATCACCGGCCAGCTGACGGTCGAGTCGATCGTCAAGGAACCGGAGATGGTTGCGGACCGGATGCGGTCGAACATCGCCGAGGACATGAACAAGATGGGCCTCGAGGTCATCTCGTTCACGATCCGCGAGGTCCGGGACAAGAACGAGTACATCCTCAACATGGGCAAGCCGGACATCGCCCTCGTTCGGCGCCAGGCGGACATCGCGACGGCCGAGGCGGACCGCGACACGGCGATCAAGCGGGCCAACGCGACCCGTGAGGCGCGCATCGCCGAGGCGATGGCGCAGCAGGACGAAGTCATCGCCCAGACGGCCAGCCAGACCAAGCAGGCCGAAGCCGTCCGCGACCTCAACCTCAAGCAGGCCGAATACAACGCGACCGTCCAGACGCAGCAGGCGGTGGCCGAGAAGGCCTACGAGATCCAGGCCAACGTCCAGCAGCAGCGGGTCGTCGAGGAGGAGGTCCGGATCGAGGAAGTCCGCAAGCTCCGCCAGGTCGCCGTTCAGGAGGCCGAGATCCAGCGCCGCGAGAAGGAGCTGATCGCGACCGTCCTCAAGTCGGCTGAGGTCGAGCGCAAGCGGATCGAGACCCTCGCCGAGGCCGATCGCCAGCGCCAGATCTACCACGCGACCGGTGAGGCGGAGGCGACGCGGCTCGATGGTAACGCTCGCGCCGACATCACGCGGATCCAGGGTCTGGCCGAGGCCGAGATCATCCGGGCCAAGGGTGACGCCGAGGCCGGGGCGATGAACGTCCGGGCGCTGGCGTATCAGGAGTACAACCAGGCCGCTGTCCTCGACAAGCTGCTGAGCAGCCTGCCGGAGATGGTCCGGGCCGTCAGCGAGCCGCTCTCGCGGATCGACCGGATCACGGTCGTCGGGACCGGCGGCGATTCGACCGGTGTCAACCGGCTCACGGGCGACATGACCCAGATCGTGGCGCAGGTGCCGGCGCTGCTGGAGTCCCTTACCGGAATCAGCCTCAATGACCTGTTGAAGCGGGTTCCGGGGATCGACGAGACGGGCAGCCAGGGTTCCCGCTCGCCCGCCCACGTCGATGCCGTCGAGACGACCGGTGTGGCGCGGCCCGCCGGCCCGGCTCAGCCAGAGCCCGCCAACACCAATGGACAGGCCAATGGGACGACGTCGAACGGCCGTCGTCCGGCTGGGACGTCGACCCGCAACGAGCCGGCCCCAGTCGAATAATCAACACACGACAGCCTCGATCAGGCGTCCGTCTTGAACGGGCCAGCGAACCTTCTTACGATGGGTTCGCTGGTCCGTGATATGCTTTTCGATCGCATGAGAGAAGGCGTTTCGCTCCTCATGGCTTGACTCAGGAATGCCTCGCGGGATGGCGGGGTGAGGAAGAAAGCACTATGGCAGCCGATCCGTTCGGTGAGCGATCGCTCTTCGACGCCCAGCGCGTCCGAGTCGAGGCGATCGGCGAACCCGGGCAACGACGGTTCCGGATGATGGTCGTCGCCGACGGCAACACGGCCATCATGTGGATGGAGAAGCAACAGATGCAGGCGCTCGGGCTGGCGCTCAACCAGATGCTCGAGCAGTTCTCGAACGACACGCTGGAACTTGGGCGCGGCGACGTTCCGGTCGAGTTCGATACCGACACCCGGCGGCAGTTCCGGGTCGGCCGGATCGAGTTGGGCTTCGACGAGCCCAACGGCCGGGTCGTGATCATCGCCCACGATGTCCACAGTGGCGACGAGGATGAGGATGCCGAGGCGGCGGCGAAGCCATTCGCCTGCCGGTTGACCCGCTCGCAGGCTGAGGCGGTCAGTGGTTCGGCAGCGACACTCGTCGCGGCCGGTCGCCCACGCTGCTCGATGTGCGGCGCCCCGATGGGGCCGGGCGTCCACGTCTGCGCCCAGCAGAACGGCCACCTCCCGATCCCGTTCAGCGAGCTGGCCGAAGAGGAGCCCTTCTAGGGATCACCAGCCTGTCATTGCCGGTCGACCAGACGACCACGTCGAGCCGTCGGTCACGGCGATTGCCCGCGAACCCGGGCTGGAGGTTCAGTGATCCGCCATCTCGTGATTGCCGTCGTCGTGTCGGTCGCGTCGATGGCTGGCTCATTGGGTCTCGCCCCTTCAATCGGGGCGCAGGCGATCGTGCCGATCGATCTCCCAGCGACGCTGCTGGTCCCCGCCGATCTTGGAACGGTCGGCCTCGATGACTACGGGACGGGCGTCGGGGCGACCGGCGGGGCGGAGACGATGTCCGCCTTCGATCACGCCTACCGTGGCGCCGGGGTCGATGATGGCCGCTTCCCCTCGAGTGTCGAACCCGAGCGAGGCGCGTCGCTCTATCTGA
>JAABUS010002428.1_pt1 | contig 35340 bp, 33 predicted proteins | sample 5560161 | NCBI WGS metagenome assembly JAABUS01 (sample SAMN10711885, study PRJNA513376) | rock metagenome | isolation source: Antarctica rocks | place: Antarctica: Victoria Land, Trio Nunatak nord | collected 2016-01-04 | reverse complement strand
TCTACTACGTCTAGATCCTGAGCTCTTCACTTCGACATTAATGACAGCAAGCTCTAGACAAAAGAAGAAGAAGCAGCTGATATTTAGGCTACGGGTCAGGCAGAATCAGAAGCAGGATCAGGATCAGGAGCAGAGAAATAACGTGATATCTATAACTGGCCAATCAGGACGAGGCATGCGTATCAGAAGGGCCCCAAAGAGGTTCTATTAGCTACGTAGTTCACCTAAAACGAATTGTCGAAGCAATAAAATATGAAATGTGGATTTTCAGCCCTATAGGGCTGTCCGACTGCTAGGTTTAGCCGAGTGCTAGGTGAACCCTTCTACAAGCAAACAAGTAAAGTGATATGGACGGCCCACGCTAGAGTACTAGCACGAGCTGAGGTACCAGTCTACATATAGACATGCCTGCACTGCCCTTCTGGGCTGAGGCCTCGCTTGGGATTAATCTTAAAGTACACATTGCGCCGCATCGTAGTAGATGACTCACATTCACCATACTACGATATGTCTGCTTCTCAATCACGTTTAAAATCTAGCGCGACAGGGTTTATTTGCTCAGAAACAGGGGTTCAAAATAACAATTAACCTCGTAGCATGGTCGATGATGCGCCCCTACCTGTATCCATGTGTCACTTGACTCGTCGCATAAGTACCACCGTCAACGCCTTTTCAAGAAATCTCAATCCTTCTAGTCATTCAAATCTTCATTTCCTTCAGAAGCCGCATAACCTGTACCTGCACTTGCGCTATATACTACAACATGAGGAATGAACTGGGAATTTTCACTCAAATTCACAACCGCTACCAAGTCTTCGACGCCTCTGGCCAGCTGCCATTCAGCATCGTCATCGGCCTCTGTCGTAAGTCACCAGCTGACACCGACCCTCGACCATTACTTCTCGAGACTGCAGGCTCGGTACTGGACGTCCAATATGCGCTGGCAAATGGCTTGCTCACCCTACACGAACAAGACCCCCAAGACGTTACGCAGTCGGTCGAAGTAGATCTCAGCCAACTGAGCAAAGTCGCCGCGAAAGAGGCAGAGTGCCTTTCTCTGCCATCTCGGGTTAACAGGACAGAGCACTGGAGAGACGCTCTCACGGTATATAAGTGTCATGTCGATGTTGATGGTGAGCTGGCATCATATCTGAAGCCGGGAAAGAAGTATACCATCAGACTGGCGAGCGAGGATCTCGGTGTAAAACGATGGGCGTACAGTGATCACAACAAATTCTTCGACAATGATGATGGGAAGCTCAGTCATGACTCCGAAGCAGTAAACTTGGTCAACAGCAGACTCACCGCCAGCAAAGCGACTTTTACAGTCGTAAAGAGCCTGCCCTGGCCTCCGAAAATTGAGACAAGGATGCGTCTTTGCGCATCTTCCTCATTCTCTGATTTTGCACTTCCCGACATCACGCCAAGTAGTACCACTGCCTTAGAGGTCTCTGTCACCAACACGGGTTCCGACCCCGTCACTGTGCAGACGCAAGGACATCAAGTTTTCCTGGTCCCTTGGGGTCCCTTCCAACCCGAACCTGACGCTTTGGACGATCGCGTAAGAATCATCGGTGCCGCAACCTATGCACCATCCGGTCTGAACATTGTCGATTCCGCGACAGGGGAAGTGGTCCGGGGGAAGCAACAGCGCGGCGCATGCTCGTTGACAAGTTCGAACGCCAATCAACGGCCAAAGGCGGAGGATGTGCTGACGTTGAAGCCTGGAGCGCCTGTTATCAAGAAATTTGATGTCGAAGCGCTGGTACAAGGATTGGGGGATGGGCAGTACAAGATCCGGATGCAGCCACGGGGCTGTCGATGGTGGCATGGAGAGGCTGGAAAGGAAGTGGGCGAGGATGGGAGGGTGTCAGCGCATTTAGGCGGGCTCTTCGTTCCTCCACTGATGCTTGAGTCGCAAGATGAGATAGAGCTACGCATAAGAGATGGGAAGGTAGATGAGAGCTTGTGAGATGTCGCAAGTACGACATCAAGACAAATTCGCAGGGTTTCTTAATTGCATCGACGTACCTTCGTCCATAGACTCTCATGATTTCGTTGTCGTTGTTCTAAAAAAATTTCGAAGAGAAGCAAGAATACGCCAAATTCGTTTTGCGCCTATTACGTTGCCGGCTGTAACATGTGTCCCATCTGAGAATGTATATGCAGAGGGCTGCAAGACAGGCGGGCTAGTGCGGAGATCAAGAGGCGTAGCTAGGTCGTTCACATATTATTCAGTATGTGATCAACTCGCCTCCCCCTTCCTTGCTCACTGCTTCGCGCTTTCGCTCGCCCACTCACGCCCTTTTTCTATCGCACAGATAGAAGGTGTTTTCGACTGCGTCGAGGTGTTTCGTGTTGGCTTGGCAGTAGATCTTGTTGCAGCAGACTGATGTGGGGATGTGTTCACTCCGACACTTCACGGAATTATTTCGGAGAATTTTGGCGAGCGGCTTACTTTCCGCGAATGAGAGCTCGTGGCGTGCATGGCTTCACTAGGTAATAGAAGATGCGGACCTCTCGCTGAGCGCGCTTATCTGCCAACCGGGTGCTCGTATGCAAAGAGGCTCGGGGCAAAAACAGGCAATGACACTACGGACTTTTCTTGCAGAGCATCCTCCAGGATTATGGCAATGTCGTTGCCTTACTTCTTTCTACGACAAGCGCTCCAACCATGAGTGCATCTGGATGCACGATGCACTCACGCCGGGCACAGGAGTTGTTTCGGGACATGGAGATGGCACTTTCCGTGCCTTTCAGCTCCGGGATGTGGTGTCAGAGTCGCTGAACCAGTCCATCATGTCTTTCCAAGGGCATCGGGTTGGAGCCGTTCCTGTAAATCTGTCAAGCTTGTTCCGAGAGATAATGTTTCGGAGATACCATATCATAAACGGCATGCTCTTCAAAAAATCTGGGATGGAGACTGCTACCTGCGTCTCCGACCGTGTCCGTTCTCAGGAGTCTACCAAATTATCGAGGACTATATGCTTCGCAGAAGAGCATCGGCATTGTATACTACATTCCTAGCTAGTTTTCAGCTTCACCTCCTCATGAGTACCTCGCTGCTTGCAGCAGATTATCCATTGATACCTCCTCCCTCAGGAAGAATTTCCAATTTCGCGAACCCAGATACCCATACTGATGTGACCATCATCATATGTTCAGTAGCCTTTGCCTTCATGATGAGCTTTGTCTCGTTACGAATCTATGCACGGCTTTGGGTGGCACGTACCTTCAGTATAGATGACTGTAAGTCCTGTCCTGCATCGCAAGGGTTCCATGGCAACCTTGGTAACAAAATTTTACAGGTTTTTGCGTCGCGGCCATGGTAGATGACTGAAAGTATGGCTTCGAGAACGTCGACCTAACTGATGTGATACTTAGGCCTGCCTAATCGGCTATGTCGCGGTGATCTATGACTGTAGGTATTCTATACAAGTTGCCAAGCTTCCGAAGTCTGACTATTTCACAGTAGTCGCTCACCAGCAGATTGCGTTGCACATGTGGGACGTCAGAGCCATTAGCCTTACTCACGTTCTGCTCAAGGTAAGTAGTATTTGTCCAGATTTGCTCTCATCTGTTCATTATAGTTGCAGAAATTACTCATACTCCAAGTTGACTATTCACCAGCGATTCTATTTACTAAGCTGTCGTTATTTCTGATGTATCTCCGTCTCTTTTCCCCCAGCCACCGGACGAGGTATCTGATCTACTTCGGTATGGTGTTCGTTGTCTTCTTATGCACGGCTTGCCTGCTGGCAGAAGCTATCAGCTGCACTCCCCGGCAAGGGCAAACCTGAATTGAGGCCTCACTTTCCAAGGGCTGCGGAGGAGACTTAATTCTGGGTTATGTGATGGGTGCATTCAATGTAGTGAGCGACTTTTATCTTCTTGCAATCCCAATTCCTGTGGTGTGGAAACTTCAAATGCCGCTGCGCAGAAAAGTCGGGGCCTGTGCAATCTTCATGACAGGTCTTTCGTAAGTATTTTATTACCCGGCATCCTTCGACCCTTCGAAACTAATGATGCACACAAGGGCCTGCATATGCAGTGCAATCAATACCTACTTTCGCATCCATGCCGCCCTGTCGCCGGACGTACTTTGGAATATCACTTCTGCTGTGATCACCTCGTAAGTCATGAGTTGAGTTCTGAAACACTGCCATCGACTTACCACTTCAGTGTCGTGGAGATTTGCGTGGGAATCATGGTTGGCTGCATGCCGCACTTGGCCTCTCTGGCCAGGCATCAATTCCGTAGTGCTCTGAGCGCTCTATCGCTGAAGAACCTGAGGAGGAAACTTGTGTACCCATGGTAGAAACGCTGCTCGTCCGAAGGGTTTCATGAACTCAATGATGTCGCGGCCGATGCCCCGCAGGAAAAGTACCTTCAAACGGGCATCCTCGGATCGGTACAGGACAAGGGCCAGTTTTTGGATTCTGGCGTTCATCCTCAGAAGCTCTGGGTTGGCGGAACAAACAACGACCATTCAAGTCGAGGTGTTTCAACGATCAGAGACGCGTGGAATGAATAGTCATCTTGCTTGCGATGGATGTGAGGGCAGGCAAAGAAGAGCTATACTTAACCCTCAACAGGGAGTGAGATATTTGGGGCGATTCGCTGGGATATTCTATGTCGTTGAAAGCTTCGTTGAATTCTGGCTTTGGGAATTTTGCAAAGATAGCGAGCAATGACACGTCAAGAAAAAGCTTCTTGAGATCAGACAGAACATTGTTGTCTGTCAAGCATAGAACATTATGCACTGATACGCAACTATTCTTTATATTCTGTGTCAATCGAAAGGGCTGATTCCAGGATTTTGGGGGAGGAGTATCCTAGCTGCTCACTTTGATGAAGGTTACCTTGCAGCTACTTGCGCAAGCAGAACAGTATATAGATCATGTAATCTATAATGTAATAGTTCTTTTATTGACTTGAGTGCGAAGCTAACGCTACAATAGACACTCGCTAAGTATGTAGACCTGGTTACTCACAGACTATACAATCGCCATCGAACTGTATCATTCTCAAGACAGATTCTCAATACACGATATTCCCTCTATTCATATCTTCTTCTTCAGTACTTCAGAACGAGAAGATCATCATTTTCGATGAAAATTGCCTTTACGCTTAGTAAATAGTAAATAGCATGTATGAAAAAGTATTGACATTCATGTGATCAGTACTGTGATGTAGACTGACCGTGTCGGGTCGGGTTGGAATTTTTTTTGGAAAAGTGTCGGGTCGGATTGAGAAGTTGAACCCGAGAACTCGGGTCGGGTTGGGAAGCTTGACCCGACAACCCGACCCGAAAACCCGACCCGACCCGACAAGATATTAGGTAGGTGTAAATAGCTTGGTCGAACAGCCTAGAACAGCCTTCATGGTTTCTCTTCATGACTCCCTACCATGTTTCTTCGTCATGAATCCCTACCAAAGTCAAACGGCCTCCATGTTTCCTCGTCATGACTCTCTAGAGTTCCTATCAAACGTCCTTCATGTTTCCCCTTCATGGCTTCCTACCAAACGACCTCCATGTTTCCCCTTCATGGCTTTCTACCAAACGGCCTTCATGTTTCCCCTTCATGGCTTTCTACCAAACGACCTTCATGTTTTCTCTTCATGACTCCCTACTAAACGGCCTTCATGACTTCCCTTCATGACTCCCTACCATGGCTTCCTACCATGGCTCCCTACCAAACAGCCTTCATGTTCTTCGTCATGACTTTCTACCAAATGCAAAAAGGTAATGCAAAGAAATAATGCAAAAAGCGAAAAAATTTCTATATTTAGCTCTCTTGACGTCAAGCTCGAGTTCTTGACGAGTCGAGTCGAATTGACCCGATTTCAAGTCGAGTCGAGTCGAGTTGAATTGAAAATATGCTCAATTCGACTTGAATTGAGTTGAAAATGTGAGCAACTCAACTTTGAATCAAGTCGAATTCAACAATCAGTCTACTGTGATGTATTAATATGTCGCTGACGTATTGCACAAGTTTGCTGTCGAAGATGTTGTTGCCGATAAAGACGAAGAGTACACCTTCAAAGAATTGAAGAAAGATAGTCATGCTGATATCGATTGAGATGTCCCGTGAAGCGAGACCGAGTTGAACGACGACTTGTGAAAGAGCGAGGGCAAGATCGGTGTCAAAGCCGAAGATGGTTTGATAGCCTATTCACATGCCGTTTGAGCTGTCGACTTGCCATGTCGTGATCAGACCAGCGCCGATGAATATCAGGATAGAGCAGCCGTAAATGTATTGTACATAAGCTTCAAACTTTGTCGTTAAAATACCCAATGTCAAAGAAGCGACATTGTTCGCCATGATGAGCGGGATAGTATTGATATCGGATTGCTCTGCGTCGACGCCTCTGATGGCTTGGAAGTATATCGGGATGAAATACACGAATATGAAGAACTGAGCGTAGTTGAAGAAGGCAAAGCAGGATGCGGCAGCTACCGTGCGCTGGGATGCGACTTTGGGAGGGATAGTCGCCTTGGGGCCCATTCAGAGCTCGTTAATGATGAATGCGACAAGGAGAATAGCAAAGACAGCCATGAGCACTATAATTCGGGGAGATGATCAAGCGTATACTGTTCCTGGCCATTGTAGCGCGATGAGGACGCAGATGATGCTGGGAAGAAAGAGCATTTGGCCGACTGGGTCGAGGTCTCAGAGGAGTTGCATTCATGTTTGCTGTGGGCGGGGTGAAGACGGTAAATGCAACGCAACGAGCAACATGGCTGCTGCTAGCGGTCCAATGGGAAGGTTAATGTAAAAGCACATGCAATTCGTCAGTTCCTGTTTTTTACTCAAAATGTCAACTCATCAGCGCCAGGATAAAGAGTCAGTAAAGGCACCACCGATCAGGGGGCAATAATGGTCGCAATCGCATATATCCCGCCGATCACACTTTGATATGCTGGTCTCTTGTCCAACGGCGAGATCATGGTTATGGTGACTAGTGCTCCATTGAAGATGCCCGCAGACCCTGCACCAGAGAGGGCACGACCAACAATGAAAGCGATCGAGGTGGGAGCCACAGCCGAAAGCAGGGAGCCGACTTCGAAGATGAACAGGGCAAGGAGGAAGGTGAGCTTAGTCGAGCATATTGCATAGATCTTCCCGACGAAGGGGATAAGTGGAGCGGCGGGAACGTTGAAGGCAGAGCCATCTATACCTAAGGATCTAGGTCAGGATTGAGATGATAAGATACTTGCACATATGGCAACGAGAAACTCCACTTACCATCCAACATCATTCAGAGTTTTGTAAATGTCTGTGATGCGAGGGATTGCGGTTACGATGATAGTGTTGTCGAGTGCTACGCAGAAGAAAGCGAGGATGAGGGCAATGAAGATGACGAGGATGAGAGCAATGAAGATGACGAGGAATTGCGGCTTGGTTGTTGGCACAACATTATTAGTATGAGCGGAGGAGGCTGACAGATGGGGTTCTTGTTCGATTTGGCCTGCAAGCTGGAGTTGAGGCTCTTCGTCTGCAGTGTCGGAGCCGAGGCGCTTCTCATGTCCAGTGACAGCCTGAACAATCTCGGGAGGCGTTTGAGTAGCCGATGGCTTGGTGTCTATGGCTCGAGAGACCATATCTGAGGTGATAGGTGATAGATGATAGATAGCCCGAGAGATAGATATTGGATGGGGCAATTCTATGCAATGCGAATGGAAATGGAAATTTGCCCATGGGCTTGCGACGCTCTCAAACCGTCGATCCGCTTGGCACGTCGATCCGTCACCACCCCTCGGTCAATCCGTCACCAGCCCGAGCTCCTACTAGACGCCCTCGAGCCCGGTACTTTCTATGACACGAATTGTAGAGCCGGCCAAGGCGACTTCAACGGTTCAAAATTAATTGAAAAATATGAAGATTTGATCCCGAAAATGAGGTTGGGGATATTGCCGCCCAGAGCTGCTCCGGTCCCCAACCGGCCTGCACCTGCCCCCGCCCGGATCAGTTCCTGCGCGCTGACTACCCCACATACTTTGAGAGGCATAATTGTAGTTCTGAATCAGTTGAGTTCAAGTCTTCAAAATAATCAAAAAATATGAAGGTTTGATCTAGTAAAGAAGGTTGAGGATATTTCGATGCGCTGAATCGCTCAGTCCTCCGCCTGGCAGCTGTTTCCCGGCGGAAGGTGAGCTTCGCGCACTGAGTACCCGACATACTTTGAAAGACATAACTGTAGCCCTGAGTCGACCGAACTCAATGCTTCAAAAATAATCGAAAAATATGAAGGTTCGATCCAGTAAATGATGCAGTGTTCAGCCCTATCGGCGAAGCGAATGAGTGAATCTTGTAGCTGCTACTCTGAGCATCAAGCTTGAGACGTGAACAGACGAGTTCTGAAAGAGGGGACAAGCTGTAGATTTATCATAGAACAAGATAACTATTAATTCCGCTTTATGATGGAAAATGAAGTTTGCTCGATAGAACACTGGACTGCTGACGCTTAATCGTTTCTTTCAGCAGGTGGCTCCGAAAATCGTTATAACAACCACGACAGAGCAACATGAGTGAACATCAAAAATACCCCTGTCATCTCGACAACACTCCTGCCAGCTACTCCCTCGAACGAGGCTTGGAAATTACCCTGGTTCCTAGATGTTTCGTTTGCAATCGACGGAATGTCGATGATGTCACTTCCGTTTCGATTGCCGCTTTTACTTCGGGTCAGACTTGTCGGCGAGTTCGATATTGCGGACGTCGGTGGAGCCACTTCACTTGTAGCACAAGAAATTCGATTTGGCGGAGCCGGTGAATTGACGGTCACCAAGCTGGAAACAAACTGCATTGTATCATTGTGTCCTGATGGATCAAGATTCTTGTGGGAATTCGATGATACGCTCGTTAACCATGACACCGAAGGAATGTCAGCCGAGTCTTCGGAATATGTAATGGTAACGGCCAACCGAGAGGAAAAATCAGGACTCAATGCTGTAGTTTTTGATGTAGGTAATGGAGCTGTTAAACCGTGAATACTGTGTACTGGGATTCCGGAGGCGGAGGTACTGATTTCTGCGCTGGAGACGCCAGCAGTGTTCGCCAGTGCGGTCTCAGTAGGCCCAGAATAAGGTGTTGAGCACGGCATTGCAGGGGTTGGTATTGCCTTAGTATCTTCAGACAACGTCGTCATAGGGCCACGAGAAGGAACCGGAACCAAGACTCTAGGAGGATCGAATCCTTGCCAGCTCCATTGAATGCAGTCACCCCAAGCTGGATCAAGTCTTCGGAGGGCCGGCGGTGGCGCAATGACTGGAACATACGAGGAAGGATTGGGCCGCCCATCCCAGAATTTAGCATTGTAGTATGAACTTTGCGATTCTATCAGTGATGGTGGAGGGCATGGTATGTCTGCCTCGTTAAAGACTTTTGTGATGACGTCGCTCTCGAGACTCGACAGCTCTCCCGGAGCAAAGGACATTGTGATAGAGGTGTGTTTTTCCTGAATCATCGTCAGTCGAGTCCTGTACATCTCGACTGGATTGCAAATAATGAACGAACGCCGACTTGTCCACATCGATCTGACGCACTTATGTCGTGGTATGCGACGTATATCGAAGGAGAAGTACTGCTAGTATCAGCGACATCTACTTGCTTAACTTTCAAGAGCGGAGTATAAGCTTACTACGTGAATCCATCAGATCCGACGACAGTTGAACGATTGCCGCCTATTGACACAAAGCGACGCCCAACGCTGTTTGACGGTAAGACGGCTTTTGATGTTAGAATTGAACTGCCGCTTGTGCAAGCGGTAGGGGCTCCTGGTACAGGCCAATAGTGAACATCAACCATCGGAAGGTACAATACGCATTGGCCACAACAATTTGGGAGTGCCACACTAGACTGTAATTGAGGAATCTTCTGTCTGGTTTTTGTAATGTATATGGACGTCGCTCGAATGAACGTTGTAGTCAACCAGCTAAATGCAAGATCCTCATAGAATGATCCGATGGTGGGACCAGAAACAGTGATCATTTGGTGCCTTACTGTTTCCATGGGGAAGGATAGCGTAGGAAGCGATTGTGTCGCCACACATTTCCTCGTGCCAAGGCCATCGACCGTGATACTGACCGTAGAGACACCGCTGCCCGAATATGGATCAAATTTGTCCCGCGAGCTAAGATTTGATGACTCGGAGTGGTTTGAATGCCTTTGGCCCTCAGGGACGTTGAACAAAGACTCTGTTCTTGATGGAGTTTTCAGTGATCCTATTTGTTCCATGATCAGTATTAAACCCGAGTGGGTGCATCTGTAGCTCTGAATGTGTAACGGCATTGTTTCTGCACAAGCTTCACATTCATAAAGTGTCAAGCTTGCAAGAAGCTTGGAAATGAAAGTATCGAACTAACCAGCTCCAGACTGCACGGCAAGTACATATAGCAAATAGAGTATCTGTTTGATAGTTGAGAGAACCATTGTTATTTAACCATTAAATCTGATGACAATGGACAACAAGAGATGAAAATCCAGCTTACGTCGGGGGATCTTTTGTATTCAATCAATCTCCCAAGGCAGTGAACGCGAACCATTCTAGTGGACACATAATGAAATGGAACTGTGAAACGAAGATCAATCGATGCAGTTTGATGAGAAGGATGCGGACAGCTCCAAAATCGAGGCTCAGCATACAAATCTGACGTGCATAACAAGAATTTGTATAATTCCTTGAAGACTCTGTGCTCGGTGAACCTGCGCCGCAGGAGCTACATCTTGTCGCCCCCAACCGAGGCGATAAACCTTTTCTATGCCTGTAAGCATTCATATGATTTTATATTATACCACAATTCAACAGATTTAAGGGTCTTCCTGCACTAGAGGTATGAGAGCTGAACTCTCTTGAAGCAGCAAGTTTACAACGTGGGTTGAAAAGAAAGATGGACACATTCTGATGATAATTACTACCGAATGCTAAACAGAATGAATTTCTAAAGCAAAGAATTCGACGATTTGTTCAACTGACTATAAGACGAACTTTATAATTGGCATAGGCCCCGCATATGTGAGACTTAATGTCGAATTGAAACAGTTTCAAAGCTTATGCGACGCATATGTAAATAAGCGCTCGTAGAACGTTCAATTTGCTTCTTATCGGCCTATAACCCTTGCCCACCGTTTCATCCACTGTCACAACATCAGTGCAAGGAGAAATTTAATTATGGATCTGTACATTAAATTGCGAAGCTTGTAGAACTATTAGTAAAAGTGAGTACCTCTGTAGCCATCTGTGCATTGTGCTTTGCCTTGGACAAGGCGCAGGAACATTGTCATCTCGAACCTCCACTGACGATGACACCAGTGGTTTACTCGCAGCCCAACCGTCAGCTAGCGCAGCGTCTGTCCGGTGTAGTGCCTCGTTCAACTCGGATCCTGCATTGTTGATATCCTGGCTTGATGTGTGTTGAAAATAGGAAACAGTACTGCTACCTCTGTGGTTAGTAATCTCCGCTCCTACATATACGGCTGGCGCTAGGGGGTTCAGAGTTGTCACCTTCCACCTGTTCGCAGCTTCCTACTGTAGTTCAACTATGTACAGATACATGCACATATGCTCCTTCTGACCCTCATACCTTAATAATGAAAAAGATGTTCTCTAAGCATTTTAGTCTTTCCTGGCCAAGAGTTCCGCAGCTCTGTCACTTCTGTTATGTATGCAACATCTATCTCTACCAGAATTACGATCGAGGCTTGGACCCCACCAAAAGCCTATTGTGCGTGCTGCAAACCTAACTTCATTCCAGGTCTGCAACACCTCCTTCCGCTCTTGATAACAGCCTAAACTAGGATGGCCTTCTCCTGCTGTATAACCAGGTTGCAGTACAATTATACACAACCAATCGATTCGCGCAACTGTAATCGACATTTTTGAATATGCTAAGGATCTTCCCATGCAACTTTCCTGCCTACACCACATGCGCAGAAGGCTGATTGAGCAATAGCAAGAACTAGATCGAAAGAGCCGTCAAGCTGTTTAATAGAAAATCGTCAATCCGACGTTTCAGTCTGATTACGAATGGCTTCGGAGAGTACGCCTCGTTTTGATGAGGTACGTAGTTTGGCACTTCAGTGTCATTACACCAACGGCTAAAACTTCGCGTGGTGAAAGTCCCCCGATTCATTATTTTCTTCGCGAATGCAAATGTTGTATGAGTCTCACGCTGCAATTCTAGAAGAGTATGAAAGAGCATTGCTGCTAAATTAGTCCCGTGTGTATCCGAGCCAGCGAGCAGTAAAACCATCTCTGGTTTCCGAATCCCAAGCATCAATAAGACCAGAAAATAAATCTTATGTCTAAATATCATGCTTATGAGCCAGGCGCCAATGCAACTGAGACTTGCTGTAACGCAGCTGAGCAAAGAATTTCGATTTCGCCATTATTTCGTTCAAGGCTCTTTCAGTCTTGGCTTTGTTGTGTTTATGCAATGATCGTTTGTCGTGTAGAGTAATGCCGTGTATGGGAGATATTTGACGAATCTCGAGTAACAGATACTCGTCTCGACATTGATGTACCGCTACAATCGTGAGATGATGTCTATCGACTACGTGCTGCCGATTGTCGGGCGCCTAAATGCCAACGTAGATCAAATCTTGATGAAGGTATCTTCGAGATGCGTCAATACGAAATATAGAAGGGATTCGAGTATTTAAGAAATATGAAGGCGTCTTAAGAATCATCTTAAATTTGTGAAGATGCAAAGTTTTATGCTCTATTAGTTACTAGTACTATGGGTTTTACTTACTACATATTATTAACAAAATATCAGCTATCTCCCTGTCTTCAACTCTGCTCTCACCATTCGCAGTATCCCAATTCCCAAGCGAAATCAGCTATAGCATTTACAGGAACCCCACAATTCACATTCATGGGCACCTTTGGCACAACACAGTTTATGGGGGTTCCCTGCGCAAGCCCGGGGCATGTCAGGGAGCCACCAGTCGCTGTTCCAGAGAATACGCAGTCCACGAACCCATTGGAAGTAAATGGGCCGACTTGAACCGCCGCATCGGGTGTTGAGGCGGAAATCAAAGGTTGGGAAAAGACTCCAGGTCCGCTGCATGGGCTAACCGCTGTCCCGGGTTTGATATCGTATACGTGTGCCGAGTCGGTACAAGGGCTTTGGGCACAGGAGGCGTAATGGTATACTCGAATTGCGTAGGTGGCTATTCCTGCTAGAGAAGGCAAACTTGCTGGTGGCGGAGGAATACTCGTGTCTTTAGGAGCTGGAATTGGTGTTGACATCGTCACCGAGGGAAGACTTGAAAAGGTAATTGGAGGGGGGGCACTCGTCATGCTAGGGGGAGCAGATGCGCTGGGAGTCGCAGGGACCGAGGCTGGGGTTGACGATGGTATGCAAGCCTCTTGGTCCCGCTGAATGATCATAGGCGCATTTGCCAGCCCACTGAGATCATAGTTGAATGTCATCGTATTGATCACGTAAGCTCTTGTGAAAGATTGAAAGGCAGTTGCTAGTTTATTTCCAGCGCCATTATTGTTTGCCTGATACTGGAGGAGGCTATCACCGAGCGCACTGGCGGTACTGACTATAAGTGCATTTTGGCTAGATACCTTCTTAGCTATCCAAGAGGAGTATGCAGGAGCCCAGGTTGCAGACAATGGTCCTCCGCCGCCTGCTGAAGTGATTGGTTGATTACAGCTGGCTTTTTTTCTTAACAGGGCATCGATTCCTTGAAATGCTTGGTATATGCGCGTATTTGTGTCTTCGAACAGTTTCTTAACCTTGGGGTCTTGAACCATTGACATGACAACTGCAATGTTACCGAGCAGACTGAGAATTGCGTTTGGGTTTCCTTTATGATTGCTAATTCCTTGTAGTCCAGGGTTCCAGAGCTGATACATAGTGTTAGTGAATGATGGAAGACTACCATTAAAGGTTTCACTGGGGTCATCAAACAGTGCTAGATGTTCGATCCTTTGCAATGGGGCAAAGCAACGTTGAGGGCATATTGCTACCATGAGACGAGAAGTTCAACCTTTAGGATGGAACCATTTTTCGTAGAATAATGAGAAATTTTGGATATCGAAAAAGAAGTTGGTAAGGTAGGTGACTATAGAGGAGAGAAACAGAGAACAGAAACGCTTGAAAGTGAGAAGCTCAAAGATTGATAGAAAATATTGTCCCAACATACACTTCCTTTCAGGCCATTCAATCCAGCATCCATCCCCAAAAAGTCGGGGTTCTCGAAAGAAGCTAATTGCGCGAATATCTTGTTGAGACGTGTTGCTCCGTCCATGGAACCTGGTGCATCAAAAAGAGCTTGGATGTTAGGACACGTGAAGCCCCCGGCTATTTGATCTTGGAAGAATTCGTCCAAAGTTCCTTTCTCATCTACTCGACCATCATCAGTCAAGGTTATTCTCAGATCCGTGGCCTCTACAGTTATGACTAGAGTAGGAGCTTTTACTTACAAACATGATCTATATTAACCGTTTTCGCTTTGCGCCCTCCGATCGTATATCCATCTGCTAGGACTTGTGCGGTATCCTTGAACGCCCATCCTGGAGCTGCGCAATTAGTGCCGGCTGTGGGTACAGCCCAGTAGGTGCCCGTCTTGAAGAACGCGTCCATAGACGGTGTGGGCACAACCTCGGCTGACGTAATCTGATACCCAGCAGGGTAAGCAGGCTTCGCGGTGTAGGGAGCAACGGAACACATCTTTCCCCCAATCATGGTTGTGGGTGCTGGAGGAGCCCGTTTTTCGAGCATAACGCGACCGGCTAGTGCTCTCCTTTGTGGAGAACCGTCATCCACAAGCGGATAGGAGTCGTATAAAAAGTCGCAGCTGCCACACGTGGTCGCTGAACTTGGACATGATGAACTTGTTGGGGACGGCGTGGGTGGGGATGGCGATTCTGGTGTTTTCGGTCCTACATGCTGGTCAGTATCGCTGCCTCAACTGCGTAACTCTTTTGCTAGGGTTGATAGCATGAAGGATGCACGAATCTGGAAACCTACCGGGCCCAGGCGGCAATACAGGTGGGACCACAGGTGGGATCACAGGAGGGATCACAGGCGGTACGACTGGAACTACTATTTGGAACAGTAAGCCTTGGTCATTTTCGAGGGCGGAACAGTGAGTTGTCTTCACAAGCCTTACCAGGTACGACAGGATGAGGCACTACAACGACCGGACTCTTCGTAGTTGTACTCGACCCGTCCGACTTTGCCTTTGGGTGTGGGGTTGGTTTTGTGGCGGCCTTGCTCAAGGTTCGCTGGTGGCTTGTTGTTTTTACCTCCTTCGTTGTTGGTTGATGAGCGGTCTTGCTGTGAGATGGGACAGCAGCGCGTGAAGGCGCAATCGTTGAATGTTTCAGAGTTGAACGGGACTTGACATCCTTGTTGGAGTGCAAGGCCGCTTTCGATGTTTTCGTTTCATGTTTATGATGATGGTAAAGAGTGGTCTTGCCAGCTATCAAGTTCCGGGACGAATCTAGGCGAATTTCTTCGCCATTAATTAATATAGGTGCACCACCTGGCAGCAAAGTGTGGCTCGCGATAACGACGAGTGCGGGATTAATGGTATATGTGCTGGTCTCGATCGTTACTGTCGCACGGTTGCTCGCTGGAGTGATGCTGTGGGATGCTTTCTGGTTGACTATCGATGCCTCCTTGGCGTACGTTATTTGCATAGGAACAAAACAGAACAGGCACAGAAGTAAGGAATGTAGTCGACCCATGGTAATATGAACAATGGAAGAGTAAGAAATGTAGAGAAGGAAATGTTTCGACAATCTATCACCATATACCAGGCTCCAGTGATCAGATAATGTCCCAGCAAGAACGAGCACATTCTGCTGCAAGTGGAGCTATATAGGCTTTAGCATCATGATCGGACATCCCAACGGTACTATGAGCCGTAACAACGATCTACAAGTCATGAAGACAACAGAAGAAAGTGCGAAGACATCACCAAGCCAATGAGAAAGTAAGTATAGATCTTAGTGATGAACAAGTCCTGTAGACGGAACTATGAAAGAGAGCCACTTTGAGCTGGGACCAGAAGCTGTCGTGGGAGGACTGCAGTAGTGTGGGGTCGGCTTCTAATACAGGTACCGGGAGTATCAACAACAAATTAACAGCGGGACGATTAGGAAACAAGATGGAAGTGGCATGAACAGAGTAGCAGAAAATAAAGATAATTTCCTTGGCAAGTAGGTACCGGTACGAAGTATGTCGACAGAGATAGAATAATCATGTATAAACAGAAGGAATAGTAGTAGTGGCCAAAGCAGAACAGTTTCCATGTCACCTGAATCATAACTGAGTGCAACGATACTTCTCTCTTCATACGGTACGTTGCCAGGATCAGTCTTCCCTAAAACGAAGCATACAAGCACAACGGGAGACTTAGCGGTAATCGTCATTCTGGAGGGTGTGGTGGTAAACAGTGTCGGATTCCCTATGATACGTTTGTACCCATTAAGCTGAGAGTTGTGGTTGAAGTGGAAATTGAGGTGAGACAACTCCAGTCCCTATTAACATGCAGGTGGAATGCGCTAACCCGGAAAGAGAGACGGAAACCGGAGACTCGCGTGCCGCGATAATCGGATTGGCGCGCCAAATGATCGCGTGGGGGGTGTCGGAGAATAAAAAGATAATTCTTCAGTGGTTTACCAAAATGTCGAGGTAGCTACCTCGGATACTGCTACTGAAGCACCTGCGTCGCTGCATCTGAATTCAGATCTAGATATCTATCGTCGATGACACTGGTCAAGCCACATTTCAGATTTCCATGTGCCGCAACGGGCCATCTCCATCTGCATTATTCCAATACGTCCGTAGAGTACACACCACTACTAAGGCGTGGCGAGTCTTGGCAGAGGCTTTCATGGAAGTTGAAGTATCCCGATTGTGAATGACGGTCAACTGCTGATCCAAGCTCGTCATGTCTCACACTGAACGTTTCCCTTAACTTCTCAGAAGATATATTGATACGCTACTCCCTCGGCTCTTCTTCTGTATGGCTGGTGGTAAAGAACCTATGCCTAAACTTGCCGTATCTAATCGCCGATGTAGGAATCCAAGACATTGGAGCCAAGCTCTTGAATATTAGTGAAACTTATCGAAACCGACGTTGGGGGCTGCGATATGGGCCGTGCGGTTGTTTACTGCGCCGTATGTGGTGGCCCTCTCGAGGACATCAATACTAGCCCTGACGTACATGGGGAGTATGATGAGAATGTCCTTCCGAAGGTACAAACCAAAGTATGTCTATCTTGGAACAGCTATCGGCAAGGCGAGTGGTTGACGTCTACCGAGCACAGTGGTTAGGTGAATTTCGAGTTGTGGGTGATTGCAGTTTTCTGTAGGTTACACCCAAAGCATAATGAGATGCGATGACATGACCGATAAAATATGGGGCAACGACTGATATATGAGATTTTCTGAGAATCTTTCTTTCCTCAGTGGCGATGATGATTCTGGACTTTCCCACTTTTCCGTCTCAGCCCCTGCAAGCGATGCAGAATTTATGTGCGTTTCCATCGAGAACACCTTCCCTTCGCCGTCGTCCAAGTGGGCGGTTATGCAAGGGCGAAAATGGCAAGTATTTGAACAGGACGAGGCTGGCGTAGTTCTCTATCCTATACACGACACCTGTCTACACATCATGGCTCAGACCAGTCGACGCAATTCTCGCCAAGCGAACAAGTCCTCTACAGCTTTTGCAAATGTGCAGAGTTACTACCAAGCCATGTTGCGCCTGCACTTGCGTAATACAATTGGTGAGGGTTGGGATTTCGCACCCTTCGGTCTAGAGTGGGAACATCAGTATTACGGTGCGCAAGAATTTGCTGACGGATTTTCATGGAGCTCGTGTCCTGGTTGGGAGGTGAGTCAAACCTTGTCAACTACACCGTTTTCTTCTACCAATTCGCGTGCTCATCTCTTATGTTAATTCAATAGTGGCTCTGTTCACCTCCAGACAAAATACCCGGGTTGACTACTTATATATTATCGCGATTAAAGCGAATTGACGTCAAAAATGAAAGCTTGACGGACCTTGTGGAGATTACTGAAACATCCAGTCATACCATTTCACGTATCTCTTCCATTGAAAGGCTTCCTACCGAGATAGTCTCACAGATAGTCTCAAACTTGCAAACCACTCCAGCCCTGAGGCTGCATCAATGCAGCAAGACCCTCGCTGGCCACATCCCTTTGAATCAGGCATTCTGGCGGGAGCAACTTATTACGGGCGACCTCGTCGAGTATCTATGGGATCTTGACATGAAGGAATGCCGTCTCAAGGATTTAAGTTACCCTGACAAAACCGGTGCGCTCTGGGACTGGAAGAGCCTAGCAAAAACCCTAGTATCAGCACATATTCTGGCAGGGACACTAGCTGGGCTTTTTGAAGGCGGTCTAGACGAGCTATCCTCTCGCCACACATCACTAAGTCTCACCGCGTCGGATGTAACCATGCCTGACGCCCCAATCGGATTGAAAAATCGATGTCGTATTGTCAGGATTATTCGAGACATAGAGAGACTTGACGCGATAGAAGCCAAGGATCCGACTGTTGTGGAATACGGCCAATTGGCCGTTCCGCATAGGCTATCATTAAATCCTAGCACGGGTTGAGGGCTGGACAAATTGCTGGAAGATAAATGCCTGCCACGCGTCACCTGGAAGGCTTTGGTGCTTTCGCGATTCTCAGCAGGGATTGGCACCCACAAGCTATTCGGTATGCTAATTCTGGTTCTTGGTTTGTCCTAAGTTAAGCTTTGAATAGAACGAATAGTATACGTTATGAGAGTGCCTCTCAAAATCATTCCAGTCTTCTCTATATTCCAGCGATGCCTTTCTTTTCGGGCTCAGACTGAGTACCAGAAATACTTTAACAATTGGTTTTCGCGGCTTATCATATTTTCCTTCAGATATTTCCTTATACCGTGGGTACAGTGTAAAGTCATAAGATGCAGTCGGTCTTACTATGCCCTCAGTATAACAGAGGTCGCCGCGTTTAACCTTCATGCGGAATACGCCGTTGTCATCTGTTTTGGGATGCGTTTTTTCCTCGAGTCTTTCCAGGCGGAAACTAAGATCACGGACTCAGTGCCACAAGTAAAGTATGTCGGCAAAAGGAGGTCTGATTGTTGCAGCGACTGCAACCATGGTAGACGTACAGCTCCCTGATAAACCTTCGAGGGTCATGATAGTCAATGCCCTGACAATTATGACAGACGGTCACTTTAATTCTAATCACATGCGTGTCAGATAAAAGTTGAGTCGTGCGCAAAGTCGATGCTACATAAGAGATAATTCCGAGAAATGAAAAAATACGAACTAGAATCAGCGAAATGCTCTCGTCATGTGAATAGCTAGTTAATTCTGATGATAAGCTCATCAAGTCGTACTCATGATGATATTTATAGCTCAATTTTGATATTAAGTGAGGGAATATCTCGATTATGCTTGATGGCTTATCAGTGCACATTCTGATGACTGATCTAAATTCTTTTGTGTAATTCGTCTTGAACCCTTTTGCGTAATTTGCACCAAACTCTTTTAGGAAATGTCAAGACTAGTTTTTCCGGTGTGAAGCCTCCTAAACCCCGGTCGCCTGTTACCATTCCCTTACTCTCGTTCCTCGTTCCAGGGCATCTACACTTTCACAACCAGAGAAATAGATCGTACATTCTTAGTCGCTCTATCACTCCCCAACGAAGTGACAGCCTAGATGTCTGCCCCGGACTGGATCAAAGGCTTTAATCTAGCTAGCAAGTCAATATAGGGGTCATAGATAAGCCCGCCAAAGCTGCTGGCAACACTAGAGTCAAATGCCAAAGTGGAGGAACGGCGAGGTTGAGAATTCTTGGACCCAATCCACTCAAGCACACGAGAATGCTCTATGCCTCGTCACCATTATCATCCCCGCACTCGCCCACCACTAGAACCCATGGCCGGCTATTAAGACGCAGGATCTTACTGAACCCCTATTCACACACGTACCTCTTGAAAGCATAATAGTATAGCTATATTAGGGAAAGCGGAGAGACGCGAGTGGGGAACATGCGTAAAGATCAAAACAGATGAAGGATCAATGTATTCAGGAAATCAGACACCAGACATCACTGCTGCTCTTGTTCTGATAAATGATTTTCTCTCATTGCTCAGTATTCACTTCTGCGTCTCCTCTGTTTTCGTTTCACGACAAAGGGCTGAGCGGAACCAAAGGGAGAAACAAGTGAGCGTTCCTCCCTGCTTATCCACTCCTGGTCCTCCATATCGCTGGCTGGTTACCTTCAGCCAAAATGATGCGAAAAACCGGCACTATGTCTGATAGAAATCACCGCTTCCACATTGCAGTCACCTCAATAACACCGATCACTAATACCATTGCACCCAATAGGACTCTGGCGCTTGGCACTGCCGGCCTCCTCTGTCCTCCTGTAAATTCTTCGGGTCTTCCTTGCCCAAAGCTTCCATTCGTCACCAACGGAATATCACTACTTCCAACTCGCAGGGTCCCAGATGCTTCCAAACTGATAGGAGTGCCCGAAATGGTGACGCCGGCTCCACCTGCGAGCAATGTGTTGCCATCCACTGAGAGAGCCGAAGCGTTGCCGATGAATGTTTGGCCACCTATAGTGAACGCTGATAGAGAAGGCGTATTTATTGGAGTTTGGGGCAACATGTGTGTACTGCTCCCAATTATTAAATTACCAGACGGACCTAGCGTGATGGGTGTGCCAGAGATGGTGATTCCAGGTCCACCAGTGGAGAGTGTGGTGGAGTCAATGCTGAATGCGGATGGATTAGCTGTAAATGTTTGACCAGCAACCTTGAAAATCGATGGGCCTAGAAGGATCTCTGTGTTGCTGCCAATGATTAGTTGTCCAGAAGAGGCGAGGCTGATGGAAGTGCCTGAAATGATAATTCCGGCTCCGCCCGCAGATAGTATTGTACCATCTATGCTGAACGCAGATGGATTGGCAGTGAATGCTTTTCCCGCTACGGTGAAGACTGCAGAAGTGGCAATCATTGTATTGTGGCTGCCAATATCTGCAATGCTACTCGAGCCTTGGCTGACAAGATTAGACGCTTCTGAGATGGCAGTATTAGCCGATTCGCCGTTGTGGCCTTTCTCAGGTTTGATCATGAGTTGTCCCGATGGCGCAAGTGATAAGATAGTATGCGCTAGTGTCACTGGATCTCCGCCGACCGAAAGAGTGGTTCCCCCGATAGTAACGGCAGAAGGGTCAGAGATAGTGATCGCTTGGCCAGCAGCACTTACAACCGTGGAGTCAAGAGCAGCTGACTGCACCGGAACGATGCTGGATCCTATCATGAGGCCAGATGGACCAATTGAGAGTAATGTTCCAGCAATATTTACTGCTGGCCCACCAGCGGAGATAGTTGTTCTTCCGACTGAGATTGGTGACGAAGGATTTGCAGTAATTGTTGATCCTCCAGCCGTAAAGATTAGCCTTGCAGAATGGGATGCGGGTAACTCAATAGCGTTGATAGCACCATTGTTCTCCGAGCTCTCGGCGGATTTAGGAGTACCAAACGCGCTGTAAATGATTTCTCCGAGTCCTTGAGTTGTCTGTCGATTTTCGTTCCCTTCAGCAGGCGGCATTGAAAGATCATTTGACATTGGACGACGCGCAGGAACTATTCCTCCAAGTACGCTGTTTATGACAGGCCCAATATCCTGCTCTGTGTGCTGACTAGGCCCCGGATTAGCTTCTGATGCTGTTGGTGTTGTAGGTTTTGTTAAATTGTCAGATAACAATTCGCTCCCTGCACTTATTTTTGGATCCTGTAGAACGATCGATGTTGAACCGACTAAAGATGAGATTTGAGGAGCGTCTGTAGCAGTGGTTTTCAAGTCGTTCGATAGCAACCTTCCAGGATCAGAATGAGCTCCCTGTCCTGGATCGACTAATGGAGAAGAACTCGGGTGAGCAACAATCGTTTGTACAGGATCCAACGAAGGTTTTGCTGTGATTTCGGGAAGGTTGGGTGAGGCAGAATCAGCTGGCTTAGCTGAAGGCAGTACAGTCGATTTTGTCTCTATGGGCGTTGGAGTGATAGGATCTGCTAGAGTCGTAGAAGGTGTCATTGCAGCCACAGGAATCAAGGCTCTTGGTGGATCGAAAATTTCAAACATGTAGGGCCCATCAATATACATCCTCTGCACCCATTTGGTACAATATTTCCAAGAAGGATCTAAATTTAGCAATTCCGAAGGTGGATGGATTATTGGATAGTAAGGCGGTCCGATAGTAGGTAGTTCCCCAGCGAATGAGCCAGCTAGACCCCATGACGGACATATAAGATCTTCGGTTCTGACAGGATTTGTATACCCACCTATCGACTGTCTATCCTCAGGCATATTGTCGAAAGTTGCTCCGATAGGGAGATTCAATGAAATAGTAGAGAGACCGCCCATGGGTACTGCCACGATCGGATTGGTGTAGACGGGACCAACCACCCCGCAACTATCACTTACACTTGCTGTGCCAACGATTTGCATATATAGGGAGGGAGATGTACTAGCATCATATTAGAATTATTGATGGGGACAGGACTCAAGAAGAAGGCTTACTAGGTGTATCCATCCGAGACGAAAATGGATCCATTGGTCATAAGGGACGCTACACGAGGCTCGACTTTCTTGGATCTTGTAAGTAGGATAGAAGACGAACTCGTCAAGGTATGACTCGTGGAACAATTACTGGTAGTTGGTCCGGGGAAATAAAGCAGTCTGATTTCGTTGATACGAAGAGTACAATCTCCGCAACAGTAGTAATCTAGCACTGGCCCCCCCATTTGGACAACAGATCTCGAAATGCCAGGAGGAATGTAGTACTCCGGACTATTCAGTTGATTGCTCCCACAATTCGAATAGGTTAAACTACCGGAGCGTTTAGATATAAGATTGGCGTCGGCAAATGAATGAAACCCGTGAGGCCCTCTTCGCAATCTCGAGGCATGTCGTACTCTATCCTCGCTTGTAGTGCTTTCAACGGCAGGGTCAAATGCCATTGGAAAATGTTCCGCATAAGACTTACATTCTGGACTGCGACCAAAACTTAAATGATAATCATCATCCAGTTCATTGACATATGCATCGATTTTGCCTCTATTGGCCAAGTACCCATGCATTGCAGACTCGGCCTGTGCTGAGAGGTACTCTGAGCAAGGTACGGTTGTTGTACTGGTCGTGTTCGTGATATTTACACCGACTACTATGGAGCCGGTTTGGCATAAAGGTCCCCAAATATTGCAGACTGCTCTTGGATTGATAGCAGGCCTGATGAACTCAGGAATAGAAGTAATATTGTTACGGGGACCAATCGCTTCGACAGAGAACCCTAGCATCGGATAGCCACACGTCAGTACCACGGGCTAACATCCAGCAACAACAACCTGTCTAAGGAGCGCTTTACGTGAGAACGAGATAACGAGGCCGGAATAGAAACTCACGAGAAAGAACAGACAAAGCTAGAGTTAGATAAGTCATAAAATAAAGACAGAAAGCCCTAGAAAAGGCCCCGGAGAATAACATAATGGTTTGGAGTGCAAAAATTCCAAGCGAATCTTGAGTAGAGCAAGAATATATGAGGTCTAGGATTGATCTAGGACCTTTGAATGGGAAAAGAAAGCTGGAGAGTTGCGACTATTTATTCCGTATTGATATTTCGAAAGGAATGGGAGAGAGAATTGAACTGAAGCAGAATTGCATGCGGTCCAACTTGCCACGATCTTACAGCCAAGGATCATTGATTTGATCGACCTTCCACTGACGGTAGACACAGTGGAACTGCAGAGACGGCTTAGAATTGCTACGATGATTGAGGTTCGCCAATCAACGTAGCCGCTTGAGTCCCCTAGACCCTTCCGAACTCTGCGCCATGTACAACCAGATTGCTTTCGGCCTTTAAAATCGGAACGGGGTATACGTACTTTTAGGCAAACGTTTGCCTTGCGTACAATTATCTTCTCCTAAGCAGAATTGGACGAATCGGTGGGGCACTTTTCGCGGCTTAGCTTTAAAAGGGATTGTATGTCACCTCAGGCACTCAGTTAGATTGACTGATTCGTTTCAGCTGACGCAGTGGAACACATATTAAAAGTCTTGCCTACACTCATGGCATGGATCGCTCATTGGTTTGAGCTGAGGTAGAAATTAGATCGTTGAAGCCCACCGAGTTATCCCCTGCTAAATGTGCATCTGCAGGCAACGTGCTTTGAGGTAAAACAAAGTTGACTTGAAGTCGGTTAGTAGGGAAAATTTGACAAAGCGATTTTCATGGCTATCAAATTGCTTTCTCAGAGTTGCTGATACGCGACCAGATGTGGGCGAACAAGCCATCATTGTTGCTTATCAGCTGACTTCGGAGTACTATCTCAGCGACATCTGCGTATGGATCGATACACGTTATTGCTGTTGGAAAGGTCGCGATGGAGGTGCATCTCTGCTGGCCGTGCTTCGTCAACCAATTCATGTGCTCCCCGGGGTCAAGCAACTCGGAAAGCCCAGACTTGAGATAAGACCATCCTTCCCTTTTACGTCTCCAACCCCAAGGCAATTCTGACTACTTGAGGGTTTCATGTCTTTATGTCCGACCTTTCGAAGCCTACCAGAAAATTTGGAGATGACCTTTGTGCGTTGATCATGTATCGTAATTAAGAACCGAGCATAGACAACGGTTGGATTTGCGCTTTGAACGTAGTGAGGTGACATGTTAACCTTACGGAGGCCTAACCAGATTGCTTTTGCAAAGAATGTAAGGTAATGTTGGAAACAGGGAACAGTACTGTTACCCCTGTGGTTAGTAATCTCCGCATCCATCCGGGGCCGCATTCATCCGGCGCTAGTGGATGGGTATTTACCCTTCGCCCACTTCTTTCCTTCCTCCGTAGTTCACAGACATCCCCAGCAGCAAAGCTTTTCCACCACCCCCTCTACAGTACTCTTCCTTTGCCTGACAGGGGTTTCGAGATTAACGAGGCTGTCCGATAAATATCGGGGATACTACCTCTATACAGACAAAGTTCCGATGTTGCTAAGAGTACTTTCAACGCTAAAAGGGGTATTGGAATAAAGGTCTTTTTCAGGATTGTCACATGACCCGCTAGCTCGGACATGATCCTTCATCTTTCAAGAGTGCAGGATCATTCTTTATTTGAAGGATGTTTATGATCTACCCCTACAACTGTAATGTTCCCACAGTGGTCAGCTTCCTTTGGATTCCTCACCTCGTCATCAGTTCTATATCAACACTCATTCTCATTGAGCCAATGACAATTCAACAGACTTCGCGAGATAACATTCTTCACGAGAACGGAAATACAGTTCCTCTGCAGGGTTGAAGAAGCTGATGAGCACAGAGCCGTAGGCCTGCGTCAGTAATCTCGAATGCTGCTACAGCAGTACTGAGGCTATTGGCGCCTCGATTCCATCCGAGAGACTGAATAGGGAATATTCGAGTAATTAGGCTGAAGAAGAGCTAAATTTGGCAGAAATTGCATGTTTGGCTGAAGATAAGGTCAGGTCGCACATCAGGCTCAAGGGTATGAAGACGCCTTTCGTGAAGAAACAAGGCATTAGACATCATTGCCTGCAGAACACGAGCAAGACGTCCGAAATGCAGGCACGAAGGGCACAGCATGCCGAAGCACGCGCTGGAAAATCTCCTTGGCAAATCCTCACCAATGAACAGTATTTCCTCAGGGTCGCAGACCCGTCAAGCAGGCTAAGGCAGGAGTGGTGTATGCGTCATGTACTCCAGGTTGCTTGGCGCTCGGGCATATCGGTCAAGGTGATGCGAACGCCTGCAGGGAGTGCAGCTGTTGACAAAACGTCCGGTTGGGGAAGAACAATATTGAAATTCCAAGAAAAGAGCATATTTGCCCTCGAAAACCGCTCAGCAAAATCTAGATTCCATCATCCATGGCGTACGGAATACTACGTAATCGATCGAACAACCGCTCATGAAACAGCCTCCCCCCAAAAATAGTAACCGCCACAGAAACATCCACCCAATCCCATCCACTCAAATCCCTTGCATCACGTTTCAACCCCCCGCCGTCGCTCAGTGCGATCGTCCCCACAGACTCCACCACGAAGCTATGTAATGACACCACTGCGGCACATAGTACAGGCGCGCTTGTACCTTTATGAGGATCATCCGCTGTAATCATCGATGATTTCTTGGCGGAGGGTGGCACTACTGCAGGTCAACCCTAACGCAACGGGCGGGATAACACCTAGCTTGGGTCTTCGGTCTGGATCTTGCAGATACGAGGGGGATATCTCGAACGCTGGCGTCGTGGACGGATGTCCAGAGTGCATGATGCGGATTTTGAGGACGTCAGGTGGTTGGGTGAGTATCTGAAGAAGCTGACTGAAGGTGATCGAGCGAAGCTGACTTTTGTAATTTTACAGAGGTAAGGGCATTGATGTGGGATCTTTTTAAAAAAGATCCTGGATGGTTCGCGATTAGCATTGAGCAATGGCACTTTTAAATAAGCTATAAAGACAGAAGCTATGAACCGAATAGAGAGCAGGAAAAAGGCGCCCAGGCAATGCCGCTGAAAAGAGCACGCTATGGGCAGTAAATGCACTGCAATCCGCTTTTCTTCGTGAGACTCGGAAATCTTATCATTCATAAGAATCATAGACCATCAGACCCTCCTCCCTTAACACCGAATCACATGGTTGTAGTGTCCAGGAACCCTCGTCCTACACTTTTCACAATCAGCCCTGTAGCCCATAGACAGTATCGTCTTTCCACCTTTTGATCCTACGGTTCCTTGAACTGCCTCCGAAGTGTTCATCTTTCGGTGCCGGTCTAGTGGTGTCCGAGGCTCGCAGATTTCGGTGCCCATGGCAAGTCGGTCCAGCAGGCCTCCTGTAATTGTGGTGGGAGAATCCATGGCTTCATCTTCGCTGATAGGACTTGGCAGCCTTCTACGGCGAAGGTAAGACTGGTAGTCAATCTCTTGCATTGATTGAGAGAGCGTAGGACCGGAAGTGACATCCGGAGGATCCACATCCATACTGGTATCGATAGTACGGAAATGGCCATATATAGGTGTCGGTATTCGCCCACCGTTGACAGTGTCATGCGAACCCCGACTTCCAGGTGTTGGCAATAGTGCGTATTGGGGAGACCTGGGTGGCGATGTTGCCGCAATGGTTCTACTCCAAGGTATAGGGGACGTTGAGGGCTGAGATTCGGTCATATCCATATCCGAATCTATTGCTTCGTCGACATGTAAGGTAGAGCTCATGGTGAGCTGCGAGGATTGCAAGCGTAGCGATGTTGGGAACGGATAGGATGGCTTCTCGTCTTCGTCCTCGGACGACTCTATCGGAGTCACAGCCGGGGTGAGGAGGGATTTCGGCATAGTACGCGGGGACTGGGAGAAGAGGAACGTATGCTTGGTCGTGGGTGAGGATCTGAATGGCAAAGTGCGAGGTTTCTGCCAGGCTGCCTGTTAGCCTTGCTCTGGCAACATATCGCGCGTTTGATATTCACCTTGTGATCGTGTCTTAACTCCTCCAACTCATCCTCATCCTCCTCTCTGGACCGTTTAGTGGACATAATAATCTTGCCTACGTCATGGAACAGGCCAGTCTGCGCGAAGTCCATATTCCTACACTTGTTGATACAACAACGAGCGATATGAAAAGGTTGGGGGATCTGGCAGAGGCGAGTATAAATACGCGGAGCGATGCGTGTACGCAATACGCAGTAGAAAGAAGATTAGAGAGTGATGTATTCAAGCTTCTCATTTCGCATAAACAGTGGATATGCTGGGGGTTGTAGTGCTGTGATAGCGCGCTGCAAGCCAAAGATCTTGTGACGGGAAGTGGTTCGGTCTGGGAATCACCGCCGATACACGCTATGTTAGTGGTTTCGATATGATACAAGTGCACGTGCAACGCTAGGAACATGTACGTACCTCAAGGTACATAATGCACCCGAACCATGGATATACGGAATAAGGTACCCCATCCATGGATAAAACGTTCAAATCCATGGATCAAACGATAATCCACATATTCTGATCCATAAATATATCATTTGATCCATGGAGTCTCCGGTACCGGTGAACAAAAGCAGGGAAGGTTGTGCCGAGGCTACATCATTCTAACGGTTCTACGGAAGACCGACTTAGGCCACCGTCTGGTCACCGCTCTACTGGTGTTGCCTTGTCTACTCGGTTTGAGAATAAAGAGCAGTCAAGTACGTGCGGGTGCTTGACCGAAGTTCTGTTACAGTGATTCAAGTGACACAAAACCTTTAATGCCTTCGGCTACGGTGAACATGGAGTTGAACGAGAACACCAGAGGTTCGTTGTCTTACAATGCCTTCCATGCAATACAGCTTATTAAGTAACGATTGCCCAGTTCTTGGGCAGGATCCTCTTATTCCACCTGCGCTTTTGCAGTCAGAGGTCCCCGCAGTATGCTCTACCCCACGACCTTGAATCCGATCGCGAACTCACAATGAACCAACCTAGTCAAATACAAGCAACCAAACAGTCGCCAAAGGCCGCCGCGAGGCCATCGAGATCATCACATTGAAAGATGACCGTCTCCTCGTCATGGTCGGTCCATGTTCGCTTCATGATCCTCAAACGGCCATCGAGTACGCCGAGAGAATGCTTGACTTATCCCACAAGCTCTCAGATGATATTTGCGTGATAATGCGCGCCTACCTTGAGAAGCCAAGGACAACCGTGGGATGGAAGGGCTTGATCAACGATCCAGAGATTAACGAAACATTCAAGATCAACAAGGGTTTGAGGGTGTCACGGCAACTGTTCTGCGATCTCACTGGGCTGGGCATGCCGATTGCTAGCGAGATGCTGGATACAATTTCACCTCAGTTCCTCTCGGATTTGATATCCCTCGGAGCAATTGGCGCTAGGACTACGGAGAGCCAACTTCACCGCGAGCTAGCCAGTGGACTGTCTTTCCCAGTTGGATTCAAGAACGGCACAGATGGGTCTCTTACCGTGGCGATCGATGCCGTAGGGGCAGCTGCGTCAAAACATCATTTCATGGGTGTCACAAAGCAGGGGTTGGCCGCTATTACCAGGACGAGTGGGAATGAGCATGGCTTTGTTATATTACGTGGAGGCAGCAAGGCAACCAATTTTGACCGGGAGAGCGTCAAAACCACCCGAGAGGCACTGAAGAAGAAGGGCCAAAAGGAGGTCATGATGATTGATTGCTCCCATGGTAAGCATGCCGAATCACGTACGCTGGACTAGCAATAACGATTTTCACAGGTAACTCCAACAAAGACCACCGCAACCAACCAAAAGTCGCACAAGTCATTGGGGACCAGCTCCGGGAAGGTGAGACCGCCATCGTCGGCGTGATGATCGAATCTTTCATCAACGAGGGTAATCAAAAAGTGCCACCGGAAGGCCCGGCGGCTTTAAAGAAGGGAGTCAGTATCACTGACGCTTGTATCAACTGGGATTCCACGGTTGAGATCCTCGAGCAACTCGCCGAAGCAGTCCGCGCTCGGCGAGCTCACGTTGGGAAGCAGACGAATGGAAATTCCCATTGAGCTTAGCGCTTTGGCGTCTCAAACTTTGATCTTTACAGCGAGCATGGCGGTTCATACAGCATATGGGAAGGAAGGTGAACTCCTAGATTCCTGATACTTTGTTCGGGTTACGGAAAAGCTCAATCTTCTCTAAATAGAAGCATACTCTGAATTGGATTCTACACCACAAATTTAATGGTACCGGCTTATCAGAGTGCTAGTCTAATCTGAAGCCTCAGGTAATCTTGAAATCCGCCTCGCGGAAATACAGGCCCATGCAACGGATCGGTGCTAACCACCTACGTATTCTATCGTAAGGCATGATTACGTATCCCGTAGTGCAATGGCCCCCACACGTGCACTTCACTTAGAAAACGCCTCTAGCCTCAAAGCAGGGCCCTGAAACACCCGTTCCCTCGCTTTGCTATTTCGGGGATTTCAAGCTTACCTTAAATCTGATCATCACCACTGAGACACCATTCAGGAGCTTGCCCGTCCGCCTAAGGTAGATGTAGATCCTCTGTTTCGCATAAGGTGTGAAGATACAGTTTTCGGGTTTTGCTTAGCTGATCTTGAACTTGGTCGGCAGTTCCATTGTTTGTGTTTCCGAATCGGGAGGCGACAAGTGCAGAATTAAGCTATGGTGTTAGTGAGCTGGAGGATAGAGGATGGAGGATAGAGGATAGAAACGAGGGAGATACTGTGGTGCATTCACAAGGCACCCATGTCGGGGAGTAAAAGAGGCATCCCACTTATCACTCCGCTAAACATATTTAAATCCTCTCAGGTTCTTTCAGGTTTACCGTCAGCCGTATCCTGGTTTCTTCCATATTGTCTTGGAAGTAGAACTCGAACACGTATAAACGAAGTACGACCCTAACCACGTAGAAAATCCAACGGCTTTAATTCGAATCCAACCAACAGATACAAGAAATGGTGTTCGGATATCACGTCTGTTTGAACGCCAGGTTTTCAATTGATGCAATCAAACAAAAAGCCTTAATCGATTTTCGTAGGCTGCTCGTTCGGACAGTGGTCTACGATAGGCTAAGCCCAGGGTTTCCACCTGGAAAGCTTGCTTTGCATCCATCATTGGAGGTGAGAGTTCCGCCTTGAACAGCTGCGCTGTAAGTTTCTTACATATGGCTCAAGGAGTAACTCATTTCCTGTATGTATCAACCGACTAGATGTTGCGTTGACTAGCCTCGAACATAAGATAACCAATGTTTGTACTCCGTACTGTAGAAAGTACTCTGGGAGGGAAGCACGTAAGGTATCATCTGGAATTCTGGATATTGGACCCTTGGCGCTAAGTTGGCGCCTATCTTAGTCTACACGATAAGGAAAAGTACCTAGAATTCCTTCCACATTCAAATATTGTTGAGCGCTTGTCACTGACCGCGCGACTCTTCACCTGAGCATTGAAAGCCGAGAGATAGGTTTAATACCCTCGTGATGCTTCGATTAGAACCAGAAGTCTCTGTTCCCTTTACACAACCCTCTCAATGACAGAGCGCAGACGCCTACATATCTCCCCCTTCAGTCCAGAACTCCTTCCCACCATACTTCCCTCGCCAATCCTCAAGACAGCAACAAACATATCTTACCACACTCTCCAGACCTTTCCTGAGAAGCACTACGGGTATGTCGAGCTTCCGCTCATAGAGGCAGACAAAATCAAGAAGAAGCTCAATAGATCCATCTTAAAAGGATCAAAGATGCACATAGAGGCAGCGCGGCCAGAGAAAGCGAGCAAGAGGACTAGAGAAGACGGAGTGGCTGATGAGAGTGGTATAACCGCGAAGAAAGCGAAGAAAAGCAAGCCACAGAGAGAGGAGGGAGTTCTCCCGGGCTATGAAATACCAATAAATCGAAAAATCAAGCGGGGTTGGACAGAGGCGCTCTCGAAAGATAGCAAGAATGCAAAGATGCGGAAAGATAAAAGCGACAAAAAGTCGAAACTAAAGAAGTCGAGCTTTACCAGCAAACCTGAATGTCTATTCAAAACCACCCTACCTCCCACTGCTACGAAGCTGGAGGGAAAATCCACGGCTGGCGTTGACAGGGCAAAGGAGAAGATACGGGGGGGCTCTGATCGAGCGGTCGTTGTACATGAGTTTGAGAATACAACAAAGCACGCGAGCTTTCTACGGAATGACCGAAGTAAAGCTGGGAACAAATCGACTTCAAGGTTTGTGGACGATGTTGGTTGGGTAGATGAAGATGGCAATGTTGTGGAAGCTCTACCGCAGACACGGAGGGCCAAGGCGAAGGTGGACAAAAACAACACGACTCCTGGTGATAACACAGAGGCGAGAAAAACAGGCAACACCAAATCAGACGGTCTGGCTGCTCCTAGAACCCCTGTGGTTGAAGACGACGAGACTTCTTCAAGCGGTACTTCTAGCTCAGAGAGCGATAGCGAATTTAGTAGCGAAGCTAGCTCGCCCGCCGCAAGTCCAATCCCGGAAGAAGTCTCAGAAGCAGACCATAAGGATACTGAAATAGCATCGGGCTCCGCCGGAGACGCCAGGCACGGCGCACTTATAGACCAAGCTCAGTCCCTTTCGATCACCCGCTCCTCCGCTACCCCTCCACCTTCCAACCCCCAGACCTCGTCATACGAAAACCAAGAACAAGAAGTCCACCCCCTCGAAGCTCTCTTCAAACGCCCCACCAATACTTTCTCCCAAACCCCCAAAAAACCTAACCTCGAAGTCCGCACCTCTTTCTCCTTCTTCGACCCCAACGACCATGATGGTGGAAACGGAAACACGAAGCTTGTAGCGCCACAGACACCATTCACGCAGCAAGATATCCGACAGCGAAGACAGCGTAGCGCGGCGCCAACGCCTGACACGGCGGCGCCAGGGAAAACGTTCAATTTCGCATTTGAAGATGCCGAGGAGGATGGGAGCGATGAGGAAGACGTGGAAGCGAGGGAGGGTGATACGCCGCTGACGGGGAATAAGGCTGGGGAACTGGATGGCACGAAGGGTGAAAAAGCGGAGAGTGAGTTCTCGAAATGGTTTTGGGAGCATAGGGGGGAGACGAATCGAGCTTGGAAAAAGAGGAAGAGGGAGGCGGCGAAAGAAAAGAGGCAGAAGGAGAACAAGTCGAGGAGTAAGAGGAGGTAGGGAGGATCGGAGAAGTGGGTTTGTATGTGGATGTTCGATTTCAGGAACCGTGTGGGTTATGCGATACGAGTCACGACATCTTGCTTACGTCTTCCGTTACATATTGCATGCGGTTCTCAGATACATCTGGCTAGGAGCGTAGAGAACTCTACTACAGATTCCGCATGTTCCTACTCGTTCAATATTCTCAAACCCATACATGCACGCCCAATGTTTCCGCATCTCCTTGCCATTCAGCTTCCCCGACTGAAACGTTCAGCCTTCCCTTCCCCCTCTTCTTCCCCACTTCCCCACTCTCTCGCCCTCACTCTCTCGTTCTCCCCACCTCCCAAACTACAAGTCCGCGTCTTTTCCCCACCCGCAAACTCTCAACCTCCCCCCCCTCAACTACTCCCAAACCTCCTCAGCACCCCCCTCAACCCCACCAACCCCCTTCACCCTCCGAACCGCCCTCCCCCCGCTCTCCCCGTCCTTCGTCCCCCCACCCATCATCTCCTCGTTCCTCGCCCGCCACCTCTGCACCCGCTCCACGCTCTGCTTCCGCAGCCGTTCCCGCACCGACGCCGTCTCCGAGCATGCGTCGTCGGCGGCGGGGGAGGCCGAGAGCGCCAGCAGGGCGAGGAGATGGTCGTCGCAGCGCGCGGGCGTGGATGCGGGGTCGCGGCGAGGTGGTGCTGGTGCTGGTGCGTGGGAGTCTGCGGGAACCGGGTTGGCGAAGGGGTCTGCGGTGTTCGCGGATGAGGAGGCGGGGGGGGCTCGGAAAGCGGAGTATTGCATGCGGGGACCCGGGCGCGGGGGCACGATGTCGATTTTCCACGGATCGGTCGGGGCGGAGGCGGGCGGGGATGTGGCGTTGCCGGGCGAAGGCGGAGAAGGGCGTGTTGTCAGCGATGCAGCGTTGTGGTGTGCGGACGCGGCGCCGTGGGCGTAGAGGAATATCATGCCCTGTGCTGCTTTCTGCGCCAGGCGCTGTTTCTGGCGTTCGTGGGCGAGGAGGCGGTCGCAGCTTGGGCCGCGGAAGGGGGTGAGGTCGAGGTTGAGGTTGAGGTTGAGATTGAGATTGGGGGGGTTGGGGTGGGAGAGTGAATTTTGGCGGGTGTAGGGGTGGCGGGGTTGGGGTGGTTTGGGTGGGGATGGGGGATGGGTTGTGTGGATTAGGGTTGTCTCTAGGGGATGGTTTTCAGAGCCCATTTCTTCATCTCTGTTTCTGGGTCTTCCGCGGCTTTGGGGTCTTGCTCGTGCTGGGCTTGGAATTTGTTGTTGTTGTTGTTGTTGTCTGCTTCTGATGTCAAGAATTACCTTCTGTTGTCTCCTTCGCTCCCTTCTAGTCCGCTCGTCGCTTTCTTCCTGTAGCCCTACCCAGCTTTCTTGTCTCTCCGCCCTCGCTTTCCTGCCTCGGCATGCATCCCACCCAAATGCCGCACATACCATTGCCCCTACAAATCCTAGTATGCCTGTGACGATGACGAACCATTTCACTCCGCGCCCAGGGGCTTTCGCTTCCGTTGCCACTAATACAATCGACACGGTCAAGACGGTGACACTGACGAGAAAGCCTGCGGATAACGCCCAGAGTAGCATTGTATGTCGTTTCAGCAATCTCCTATCCGCAGGCGGTAGGGAGGAAAACGTAGCTGGAGGGATAGCGGCGGTTGTGCTGTTGGCGCCGTTCTCGGCAGCGAAAACGTTTGCATCGAACGATGCATAGAAGCAGGGCGTGGGTCGCGCGAGGTTCCTAGAGAGCGAAGGGACCCTGATGTGGTGATGCGAGGGGCACTGGGAGTGGGCGGAGATGGATCGGCGGTAAGGGCTGTGGGAGTGGGTGTGAGTGCCGAGGGGAAGCGGGAGAGAGAGGGAAGAGGGGGAGGATGGAAGCATGTGAGCTATGTCAGTCGGGCTTAGCTAGATGCCACTGATGGATAGCGGTATTAGCAATGATGGTCGTAGTCAAGAGTTTCATATTCTTGGTTGGATAGAGAACAAGTGGATGGCAGGACATGATCAAGAAACGCAGCTTCTTTAAATAGAGCCTGTGGTGATATGAATCAACTGGCGGGCTGAGTGCGTGGGAAAGATTGAGTGAATCCGACGCAGGTGGTCAGGGAACGCCAAGATTGATATGACTTGATTGAGAGATACGAATATGAAGTGAAAATGTAGAATAAGAGAATAATACAAATTCATGGCATAAGCGATAATAGGATATTTATTACGCAGAGTTAGAAAGGTCCTGCCTGACTGTACCTAGAATATGTTCATGTCAAAGATAACACAAAGAAAACTGTGTATTTTGGGATTGTACTACCACCGAATCCAAGAATCGAAATTACGCTTTTATAAGAATAAAGCTCTCTCGAGCATTTGAAAGTATGGAGGGGATATAGGATACAATTTTCGGATTTGACTTGTGAAAGGGTTATGCCTGGCTTGGGCGTGGCCCATTTGAATGGCTGGATAGATTCAATAGCTTTTTTCTGATGGCTAGTGCATACTTCTGCGTTGGTCGAGAGACCATGCTAAAAGCATTTCCGCCTAAAAGCGTACAAAGATCCCCGAGATCGACGAATATTGCATGCCATGTACTCCCGTATACAGAAGAAACCGGAGCTACTCCGACCTCTCGGTCCAAATGGTCGGAAAA